>Ga0335078_10017026_pt1 | contig 10796 bp, 16 predicted proteins | sample Lox_Sample_32_FD_206711 | JGI IMG/M metagenome (GOLD analysis project Ga0335078, IMG submission 206711) | Soil microbial communities from Loxahatchee National Wildlife Refuge, Florida, United States - Lox_Sample_3.2 | ecosystem: Environmental > Terrestrial > Soil > Wetlands | place: USA... | reverse complement strand
ACAAGCATGTTTGAGAGGTGCCTCTGGGATTTACCTTGACTAACTCGCGCCCGGCGCTCTCAGCCTTGTACGCAAGTTTGCTCAGGAATCCTCCCCATCCGGCATCATGAATCTGCTTTGCCAGCATTCCGCTGGACAGTCCTTTGATGTTCAAGTCTTCAATGGCAATTAAGCCGTAACGATTGACGAGTGAACGCGACAGTTTGTGATGGAAGTCGCTTCGCTGATTCTGGATGTGCGCATATTGTCTCTGGAGCAATCGAACAGCCTTATGGCGGCGATTCGATCTTTTATTACGTCGAGAGACGCGACGCTGCGCGATGCGAAGTCCACATTGTGCATCTTGAAACAGTCTCGGATTTTCAACCTCCGTGCCGTCATTCAAGGTGGCAAACGAAGACAGCCCTACATCGATGCCGACCGCTTCGGTACATTTAGGAAGCGGAACCGCCTCGTAGTAAGCAGAAAACACCACAAACCAACGTCCAGCCTCATGTTTCATGGATACTGTTTTGATTTCACCTGAAACCAGACGATGCAACTTCACTTTTATCGTGCCGACACCTTGGATATAGAGCATTCTCCCATTGAGTTTGCAACCATCTCCGTAGGTGGGGAACGTCAAGGTGTCATAGCGTCCAACTCTTTTGAATCGCGGAAATCCGGGGTGTTGACCATTCTTCACCCTTCTATAAAAGGCGGAAAACGCCAAATGTAGGCGTTTCAGCACATCTTGGCAGCACCCATAATTACTCACGCCGATCAAGTTCCCGGCACGCATTTCCTTCAACTGGCTAGCTTGATCGTAATAGTTGATCGATTTGCGGCAGATTTTCCACGCGCCGATGCGTTCCTCAAGAGCACAGTTGTAAAGGTCACACGCCTCGCGGAGCTGGTACGTAAGGGCTCTGGATTGCTCTTGATTTGGATAAACTCGGTATTTAAACGACTTTCTCATTAACTTCCAACAAATCTTACGGCAAATTGATGTTTTGGTCCACAAAAAAACGCTTCGCTTTCAAATCCTCCATCGTATAAAGGTAGCGTCGGTAGCATCCAGGACACTCGCAATTCATGCCAAAATACCACTGAAACCTGACCCCGCAACCATGGTAGACGCGCGTCCCGTTGTTCATTCGTTCGACTAGTAAAGCGTTGATTTCCTCAGGGGTCCGTCGAAACCAGTCGCCATCACACTCGCGTTCGAGAAGAATCGGCGGGATCGCCTTTTTGTCTGAACTGCTGGCAAGCGCCTGGGGAATCGTCGCCGAAGCAGCCAACGCGGTTCCGAATCCAAACAACTTTCTGCGAGAAAAATTCACGCTGCCTCCTAGTGTCTATCTTCGAAGCCTTCCGCGTGCAGGTACGATTCACGCGCGTATTTCCACGGAGCTTCACGCTGTGCATCCCGCTCAAGTGCCCTGCGAAGAAACTCGCGATTGATGTTGTTTCGAGCGTTTGCCATGTTGTGGTGCATCTCCTTGCGAATCTCGTCGCGGATCGCACCCTCCGTGATTTCGCGCTGTTCTTGGATTCGCCCGTGCTTGAGGTTGTCCCACTGGCGCTGGCGCTCCGACCATCTCTCCGCTTCGAAGACGTTGTTGCAAACCACTTTTTCGTATCCGCGCGGCGTTGGAATGTTTTCCGGCATTCCGGTCAGGACTTCTCCAGCAGAGTTCTTATAGAATACGACCTTCCTGCTGAGTTGCGCGTTTCCTCCGAATGCCTTCGGACGCATTACCGCCGCCATGGCCATCGCGCTGCCGGTCGCTTTTGACCACCAGTAGCGGAGGCGGTTCATCGGGCCAGGGCCGTAGGCTGGCCACCATGAAGTTGTCATCCAGTCCGTGCCCATCCAGTGGGAGACGCCAGACAGGATGTCTTTCGTTTTGAGCAGCCATGTGCCGTCGTATTCGTACCACTGTCCGTCGAGAAACCACGCCAGCTTCATCTGATCGCCGCACCACACGATGGCGCGCTTCGTGCTCGCGTCGGGTAGGGTCTTCGCGCTGATCCAAAGCCTCTGCTTTTTTTGCTCGACTGCTTCGTCCGCTTTTGCTTTATTCAGTGCGGCGAGTTCGGCTTGAAGAAGCGAAATTCGATTCGAAACAAGTTGGTTGCTCGACATGTTTTCTCCCAGACGTTAGTCCCAATCTCCGACGCAGACCGTGTTGGTCTTGCACACTCCGTCCTCTGGATCGGATTTTTTCTTTTGAGGCTGAGCATACCGCTTCTGCGCTCTCTCCGCAAGATCGTCAAGATCGTGCACGGTGAAGAACGCCTGGGCGGCGGCGCGGACACGGTCGTCGTGTTGGCCAGCCCGGTGCTCCATCTTCACCTTTCCTCCGGCCATCACATGCCGTTCCAAGACCTTCAATTCCTCGATCAACCATTTGGAAACTGGCCTGTACCAATCGTTGTTCACAGCCTCGATGAAGCGCGTCATCAGGATCGGCACCGACCATCCAGACGAATACCAGCCCTCTTTCTTGCTCGAATCGTCTTTCACTTTTTTCGAATCGTAACGACGTGGCTTATGGTGGTAGTTGAAGCCCATCATCTTGAGTTGGTTCTGACAGGTGTCGCCGGGTCCAGCAATCTGTTCAATCGCAAATTTGACGCCTCGCCAGTCGCGGCATTTGGCGCTATACCATGCCGCGATGCAGGCGGCGAAGCCAACGACCTGAGCCGAGTTCATCCGCAAGGATGTGAGTTCGGCCACTTGCTCATCGGCATCGGAACCGAACTTGTTCTTGTCCATCGAGACGCAAGTTCGGTCCTCGTCCTCTTTTCCCAAACCGTAGGCTGTATCGATCCCGCAACTGTAATCCTCTCCCTGCTGCGGCTCCTCGTAGACGAGAAGCATATCGAACGTCTGATCTTCCTTGTCCTCGTTCGGCGTATGAAGCGGAATCATCTCCCAGTTATATTTTTTGCCGCGATGGGATTTCCAACTGATTTCGATGACAGGCTTTCCCCAGTCAATTCGCGGATCGTCATTGCTGAGAAGGAAATCTTCATCGATGGAGTCGCCCTGAATTGCATACGCCTGAATCGGCTTCTTTCTCTTTCGTAAGTTACCGTGTATCTCATAGACGCGATCTTCGATTCCCTGGATCACCTCGGGTTCGAAAACGCTGTCGTGGATGCCAGTCAGGGCTTCAAAATCGTCGGCTGGCATCTGGGCAAGAAAGATTTTCTGCGTATGATTCTTGCACGCCTGCTTGTAATTGAACTGCCAGAACCATTGCTGTTCAATCGGCATTCGCCAGTTTGCGCCAGCAATCTTAGCGAGATAGGGGGTATTGCGGATGTACGATTCACAGCGAGCCACATGTTTACGCGTTGCTTCATCGCGCGGATCAAAGCTGCCATCAACCGGAAACTTTCGAATCCAATCCTCTTCGGGATAAAGATCGGTCGCTGTTGGCCATGGGATAAAAATTGGACACAGTCTCGACTTACCCTTCGGCCAATCTTCTTTGCACGTTCTCCACGTATCTGCAAGCCAGCCAGTATTACCTCCTCCAGTTCCTTCCAGTACCATAAAGAGGCTTCGCGATGAGTGGGTGGCGCGCAGCAGACCTTCTTCAATTGTCTTTTCCGGATTAGGAAGGTCCGCAAGCTCAGACACGTGAATTGAGGTCGGAGTCCAACCTTGCGCGATACCTGTCGCCTGCGAACCGGACTGGATGGACAGGATCGATCCGTTGTCAAATGCACGCTTCGGCATCCTGCGCGGAACCAGCCACCAGGGAGATTGATTGTAGACCACATCGTGAATACGCCCGATGAGTTCCGATTTCTCGGCCTGCACAGACGCCATTACAGCTTGCGTATGCGGGATGAATAACATCCGATGAAGGAACTTGAGGACGACCTTCGTAGTCACGCCTAACTGACGGGCCTTCAGACAGAGGATTTCAATTGATACTTGTTTGTCATCAAACTCGGCGATGACCGAATCGAATACATTTTGAGACATCCGATTCTTAAACTTGAATATTTGCCCTTTCTCGCTGCACACATAAGCATAGTTTCTTTCCCAATAACCGCTATCTAGGCCGCAAAGAACCTGCTCGTTCTCGATCCAGCGCTTGATCTCCTGCCGTCTTTTCTCGGTGATCGGGCGAACCAAGCTGATGTAGGATGAGCGGGTGTTGCTCTCCATCTTAGTCAGGCCGTTGATGTACTCCTTGAACTCCTGCACTTCGTCAAAAGTGTGGGGAACAGGACACCAGCCCTCACGAGATGCGAACTCTTCTAGATTGTTGAGAATGACTCTTTGAGAGTACACCGTTCACCTTGCCGCAATAGCAGCCACTTTTTTCTGCATTTCAGTGGGTGTTGGAAATACATTGTCGAGTTCAATCTCGTCAATCGGTACATCCAAATCATCGGCGATAATTGGCTTTGCTTGCGGCTCGTCGTCTGGACGCATTTGATCCAGCCAGCTATCTAAGGCACGTAGTCGTTCCGCGTGTTTGTACCCGTGCTCCCAATACCACTGCTGTTCGATTGGCATCTTCCATCTTTTGCCGACGATGGAGCTAAGATATGGCGTTGCGCGAACGTATTTTTCACAGCGGATGGCGTGCTCCAACGTTTTTTTGGAAGGAGACCATTTGCGAGGAGTCGGGAATTTATTTATCCAATCGGGAGTGGGATACATATCGGAGCACATAGCCCACGGTACGAATATCGGGCGTAAACGAGATTTTCCTTTTTCCCAATTCTCGCGGGCAGAACTCCATACATTCGTGAACCAGTCTTCCTTGCCCGTTAACTTACCGGCGATGACAAGAGATGTGCTTTTTGATGAGTGGCCTATTCGAAGCAGCCCTTCCTCAATGTCTCTGGAAGGGTTTTGGATTAGTTCTATGTTAGGGATATATGTGAACTGCGGTATCCAACCTAGCGAAGAACATGAAAAACTAATATACGCGTCATTTGAAAAAGTCCGTTTTTGTTTTTTCATCGGGACAAGCCACCATGGACAACGCCTGTGAACAAGATCGCAGAAGATAGAGACACGTTCCATTTTTATTTTGATTGGAGAATAGATGAGGATCGTAGAATTCGGGGAGAATAATGCCCTGTGAAGCCCCTTGAGCATGATTTTCGTGCCGAGACCAGCCTGCCGCGTTTGCAGCATCAGCAATTCAGTAGGAATTCCTTTCTCCTCATGGTCGGCGAAGATTCGATCCAAAATCTCCTGTGACTTCCAGTTCTTAAATCTCACGATCTTACCTGTACCATCTTGCACGTAGGCGTAACGTGAATCGAAGTAGGTGGAATCAACAGCGCACATCACCTGTTCGTTCAACACAAATCGTTTGATTTCATCCTGTTGTTTCGCAGTGATGAATTTCTTAAGACTGATGTATGTATTGCGTGAATTGCTCTCGATGTTCGTGATGGAGTTGATGTACTCCTTGAATTCATCGACCTCGGCTATCGTGTGTTGCTGTGGACGCCAACCTTCTTTCTTCTCGAAAGCATCCAATTGTCTCTGCGTGATCTTTTCTGAGTACATCGTCGTGTCCTTTCTCCCGGATTATTTCTCCAGCAACCTTTGCCTGATCGGCACGAGCTTTTCCTGCATCGTGTTGGCGGGCGGGAACAGATTATCAAGGTCGTCGTCAACGCCGAAGACCGCCGTGGGCTCTGCGGTCTCGCCCGATTCATCATCCTTGTCTTTGGTTATGCCGCCGTCTGCTCCGCCGCCTCCGAAGAACGCTTTCCCGATGAATGTCGGACCCTTCGCCGAAGGCATCGCCCCGACCATGATGTCGAGCGCGTTGCGATCCTTCTCTCCGCTCGGCAAGAGACCGTATTCCACTCTTTTTTGGGTGATTCTTGGATGGTTGGTGACCGCGATGATGCGGCTGGCGTTCGCCGAGTAGACACTCAAGGCGATCATGGCTGAGCCCAGGAGATGGCTCACGTTCACGTCAGCGGCGATGGCTATTGCTTCCCAGGGTAGAGTTGCCCGGTCGCCTTCCGGGATCGCATCATATTTCCGTAGGAATGCCGCGATGACTTCGTCCTGCGCGGACAATCTCATCGCTGAGAGGACCGTTTCCAATCCCCCCTCCGCGTTCTTCAACGTCGCTGTGATCTGCGGAGTCGTCGCCAGGATTTCCGGCTTGACTTTCAGCCTCCGTAGGGCGTCCGCCTTCCGATCCGTCTCCACTATCGGCTTCGGCACCGGCATTGCGCTCGGCGGCTTGCCGTGCGAGGAATTCTCGCTCGAAGGAGCCGATGAATTCTCGCTCATCTTCGGGGATTTCGAGCCACTGTTCGAAGCTCTTTCCGTCTTGACCGTGGGCTTCGCGGAGTTTATCTTCCTCGGTTTGGGGTCGGGTAATGACGGGCTCTCGCGGTTCTCTGTGTTCGGGCCAGAATCTGGCTCCTGCTTTGACTGCTGTTTCATTGATACCCTCTAATGCGTTCGCTATCCTCCCAAAGGACAGCGTCAGTCCCCCCAGCATGTCGAGTAAACGAATTTCCTGTTCGGGCGTCAAAGGATGCTCCTATTCTTCTGGTTTTTTGAGGCTCCGCCTCGCCTCTACTTCAAAACCAACGCGGGCTAAGCAGCTTCCCGTTGCCGCCAGCCCGCGCTCATTCTCCCGGATCGGTTCGTTAGGCCGTCTGCAAGATCGGCGTAAAGCCAGTCACATCGGGCGATGGAGGAGCTACGGTCGTGAAGCTGTTTGTCTGCGTTGCGGTCGTTCCATCGGAATTCGTGTAGCTCACGGTGAGCGAAAATGAGACTCCAGCGGCTACTGTCGACGGAAAAACAACCAGAGTGGAAAGACCTGTGGCATCGGCGGTGTTGGGCGATACCGGCGCGTTGACCGTGTCCGAAGAAGTCCAAACGATGTTGGCTGGAACAGGCACGGAAGTAGACGGAATGGGCGTTGTAGCAAAGGTGGCGGTGTTTCCTGCTGACAATGTAACCATCGAAATCTCCTGGATTGGGGTAAAGGTTATGGTGCGGTTAAACTCTCGTCCGAGCAAATATTGGATTTGTTCGATTCTATTCAGAATCTGGCGTAGAATTTCCCGTTCCGACATCGCATTCTCCGGGTTAGGATGCATTCTCGTCAATCGCGCTGCTCACAACCGGCGACGCGTAGCTGCGACGGCGCACAGTCGGCGTTCCATCGGCCTCCGTCGTCATGACCGGAACCGATTGCTCCGAGCGCTTGCGCACCGCGTCGACATTTGCGCTCACTGGAATGTCGATTTCCGTGTCGACCATCACATCGTGACCATCCGCATCCTGCGGCGTCTCCGGCGCTTCCTTGAGCAATTGATGTGTCGGCTTTAAATCCACTGTGGCCTCAATCATCGCCGTGTCGATAGCGAAGCACTCCAGATGCACGGTGATCTTTCCAGAGTACCCACGTCCATAAGAGTCACTTTCGCGGAGATTACAATCCCGTTGCAGTGCCTTGCGAATTTGACTGAGAACGTCCTCGATGATCTCTCTTCCCGATAAACCCATTACAAAATCTTCGCTCATGTAAAGACTCCTTTTTCTGGTAAATCACTGAGAATTCCCATTTTACAAGGAACCCCGCCATACCTTACCACACCTGACCTGACCAGACCACATCTCGCCATGGCATACCATGACTCGCCTCATGCCCCAAAATTTCTTGCGCTACTTATTGCTCTTGTACTTCAAATAGAGAGTTTCCAGACGACGAAGCGTGTCCAGATGTGGGGTGATACGCGCCGCCTTTATCATCTGGATCGAACGTCGCGAAACCCCGACGATCTCGCCGAGGCGTCGCTCAGTGAACTTGTTGTTCACCATGAAATCTTTGAGTTCCTGAGCCCTCTTTTTTCGTTCTTCGAGGACCTCTTCGGTCAGAGTCACTTTAGGCATCCGCTTTCCCTTCCACAGGCTTTTCCCACATCCTTCGATAGGCGCGCAGCGCCGCGTGAGGATTTTCGTGGTTTGGATCGAGTTTTTTGAGCATGAAGCGCTTGATGTTGCGTTTCGCCTTCGCGCGCTGGCGCTTGGGGATGTGCCGCATGGTACGGCAGATCATCCGGTAGTCTTCAATGCTGGGGTCTGACACTGGTGGGCTCCGTTTTCTTGCGGGTTCCAAGCCATTCTTCTTTCTTTATTGGGCATATTTCAGGCGCAGTTTTGTGCATTCCGCGCATTCCAGCCTCACCGCAGATGCGGCGGCACTCAGCGAGCTTTTCATCTTCGCTCAGCGTTCTTTCTCCCGTCATCTGTGAAGGATACGCCAAAAACTGCGCCTGTCAAGGTGGAAATCTGCGCTCTACTTCGGCAGAACCGTGAGAATTTCCTTGATTGCGCACTTGGGGATCGTCATATCGCCGCAAAACTGAGGGTTGGGAGGTAGCCCGTAATGGCCGGAAATGCAGACCACTTCTTCAGTTTCGAGAATTTTCCAACCGATTGAGCATACTTTCAATTCATCTACTTCAATTTCATCGACGTGCCGCCAGCCATTTGCTTGACGTGAATCCACCCACTCTATATAAATCAAATCGTAATTATGCTTTGGGATCGCTCTTATGTTTAAAGTGGTCGTTTTCTTCTTCATCGTGTCATTCCCCTTCTTGCTCTTACCAGAGCTTCAGCTATCGCATCGATTGAATCCTCGTGCAGTTGCGTGAGCCATTTGTCTTTTCTGAATGGTTCATCTATGGTCGGATGATCGCGCCATGTAGCTTCTTTGGTGTGGAGCAGTTCGTGAACTACACAGACTTCGAGATCGCGACGGAAAAAATCCACATCCCTCGCGCAACGTTCACTCGGGTGCCGTATCTCGATTTTCTGCTGGTGGTGACAGAATGCGACCTTGCAGCGAGCCAGATTGTTTCCCGATTCTTCCGGTTGACAGAAAACAATTTCGAAATCCACGTGATCGAGACGGAGTTGTGGCTTCCAGTAAGCCAGATACTCATTCGCCTTTAGCAGTTCTTGCGTTTCTTCCGGCGTCATTCGTTCTCCGTGAAGTCCTTCGACAGGACCAAAATGCCTTTCATCCAAGGAATAACCGTCACTTTTAGGCCACATGCAGTGCGATTTACCCGGTATGGCTCTTCAGGCGTCGGATTGGACTCTGACCAGATATACTGTGCACTGAATGAGAGAGGATGATTCAAGGCAAAGCCGTGCATCTTGGCGAACTCTTCGTGTCCAACCAGCACGCGCGACCCGCGATAGTGGTAGGTTTTGAAAAGCTCTTCATTTTGCGCCCAGAATTGCTGCACAAAATCTTGTGTGTCCAGAACTTTTCTCGTCACAACTTGCTGGTTGACCAACGCGAAGCAGCCCAGTTTTTTGAGTATCCAGATTGCGAACTCTTGAAGCCAGATATGCTTCTTGTCCATGCGTAGCTGGTACGCAACATCTGAGTAGCTCGTTCGAGTATCGACTTCGGTGAAGTAGCACTGAATTACTTGGTCCATTCGCTCTCCGGTTTCTCTCTGATCTCTTTGGCAATCTCGACGGGGATCAGACTCATGAGACGATTAAGGTCTTCCGTGTAGTTAGGTCCACCATATTTCACGCCGTGCAAGAACGCAGTTCCGAATACGGTCTGGAAATCCTCGTTTCGCTCGATTGCCGTCAGCTTCCGGCACATGGCGATAGCGGCTTTCTCAAGCTCTCGGCAGTGCGAGTCCTCACCGCTATCGACCAGCGCGAGTCCGTGCATGTCGATTACGACGCCGTCGCTATCGCCGTCATCGTGAAAGGCGTGCTGGTAGCCAGCCGCTTCGAGTTTTTGCTTGATCTCGGTGTAAGCATCATGGCTCACGTCCAGAGTGACGTAGGTGTGAGTGTAAGTCATAGTGCGGCCTTCTGCGGTCCGTACTTCTCCACGAATCGATGTTCTTCCTCAGTCAATTCGCACGGAGCACCAGCGATCTTGCAGGTACACAACTCCGCCATTTCTTCGGCGCTCTCTTTGCGATCTTGCGCCTCTTCTTTTGGTGAGATGTCGGCTCGGCATGTCTTGCATAGTTCGGCGTCGGAGTAGTAGCCCGAGTTGCACTCACCACAGATGCGACGATCACAACCAACACAGATTTCATCGGAGATGTTTTCTTTGCATATTTCGCAAAGATCGTGCTCGTCAAGGTAGTTGGTGATCCGCGCTCTCATTGTCTCCAAAAACCCGAAAAATCCACGTCTTATTTTTGTGAACATGATTCCTCCTCGCCTTGGGATAGCATCGCTTCGATTCTGTCGCGAGTGGCGTTCAACGCTTGATTTGTCCAACGTCTCGCCGCAGGATGGTCGATCTCAATAAACCGGATCGGCCTAACTTGCGTCATCACGCCATCTACTAAACGGTGGTACGGCGCAAAACTCGTCTTTCTGAAGGTCTGTTGCGCCACTTTACCGCAAACGAGAAGGAGGTCCATCCCTTGATTCTTGAGAAACTGGAGATTTGACTCTACCCACTGCGGATCAGGCTTTCCGTGATCGTTCGCGCTCGCTTGACATTCGCGGCAACTATTGGTGACCAGAAGTTGATGATCGCCGCAGATGCGATATAAGCGACGACCGCTGAAGTTTTCCGGATTGATGCGGAAATAACGGATCACGTCTCCAGCGTCCGAGTGACCTCTCCATCCCCACATCGATTCCAGAAGCGCAACGATTTTCATCTAAAGAATCCTGTCTTTTATATCTCTGAGCCAAAATAGTTGCTTCACGGAACAGGTTCCGTACGCTTCAACCTTGGCCATCATGTCTTTCTCGTTCGGTCGTAATTCGCTTTCGAACCCCTCAA
>Ga0335078_10017025_pt1 | contig 10797 bp, 10 predicted proteins | sample Lox_Sample_32_FD_206711 | JGI IMG/M metagenome (GOLD analysis project Ga0335078, IMG submission 206711) | Soil microbial communities from Loxahatchee National Wildlife Refuge, Florida, United States - Lox_Sample_3.2 | ecosystem: Environmental > Terrestrial > Soil > Wetlands | place: USA... | reverse complement strand
ATTGAAGAGCCAGGTTGAGCACATTATTCTCTCTCACCACGGTAAACTGGAGTTTGGGTCTCCCAAAGAACCGATGTTTCCCGAAGCTCTCGCGATACATTTCCTCGACGAAATCGATTCCAAGCTGGAAGCGATGCGAGCGCAGTATGCCAGCGATCAGGAACGGCCAGGTGATTGGACCGCGCGCAATCCGGCCTTGAGACGAGAGTTGTTGAAGGTTCAAAACAAATAAACAACCGTGAGCGACGCAAATCCACTCCCTGATATCCTCCAGATCCTTCCGCATCGTTATCCCTTCTTGTTCGTCGATCGAGTCACCGAATTCGTTCCGGGGCGGCGAATCGCGGCGAGCAAGAGTTTTTCCGCGGACGACGAGGCCTCGCGAGGATTCCTTCCTGGCTCGCCCGTCATCTCAGTGGCTGTGCTCCTGGAGTTGGTCACCCAACTGGGGGCGGTCTTGGTCATGGAACGTCCGGAGATGGCCGGCAAGGTTGCGATGATTTTGCAGATTCCCGAGGCGCAACTGACGCAGCCCGTGGAGCCGGGCGATACGCTTCGGGTGGAGGCCGAGGTGCTGAAGCTTGGCGAGCGCCTGGGCGAGCTTCGCGGCGCGATTTTTCGGAACGGCGATAAGGTGGCGGAGGGAAAAGTACGGTTCGCAATCGTTGACGAGGCGCAAATCAGGAGTCAGGAGTCAGAAGTCAGAAGTCAGAGCGAGAATACCCGCGGGCGCGAGTCGGCTTGAAGGCTCACCGGCAATGCTTCCAGTGTGCTGTCCCGCACAACTGTCGACAATCCCCTCGCTCCTTCGGGGAGAGGGTCACAACCGTAGCGAGCCAGGTGAGGGGCGCGGCGGACGCCGCATGATCGTCAAGAACCATGCGGGGCACTACACTAGCCGTCAGGGCTTTAACTGCAAATGGCTTTCCCCTTCTGACTGCTGAATTCTGATTCCTGACTCGTGTTTCTACATGCTTTTCGAAGAACTGCAAATTCGCGATGTGATCATCCGGCCGGCCCATATTCTTGCACCGATGGCGGGGGTTACCGATACTGTGTTCCGCCGCTTCATCAAACGCCTGGGGGGATGCGGGCTGATTATGACGGAGTTCGTTTCCTGCGAAGGGATGCTCCGTCAAAACCTGCGCTCCAGGCGCTACCTGTATTACACGCCCGAAGAGCGACCGATCTCCGCGCAGATTTTCGGCGCTGAGCCGGACAGGTTGGCGGAAGCGGCGCGCATGATTGAGGACCTCGGTTTCGATCTGATCGACCTGAACCTTGGGTGCCCTGCCAAAAAAGTTGTGAAGTGCGGCGGCTCGGGCCTGCTTCGCGACCTGACGCTGCTGGAGAGGATCCTGCGAACAATTCGTGCCGCGGTGCAGATTCCTCTTACGGTAAAACTGCGCTCGGGCTGGAGTGACACCGAGATCGTCGCTCTCGAGGTAGCGCGAATGGCCGAGGACTGTGGCGTTGAGGCGCTCGCCGTCCATCCGCGGACGCGCCTGCAGGGCTTCAGCGGGCGCGCGCGGTGGGAGATCATCCAGGAGGTGAAGTCACAGGTGCGCATACCGGTCATCGGAAACGGCGACGTCGTGACGCCGCAGGACGCCCTGGCGCTCCACCAGCAGACGGGATGCGACGCTGTGATGGTGGGACGCGCCGCCTCCATCAATCCCTGGATATTCCGCCAGCTTTCCGATTATTCCCGAACCGGATCGTTCACGGAGCCGAGCGAGGCTGACCGCTACCAATTGATTCGCTCGTATTACCAGATGTTGGTGAGTGAGGAAGCTCCGGGCGCCATCGGCAAGATGAAACAATTTGCGAGCTGGTTCACCCATGGGATCCGCCGGGGGGCAGAGTTGCGCAGGTCGATCCAAAGCGCGGGCAGCACGCAGGAAGTTCTGGACCGAGTGGACCAGTTCTTCAGTCCGCAAGGGCTATATTCCTTGAGCCACTGACCTGTGGCGGCAGGCTCGACAATTGCAGACGGGTCCAAACAGCTGTCATCCTCTCTCTCACCGGAAGTGACCCCTCATCCACGCCGCGACAGCTGATGGAAGCGCCGTCCCGGGCCGCTCGCTTACCTGAGGAAATGGCTCTATCTCTCGACGGGAATTACGATTCTGGCTCACCACGGCGGACCGGCAGGGGCGAAGCCGATGCGGCGTTGACAACGAGCGGTTGCTCGGCGTGGCTCTGGAAAAGCAAGTCACGCACCAGATCGACGGCACTCAGCCTCACCCAAACATTGTCCGCACACCCTGCCACGCGCACTTCTCGAGCCCCGAACTTTATCACCTCTTGGAGCGTTGCACCGGAAATGACGGAGGGCTCGAGCGGCCCTGAGATCCGTGTATCTTTCGCCGTGTGCTGGCGGCACAAGGTTTCAAGCGCCTTTTCAATTTGCGACTCTTGGGCAACACAGGGCTGGGTTCGATAATCGAGCATCTGCTCAATTGCATACAGCGCTGTGTAATCGACCCGGCTGGAGAAGGCCACATAAAGCAGCCCGCTGGCGGGCAGGTAATTGACCGGCAGCATTTGAAAGGAGAGTAGCAAGCCGGCGGGAAGCAGATGAGCCCAGTTCAGCTGCTGCTCCCCCCTGTCCAAGGGGTAGACCGGCAGGGACCACTGTGCCGCCAGCGCCTGTGTGATCTGGGGTTCCGTCACCGCACCCTGGCGTCGCAGCCAATCGCCGACCCTTCCCTGCCCAGCTTCTCGCTGCGCTTCTAGTGCCGACTGTAAGGATTCCTTGGAGACTAAACCCAGCGAATGCATGACCAGGCCCAAGGGAAAGCGATGGGGTCGGCTGTCTCGGTTCGCCCGCGTCGTCTCGACAACCGGCTTCAAGAATTGTCCCAGCGCCTGATCGAGGCACACCGTCGAGCACAGCCATTGCTTATTCAGAACGAAGCCCTGGGGAGGTTTGAGAATGGCGCGCCACACACTTCCTTGCTGGGAACAATGAGGGTTTGCGCACCTTGGGCCGAGTTTCATCATGTCATTGCTCCCGCGTGCCGCCGAAGGCGCGCTAGCGCTGCAACGATTCGAGCCGCTCTATAGGATTCAAGACCTCGGTGACCCTTAAAGCGTAGTAGCCGTCCAGGACAACAACCTCTCCCTGCGCCACGATCTTTCCGCCCACGAGGAGCTCTACCGGCTCCACAATCCTCTGATCCAATTCGACCACCGATCCGGGACTGAGCTCAAGAATGCCGCTCAAGGGCATTTCCGACTTCCCGAACCGTAGAGACACCGGAAGTTCAACATCCAGCAGCAATTCAATGTTTCTACTGCTGGTGGAGGCTGCGGGCGGAGTCACGGGGGCGGGCGGCGCGGGCGTTTCAACTTGCTGCGCAGGTTTTGCCTGCGGCCCGGAGGCCAACGACTTGCCGAGATCAGGATTGAGGAGAATCAACAGCGGAAACTGGACCTCCCCTTCGCTCTTCACGCGGTAACCCCGTTGAAGATGGGCCTTTGAGGTTCCCGGTTCATGGCCGGCCAAGCCCAGGTTTATTTCGCCGCCCATTCGCGGTTTCAGCGCCACGGCCGCCGTCCCCGCGAACTGGCGAAAGAGTTCATCCAGAGCGTCTTTGTAGTCACTGGAAAAATCCTGCGAGGCATTGAAGGGTTCTCCCATCAAAATCTGCGCCAAGCGAAGAGCGTCGGAACGCTCAATCCCGAAGGAGTGTTCTCCATTCAGCGGGGAGGGATTCTCGCCGGTACTACTGACGGTGAAGCGCAGCCACAATCCTTCTTCCTCTAGAATTCCAGCTTCGTTAGCAGCCTCTTGCGGTGAAAGTGCAGAGGCGGCGAAGGGCGTCCCGGCAATCTTCTCGAGCACTTCGCAAATACTGCTCAACCAGGCGCTCAGATAACTGTCCGTGCGATCGGGTGTGGCGGGCAAGGTTTCACTGATCACTGTTTTCACTCCGGCGAGGGTCTGGAATGCTGATGGCCTTCACGATTTGACCGGCCCGTTGGCTTCCACTTCGGACCGGCTGCGCAACAAAGAGCGGCTGATTCGCCACGTACAAAACCGCGGGCTCGTTCGATTTCAAATGCAGGCCGAGAATACTCCCTCCTTTGAGGTCGAGCAACTGCCGGCTGCTGACGGCGCCGCCCGGCAGGACTAGTTCGATGGGAAACGTGCATTTCCCCAGCTTCTCCCGGAGGTTAGAGGTCACGCTAGAGACGGCCCGGTGCTTCCTGTAGGACCCTTGCTGTGCAACCTTTCGCATCATGGCCGTGGCGGCAGCCGCTGGGAATGCTGTCATTAGCGTACCCCCGGCTTTGCCGATGCGAATCTCGAAACTGAGCGAAAGAACTTTCTCGTTGGGAGGCATCAAGCGCACAATGTGTGTTTGCCGTTGGCGCCCGGCGAAGCTTATCTCCGTGCCGATAACCGGTTGCCAGGTGTTTTGAAGTTCCAGGCAAATCGTCTGCGCCAAGCCTTTAAGGATTTCCTCCTCGACCTCCGTGATCTCGCGGAGTTCAGGCATCAGGTATCCCGGGCCGCCCAGCAAGAGGTCGATGATCGGAAAGGCTATCTGCAAATCCAGTACAATGGCCGCCATCACATCCAGGGCCGGCAGATGGGCGGAAACCACATAGTTGATCTCGGGCACCCGCTGCAGGAGTTCACCGTAGGCGATCTGCTCCGTGGAGACCAGGTTCACTTCAGCGGCGACGCGAAGTTGAGCGGCCAGCGAACGAGCGAAACCGCGTATAAAGGAATCGTGCAGTTCGTTGACCGCGCGCAACTGATCGCGCGTCATCATGCCGGCCCTACGGAAGTTGCAGGCGGTTACCGGTTTGTTCTGCTTGTCCGCCTGTTTCCTGGCGCCGGCGCGGTCCTTCGCCGCGTGGAACAACGCGTCGATTTCGTCCTGGTTGAGGATCTTTTCCATTGTGACCTCGGGCCTGTAGGGGCGACTACTGCGGTGCCCGGCGGGCGGCCACAGCGGCCCCCCCAACGGCACTGGCGGTTGGCGCCGGATGGCCGCGCGTTCCGCCCCTCGAGCGCGGCTGTTTTACTCTTGCTCGGGCGCCGGCTCGTTGTTTTCCTCCCCGTTCTTCGGCACGCCCAGCAGTTCGGACATGCGGGCGCGCAGGCGGACAATGGCGGCGGAGTGCAATTGTGAGATACGCGCCTCCCCAATGCCCAACACCGCCCCGGCTTCTTTCATAGTCAGTTCTTCATAGTAATAAAGCGCCAGCAATTGGCGCTCGCGCTCCGGGAGTTCTTCCACAGCTTTGGCCAACAGGCCTTTCATTTCGGAGCGTAGACAAAGAGAGAAGGGATCCTCGGGCGCGTCGGCCTGCGTCGCGTTGGGGATTTCACGCCCGGAGCCCTCCTCCATGGTCTCGGACTGGAGACTTCTTAAGTCGAGGCCCCGAAGCTCTCCTAGTAAGTGCTGGAATTTGTCGAGGCCAATGCCCAGTTCTTCCGCCAGTTGCGACTCCGAGGGCGAATACCCCAGGCGCGCTCTCAACCGCTGCTGGGCTTCCTCGATTCGCCGCGCCTTGCGGCGCAGAGGTCGAGGACTCCAGTCCAAGTCGCGCAGACTGTCGAGTATGGCGCCGTGGATGCGGTGTTTGGCATAGGACTTGAGTTCAACATGACGGGCGGGATCGTACCGCTGAACGGCTTCGATCAGGCCCAGGATGCCCGCATGGATCAAGTCTTCAAGCAATACGTGAGGCGGGAGCCTGTCATGAATTCGCTTGGCGATGTACTTCACCTGCGGAAGTTGCTCGACCAGCAGGCGCTCCCGTTCCACTGAATTCAAGCCACCGAATGCTTCATACGCAGACTTCACGTTGCGCAGCGCCGGACCGCGCTGCTCTTTTTGAGGATGTGTTGCTAACGAACCACTCATCGCAGTACCCCCACAGATTGAACGGTAACGGCGGCTGGGATCTCAGCGGGCGATAGGACTACCAGCCGTGGCATAAAGGGCTCCAGCAGCCGTCGGAGATGGAACCTTGCCGGACTATTGCACAACAGGATAGGAGAGCTGGCTGAGATATGCTCTCCCACGAAACTCCGCAGGCCATCAACAATCCTGCGGAGGAATGCCGGCTCAAGTCCGCCGGCTCGAGCGTTGGCGCCCTGAGGCTCAAACGCCTGGTTGATTTGATCTTCGACGGTGGCGTCGACCTGCACTACTGTCAGTTTCTTGTCGTCACCCAATAGGGACGGGACGACGGATCGGCCCAGGGTCTGACGAACGGCTTCCACCCAGAACACAGGGTTTTTCGTAACCGCCGCGGTGTCTTGCAAAACTTCGAGAATGCTGGGAAGGTCGCGGATAGAAACCTGCTCGCGCAGCAACTGCTGCAGGACCTTTTGGACTTCCCCGAGGCTCATCAGTTTGGGCACCAGCTCTTCCACGAGCTTGGGTTGTCGTTCGCTCAGAGAGTCCAGCAGACGCTTGGTTTCCTGCCTCGTGAGTAACTCGTGGGCGTGCTGCTTGATCAGCTCCGCCAAATGCGTGGCCAGCACCGAAGTCTGGTCGACTACGGCGTAGCCTGCCGCCAGTGCGCGCTCGCGGCGGCTCGGCACAATCCATTTGGCCGGTACCTGAAACGCCGGCTCCAGAGTGTCTTTTCCTTCCAAAAGCTGCGCAGAGGCTTCCGAACTGATGGCGAGAAGGCCGTCCTGAACCATTTCCCAGTGAGCGATCTCGACTCCCCGCAGCCGGACCACGTATTCGCGAGGATTCAATTGCAAGTTGTCTGTGATATGAACCGAGGGAACGATGAAACCCAACTGTAAGGCCAAGTGCCTGCGCAGGGCTCGAATGCGGCCTAGTAGCTGTCCGCCCTGCTTTTCATCGACGAGTGAAACCAATCCGGACCCGACTTCCAACGCCAGGTCATCCAAATGAAGCAGAGCCTCGAGCTTTTCCTGCGTGGCGGCCTTGGAGGGGGCAAGCACTTCCGCCGTCTGGCTTTCCTGGCGGGTGGAGGCGCGGCGCGCGAGGCCGACCAGCAGCGCCGCCATGAGCAAGAACGAGAACTTCGGGAGCCCTGGAATGAGCGCCAATAACACCATCACCCCGGAGACAATCCACAACGGGCGGCTGCGAGGAAGCAACTGCCGGGCGAGGTCGAGCCCCACCGTCGCTTCCGAGGAAGCGCGTGTAGCCACCATGCCACCCGCCACCGACACCAGCAGGGATGGGATCATAGTCACCAAACCATCACCCACCGTAAGGATCGTGTAGGTCCGGACCGCTTCGCTGACCTGGATGTTGAGCTGGAAGACACCGATCAATAAGCCGGCGATAATGTTGATGGCGGTTACGAGAATAGTGGCCAGAGCATCGCGCTGGCTGAAGCGCGCCGCGCCGTCCATAGCCCCATAGAATTCCGCTTCACGTGCCACCCGTTCGCGGCGCGTCCGTGCCTGAACCTCATCGATCAGCCCGGCGCCGAGATCGGCGTCAATGGCCATCTGTTTTCCGGGCAAGGCATCGAGTGTGAAGCGCGCCGTAACTTCCGCGATGCGCACCGCGCCGTGGTTGATGACCATGTACTGAATGGCAATCAAGGCAAGGAACAAAACGAAACCGACGACGTAATTGCCGCCCACTACGAATTGACCGAAAGCCTCGATGACGCGCCCGGCGGCTGCCGAACCTTCGTTCCCGTGCAGCAGAATGCGACGGCTGCTGGCCAGGTTGAGCGACAACCTGAACAGTGTGAGCAGCAGCAGCAGGGAAGGGAAGACGGAGAACTCAACCGGCTGCAGAATGTACATCGATGTCAGCAGAACGAGCACCGAGGCGGAGATGCTTAGGGAGAGCAGAATGTCCAATGCAAAGGACGGAACGGGAACCAGCATCACGAAGACCGTGGCCACCGCCGCGGCGGGCACGATCCAATCGGTGGGCGACGTAGCGCGTTGCGGATTCGGTTTGGACGTTGCGGGCATCCTTATTTCCTTGTGCGTGGAAACTGCGTTCGCCCCTGGAGGCGGTAAATAAAGGCCAAGATCTCTGCCACAGCCGCATAGAGTTTGGCTGGAATGGCTTGGCCGATCTCCACGGTGCGATACAGCGCCTGGGCGAGAGGGGGATTCTCGACGATTGGAATCCCATGCCAATTGGCTTCCCGCTTGATACGCCGTGCCAGCAGGTTCCGGCCTTTGGCCACCACCATCGGAGCAGCCATTTCCTCTGGCCGGTACTCGAGGGCCACGGCATACTCCGTAGGATTAACAATCACTACGCTGGCGCGTGCCACGTCCTTTAAAATGCGCCGTTTGCGCATTTGGCGTTGCAGACGGCGCACGCGGCCGCGGATCAGCGGATTGCCTTCCGTTTCCTTCGCCTCCTCGCGGATCTCCTGCCGGCTCATGCGCAGTTGGCGTTCAAAGTTCATTCGCTCCAGCAGATAGTCGAACAGGAACCAGACCGCGAACACCAATCCGGCTTTCCAGGCCATTCCGTATGCCAGCTCGAGAATCCAGCCCGAGACGGCGCGCGGCGTCAGAAAACAAGACCGCAGGATCTTGTCCCATTGAGCGGTAACCAGCGTGACACCGAGGTACACCAAATACGCGACGGGCAGGAGGGACTTCAGAAGCCCCCGCAGAGAGTTCAGTGAAAGAAGTTTGCCCAGGTTTGACGCCGGGTTCAGCTTCTCTGGTTTTGGCGCCAGCGCCGCGGGCGCAAAGACAAAGCCCCCTTGCGCGGCAATTCCGCCGGCAGCGATCAGCCAGCTCATCACCAGTGGCGGCGCGCCCCAACGAATGGCCAGCATGACCGTGCGCTGCAAGAGGGTTAAGTAGGCTTTCGGGTCGTCGGAAGGCAGAGTCAGATTGTGAGCCAGGAACTCACGCCACTGCAGCTTCCAGACTTCCGCCTGCCACCACACCAGAAGCGTCACAGTGAGCAACACCAAGGCAGATGGCAATTCGCGGCTGCGTACCACCTGGCCCTTCTCGCGAGCCTTCTCGCGACGCCTCGGTGTTGCTTGTTCAGTTTTGCTCTCATCTGCCACAGCAAAACGCCTTCATCGAACCACGTAGTAAATTGTGTCTTGCGGCTGCCCTTGGGAAACCGTGTACTGTCTCCCAATGCCTACCGCGCAAGGTGCAACAAATGCTCCCCCGTCTGGAGGGCGCGAACGAAATACCTGTCCATCAAGACCGGCCAATAGCGGAGTGAGCCCATAAGCACCAGGAAGCCCACCAGGGCCTTGACAGAAAGCCCAATGAACATGACCGGGAGTTGGGCTGACGCCTTGCCGATCAGCCCCAAAATGATGTCGGCGAGCAAAGTGGCGCTAAGCGCCGGCGCGGCAATTTGAACCGCGATCACCAGCATCGAGGCTGCCGCGTGAATCAGTCCCTCGGCGGCGGCTGGGGTGGCGGTGGCGACCCCGGGTGGCAAATACTCGAAGCTCTTCGCCAGACCTCGCAGCAACCAGTGGTGGACCCCGAGTTGCAAAAACAGCAGTATGACAATGCTCTGGTGGAATACGGAAAGCACTGGCGTGTCCACCTGGGTCTGGGGGTCGATCACGTTCACCAGGGAGTAGCCCAGTTGGAATCCCAGAATCTGCCCGGCTAATTCCGCTCCCTCGATGACGAAAGTCAGCGTCAACCCCAGCAGTAGGCCCACAATAACCTCGCCGCCGACAACTTTGCACCAGTTGAGATTGGCCAGATCGATCGATCGGGGCGCATAGACAGGGTAGAGCAGCGCGGTCAGAGCCACCGTCAGTGCCAGTTTGACGCGCGCCGGGATGCCCAAGCTTCCGAAGAACGGGGCGAACACCATCACCATGCCGACGCGCACGCCGACGAAGACCGCCTGGGCTATCACCTGCTCCAATCCTGTAGCCACTTCCACGCCTTTCTCAACCCAAGAAACGCCGGAAATCAGTCAAGACTTCCAGCGTGAACCTGGTCACAGTCCGCAACGACCAAGGGAGAAGCAGAAACGTGGCGAGTCCCACGGCGAACAATTTGGGGACAGTCGACAATGTCATATCCTGGATGGAAGTCATGACTTGGATAAGGCTGATGAGCAGCCCCACAACAGTTGCCACGAGCAGAATTGGAGCACTGAGTAGAAACGCCGTCTCCATGGTCTTGCGAGCCAGTTCAACCGCCATCTCTGCCGACATCGTCACCCCTCAGGAAAAACTCTTCATCAACGAACCGACTACCAGATTCCAGCCGTCCACCATCACAAACAGCAGTATTTTGAGCGGCGTCGAAATCATCACCGGAGGCAGCTGGAGCATTCCTACTGAAGTGGTGACGGAGGCCACCACCAGGTCGATAACCAGGAACGGCAGGAACAACACCATTCCAATTTGAAACCCCGCCTTGAGTTCCGAGAGAATGTAGGCTGGAACAACTACGCGCATCGGAAGGTCTTCCGGTTGGCGGGGGCGAGGTATTTTGCCGACCTCAACAAACAACGCCAGGTCTTTCTCACGCGCGAACTTGAGCATGAATCGCCGCACTGGATCGGCGCCGAGTTCAACTGCCTGGAGCGCATTCACGGTTCCCTTCTGGAACGGAACGGCGGCCACTTTGTAAACCTCCGCAACCACAGGCTGGACAATGAAGTACGTCAGGAAGAGGGAAAGACCAATGAGCGTCTGGTTCGTGGGCGTGGTCTGAGTGCCTAGCGCCTGGCGGAGAAAGTGAAACACGACCAGCAGCCTGACGAAGGGTGTCATCGCCAGCAGTATGGCGGGCAGAAGGGTTAGAAGCGTGAGTAGGATGAGGATCGTCCAGGGGGCGGAGTGGCCCATGCTTTCAAG
>Ga0335078_10017024_pt1 | contig 10797 bp, 12 predicted proteins | sample Lox_Sample_32_FD_206711 | JGI IMG/M metagenome (GOLD analysis project Ga0335078, IMG submission 206711) | Soil microbial communities from Loxahatchee National Wildlife Refuge, Florida, United States - Lox_Sample_3.2 | ecosystem: Environmental > Terrestrial > Soil > Wetlands | place: USA... | reverse complement strand
GAAGCGGGCAAGCGTCCCTGAGGCTTGATGCTGGACGGCGCTGCAACCCGAGTAGCCAGCCGCCGCCGTTCCTGAGCGCTTACCGAAGCCAAGGCCACCAGGCTCATTATGAGAACTAGGGCAGCTATCTGTGGCGCAACTTGAACGGATTTCTTGAAAATCATGGCCTGAATGGAACTGCTTGGGGCCAATGCTGCTAGACGAGCGCCATTACGTCAAGGACACACGGCACGAATTCATATCAAATCGGTATGAAATCAACGTGACTCACGTGAGTTAACACGTATTCCCCGGCCGGCTATTGCGTAACGGTGATCGTAAGCTTAGCCGAGTGGCTTCATGACGCAGTGACGGCACCAGTTGGGTCGGCCCAGTAACAAGCGGTCAGCTTCTTAGTGGTGCGGATGCCCCTCCGGACGATGATGCTCTTCGCCCCGCTCACGGCCCTCGCGGAAGGCGTTCCGTTCGTGCTCATCGCGCCGAATTAATTGGTGCGTTTCCGCTCGCCGGCCCGCATCCCAACGCCGCACGCCCGGTCCCCACCCAGGATGTACATAGGCAAACCGGTTGCCCCAAACGCGGCCCCAGGGACGTCCGCCGATGAAGATTCCGTGGCCTCCCCAGTCAAAGCGCGTCGCGCCCCAACCCCACGGACGGAACCACGCGCCCAGCGAGATACCAAATCCAAAGCGAATCGCCCCGCCTACAAAAAAGCCCGGCCGCGGCGCAAAGAACACCACTGCCGGATCGTAATACGGCACCACGATATAGTCCGGGTTCGCCGGCGCAATCCCAATGTACGGCCCAGGCGTCACCACGACCTGCGGATTGGTACGCAGATAGCCATATTCATAGGCCTTGTGCCGTTCGCGCTGCACCGCATCCATCACATCCTGGCGCTGCGCTAAAAATGCATTGCCCAGATCGCGCGTCCAGTTCATGTCATTCGCCATCTCGTCCAAGACGTTCGGAAATGGCAGCAACGCTTGCACGCTGGGGTCCCAGGGCAACTGGTCCCCTTGAATCGCGTTGGCCAGCTCTTGCCCGCGCAAGTAGTGATGCTCATCCGCCCACTGCGCCGCAGGCTGAATGTCGTCAGGAAATGTCGCCGCCGCCAACACCTGCGCCAACAGCGGATCGGGATACAACGCCACCCGTGACACTAGCCGATCCAACTGGTCCGGCGGCAGCGGCGGCGGCGGTGCCTGGTCCTGCGGTGGCGGAGCCTGTTCCTGTCCCAAGCCCACGCTGGGCAACAGGCCCACCAGCAGCGCCAGCGCGAAAACCCCTGCAAAAACTTTGGTGATTCGCTTCGTATGTCGCATCGTCTTTTCCTGTTTTTGAATTTGTGCCCAGGCTTCCTTTTCAAATCTACTTCATTTTATCTAACACGGGTTTCCGCGATTGGTTTCTACCGGGATTTTCCCACGTTTCTACCTGTATCTCCTCACTCTTTGCAGTTAGGAAAACCAGACCACCCAACTGCCTCTGGGACGCGCCGCGCCAAGCCAGCGTTACGCGCAATTCCCGCTCTGTTTCCGCCGGCCACTCGCTCTCCCCAAATTCGCCGCCCGTGCTAAACTTGGTCAGACAATAACTCCAGAGGACTGCCCCTTGGCTGAACATAAGCAGGAAGACTCGACATTTCGTGTAATTGATCGCCGCCCCTTCACTTCCGAAGGCGAGCTGCGCAAGGAAGCCGTCGAAGAACTGGAACGCGAAGCCAAGCGCGAAGCGCGCATCCAGCAAGCCGCCCAAGCCGCGGAAGCCCAAAAGCCTGCCGCTGCGCCGCCACCCGCCGATACGCCCAAGCCTTCCCGCGGTTTTGAAAGCCTGGTGCGCATGTTGGGCAGCAATGCCGCGATGGTTCTGGGTGCCTACGCCGACCCACGCACCGGCCAGCCCATGCTCGATCCCGACGCGGCGCGCGAGTTCATCGACATGCTTGACGCCCTGCACGAGAAAACCAAAGGCAATCTGGCCCCCGAAGAAGACAACCTTCTGCTCGACCTGCTCGGCAAATTGAAAATGACCTACCTCGAGATCAATCAGGCCGTCGCCGCACAAGCCGCCGCCGCGCAAACCAAAGCCAAAGGGCGCTAGCAACTGCGCATCGACGCGTTTGCTCTAATTTCGGACTTTTTCTCTTTCGCTGTAAGCTGTCAGCTGTGAGTTCTCAGCTTTTTTCAACTTGCAGCCTTCGACTTCTTGCATGGCGCTTGCTCCGCTAAAAATCACGGTTCTCGGTTCTGGCACCTCCATGGGCGTGCCCACGGCCGGCTGCCACTGCCGTGTTTGCGAATCCGCCGATCCCCACGACAAGCGCCTGCGCCCTTCCCTGCTTTTGTCCCGCAACGGCCAATACGTTGTGATTGATACCACCCCGGATTTTCGTTCCCAGGCTCTGCGCGCCAACCTCGATCGCCTCGACGCCGTTCTCCTGACCCACGCCCACGCCGACCACATTATGGGTTTCGATGATATTCGGCCGTACAGTTTGCGGCAGAATATCGCGCTGCCGGTTTATTCGAACGCGGCGACGTTCGAAACGCTGCGCAAAGCCTTTGCCTATGTATTTGACGGGCTGCCGAAGCTGAGCTCGATTCCGGCGGTGGACTTGCGCGAGACGCGCACTCCGTTCGAATTGCTCGGCACCACAATTACGCCAGTGCCGCTGCTGCACGGCGACTTGGAAGTGCTCGGCTACCGGTTTGGCAATGCCGCCTACCTCACCGACTTCAGCGAGCTTCCAGATTCATCGCTGCCGCTGTTGCAGGGACTGGACGAGCTTATCCTTGACGCGTTGCGCGATATTCCGCACCCCATGCACCAGACCGTGGAGCAGGCGCTGGCCATTGTCAAAAAGCTCCAGCCGAAGCGCGCGTGGTTTACGCACATTGCGCACGACCTGGGCCACGCCGAAACCAACGAACGATTGCGCGCCACCGGCCATCCAAACGTTCAGTTGGCCTTCGACAACCTCGAAATTGAGGTCGCCGTTCCCGAAGCGAAGCGGGGTGCCGCTCCCGCTCGCACTCAGCGCGTCGAACGTGTCGGGTTTACCGATGCAGGTTCGGGCTCTTCGCGGGGTGCCGCACTCGCTGGCACCGAGCACGGCGAACGTGTCGTTTCTCAGGCGGATTTGTCTTCCTCGGAGGCCCAGCCGAGCGTCGAGGTTCCACAACTGGGTGCCGGACCCTTCGGGCCTAAGGGTGCGGATTTTGACTCTTCAAGGACCTTCCCAGGCTCCGAAACTCCGCAACAGCCTCACACAGCGATCAATGTTCTTTCTTCCTCCGCCGCGTGGGCGGAACGGTACGCCGCGAGCGGGCGCGGCAGCGCGGTGGCGATCGGCAACTTTGATGGCGCGCATCTCGGACATCAGGCGATTTTGCGCGCCGCAGCGACGCGCGCGGCGCAGCTGAATGCAATTCCCACCGTGCTGACTTTCGATCCGCTTCCACCGAAAATTCTGCGACCGGACACTGCGCCGCTGCGTTTAACCACCGACGCACAACGCTTGCAGTACTTTGCTGCGGCAGAGTTGCAAGCCGCTGTCGTCCTGCCATTTACGCACGAGCTGTCCCGGCTTGCTCCAGAAGAATTTGTCGACCAGATCCTGCTGCGCGATTTGCACGCACGCGCGGTGTTCATCGGCGAAAATTTCCGCTTCGGGCATCGCCAGGCCGGCAATGCGCAAGGCCTCGTCCAACTCGGCGTTTCGCGCGGCTTCGAAGTCAACGTGCTTCCGCCCGTCGCCGTCCATCGCGAAGTGGTATCCAGCACGCGCATTCGCCGCGAAATCGCACTCGGCGAAGTAAGCCGCGCCGCGCGCCTGCTGGGGCGTCCTTTCCTGCTCTCCGGAAACGTAGTGCCGGGAACCGGCACCGGTCGCAAATTTACATTTCCCACGCTGAATCTCGCGCCCGATCAGGAGTTGTTGCCCGCGCGCGGCGTCTACGTCACGCGGACCCGCTTCGGCGGCGAGACGCGAACGCGCCGCTCCGTCACCAACGTAGGTATTCGTCCAACGTTCAACGGCTCCTCGCTCACCGTCGAGACCCACGTCCTCGAACCTGTCGAGCGCACCCCCGAATGCATCGAAGTGGAATTCTGGCACCGCCTCCGCGCTGAAAAAAAGTTCAACGGCCCCGAAGAACTCCGCGCCCAAATCGCCCGCGACATCGCGCGCTCCCAGCGCTTCTTCAACCTGCTGCGGATGTACCGATCCCCCCGCCTCTCCGCATAAGGCTGGGCGTGCCAGAAGGTTCGCAGTTGGACCCTGCCTGTTTTTTTTCCTCCAAAAGGGCAAATATGCGCTGAAAACGCTAGAGATAGAGGTTTACAGGCTGCAAAAACTCCAAAAGGTGCTAAAGCTGGCGTCTCCGCGCCGAAGCTCCGCAGATCCAGCTTCCCCTTGATTTCCCCACCGGTTTCCCCGAGTTTCCCGGTATCCCCTGGTTAGCGGCGGAAAGGCAGAATGGAAGATCCGGCCCAGCGCATCGAGGAGGAATGAATGACCAAAGCTCTCGCTCTCATTTTCGGAATGCTCACCATCGCCTGGTTATGCTGCGCGCCAGATGCGTCCGCACAGGTCTCGGTCAACATTGGAGTGGCACCGGTCTGCCCCTATGGGTACTTCTCGTACGCTCCCTACAACTGCGCGCCTTACGGCTACTATGGGCCCGATTGGTTTGTAGGCGGCGTGTTTATCGGCGCGGGCCCCTGGTTCCACGGCCCCGAGCACTTCGCCGGCCATGTGAATAATCGGTTTGACCCTCGTCACGGTTACCGAGGACCGGTGCCGCAACGCGGAGATGAGGCCCACAACAACTTCCGCGGTAACGAGGCGCGAGATGGGCACGGCCACGTGGTCAAGGGCGACCATGACGCCGGTAAGGAACACGCGCTACCCGGACATCAGGAGCACCACTAAGACTCCGTTTGTAGGAGCGCGCTCCGACCGCCGCAAAAATCAAACCAAGATCGCGAGGCTAAAGCTCGAAACTGAGGCACGGCCCGGCCGATCGCCCGATTTGCCGTCGCGGTTTGCTGGTTTCCTCCGAGCTCGCCGTACACGAAACTCCCGCCTTCGCAACAGGCACCCGACCCGCGCAGAAAATTTACTTGCATTCTGCAAGACAATTTCTATTCTGGTGCGTCACACCAAGTGGGGTTGTCTGGTCTCATTGAATACGGGTGTTGGCAAGCACCGCGCAAACGCTGCGCGCGAGGAGAGTCCCATGTCTAGACACGCCTTTAAAATCACCGCTCTGGCCTTGCTTCTTCAACTCGCCGCGGCCGGCGCAAGCTACCGCGCGCAAGCCCAAACGCCGCAGAAGTCTCTCTACCCCGCCATGGCTCCTCTCGAGCAATACCTGATCGCGGACGAAGCCTCGGAAATCGCCCTGGCCCGGAGCGCCGCTCCGCCCTCCATTTCCGACGCCGCCGAGATCATGGTCCTGCGCCGCGACGGCTACCAAACTGCCGCAAAAGGCAGCAACGGATTCGTCTGCCTCGTCGAACGCTCCTGGGCCACCGCCACCGACAATCCCGAATTCTGGAATCCCAAACTGCGCGCCCCGCATTGCTTCAATGCCGCCGCCGCCAAAACCTTCGCGCCCATTTTTCTCATGAAGACCAAACTCGTGCTCGCCGGAAAATCGCCAACCGAAATCGCCGCAGCGATCAATTCCGCCCTGGACACCCATGAAATCCCCGCCCTCGCGCCCGACGCCATGTGCTACATGATGTCCAAGCAGCAATATCTCAACGATGACGGCAAGAGTTGGCATCCGCATCTGATGTGGTTTGTCTCCGGCGACGCGGAAAAAACCTGGGGCGCCAATCTTCCCTCCTCGCCCATCATCTCGGTCCACGACGCGCAAGAACGCGTCACCGTCTTCATGGTCGTTGTTCCCAAATGGTCCGACGGCACCTTAGCTTCGAAATAGTCTGGCACAATCGACCCGACTAGTCCTACGAGCTACAACGTTTCGGCAAGGTGCGGCGCTGTTAGGCGGCGGGTTGAAAGCGGATCTTGGCGGTGTAGCCGAGGGCGTAAAGAACGCGCAACAGCAGGTCCGTCGAGATGTCTTTGGTGTTGCGGTTCATGATGGCGGTAATCCGCGTGCGGGACGTATGCGCAAGCCGCGCCACCTGAACATGCGTCAGGCCTTTGTCCCGTACAATGGCCACAATTTTCGCGTTGAGATCACTGCGGAGCTGAATTTCTGCTCCATCTGCGGGAGTCAGGTCGAGGGTTTCGGCCAGCTCAGCAGCGGTGCGAGTGACGACAGCGTTAGATTTCTTCATGGAGCAACTCCTTTAAACGCTTTCTTCCCAAATTGAGGTCTTGCCCAGCGGTTGCTCGCGTTGTTTTCGCGAAAGCATGAAATATCAGAATGCCGCGCGGTGAGCTCGTGTAGTAAAAAGCTCGGTAGACCCCGCTACGGTCTCGGATGCGCAGCTCCGCGGCGCCAGGCGCAACGGAAGGCATGGGCCGCGAAACCGGCATTCCGAGAAGCTCGCCTCGTTGCAGGTCGAAGATGGCCTTCCCCAGCTCGCGGCGCACGTCCTCGGGAAAAGAGCGGATTGCTTCACGGGCCGCGGGATGGAAGATGGCCGCTCGCACTTTTCGAGTGTCCCATATCCGGGACATACAAATCAATGAAAATGTGGTGAGGCCTGGCTACCTCGACTGGTTCCGCGATCAGGTGGAACGCGCCGGCGGCGGCAACTACCAAACGCTCATCAACGAATGCCTGCGTCGCCACATGGAAAGCTCGCGGGAGCCTTTCGAGAAGACCCTTCGCCGCGTCATTCGCGAGGAACTGCGCCGCGCCTCTTAGCCGTCGCGGTAAGCTCGGCGAACAACCTCAAGCATCAACGGAACCACGGCGGTGTTTCCATTGCCGCGCGAAGCGGAGTCTTTACTAGCTGCGGCGCTCGCCAGATGTATTCGGCGGCCTTCGCCTTAGCTTCCGCGGATAAAGACTGCAAATACGCAGTAGCGGCAGCTACAGAAAACGGCCGTTTTGTCGTGTCTTGGAAGTTGCTCTTAAGCGCGGTCCAAATTACGGCGTCCAATCTCCTAGTCCTGGCCCACTCTTCGATTGGATCGGGTTGGCGTGCGGCACCCTCAGGCTGCGGTGAAACCACGAGTCGACCAATTTGACCTAGTGTCGTTCCCTCGCGAGCCCGCAGGTCGCACGAGGCGTCTTCAAGGTCGGTCCTCTTGCTGAGACACCACGAGACGGCATTCAACGCTCCGTGTTCATTGTCGATTACAAGGGTCAGAGCTCCGAGGCGTCTTTCGGAGATTCTGGAAAATTCTATTTTCAGAGAAGGTCCATCCTGCGCCCACTGGTTGTGCCATTTGTCGAATTCGTGCCCGCCTTCCCATAGAAGAGAGCCCCACGCGAGGATTGCGATTCTCATTTGGCGCCCCCGAAGACGCAGTATGACCCGAGCCCGGTTTTTCCTCTCCGGTCACCGGTCAGGATCAGGCGACGTTGTTCCGAAAGCCCGCGGAAATGACTGTGACCGCGCTCTCTGAATCTGATTGACCTTCTTGAGAGACACGACGAGCTCCGTTGCGCCGCTAACACACGACGGGTTTGCAAGGAGCGTTTGAACGACATTCCTGACGCTCTGCAAATACCAATTCTCCTTGTCCTCCAATTCGATCTCTGCAAAGAAGCGTACGACCTCTTCACGTAGTACCTGATGCGCGTCTCCGCGGGCTTCGTGAGCTGACTCCTCTAGCGAGCGCCTGAGACGTAAACTCCCCAAGGAACTATCGCCAAATCTTCGCGCAAATGCCCACTCAAGCGCCGGCCTTACGATCTCGCGGTAATCGTCTTTCGAGAGCAATATCCCCCTGGACAACGTTAGGTTCAGAAGTTGTTCAGCGGCGTAGTCTAGACCTGGGTCACGCGACGTGACGATGTCCGACATTTTTGCAAGGATAAGCTCACGTTGACCAGCCGGCAGCTTAATGAAATCACTCGGGGATATGTCCTCCAAGGCAGCCGAGAGCTCATGCAATCTTCCGTGCGCAAGTATCTCTGACAGCGGGCGAGTCGCCCGCAGTGCACCTGCCAGACGCGCACTAAAGTCCTTCGCGGAGTCAACCCTCCGTTCCTTTGCAAGCAAGCAATCTCGAATCAGCTCGTCAACCTGAGGTGGGATGGCTTCGTTGCCCGCCGATAGCTCTTCGTAATCTCCGACGGGAATCGGACGTCCAGCCAGCGATTCATAAAGAGTTATAGCGAGAGAATAGATATCCGTCTTTGGATCCAGGGGCTCGCCCGCCTGTTGCTCCGGAGACATGTACCCGGGGGTTCCAATGACAAAACCAGACCTCGTGAGCTTCTTTGCCTCCTCAGCTGACAAGGCTATGCCGAAGTCAACGAGATATGCCGACTCTCTGTCTGGCCGTACAATTATGTTAGCCGGCTTAATATCGCGGTGGATTATCCCCGACGAGTGCGCGTGCTCGAGGGCCGACGCGATCTGATGAAACCAGACCCGGGCCTCGCCGAGCTGGCATCGACCCTCTTTTTCAATGAGGGACTTTAGGTTGAGTCCATCGATAAACTGGATTATTAAGGAAAACTTTCCTGGAGAGAAGTCCACGTCGTAGATGGCAGGGATATTGGGATGAGACAACTTCGCCAGGGTTCTCGCCTCGCGTCGGAACCGCTCCTGATCGGCCTCTGTAAACTCAGTCGCCAGGGGATCGAGAACTTTAACCGCTATGTCCCGCTCCAAAACATTGTCACGCCCCTTAGTGACTTTGGCAAACCCGCCGGCACCGTGGGGTTCCTGTTGGAGAGTAAATCGAGGATTCTCAACCATAATCGGTGCCTGATCGTAAGATTACAAATTGCTAATGTCAAATCCGGTTCTTTGCAAAGCATGGCTGGCCCGCCAGCACCGGGCGGAGGTTGCCGGCGGCTAGGTCTTTTAGGGCTTGGAGGCGGGCGTCGTGTTCTTTGGGGGTTAGGCGGCCCTTGCGGTAGAGGATGCGCAAGTAGTCGGGAGCGGGCATGTCGGCTTTGAGGGTGTTGCATTCGAGGCAGGAGGAAACCAGGTTGCGATAGGAATTGCGTCCCGAGCGGACACGCAGCATCGCGCCGCTAGCATCGGGGACGGGCCGAACATTCCGCATTTTGAAATTTAATTGGCGCGGAGCCTAAGCCATTGACGGCGATGGCTTGCCAGCCTACGATGATTTCATGAGCACCACCATTGCGGCCCCAGTGAATTGGGTAGAAGCGGTTGGAAAGCTGCATTTTCCAGCGAAAGCGGACCGTCGGCTGCAAGAATTGATGGACCGCAACAACGAGGGCCTTCTGGAGCCATCCGAGCGCGAGGAATTGGATGCCCTCGCAGAATTGAGCGAGCAGTTGTCGCTGGTGCGCGCGGAGGCTTTGCAGATTCTCGGCAAGCGTCCCATGGTCTGATTCGGAGTAGTCTTTCCTCAAACGAAAGGCAAACCCAAGACCCACCCTTGCATAAACCGGGAGCGCAAGGATGGGGCACCCGCGCACTGGCTTTTTCGGAGGCGTGTTGCCGCCGCGCAGAAAAGCCTCAGGCCTGAAGGCCTAAGCTACAGGGCGATGTGTTAACACCCGGGCGGAGGTTGCCGGCGGCTAGGTCTTTGAGAGCTTGGAGGCGGGTGTCGTGTTCTTTGGGGGTTAGGCGGCCTTTGCGGTAGAGGATGCGCAAGAAGTCGGAAGCGGGCATGTCGGCCTTGAGAGTGTTGCATTCGAGGCAGCAGGAGACCAGGTTGCGATAGGAATTGTGGCCGGAGCGGACGCGGGGAACGACATGATCGAGGCAGCGGACGGTGGGAGAAGTGCGGCGAAGACAATAGAAGCAGACGCCGCGTTCGCGATCGTGAAGAGTTTTGCGGAGAGCCCAGGTGCTCATGAAGTCGGTGGATTCGAGAGTGGAAGGCGAAGCAGCATCGGGCGAGGGGCCATGAAGGTCGTGGAGATCGGTGACGATGGCGTCGCCGGGATGGAGCGCGGAGATTTGCTCGGGGCGGCGCATCTCGACAACATGGCCGAATTTGCTGCGTTCGATGAGGCGGAGAGCGCCGAGTTCATCGAGGCGACGGACGGCGAGGCGCACTGGCCCGCGGGAGAGGCGGAGGCGGTCGGCGACGGCGCTGACGGAAAAATTGAGGCGCGTTTTGCCGATGAGGAGCGAGTGGCGAAGGAGATAGGAATAGACGGCGCGGTCCCAGACGGTGAGGCCGAGACGGGGAGCGAGAACGTCTTCGAATTGCATCCAGAGGAGTTTGGCGTTGAGTTTTTCATTGGGCATGATTTGGCGTCCTTAAGAGAGGTTCTGGCACTTGTAGTGGCCGGCCTTTAGGTCGGCGCGTTGAAGAGTCGAAGAGCTGAAACTGGAAGAACACAGAAAGAGCACGGGGAGCGCACGGACCGCAACACGGCGGGCACGGAGAGCGAAAAGGCGGTTTGATGCCGGAGGATTCCTCTCGAAACGCTGGAGGCGCCTCCGCTACCCGGAAAAACAAAAAACGCCGGCTGGAAGCCGGCGGTACAAAATGAAAACGCCCCGACGGGAGCCGGGGCGCACTTTTCTACGAGCACAATATTACCAAAGCGGAGCCGGAGTTGTCAAGAGAAAAATCGTGTCATATTGTTAGCACATGGAAATGTCCGTGGGAATTAGCAAGTGAGATGTCCGCTTTTTGAGTTGGCAGTTCCTGGTGGAACTGCGGTGGTGGAGGGCGGGAAGGCCGCGGGGGGTGCGGGCTTC
>Ga0335078_10017023_pt1 | contig 10797 bp, 11 predicted proteins | sample Lox_Sample_32_FD_206711 | JGI IMG/M metagenome (GOLD analysis project Ga0335078, IMG submission 206711) | Soil microbial communities from Loxahatchee National Wildlife Refuge, Florida, United States - Lox_Sample_3.2 | ecosystem: Environmental > Terrestrial > Soil > Wetlands | place: USA... | reverse complement strand
AAGGGGTTGTACTCTACCCCCACCGACGTCCTCGCGGCCGCCGCGTGCAGCGAAGCAGCAAGGGAGACGGCCGAGTTCATCCCGGTCATCGGGGAGAATCCTATTCCTTCCGCCGCCGCCATTTCTGCGACCTTCATTTCGACTCCCACACCCCCGCACCGGCTCACGCTCGGCTCCACGACATCGACCAGTTTCTCCGCCAGTGGCCCTTCAAAGTCCCCGGCGAACCAGCTTTCTCCACCCCCGATTTTCACCCGGCCCCCCCTCAGCGCACGGTATCCACTGACGTCATCCGACAGGACCGGCTCTTCGAACCAGGCGAGCTCTAGCCCTTCAAAGGCCTCGCACGCCTTCCTTGCCTCTCTCGCCCCGTAGGCCCCATTCGCATCTGCAATGAGCATCCCTTCGGGCCAGCTCCTCCTCACCTCTGCGAGAGTCTCCCTATCCCGAGAAACCCCGAACCCGATCTTCACCTTTGCCCCCAGCAGGCCCCTCACCTTGGCGGCTTCGACCTGGTCCTTCAGGGGGCCGCGGGACGAGAACAACGACCCGGCAAATACTGGAACCTCAGACACAGGCGCGCGAGAAAAGTACGTGCTCAGCGGCTTCCGTTCCGCCTTCCCCAGCGCATCATACAGTGCGATCTCGATGCCGCTCAGTGCCTCGACGTCGGCACCCCTCGTATGGCCCCGGATTCTCAGCTCCTTCCAGGCAGTACTCCAGGCACCCTGAACACCTCCGAAGTCTCTTCCCACCAGTCCCTTGGCCAGATAGCGTACCAACAGCGCCGTAGCCTTCGGGTCGAACCTCGTCATCGCCTCCCCCCACCCTTCGGCACCATCTGCAATGGCTCTGACAAGCACCGTCTGGTAGTGGGAGTAGCCAAATGTCCCTCCCTTCAGCTTCTCCGCCGCCCTGATCCTGATGGGGAATGCGTCGACCGATTCGACTCTCATCGGAGACCACGCATCCGGAGCAAACTTAAATTGATTCGCGACGTCTCACTGGAAAGTTGCAACACTCTTCGTCAAAGGGACCCGTCAAGTGTATCCTCTGCGGAGCAACAGAATCCCAGCCGGGGACCTTCCCGATGGTGGTCGGGGTGGGGCGAGTCTGCCTCACCGACGGCATGGCGAGGGTGAAGTGTGAAGCCTGCGGGAATGAGGTCAAGCTAATCACCTCCTCGAAGCTCCAGGGGAGGACCCTCTGTCTGGCAGATTACATGAAAGAGGTCGAAAAATTCAGGCAGCACGTCGTGCAGAGCTTCGATGAGGACAGCGAGCCCGCCTCTTCTATCCTGAGCCGCGCGTACAGCGAGGCCCCGGCTGGATACACCCTCCTGGCCGTCCGCCGAGGGAGGAACAGCACCCACATCTGGGAAGCCGAGTACGAGAAGACAGAGATCTTCCAGATGCGGTGTAGTTAGACTCCGGCACCAACAAGTTTTCACTCTTTTTCTTTAAACTTCGGGGACGACACTTCCAGCCTATCAGGACATGGCAAACGAAGAGATGCTAGTGCTCAACAGGCTGCTGAAGGAAATCGAGGACCTCAAGCTCGGTCTCGAGCCCGATGTCCTTGCCGGCTGGTACGAGAAGATAGCCGATGATGCGAGGGCTGAAGCGCCCGGTCACCTGGTCGAATCGATTGCCGTCGTCCAGGACCCGATTCTGCCGATGAAGTTCGAATTCAAGACTTCGAGGAGGGCGGTAAAGTACGTGATAGCGGCCATTGAGAGGAACTTGGACGGCATGCCGATGGCCACCCGCCTATACTTTCAGAAGCTCGCCGAGCTAATCCAGGCCGAGGCCCTCCGCTGAACAGCCTACAGGGAGTAGCTGCCTTCGGCCCCTGGAGGGCCAAATCCATTCGGGAATCGCCTTATTATCGCCGGGGCGCGGTTCCAATCGATGGCCTCCACGGCCAAGTCTGACATCATACTTGCCAACCCCGCCCCGTTGGGATTGATGGCCTTCGGGACCACCACCGTCCTCCTCAACTTATCCAATGCGGGCTTCTACCCGATGAGCTCCGCAGTCCTGACCATGGGGCTCTTCTACGGGGGGTTGGCACAGATCATCGCAGGTGCGCTCGAGTTCCGAAGAGGCAACACCTTCGGGATGATGGCCTTCCTCTCCTACGGCCTGTTCTGGGAGTCCTTCGTGTTCCTCAACCTACTGCCGAGCCTTGGCCTGGGTGCCGCCCCTAGCACCAATTCCCTCTCCTCTTACCTCTTCATCTGGGGGCTTTTCACTCTCCTCATGTTCTTCGGAACGCTAAGGGCCAACGGAGCGTTGGCCTTCGTCTTCGGGTCGCTGTTCGTGCTCTTCTTCCTGCTCACAGGCGCGGTCGCCTCGGGGAATGCCTCGGTGATGACCATCGCCGGCTACGAGGGCGTAGTCTGTGGTCTCAGCGCCATGTACACCTCGATAGCCGAACTCCTCAACGAGACGTATGGACGGTCGGTACTCCCACTCTTCTTGCTAAGGCCAAAGGCGTAGGAGAGCAGGCGGCCGTCAGCTTCTCTAGCTTTCGACTACCTGCTTGATCTTCTCGACTACCTCAGGGTTCGCGAGGGTCGACGCGTCCCCGTAGTCCCTCTTCTCCGAGACAGAAACGAGGATTCTCCTCATTATCTTCCCTGAGCGGGTCTTCGGCAGGTCGGGGACGATGTAGACTGCCTTTGGCCTCGCGATGGGGCCGAGGGCCTTGGACACGTTGTTCCTCACCCTTTCCCTCAGCTCTGCGCTCGGCTCGAACCCTGGCTTCAGGGAGACGAATATCAGGGGGACGTGCCCCCTCAACTCGTCAACCACGGCCACGGCTGCGGCCTCACTCACCTCGGGGGTCGTCAGGGCAGCGTTCTCGAGCTCCTTGGTCCCGAGCCTGTGCCCAGCCACCTTGATGACATCGTCTATCCTCCCTAGGATCCTGAAGTAGCCGTCGTCGTCGCTCTCGGTTGCACCGTCTCCCGAGAAGTACGGCCAGTCCCTCCAGTCCTTGCTGGTCTTGTCCTTACAGTACTTCTCGTAGTAGTTCCTGATGAACTTCTCAGGGTCCCCCCATATGGTCTGCATTATGCCGGGCCAGGGGTTTCTGATGCAAATGTTCCCTGCACCCTCCCCCGGCTTCACCACATTGCCCTCATCATCGTAGATGACCGGGTAGATCCCGGGGGCTCCCGGACCTGCGCTCCCCGGCTTCATGGGGATCGCCGCGGGAACGGTACTGCACATCAGCCCTCCAGTCTCCGTCTGCCACCAGGTGTCGGTGATGACCGCCTCCCCCTTGCCCACTTCCTCGAAGTACCACTTCCAGGACTCGGGCTCTATGGGCTCGCCCACGGTGGTCATGCTCTTGAAGTGGAAGTTGTACTTCCTCGGGTCCTCTGGCCCGGCCTTCCTGAGCATCCTTATCGTCGTCGGAGCCGTGTGGAATATGTTGACTCCCAACCTCTCCGCGATTCTCCACAGTCTCCCTGCATCAGGCCACATGACCCCCTCGTAGACGACCGTTGTCCCGCCGAGGGAGAGGGGCCCGTAGGCGATGTAGGAATGCCCCGTGATCCACCCCATGTCCGCCATGCACCAGTAGACGTCCTCGGGGTGAATGTCGAGCACGTACTTCGCGGTGCCCGTCACGTAGGCAAGATATCCTCCGGTGCTATGCTGGACCCCCTTTGGCTTCCCAGTAGAACCGCTGGTGTACATGAGGAAGAGCGGGTCAGTGGCATTCATCGATAGAGGTTCAATGGTCTTGCCTGCGTACTTCTTCATCAGCTCGTCGACGAAGAAGTCCCGTCCCTCCACCATGGGCGCTGCCGAAAGATACTGTCCGGGCTTGCGTCGCCAGACGAGGACCTTGTCTATCTTCGCCCCCATGGTCGCTGCTTCGATGACCGTCTGGTCTGCGTCCTTCTTCTTGTCAATGACCTGGCCGCTCCTGTAATAGGCATCGCAGGTGACTAGCACATGGCTCCCCGAGTCGACCACCCTGTCGGCGCACGCCTTCGCGCTGAACCCACCGAACACCTCGTTGTGGATCACTCCAAGCCTCGCGCATGCGAGCATCGAGATGGGCAGTTCCGGTATCATGGGCAGGTGGAAAGTTACCCTGTCTCCCCGCTTCAGCCCGGCGAACTCCTTCAGGACGTGTGCGAACTCGTTCACCAGATTGTACAGCTCCTGGTAGGTTATCACCCGGTGAGGCTCATCCTCTGGTTCCCCCACGAAGATTATTGCTGCCTTGTTCCTGTACATCGGGAGATGCCTATCGACGCAATTGAAAGAGGCGTTCAACTTCCCCCCTACGTACCACTTCCAGAATGGCGGATTACCGGTGTCGAGGGTAGTGTCCCAGCGCTTGTCCCAGCTGAGGAGGTTGGCGTACTCGTCGAAGCACTGCGGGAAGTTCTTCTCTGAGAACCTCTCATAGATGCCCTTATCCGGTGCGTTGGCCTGTTTCACGAAACTGGCAGGTGGGTCGATCTTCTGCTCCTCTTTCCAATGGACGTCAATCTTGGCCTCTTTTGCTTCAGCTGGGGATGTCATGCAAGGTGACTGCGGTTTTTTGACGATATACGGTTTCTCCCGAAGCGATTCGGAGCTCTTCGCCTAGCGTTTCTTCGCGCCCAGTGGGAGCCCTACGGACCCCTCCGCCACGCGCACCCTTGCATCGGCCACCGCGGCGCCAAACCCCGTGCCCAGCACGAACAAGGGGTTCAGGTCAAGTTCCGCCACCTCTGGATGGTCCTCTACGAGGGCCCCGAGCCTGAGGATCACCTCTTCCAGGGCCGCCACGTCTCTCTTCGGTCCCCCCCTGTACCCTTCGAGGAGGGGGTACGTCCTCAGCGAGCGTACCATCCCCCTCGCATCGGCGTCGGTGAGGGGAGTCAGCTTGACTGCGACGTCACGGATGAGCTCCACCAGGGTCCCCCCTGCCCCACAGGCGATCAGCGGGCCGAAATTGGGGTCGTTGGTCACGCCGACAAACATTTCGGTCGCATCCTCCACCATCTCCTGCACGATGAAGCCGACTTTGTCGTACCCCTCGACTTTCAGGCTCTCCTGCATCTCTCGTGCAGCCTCGGCCACCTCCCCTCGCGGAAGCCCTACCCTCACACCACCTACCTCCGTCTTATGGACCAGCCCTGACGCTGACGCTTTCAGAACGACGCGGCCGCCGAACTGACTCGCCACCGTCTCGGCCTCCAGGGGGGTCCCCGCGGCCGACTCCTTCACCTGCGGAATCCCATAGCACGCCAGCAGGTCCCTTGTCTCGTCCTGCCCCAGCCACTCCCTCCCGTCAGCCAGGGCTTTGGACACCAAAGCAGCCGCCTCGAGCTTCCTGGCCTCGGGAAAGGACCTGGCCCGCCCGCGGCGCTCGGAGAGCCACCCCCTCCTGCGGACTGCGTGCGCCAGTGCCTTCGCCCCCGACTCCGGGAACGGGTACGCTGGGACCCTGACAGTCTTCCCAGAGAGTTGCCCCGAAATCCCCTGTGCAGCCATGAAGGTCGCAATTATCGGCACCCTCCCCTTCATCTCCTCCGCCGCAGCGACTATCTCCGAAGCCACGGCCTCAGTCACAAGGGCCAGGGGCGGGATGAAGATGACGATCAACGCATCCACGTTCGGGTCCTCCGAGACTATCCTGATGGCCCGGCCGTAGTCTCCCGGGGTTGCGGCCGACGTCATGTCCACCGGATTCCGCTTCCCCGCGATGGGCAGCAGGAATTTTGCCAGGGCTGCCTTCGTCCCCTCGGACAACTCTGGAACCTCGAGCCCGAGCCCTTCGCACGCATCGGCGGCCAGGATCCCGGGCCCACCGGCGTTGGTGATGACCGCGACCCTTCTGCCTTCGGGCACCGGCTGGGTAGACAGGAATGCTGCGACATCGAACATCTCTTCGAGCGTGTCCGTCCTGATGACCCCTGCCTGTTCGAACAGGGCGTCCACTGTCACATCCGACGAAGCTACGATTGCCCCCGTATGCGATTGCGTCCCCCTGAACCCCGCCGTAGACCTGCCGCTCTTCACCACCACGATTGGCTTCTTCCGGACCACGCGCTTTGCAAGCCTGGCGAACTTCCTTGGGTCTCCAAACGACTCCAGGTGGAGCAGGATGACCCCCGTGTTCTCGTCCTCTTCCCAGTATTGGATCATGTCGTTGCTAGAGATGTCAGCCTTGTTTCCGACTGAGACGAAGCTCGACATCCCCAGCCCCAGCCTGTCCATCTGGTCGATGATGGCGTATCCGAGGGCGCCCGACTGGGAAAGGAACGCTATCTTCCCGGGACCGCACTCCACGGGTGCGAACTGACCGTTGAGGCTCACACCTGGGTCGGTGTTGACGATGCCCATGCAGTTCGGGCCTATCAGCCTGATCCCCGCGTCCCTGCAGACGCCTACCAACTCTTCCTGGAGCTTCGCACCGGCCCCGCCCACCTCCGAGAACCCCGACGAAATGACCACCAGGGCACCCACCCCCTTCTCCCCACACTCCTTGGCCACCACCACAGCGTACTTCGCAGGGACGACGATGAAAGCGAGGTCTACCGGACCCGGGCAATCCATCACAGATTTGTACGCAGTCACGGATTGGACGTACGAAGACTCCCTGTTCACAGGGTAGACCGGGCCCTTGAACCCTCCTTCGATTATGTTCTTGAAGAGCGCACCCCCTATCGACTCCCTGTCTCTGGACGCTCCAATTACTGCAATGCTCCGGGGCTCAAGGAAACGTGCAACCGCTGCGATGGCTGAGATTGCCTCGCTCCTCTCGAAGGCTTCAAGCCCAGCAGGCTGGATGGAGGTAGGGAAGGTGACAGCCACGAACCCCGGCGCCGCCCCCACGTTGACAGGGTATCCCATGTTCTTCACAAAGTTCAGCTCGTAGTGCGCCCCTGCCGGGGCGACTATGGTGAAGGACGTGATCCCCGAAGCCGATGCCGCCTGGGAGAGCTGGGCAAGAAGTATCGTCCCCAGGCCCTTCTGCTGATATACTTCCGCGACGGCGACGCCTGCGTCTGCGCTGCGAGGCCCGCTAGGCAGGAAGTCGGCTTCTGCAACGATCTTCCTCTCCCTCTCGGCCACCAGGGTGAACCTCCCTCCTGAGGGGACCACTGCGGCGGCCATCTCCTTCGGCGTGACGGCCCTCCCCTGGAACCTCGAACTGACGCTCTTGGGCGAAAGCCCCGCCAGGAACTCTTCAAGGGGTCCGGCGTCCGCTGCGGCCGCCTGCCTCACTCGGACGAGCGAACCGTCCCGGAGGACTACGTCCCCTTCGAACCTCTCCGTCATGCCTGAACTCTGCGGGCTGCAGCCGTCCCTGGTTAAAAGTCGAACCCACGTCTCCCGACGCCTGCGCGCGGAGCTCGCCTGTTCAGCTCTTCGCCTTAGCCAGGGAGTACACGATGATGAGGAACCCCAGGGCCTGGGCGTAGGCCTGAACCGTCAGGACCGTCGGGATGTCCCCGACCCCGAAGTTGAACAGCAGCCCCGCTATCAGCGCCCCGGCAGTCACGAAAGCGAACCCCAATGCCAGGAAGAGCATCGCCTGGCTCTTGGTCTTACCGTAGGACCGGGACGCGTAGTAGACCACTATGCCCCCAAAAACCAGTATCAGCGCCTGGGCGATCTCAAGATAGATAGGAATCATTGCTAATCTTTGTCACCTCCGGCACGCTTTAAAGTCTTGAAGCCGTATCTCAGCGGCGTCAATCACCCCGCCTCCCTCATGCTCATCCACATGCGTCGGAGCTTCTCGGCTACATCCTCGTTCACCAGGGCGTCCACCTTTATCACCCCGCCCTCGAAGCTGACGCTGACAGCCTTGTAGGCGCTCCTCAGGAGCTCGTACTTCTTCCCGTCCGGGGTCACAATGATCTTCTCAACGACGAGTATCTGGGCATCGAGCAGCTCGTGGACCCGCCTGTAGCATGTGCTGAGAGGAATGTCGTTCTCCCTGCTCAGGTCCTCGACCGACTTGGCTTTCGGAATGGCCGACAGGAGTATCTTCCTGGAGTACTCGTCCGCCAGCCCCTGCACCAGCGCCTGGATGCGGGACGGTTCGCTGATCTCCAAACGCTAAGAAAGTGCGGCGTATCGTATTTGAGTCTATTCAGTTCACTTAGAATGAAAAGAGGAGCGAAGCAGGACTCAGTGGGTCCTGCTTCGGACTACGTACCCTAATCCACCCATCAGCGCGCCGATGGCGGCCAGCAGTATCAGGCCCCCGATCGGGTCAACCAGATGTCCGAGGATTTGGACATGCACCTGCCCTGCGTTGAGACCACCGCCCCCTTCCGTGGGCGCTGCCAACGCCCATCCTGCCAGGTAGCCACCCCACATCATCAGGAACATTGAGCCCGCTACGCCCACGTTCATGAAGATGAGGTGACCCCACGCCAGAATGTTGGTGAAACCCTTGTACACCTTGCCCTGAATGCCTTCGATGTAGAAATAGAAGATTGCAGTGACAGCTGTAGCTATGACGCCGACGACGAGGTATGATATGTACCCGGTGAAGAACCAGGTGCCGCCGCTTCCGCCGGCGATTACCATCGCCGGGGAGAAGTAGTCGGACTTCCCCGTAAAGTACTGGAGTGGATCGAGGACCATGATTGTGACTACTGTGGCTACGAGCCCTTGGATGACTGCTGCCCAGATGAACCGGCCAGCCCACTTGCCTTGGATGCTTCGAGTGGAATTCATGTTTTCCATGTCCCCCTCACCCGTTAGGTCGGCATATAACTGGGTGACCCAATTATCGGATTTGATAATCAGCCTTGGTTGGCGCTCTGCGGTCAACTCTCGGGTCTCACGTAGCTCCGCCCTTTCTCAAAGGTGGGAATAGAGCAAGCGCATTAAATAGTGAGGCATCCCCGTAGGCACGAGGAGAAGTGGCGAACGACACACGGATTCAAAGAATCCTCGTGGCATTCGACGGTTCGAAGGACTCTGTCAAGGCGATAAGGCTCGCCTGTTCGATTGCCTCAAGGAACTCGGCAAAGGTCACAGTCGTCCACGTGTATTCCTCACCCGTCATAGCCTTCAGCGCCGCGTCTGGAATGCCCATCCCAGATTACACCGACCTTGAGCAGGCCGCAAAGGACACGGGGAAGCAGATTCTCTCACGCGGGGTCCAGTTGGCGGCAGACGCAGGGGTCAAGGCTGAGGGGGAGCTCCTCGAGGCCTCTTCCGTGGTCCAAGCGCTTGTAGAGTTCGCAACCAAGGAAAAGGCGGACCTCATTGTGGTAGGCACGAGAGGGATGACTGGCTTTCGGAAGCTCATACTGGGGAGCGTTTCCGCGGGGCTCGTCAGCCATTCGCCCTGCACGGTACTGGTGGCGAGGTAGCACGATGATATACGTCAAGGACATCATGACGAGGAAAGTCAAGACCATCAGCGCGGAAGCAACCATCGCCGAGGCGGCGAAGGCAATGGCAAAGTGGAAGATTGGCGCGGTTATCATAAACAAGGGTGCCACTCCAGTGGGCATCATCACTGAAGGAGACATTTCGAGGAGCGTGGCGCAGGGGATCGACCCCACGACCACCCTCCGTGCGTTCGCGAAAAAGGGGCTCGTAACGGTCTCCCCGGGAGAGAGAGTCGAAGTCGCTGCGAAGATGATGGCTGACGCCGGAGTGAAGAAGCTCCCGGTCACCGACGAGGGGAAATTGGTCGGGATTCTAACCCAGACCGACATCGTCAACTCCAGCTTCGCTTGGGTAACGTCGCTGAAGGAAATGGTCCAGGCCAGGTATCGGCCCCCCGACTTCGAGCTGTGAGTCCCGAAGGGCAGCAGCGCCGACGTGTCTCGAATTGGCTTTAAGCACGTTGCCAAAGGGGCCCATCGCACTTGGTCATCCCAGAATACACCATAGTGGTTGATTACGTAAGCGAGGGGGAAATTGCTAATCTGATTCGAGGGTACGTCGAGGTGAGCGGGAAGAAGGTCCGCTTTTCGGGGGTGGCCTACGGCCGCTTCGGCGGTCAGAATTTCGCTCCCCAGTTCTCTGAGTCGGCGAGGTCTAAGCTCGCTACGCTTGTCGGAGACTTCACGAAGTTCGAGGAAGACATGCAACTTCGGCTGGTAAGGGGGGACTTTGAAGCGAAGCCGAAGCCTGGGGAGCGCCACCACCATCATCACCTTGGCGACGCGAAGGACGTTCAGCCATGAACCTCCTCGTTGGAGCAACAGGCTTCGTCGGCGGGCATGTCGTCGAGTACCTTTTCCAGCAGGGGGAAATCTCCAAGGCCGTCTTCCGGAAGGGTTCTCACCTGAAGATAATGGATTCCAGTGGCGTGCAAGGCTTGGAAGCGGACTTGCTCGACCATCATTCTCTGCACGAGGCCATGGAGGGTGTGGACATCGTATACAACATGGCCTCACCCATGCCAGGCTCCGACGAGGGCTTCACGAAGATGAACACAGAAGGCACACTGAACTTGCTCGAAGTTGCCACCGAGGCCAAGGCGAAGTCGTTCATTCATCTCAGCACGCTTGATGTGTACGGTTTCGGTGCGAGGGGGATCACCTCGTCGTCTCCCCTGTCGCCCTCAGACGAGTATCAGAGGTCGAAGGTGGAAGCGGAGCGGCTCCTCCAGGAGTTCTCAAAGCGAACCGCGGAGCCAAGGGTGGTGATAATCAGGTCCGCCAAGGCAGTGGGCTCGAGGGATGAATCGCTCGCTCTCCCCATCATCAGGATGGCAGAAGCGGGCAAGGTGGTCATCCCTTCGGGTGGTGAGATGTCCTTCTCCCACCCAAAGGACATCGCGCAAGCGATGTACAAGGCC
>Ga0335078_10017022_pt1 | contig 10798 bp, 10 predicted proteins | sample Lox_Sample_32_FD_206711 | JGI IMG/M metagenome (GOLD analysis project Ga0335078, IMG submission 206711) | Soil microbial communities from Loxahatchee National Wildlife Refuge, Florida, United States - Lox_Sample_3.2 | ecosystem: Environmental > Terrestrial > Soil > Wetlands | place: USA... | reverse complement strand
TCAACCAGGCCAAGGGCATCGATGAGGCCGCCGCCGACCGGCTCGCCGCCATGATTGCCCAGCACCCCGAGGCGATGCTTCAAGCGCTGTCGGCCGAGGAGCTCGGAGTCACGCAGGCCGGCACGGGAAACCCGGCGCAGTCAGCGCTCGCGGCCGGCGTCTCCACCGGCCTCGGCGCGATTGTGCCGGTGATCCCATTCATGTTCACGACTGGCACGGTCGCGATCGTCGCGGCGGCCGTCATCTCGCTAATGGCCCACTTCGTCGTAGGCGCCGCCACATCGCTCGTGACGCTGCGCACATGGTGGTCGGCAGGGCTCGAGATGACGCTCGCCGGCGTGATCGTCGGCGGCGCGACGTACCTCGTGGGTCTGGTACTCCCAACTTGACCTGTCGAGGTCTGACGGGCGCGAAGCCGAGTTGCGGCGAAATCGTTGATCAGCGTAAACGGAGCTAATGCCTACCACTCGAGCGAGACGGTCCCGCGCCGACCGGCCAGGCGAGGCGAGGTTGGTCGTCGTGACGTGGCCGTCCCGTACCGGTCCGGCTTCGCCGAGGCAGGCAAAGCCGATCTGTATGAACTGCCCCGAAGGAATGCCTAGGCGATTTCCTCAAGCCCGGTGTGCTCATCACTGGCGTAGGACGCAAGCGCGAGCGGCACGCGGGAGTCGTCCCGCACAATGCCAGCCTCGTGTGTGTCGCGCCCATGTCGCCGCCAAGGATCGTTGCCCCGTCGTTCATTAGCGCTGCTTACTTATCCGGCCGTGGCTTGTCAAGTGCCCCCCGGGGTTAACGACGCCTGAGGTGGCGAAGTTTTTGCGAGGCGGTGGTGTGCACGGGCGCCCGGGCTTACTTTGGTCCGCGACCCTGATCTGTGGTGGGCCGATGACAAGATGTTTGATTGGGTGATCCCGCAGGGGGAAGCGTTGCGGCCGCTCAATCTTTCTAGGCGGTTCACGCGGGTGGCGTGTCTGCAGCAGCGATTCGGGAGCCGGCCGCGGCGCATCAGTGTGAGTGAGGACTTGCCGCGCACAAGATGGTCGAAGTTGGTGGTTACCAGTTCCAGGGTTTTGGCCTAGCTGCCACGGAGCGCAGCCGAAGGCCGGGTCAAGCGGCCAGTGCAGGCGGACGCTCGCGGCTTCACCGAACGCTCGCCGGCGGGGACGATTGCCGGTCGACGTGTGGCGGTGCTGCCGTTGTGCGTGGGCCTGCGTAGGCACTACAGGCGGTGGCGCGAGCGCGTCGTCGCCGAGCTCGCGCAGCGTGTGATAGCAGCGCTTGAGCAGCTTGCGCGCGAGCGCCAGGCAGGCGCGGTTGCCACCCAGGTGCTCGGCGGCCTGCTCGTAGTAGGCGCGATCGGGTGAGCGCGGATGACGCGCGACCTGCGCGGCCTCATACAGCGCCCAGCGCAACGCCGGCGGCCCCTGGCGCGACAGGTGCCCTGGGGCGCGGTGGCGGTCTGACTGATAGACGGTGATGTCCAAGCCGCTGTAGCGGACAGCATCCCTGGAGTTGGAAAACCGCCGGCAGTCGCCGAGCTCCGAGACGATCGTCACCGCGGTCAGTCCGCCGATCCCCCAGTAGGCGTCGATCAGCGCCTTGCAGCCGGTCTGCGCCCGCGCGTAGGCGCGCAGCTCCCGGTCGATCGGCGCGATCTGGACCTCGAGCGCGTCGATCATCGCCAGCGCGACCGCGACCTGCTCGCGCGCGGTCGCAGGCAGCGGCTGGCCGGCGAGCCAGTCGCGCCCGTCTGAGACCATCAGCCCGCGGCGGTGCGCACAGCCGTGGTGGTAGAGCACCGCCTGGATCCGCTGCCGGTACTCGCAATGCTGCTCGGTCAGCGTGTGGCGCAGCCGCACCCGCGCGCGCAGGTCGAGGATGTGATCGGGTGCGATCCACGACTCTGGCAGCCAGCAGCTCGCGCAGATGACGCGCATCGGCACGGTCGCTCTTGGCGCGCTTCTTGTTGCCGCGCAACGCCGACGTCTCGGCCGGCTCGGCCAGATGCACCTCTGCCCCCGCCGCCCGCAGCTCCTCGACAACGAACCGCCACCCGGTTGTCGCCTCAAGCGCGACCTCCATGTCTTGCCCGGCGAACCGCGACAGGAACCGCCCGACGCCGCCCCGATCGGCGGGGCGCACCCGCGCGCGAGCGATCTCACCAGTCTCCAGGGGCTTATCGGGGAAGGGCGCGCACGAAGCGGAGTACGGCGGGCGTTTGCTGGCGCGGGAGGGGATTCGTCCGGACGTGGTCCACACCTCGCTCTTAAGTTAAGCGCGCGATCCAGACCACCAATATCGCGCTCGAGGCGGCCGACCTCCAGTGGCTTCCCGTGTCCGGATCGCGGCGGCTGAACGAGCGCCACTACGGGGCGCTGCAGGGCAAGAACACGGCGCAGACCAGGGAGGAGTTCGGTGACGAGCAGTTCATGCTGTGGCGGCGCTCGTACGATGTGCCGCCTCCGCCGATCGCAGACGACGATCGGCTTTCGCAGTTGCGGGATCCGCGGTATGCGGCTCTGCCGCCGGAGCTGGTGCCCAGATCGGAGTGTCTGAAGGACGTGGTCGAGCGGCTGCTCCCGTACTGGTACGACGCGGTGGTGGGCGACCTGGCTTCGGGCAGGACGGTGCTGGTCTCGGCGCACGGCAACTCGCTACGGGCGCTAATCAAGCACCTGGATGGGATCAGCTACGATGCCATCGCAGCGCTGAACCTGCCAACCGGGATCCCGCTCGTGTATGAGCTCGACGGCGAGTTCCTGGTCACCAACCCGGGCGGTCGCTACCTGGACCCGGAGGCCGCGGCCGAGTCGGTGCAGGCGGTAGCGCAGCAGGGAGCCGCGAGATGACCACCATCGCGTCGGTTGGCGGACGGCAGACCTTGACAGCCGCGGCAACGCCATCGTCGAGGTCGACGTTCGGCTGGAGTCGGGAGCGTTCGGTCGGGCGGCGGTTCCCTCCAGAGGCTCGACCGGCGAACACGAAGCCGTCGAGAATCAGACCGGAGGCAAGCCATTCGTGGCAAGGGCGTACTCGGCGTGGTCGAGCAAGTCACGGCGAGATCACCGCGGCGATGCACGGGCGTGAGGCGGGCGACCAGCGGGGTCTGAATTCGGCCTTGATCGTGCGGGGACATCGCAGCACTTCTGCCCGTTCCATCCAGCCCACACCATAAGCGGGATTCCACCGGCCCGCGCCGTTACAACCACCTTGGTGACAGCGGTTCCCGCCATCGTGACCTGGTAGCTGGCCCTCCAGCCGATCCGATTCCCGGGTCTCCCGAAGACGCCCGGAACAGCACGACCCCTCCCAGCAACGATAGCCCTTCCAACAGGAGGCCAAGCCCAGCCACCAGACGTCGCCTCTGCGAAGCAGTTTGAACGTCGGGCGGAGACCGACGATCCGCGGCACCAGGTAATTAGTTAGATAAACGCGAAAGCGACAACAGCAGCGAGCGTGCCACTCACGGCACGCCTGTGTCGCCTCCAGAACGACGGCGATGGCGCGGAGGCAGCGTCCTGGGCCACGCCGCCATCCTCCGTCTTGGGCGAGGACCGGCCAAGCCCCGAGGACTCGGCCGACGCCGCCACGGGGAGGGTTCACACACCGGCCGGAGTGATCGTGACCGGCTCCTTGCTCCGCTCTGCGCGTAAGGGAATCGTGACCGCGACGACACCATCTTTGCTCTTGGCCTTGATCTTCGAAGCATCGACTCCCGCGGGCAGCGCCATCGAGCGCATGAACGACCCATACCGGCGTGCCCGGCGCAGGTAGTTCTTCTCGGTCTCCTCCTTGTCCTTGCGCTTCTCTTGCTGGCCCGAGATGGTGAGCAGGCTTCTTGCACCTCGATCTTGACGTCGTCGGGCTTGACGCCGGGGACGTCCGCGCACAGGCCGCCCACCGCCCCGAGCTCGTCTCGCACGCGGTTTCGATGAGCGCCGACCTGCAGGCGATGTTCCACTGCAGCGCACCCACACTCGCCGCGGTGGAGGGGGCGCGCCCGGCGCTGCAGCGCACCAGGCGGGAGCGGCAGGGCGAGTGCTCACCTCCCCAGTGCCGCTGCACGTTCACCGCCGGCTTCTGGGCGCCGTTCCCGGACGATTGGGTGCGGCTTACGAGCATCTATCTACTCGAAGGCGCACGGCGTCGTGCGCTGGCAGGCACAGCTCGTCCCGTACGCCGACTGCGTCGAGGTGACGGGAATGCGCTCGATGTCCAGTCGGGGCTGGCAATGAAGTCGATCGCCCTGCTGGGCTCCGAGGAGCAGAAGCAGCGCTGGCTGCCCGAGATGGCGCGGATGGAGCAGTTCGGCGCCTTCGCGCTCACCAACCCGACCACGGATCCGATTCCGTGATGCTGGGGACGAGCGTGCGCCTCGACGGCGACGAGTACCTGATCGACGGCGCCAAGCGCTGGATCGGGAATGGCAGCGTCGCCGATGTCGTCGTCGTGTGGGCGCGCGGCGAGGACGGTCAGGTCGGCGGCTACCTGGTCGAGAAGAGAACACCGGGCTACGACGCGCGGGTGATCGAGGGCAAGGGGTCGCTGCGCTATCTGGCAGGCGCACATCACGCTCGACGGCGTCCGCGTCCCGGCCGAGAACCGGCTCCCTGGCGCCCGCAGCTTCAAGGACGCCGGGCGGGTGCTCGCCGCCACCCGCTCCAGCTGCGCGTGGTCGGCGCTCGGCCACGCCGTGGCCGCGTACGAGACGGCGTTGAACTACGCCAAACGCCGTCAGCAGTTCGGCAAGCCCCTGATCAGCTTCCAGACAGCGGCTGGTACGGATGCTGGCCGAAGTGACGGGCATGCAGTTCTACTGCCTGCACAGATCGGGCGGCTCGCCGAGCGCCGGACAGCTCAGCGACAGCGCCGGCCTGGCCAAGCTGAACAACACCACCAAGGCACGCGTGATCTGCGCCGAGGCGCGCGACCTGCTGGGCGGCAACGGCATCCTGCTGGAGAACCACGTCATCCGCCACATGGCCGACATCGAGGCGATCCACACTTACGAGGGGACGGAGACGATGCAGACCTTGATCGTCGGGCGGGACATCACCGGGGTGGGCGCGTTCGCCTGATGCGCCAAGATCCCTGATGCGCAAGCTCTAGAGCCAGGGCGTCCACCACATCACACTGGTGGGCAGGAGCGGACGGCGGACCCCAGCGGGCCCGTACCGACCCGGGCTGCGTGCACCACCTCGCGTTCGCGCTCGCCCAGGCGTCGTTCGTGCAGACGGCGTAGCGGCTGGACGAGCGCGGGATCACGGTCGCGTCGGTGACCGCAACTGTGAGCCCGGATGACTGCGACAGACATCTCAACAGCCGATGATGCCGGTGCCGGCGACGCTCGGCAAGACTTCTCGGCTATTCCCCACAGGCGAGTCCATGGACGCGCGGTCCTTGACGCCGCTGTGCCTACGACGATCGCCCGGGAGCGCTGCGACCTGTTCCGCGACAGGCTCCTCGGGGTGGGCGCCGGCGAGCTGAAAGCGGCGGATCGAGTCAGCCTGACGGCGTGCCGTCGCGGTACGCTGCGACGAGCTCGTGAAGCGTCTGCCGTCCGTCGTAGGCCGGCTCCCACCCGAGCTCTCCACGGGCGCGGACGCAGTCCATCAGCATCGGCACCCGCATCGCCTCGAGCCACCCGGGGTGTAACTCGAACACCGGCGGCTGCGCTGGCCGTCGGCGCGCTCAGCCCGACGAAGTTGCAGTCGGTAATCTCGCTTCATGCCGTGCTTCTGTCGCCGCTCGAGTTTGAGCGTGTCTACTCTGTGGCCGCGGTCTAGTGGATCATCCCGTAAATTGGTTTACTCACCGCAGGCCGCGCTTACAGGGTTTTCGGGGGTTAACGCCGAATACCTTCAAGGGATCACGTGCGACAACGCACTTGCAGGACGCACTACTAGGTGGCTGGCGCGCGGGCATGGATGACTTGCCCGGCACGTTTGTCCGTCAGCGCGAGCGATTGAACGAAATTGCCCGGGTGCTTAGGCGCTACGGTTTCGCGCGGTTGGCGGATCACGGGCATGGGATCCCGCAGATCGCGTCGGCCGTGTTGAGGACGCCGGTTGACGATGAGGTCGCGCGGATGTCGAGCGGAGAGCGGCTCCGGAGCGCGCTTACCGAGCTCGGCACGACCTGGATCAAATTCGGGCAGATGCTCAGCTTGCGTCCCGATCTCGTAGGCCTCGACGTGGCGGGCGAGCTCGAGCGGCTGCAGGCCGATGTGCCGGCCGACCCGCCCGGCACCGCCCGCGTGCTCATCGAGAGCGAGCTCGGCGCCTCGGTGAACGAGCTTTTCGGAAAGTTCGATCCAGAGGCGTTTGCCTCGGGATCGGTCGCCCAGGTGCACCGCGCGAAGCTCCTCGATGGGACAGAAGTCGCGGTCAAGGTCCTCCACGACGGGGCCGATCGCAAGGTTCTCAACGATCTCGAGCTGATGCGTGCGCTCGCGCGCTATCTGGAGACGCACGACCCCGAGCTCGTGCAGTACCGGCCGACGGTCCTCGTGGGGGAGTTCGAGCAGATGATGCGCGCTGCGATCGACCTCAGCCAGGAACTCTCGAACCTGCAGCGTTTCCAGCTGAATTTCGCCGGCGAGCCGGACGTTGTCATTCCCACGCCCTACCCGGAGCTGTCGCGTTCCCGCGTTCTCACGATGACGATGCTCGAGGGGACGGCGTTTACCGACCGAGCCGGGATCGAGGCCATGGGCTGGGATGTGGACGCACTCGTCCGCCGGGCCACGGAGATATATCTCGAGATGATCTTCCGGGATGGCATGTATCACGCTGATCCGCATCCGGGGAACTTCTTGCTCCCTGACTCAGAGCATCTCGCGATCCTCGACTTCGGCGACATCGGGCGCGTGTCGGATCTACGACGGCGTCAGCTCGAGTCGATGGTGATCGCCACCGGCACGCAGGACGTCGACGCCCTGACCGACGTCATCGTGGAGATGACCACCCCGCCCGCAGACATCGACGTCGATCATCTCCGCGACGAGATCGACACCTGGCTAAATCGCTACCTGCTTGTCGGCGTCGGCAAGCTCGACATGGCCGGGATCATCAACAGCGGTACGGAGCTGATGCACGCTAACGGTCTCGTGCTGCCGGCCGATTTGGCGTTGCTTTTCCGTGTGCTGCTGCGCCTGCAGGGCCTCGGCCGCGGTGTGGGAACCGAACTTCGCGTGACCGAGCTGCTCACCCCGTACGTCAACGAGATGATGGCGAAACGGTTCGACCCTCGACGCCTGGCCCACCAGGCCGCGCGAGCAGCGCGCAGCTGGGAGCGGCTGGTCGCGGAGTTCCCCCAAGACGCGCAGGCGATCCTGGCGCAATTGCGCACCGGCCGCCTGGGGGTTGATTTCCGAGTTCACGACGCCGACGAGCGCGTCGACCAGCTCGTCGACGGGCTGATCGCCGCGGCGTCGATCCTGGCGTCCGCGCAGCTGGTGTCCCGTAGGACCGCGCCAACCATCGGCGGCTTCTCCATCCCCGGGATGATCGCGGCCGGGGTTGGTGTGGTGACGTGGCAGCGACTCGCCGCCGCCCGCTCAAGCCACATGTCGATGGTCAGTCGCGCACGACGCCTCGCACAGCTACGCGGCGGCGCTTAGCGGCACGCAGCGGGTGACCGTTCCCGCGACGCCTGCCTCAAGCCCAATGTCAAGCTCCAGACAAGCCGGCGAGCGCCGCGCTCGAGCGTGGGACGCTGCACCCGCGGGATGCGAAAATCCCGGGGGCGCGCGTGGACTCCGACTGCGGGGTGCTGGCCCCGCCCGGGTACCACTGGCAGACGATGGGCGCTCGCTACACGCCGGCGTACAGCGGCGAGCTGCGGATCCCGCTGCGCTCGGCGCCACCGCTCGCGCTGAGGGAGTGCAAGCTCATCGCCCGGCGGACCGCGATGGAGCTCCGTTCGAACAGCGTCGTGAACCTCGGCGTGGGCATCCCCGAGGGCATCGCCAACGTCGGGAACGGTTGAGTGCGGGATCGTGGTGGGCGGCGACGTCGATCCGGAACCGGGTGTCTCCGAAGGGGTTCAGATCTCCCGCAGCCGCCGGGTCATCGGCTTCAGCTTGGCAAATCGAGCATCTGGTCGTTCCGAAAATCCCCCGCAACTATGATTCGTACTGGTAGCGCGGCGCTCGCGGTTGCCGCGCAACCGACCTGCCGTCGGGAGGCGGCTTGCCCACCGACCGGCCGCCCCATCGGATCGCCACGCACCGAGAGCGGACGGGTCGAGGCGTTGAAGCGCGCCAGCAGACCCACCGGACGACCATGGAGGGGTATCTCGTGCTCGAGGGGAGCTGGACGGTCGGTGAGCGCGACGGGGTCCCGTACATCGGTGCGCATTAACTGACAGTCGGCCGCCGCTGGCCATGTGGCCGATCACCAACGGACTGCGCCTGTACCTGTGACAGCGACACGAGCGTGTCTCGGGCCTCGCCTGCGGTGATCGGGACATCACGGCCGTGTGCCGAGAGGCTCTGGATCTGGATCACCTTTGGAGTGAGCATTACAGCACCGTAGCCGTGCTCCGTCGCTCCGGCTATGGCGTGCGGCTACACGCGAACGCCGCGATTTCGTGCCGGGACGACAGCGGCGGCGTCAGTCGGGACGAAGGTCGAGCCCAACCCGCCGCGTATGTGCTTGCTAGCAGGCGACAGGGCTGGGCAGCTGGTCGGACAGCTCGATCGCGATCTCAACCATGCCGTCCTCGTGGTGCAGCGTTCGCACCTCTCCGAGTTCTCTGGCCAGCGCGAGCATCGCAGCGTTGTTCGCCAGAACCACAGCGATGAACACATTGATCCCCCGTTCGCGCGCTCGGCGGGCCAGCTCCGAGGCGAGGCGCTTGCCACGCCTTGTCGGTGCCAGTCGTCGACGACCGTGACCGCCAACCCAGCGGTCTGGCGGTCTTCACGTAAGCGGTGAAACGGGCGGTACCGACGCCTCTGCCAGTCAGGGTCGACGGCGATGAGCGCCTCGTGGTGTGCTGATCTACCTCGGTGAGGTAGCGAAGCTCGGTGTCGGAGTTGTTGGAATCGATCCGGCGAATGACGAGCGTCTCTGCGTCGCGATGCGCTCGAGACGGACCTGACCGCGACTGGGCACTGAATCACACATCGGCGAGACGTACCACCCGGCACGCGTCAATCCGCCAACCCGCGTCCGGCCCGGACGAGCTCGTCGCAGAGCTGTGACCAATAGCACTGTGGAGAAGACTGACACGATCGCCCGCGCATTTCAGGATGACGGTGGCCGCTTACCACGACCAGCCGGCGCCGCGCTCGGCGGACAGCACAACCACTTTGACGGGGACGGAGTATCGAGATCTCGTGCAGCGCCGTGCTGCCGCACTGCACGTATCGGGATGCCGCCGCGGCGACACGATCTGGCTGAGCAACCGGCCGGAGTTCCACGTCGCCGATGTCGCGGCCGCGCACCTGGGCGTGGCGTCGTCCCGGTCTATCCCACGTACACCGCCGAGCAGACCGCCCATGTCGTCGAGACGCCGGGGCGCGAGTGCTCGTGACCGAGTCGGCATTCCTGGAGAAGGCGCTGTCCGTCGCAACATGCCGGCTCCGAGCAATCGAGCAGGTCAGCCTCAACCTCCCGAATCGCGTGACGACAGCTCGCCCCGCGAGCCGCACCGGTTACGAGCCCTAAAACAAGCGCATGGGTGCTTAGCTGTGGGCGAAATCGTGGGTTGCGGGCTGAGTGGCGACGGGCCGACTCGTGTGTCGTTGGTGGGGGGAGCGTTTTGGGTGTTGGGACGACGTGCGTGGAGTTAACTGACTTCGACGGGGCCCGGTTGTTGGGTGGCTGACGCCGAGCCGGTGGGCCGGCTCGGCGTCAGCGCGGGTCTGGATGGTGTTAGCTACTTGCCCCGGGGAGGGCTTTTAGACGGGAAGTAGGTGAGGGCGTCGAGGAGGCGGAAGAAGACTCCCAGCCAGGGGTTCCAGGCTTGGATGCGCCAGCGTATGTAGCGGGCTGTCTTGACGATCTGACAGGGGATGTCGATCAGAGCGGCTTGGAAGGTGCGGAACTCCATCGTGAGTATTCGGTCGCGTTGCTGTTCGTGTTGTGGTTGCCAGCGTGGTGAGATGGGTAACATCAGCGCGCACCACGCCTTCAGCGTCCAGGCAAGCGAGGTCATGGTCATGTAGGCCCAGTTGGCGTTGAGGGTGTTGACCGGTGCGTGCAGGGCTCGGACCCCGCTTTTGAGGTTGCTGATCAGGTTCTCTTGGTTGCAGCGCCGGTGGGCTTCGTTGATGACCTGCTCGGCGGTGAGCTGCCGGTCGTTGGTGATGTAGAAGAAATAGCGGTGTTCGTCGAACAGGACTTGCTCGCCGCGCTCGATCGAGAGGTTCTTGCGCACGGCGACGACACGGTAGTCCTTGTTGCAGGCGCGGGGGCGGTAGGAGAACTCGACTACCTCTTGGGTCTTGGGTCGGATCGTCTTGTAGCCGCGCTCGCGAACGATCTCGTCTTTGACGTTTGTCGGGCGCGCTCGGGGGCGCGTCTGAAGCTCGCGGTCGGCCTTGGCTGCCAGCTCGTGGTAGAGATCCTGATCTTGGTTGTCGGCGAGCTTGATGAGGTTGGCCTTGGCGTCGTAGCCGAAGATGAAGCGGACCCCGTCGGCGTCCCAGCGGTCAAACTCTGTGGTCAGCGAGAAGTCGGTGTCTCCCCTGAGCAGGATGTCGCTAACTAAACCCGGCCTGGCGGCAGAGCTTGATCGAGCGGTCATACAGCGGCACGACCCCCTCATGGGAGGGACGGTTAGCGCCGTG
>Ga0335078_10017021_pt1 | contig 10798 bp, 6 predicted proteins | sample Lox_Sample_32_FD_206711 | JGI IMG/M metagenome (GOLD analysis project Ga0335078, IMG submission 206711) | Soil microbial communities from Loxahatchee National Wildlife Refuge, Florida, United States - Lox_Sample_3.2 | ecosystem: Environmental > Terrestrial > Soil > Wetlands | place: USA: Florida... | reverse complement strand
GATCGAGCCGTGGTCGTACGCGTTTGCCGGGCTGGTCGTCGAGGAGGAGGACGCCGCGTTCCAGCTCCGCTACGTGCTGTACGGCGAGGCGCCCGGCTGGGTGCACGTGCTCGTCGAGGTGCCGCTGGCCGAGGCCGGCGTGCCGACCATCGCGCCGGTCGTGCACGCCGCCGACTGGCACGAGCGCGAGGCCGAGGACCAGTTCGGCCTGGCGTTCGAGGGCCATCCGCGCCTCGGCGATTTCGTGCTGCACGACGACGTCTGGGAAGAAGGCGTGCAGCCGATGCGGCACCGGTTCCGCAAGCGCATCACCATGGCCGACCGGCGGCCGAACCTGGACTGGCGGCCCCGGCGTATCGTCGAGGCCCCCGGCGCGTTCGTCATGCCGCTGGGGCCGGTGTTCGCGGGCCCGACCGAGGCCGTGCACCTTCAGCTCGAGACTGTGGGCGAGGACGTGATCCGAGCGTTCCCGCGGCTGTTCTACAAGTACCGGGGCATCGAGAAGCTCGCCGAGGGCCGCACCCGCGACGACGCGCTGCTGCTGGCGGAACGGTTCGCGGCGACAACCGCTTTCGCACACGCGCTGGCCTACTCCCGGGCCGCCGAGGCTATCGGCGGGGTCGAGGCGCCGCCGCGGGCGCAGGTGCTGCGCGTGCTCGTCGCCGAACTGGAGCGATTGCGGCATCACGTGGGCGCGATCGCCGGCATCTGCGAGTCCACAGGGCTGGCGGTGGCGGCGAGCCAGGCGGCGATCCTGGAGGAGGACCTGCTGCGCGTGAGCGGCGCGCTCGCGGGACACCGCTATCTGTTCGGCCTGACGGTGCCCGGGGGCCTGGCAAGGGACCTATCCGACGAGGCCTGTGGCGACGCGCTGCTCCGGTGCCAGGCGACACTGCGGGAGCTGGATCGCCTGTGGGGCATGCTGCGGCTGTCCAGCGGCTTCGTGGACCGCCTCGAAGAGGTCGGCATCATCGCCGAGCGCGACGCCCGCGAGCACGGCTTGGTGGGACCGGTCGCGCGGGCCTCGGGCATCGCGCGGGACCTCCGTGCCGTGCAGCCGTACGGGGCGTATCGGCGCCTCGCCTTCTTCCCCGTACGCGAGCAGGAGGGCGACGGCTACGCCCGCATGCGGGTGCTGTTCGCGGAGGCGCGGCAGGCCGTGGGGCTCCTGGAGCAGGCGCTGGCGGCGCTGGAGCCGGGACCGGTGAGGGTCGCCGTCCCGGCCCGGAGCGGGGCCGCGCTTGGCGCGGTCGAGGCGCCCCGCGGCGCGGCGTTTCACTGGCTGCGCCTCGACGACGAGGGCAAGGTGCAACGCTACCGCATCATGCCGCCGTCCTTCGCCAATTGGCACGGGTTCCATCTGGCCGTGGAGGAGTTCGCCTTCCAGGACCTGCCGATCATCCTGGCCACCCTGGATCTCTCGGTCGCGGAAAACGACCGGTAGCGCCCATGCGGGGGACGCGATGAGCAACTGGGTGTGGAGGGGCCTGCGCTCCGGCGTCCGGACCACGGGATACCCGTCGGCTCCGGAGACGGCCGCGGGCGTGTCCCCGGGCTTCCCCCTCGGCGCGACGATGGAGCCCGGATCCGCGGCGGCGCTGGTCGCCGCGTGCCCGACCCGAGCGCTGAGCGAGCGCGCCGGTCGCGTCGGGGTGGATCTGCGCCGGTGCGTGCACTGCTACCGCTGCGCGCGCGCAGCCGGGGGCCCGCTGCCGTGGTCCAACGACTACGAGTGGGCCGGCGTTCCGGACGGCGGGCAGGGCGCGCCGCTCGGGGCGGCGTTTGGCCGCTCGCTGCACATCGTCGTCGTGGACACCGGTGACTGCGGGGCCTGCCTGCACGAGGTGAAACAGCTCGCCAGCCCTTACTACAACCTGCACCGCCTGGGGTTCTTCTTCACGCCGACGCCGCGCCACGCGGACGTGCTGGTCGTGGTCGGACCCGTCGCGGATCAGATGCGCGTGGCGCTCGAGAAGACCTACGCCGCGATGCCCGATCCCAAGCGGGTCGTCGCGGTCGGCACGTGCGCGCTCTCCGGCGGGGTCTTCGGGCCGAGCTACTTCAGCGGGGCTGGAGCCGCGGGCGTCGTCCCGGTGGACGTCGAGGTGCCGGGCCAGCCGCCGCCGCCCCTGGCGATCCTGCACGGCCTCCTCGTGGCGGTGGGCCGCAAGGCGCCGGCCCGGCTCGCCGGGCCCACGGAGGAGGCAGGCGCTTCGTGACCGCCACCGCCCTGATCGGCGTGTTCGCGACGGTCTGCGCGGCCGGAATCGTGCTGTCGCTGTTCCTGCCGTCCCGCTACGCCCCGCAGCTGGTCGTCTGGGCCGGCTCGCTGGCGTCGCTGGCGCTCATAGCGTTGGGCGCCGACGCACTCCTGCAGGCGCAACCGCTGACGATCCCGCTGTGGAACGTGCCGGCGGTCGGCCGCATCCTGGTCACGGCGGACCCCGTGGCGGGCGCGTTCCTGCTCGTGACGGGGCTTGTCTTTCTCGCCGGCTCCATTTACGCCGCGTCTGGCCTTGGTGCCGTGCTGACGGGCTACAGCGGACGCGCGTACGCCATGCTCCACCTCGGCCTGGAAGTTGCGGCCGCCTGGGTCCTCCTGGCCGGCGACGTGTTCTCCTTCCTGGTGGCCTGGGAGATCATGTCCATCCTCTCGTACCTGCTCGTCACCTTCGAGCATCGGGAAGAGGACCGCCCGCGGGCCGCGTACGTGATGCTGGCGGCGAGCGAGGCGGGTGCGCTGGCCGCGGCCCTCGGCCTGCTGCTCCTGGCTGCGAGCGCCGGCTCCACCGCGTTCGCCGACCTGCGCGCGGCCGGCGCGGGGCTGGGCGGAGGGCTGCGCCTGGCGACTTTCCTCCTCACGTTCTTCGGGTTCGGCGTCAAGGCCGGACTCGTGCCGGTGAACGTGTGGCTCAAGGACGCTTACCGCGCGGCGCCAGGGCCGTTCGTCCCGATCCTGGCGGGCGCGACGCTCAACCTCGGCCTGTACGGGATCTTCCGCGTGAACGCCGACCTGGCGCCGGCCACGTCGGTTGCCCCGGGCCTCGTCGCGGTCGGCATCGGTACGGTGTCCGCGTTGGTGGGCATCCTGTACGCGACCACCGAAAACGACCTCAAGGCGCTGCTCGCGCACAGCTCGATCGAGAACGCGGGGATCGTGACCGCGGCCATGGGCGCCGGCTTCGTCTTTACGGCCGCGGGAGCGCCGGTGCCGGCCGCGATCGCCTTTGTCGTGGCGCTCTATCACGCGGTCAACCACGCGCTCTACAAGACTCTGCTCTTCATCGCTGCCGACACGGTCGCCGGCCGTGCGGGCACGCGGGACCTCGACCGTCTCGGCGGCCTGATCCGGCGCATGCCCTGGACGGCCGCCGCCGTGCTGGCGGGGGTGCTGTCCATCGCGGCGCTCCCTCCCTTCAACGGATTCGTGAGCGAGTGGTTGACGCTGCAGACCTTCCTCCGGAGCGCCGAGCTGCCCTCGCTCGGCGTGAAGGTCGCGTTCGCTCTGTGCGGCGCGGGCCTGGCGCTCACGGCCGCGCTCGCGGTGACGTGCTTCGCCAAGCTGTTCGCGATGGGGTTCCTGGGTATCGCGCGTTCGCCGCAGGCGGCGAGCGCGACGGAAGCCTCCGGCTCTGCCCTGGCGCCGATGGCCCTGCTGGCCGTGGTCTGCCTGGCCCTGGGCGTGTTGCCGACGTACGCGATCGGGGCGCTGGACCACGCGGTCGCCCCCTTGGCGCACGCCAGCGCCGCCGACGCCCTCGTGCCCCCCTTCTTCGTCGGCGCCGCCGGCCACGCCGCCCTGCCGCCCGCCTTCGTCAGCGACTTCCACGCCCTCGGCGCCCAGGTCGGCCAGCATCTGCTGCCCGGCCCCGGCCTCGTCCTCCTGCACCGCGGCGGCGCCAGCAACCCCGTCGTCTTCGCCGCCGCCCCGAGCTACCTCGTGCTCGTGCTCCTCGGCCTGCTCGGCCTCGCCTTCCTGCTCACCCGCCTGCCGCGCCGCGCCGTGGCCCGGCGGCCAGCCTGGGACGGCGGCATCCGCCGGCTGCTGCCCGAGATGACCTACACCGCCACCGGCTTCTCCAACCCGGTGCGGGTCATCTTCGACGCGGTGTTCCGGCCCACCACGGTCGAGGACACCCGCGCCACCGTCTCCGAACACTTCCGCACCGCCATCCGGCACGACGTGGCCTCCGAGCACGTGGTGGAGCGCGTGGTCATGCGGCCCATGCGAGCGGGGCTGCAGCGCCTCGCGCGGACGCTGGCGCGCATGCACCACGGCCGCTTGAACGCTTACGTGGCGTATGCACTGCTGTGCCTGGTGGTGGCCCTCGCGGCATCCATGCTGGTGCGGTGAGAGGGACAGTGGCCGCGCCCGTTTCACAGCGCGAACTGCTGGGCCGCGACGGTCTCCTCGAGCAGGTGGCGGGGTTCCTCCGGGAGGCGAAGACCGTGGCCCTGGTCGAGCCGCGCGACGTCGGCAAGACGGGGCTGATCGGTGCCCTCGCGGTGCCGGAGGTGGTGGTGGTGGATCCGTTCAAGCAGGTGCATTCGCACCTCGCGGCGCGCATTCGCCGCGCGATCTACCGCCGCACGGTGCACCTCGTCGCGGTCCGCTCGCTCAATCGCGGCCAGCTCGGCGCCGTGCGGCGCATCACGTTCTGGTTCACGGAGGTCCCGGTTCCGCCCCTGACCCCCTACTGGATGCGACAGGTCATCCGGCGCGAAGGGGCGCGGGCGGACCTGGCGCCCGAGCTGCTGGCGCCGGTGTGGTCGCGACGTGTGATGCGCCTCGCGCGCGGCCGGCCAGGACTGGCCGTGGCGATGGTGCGCGCGGCGGCGGCCCCGCGCCGTTCGAAGGGCACGATCCCGTCGCCAGACGCGGCTTGCATCGAGGCGCGGATCGGGCAGGCCCGGCTGCTGACGCGGGAGCTCGTGTGAGCCCCGATCGCCCCGTGTACCCTAGCCCATTCGAGAGCATCCTGTTTCCGCCGGGAGCCGCGCCGGGCGCGGCGGCGCCGGCCGACCCCGACGCGCTGCGGGACCTGAACCTCGACCAGGTCTTCGCGGCGGCGGCGGCGGAGTCCAAGGACCACGACGTCGGCGAGTACTTCCGCGCTTCGCTGGCCGACCTCGACAGCGTCACCTACCGCCAGGAGGTGGCGCGGGATCTCGAGCAGGCGGCCGCCATGCAGGCGGTCCGGGACTTTGGCGAGGGCATGCGCCGCATGCGGGCCCTCACGAGCCTGGTGGCCGATCTGGAGTGCGTGCCGGAACGGCAGCGCCGCCTGCTGGGCGCGACGCACGCCTACTGCGAGGCCGTGCGCGGCCTCGCGGACGACCTCGCGACCGTCGAGCTGCGCTCGCGCGGAATGCTCGCGCTCCGAGCCTGGCTCGGGGGCTACCTGGCCAGCCCGGCGTTCCGCGACCTGTGGGAGGCTCTGAGCGCCGTCCTGGCCGCCCTGGGGGCCGTCCGCTACACCGTCCTGATCGAGGGCCTCACCGTCGCGGTCCGCCCGTACGGCGGAGAGCCCGACTACAGCGCCGAGGTCGAGGCGACGTTCTCGAAGTTCCGGCGGGCCCCCGCCCGGGATTACCGGGCGAAGCTCGTGGACTTCGGCCGCCTGAACTGGGTCGAGGAGCAGATCCTGGAGCGGGTGGCTCGCCTCAATCCGGAGCCGTTCTCCGCGCTCGAGGCGTTCTGCGTGGCAAACGGGAGCTATCTCGACGAACGGCTGGCCCGCTTCGACCGCGAAGTCCAGTTCTACGTCGCCTACCATCGCGTCATCGCTCCCCTGCGCGCGGCCGGATTGCCCTTCTGCTATCCCGTGGTGTCGGCCGGCCCGGTGGTAACGGAGGTACGCGATGCCTTCGACCTTGCGCTCGCCGCTGTCCTCTCGGCGCGGAACGAGACACCCGTTCGCAACGACCTGGCCCTGGGGGCGGACGAGCGGATCGTCGTCGTCACCGGCCCGAACCACGGCGGGAAGACGACGTTCGCACGGATGATTGGTCAGATCCACTACCTCGCAGCGCTCGGCCTGCCCGTTCCCGGGACCGCCGCGCGGCTCGGCCTCGTGGACCGCGTGTTCGTCCATTTCGAGCGGGTCGAGGACATCCGCAATCTCCGGGGCAAGCTCTACGACGACCTCGTCAGGATCCGGCGGATCCTCGACGCCGCCACGGAGCGCAGCCTCATCGTTCTCAACGAGGTCTTCTCCTCCACGACCGTCGCCGACGCCCTCGTCCTCAGCCGCAAGGTGCTGGGCCGGATCTCGAGGCGGGGTTGCCTCGCCGTGTGCGTCACGTTCCTCGACGAGCTGGCGAGCTTCGACGCCGCGACCGTCAGCGTGGTGGGGAACGTGGATCCGGCGGACCCGTCCACGCGCACGTTCAAGTTCGAGCGCCGGCCCGCGGACGGCCTGGCCTACGCGCTCGCCATCGCGGAGAAGTACCGCGTCACGCGGGACTGGCTGCTGAGGCGAACCGGGCAGTGAGGGCCCTGCTCATGGCGCCGGAGCGGGACTTCGATGCCGGGGCCGAGCCGCCCGGCCACGGGGCCGACCTTGCCCAGGACCTCGAGCTCGAAACCGTGCTCGCGGCGATGGCCGGGGGCGACCCGTTCGTCGGGGATGTCTCGCGCGCCGCCCTCGGGCGGGGCGCGGAGAACGACGCGGCAGCCGTCCTGTACCGCCAGGAAGTCCTTCGGGACAGCCTCGCCAATCCCGCCACCGTGCGAGAGCTGTATGCCTTCGCCACCCAGACGATCGCGCAGGAGCGGCGGCTGTTCTGGGCCTTCAACAGCCGCCAGGCCAGCACGGTCCTCTACGGGGCGGTCGAGTCGCTGCAGCTGCTGTGCGACGCGCTGAAGCGCCTGCGTGGCCTCGCGGACCAGCACGGGCCCGCGTTCACCTCCCGGGGTTTCACGACGCTGTTCGAAGCCCTGCGGCGCGAGCTGGACGACGAGTACCTCGCGCTGCTCCGCGACGACCTCGCGCGCCTGCGGTTCCGCTCCGGGGTGCTGCTCGGCGCCGCGCTGGGCGACGGCAACCAGGGGACGGACTACACCCTGCTCCGGACCGCCGCGGCGCACTCCACCTGGCTGCAGCGGCTGCTCCGCCGGGCGCCGGACGGGCTCACGTTCGCGATCGCGGAGCGGGACGAGGCCGGCGCGCGCGCCCTGTCCGACCTCCGGGATCGCGGGCTGAACCTGGTGGCCAACGCCGCCGCCCAGTCGGCCGAGCATCTGGTCGGCTTCTTCACGCTGCTCCGCGCCGAGCTGGCGTTCTACGTCGGCTGCCTCAACCTGCACGACGCGCTGTCGCGGCTCGGCGCGCCGGTGGCCCTCCCCGTCCCGGAGCGGCCGCAAACGCGGACGCTCCACTTCACGGAGCTGTACGATGTCGCCCTGGCGCTCACGTCCGGCCGCCGGCCGGCGGGGAACACGCTCGACCTGAGCGGCGCCAACCTAGTCGTCGTCACCGGCGCCAACCAGGGGGGGAAGTCCACTTTCCTGCGCAGCCTGGGGCTGGCCCAGCTCATGATGCAGGCCGGGATGTTCGTCGGCGCCGGCGCGTTCCGCGGCGCGCTCGCGACGAGCCTCCACACGCACTACCGGCGCGAGGAGGATTCCTCGATGCGGCAGGGCAAGCTGGACGAGGAGCTGGGCCGGATGAGCGCCATCGCGGACGCCGTGGGCGCCGACGCGACCGTCCTGTTCAGCGAGTCGTTCGCTGCGACGAACGACCGCGAGGGATCGGAGATCGCCCGCCAGATCGTGTCCGCGCTCGTGGAGCGGCGCGTCAGGGTCTTCATGGTGACGCACCTGCTCGAGTTCGCCCGGACCCTGGCCGCGGGCGCGGGCGGCGACATCAGGTTCCTGCGCGCGGAGCGACTGGAGAACGGGACCCGGACGTTCCGGATGATGCCGGGTGCGCCGCTCGAGACGAGCTTCGCGGAGGACGTGCATCGCGAGGTGTTCGGCGAGGGAGACGCGCCGTGACCACCGCACTCGAGGAGTACACCGCGCTGAAGCTGGAGGCGGCCCAGGCCGTGCGGACGATCATGGATCTCGCGCGGCGGGCCGCCGACGAGGACGGCGAGCAGAGAGCGCGGGACCTGCTTGCCCGGCTCGCCGAGGATCGCTTCAACCTCGCAGTGGTCGGCCTGTTCAATCGCGGCAAGAGTTCCCTGATCAACGCACTGCTGGGTACGGACCGCCTGCCGACGGGGGTGCTGCCCGTCACGTCAGCCATCACGACCGCGGGCTACGGGGACCGGGAGCAGGTCTTGATCCATTTCCGGGGCTCGCCCCTGCCGACTCAGGTACGACTCCAAGAGCTTGCCGCCTACGCGAGCGAGTCCGGCAACCCTGGCAACCGCCTGGCGGTCGAGCGCGCCGAGATCCGCCTACCGTCACCGCTGCTGCGGCTCGGGTTCTTCTTCGTGGACACTCCGGGCGTGGGCTCGGCGATCGCGGCGAACACCGAGACGACACGCCGGTTCCTTCCGGAGATTGACGCGGCAGTGTTCCTCACCAGCTTCGAAGCGCCGCTCGGCCAGGCGGACGTGGCCTTGCTCTCGGACCTGCGGGAGCAGGTGCGTACGGTCTTCGTGGTGGCGAACAAAGCAGATGTGGTGAGCGAGGAGGAACGCGAGGACGCGCTCCGCTTCATGCGCGAGCGGCTGGCCGTGATGCCCGACAGCGCCGAGTCGCCGATCCTCGCGGTCTCGGCCCGAACGGGCGCGGGCATTCCCGAGCTGCACGCCGCCCTCTCGCGGTTCCTGTCGGAGCAGAAGCTACCGGCATTGCTGTACGGAATCATCCGGCGCGCCCAGGCGATCGCGGATCGCCAGGCCCTGCGCCTCGCCATGAGCGCGCAGGGGCACGCGGATCCTTCGCGCGCCGCCGGCGCGCGCGAGGCCTTCCACGGCGGGGTCGAACGTTTGCGGGTCGAGGCGGCCGCTGCGCTGAACGGCCTGCGCGCGGCTGTCGCGGGCGAACTGGAGGCCCGCATGAGCGGGGAGGTGGACGCGTACTGCGCCCCCTCGCCCGAGCCGCACGAGCCCCTGGAGCGCTGGCTGGACCAGCACCGCGAGACGGTGCGGTCTCATCTGGTGAAAATCGCTCGTCCGCACGCGCGCCGATTGTCGGAGCTCATCGCCGCCCCGGAGCGGATGGGGGCAGATCTCGCAGGCGTGCCCCTCCCGCCTCCGCCGAGTGCCGCGGACCCCACGTCGTGGCTGGACGAGGTCCCCGTCGTGCAACCCGCGGTTCTGCCCGTCATTGACTGGCGGGTACCGGCGCCACCGCGCTGGGCGAGGCTGCCGCTCCTGCGCTCCCGCGCCCGGCGCCTCGCCGAGCGGGCACGAGACCAGGCCGTGTCCGAGCGACGCGCCGCGATGTCTACGCTCCTGGTCGAGCGGGGAGAGGAATGGGCGAGCCGGGTGACGGCCACGCTTACGCGCCGGTTCGCCGCGAGCATCGCAGCGACCGAACGAGCGCTCTCGGCCGCGCCGGACACGGCCGCGCAAGCCGAATTGGACGGCGCGCTCGCACGCCTCGCCTCGCTCGAGGGGAGAATCGCGGCAGGTCCCCTGAGCGACTCGGGCGTGGTGCGCCCCTCGGGCGTCGAGCGCGCGCCGCGCCGCTGCGGCTTCTGTGCCGCGATCCGCGCAGCGGTCTTCGACTTCATGAGCGCGGAGCAGCACGAGCTCGCGTTCAGCGAGCGGCGACGACGCGACTACGTCACACAAGGGTTCTGTCCCCAACACCTCTGGGAGTTCGAGCGGCTGGCGTCACCGCGAGGTCTGTGCGTGGGGTATGCGCCCGTTCTCGCCGATCTCGGCAGCCGGCTCGCGGCGCTGAGCGAAGCCGCGTCGAGCGGGGTGCTTCGTGCCGGCGTCGACGCGCTCTCCACCACTGCCCGGGATTGCCCCGCGTGCCGGGTCGCGCGGCGGGCCGAGGACGCGAAGCTTCGCGGCGACATCGCATCCGATTCGCTGTTGTGCCTGGGGCATCTGTCGTATGTGGTGCAACGCACGTCCGACGTCGCGGCCGCTCGCGCACTGGTGGCCGACCAGGCGCGCCTCGTGCGCCGCGTCGCCGACGACATGCGGAGCCATGCGTTGAAGGCCGACGCCTTGCGGCGGGATCTCTTCACCGAGAGCGAAGCCAGCGCGCACCTGCGCGGGGTCTGCGTTGTCGCGGGAGAACGGGGAGTGCATTCCACACGCCCCGCTGCGGACGCGCTGTGACGAATACGACGCAACAGTCGCCTGCGCCACCCGAAATACAGGTACTTGAACTCCCTGCGGGCCATTGGCACCGTTCCACTGCGCCGTGGGAGCTACGGTTTGATTCAACACTTGGGACTCAACGATCACGAACTCGAGAGCATTGTCGCTGACCTGGGCGCACTTGCTAGGGACATCGACAGCGGCAGGCAGTGGCACAGCGCGGAGCTGCTTTCGGAGCTGAGGAGGCGCAGGCCGGCACTGCCAACCTCAATTACATCACGAGGAATGGACCTCCTCTTGGCTAGATCGCCCGCCTTCCAGTACTTGCGCAGGTCTATCTGGACAACAAGGGCGCAAATTCGAGGGAGGCCGGAGCGAAGAAGAAGGATCTCCGATCTGTGCATCGCCGTTCTCGAGGGGTCGCGTGGGCCCATGAGCGGTAAACAGCTTCGTGCGGCCGTGTCGGCAGTGCGAGGGGTCGGCAAGACTTCATGCTTGTCCCGAATTCTAGAATGGTGCGGGTCGATCGCGGGCTTTGGGGCCTGGTTGAACGGGACCTTGG
>Ga0335078_10017020_pt1 | contig 10799 bp, 6 predicted proteins | sample Lox_Sample_32_FD_206711 | JGI IMG/M metagenome (GOLD analysis project Ga0335078, IMG submission 206711) | Soil microbial communities from Loxahatchee National Wildlife Refuge, Florida, United States - Lox_Sample_3.2 | ecosystem: Environmental > Terrestrial > Soil > Wetlands | place: USA: Florida... | reverse complement strand
GCGATGCCACCCGGTCGAGCAGCGCAATCATATCCTCGACTTCGGCGCGGTCGAAGCCCTGCGTGATGAATACGATCTTGCTGCGGTGGTCGGCGTCGGGCCAGCGCTCGAGCCACGACAGGTTGTGAAGGAGCTGTTGGGCGCCCTGGATCACGGCCGGGCGATCGGGCTCCTCGGCGACATTGACGATGCCTTTCACGCGCAACAGATTGGGCCCGAGATTTTGCTGCAGGGCGTCGAGCAACAGCCGCAGCGCTTCGCGCGGGATCGGCTTTTCGCGGGTGAAGCAGAACGAAGCGATATCGCGGTCGTGCAGGTGATGATGGTCGTGGTCGGCATGATCGTGATCAGCATGGTCGTGATCATGGCCGTCGTGCTGCTCGTAAGCGGCGGCGTTGAGCCAAGCACGAGCGTCGGCCCTGGCGTCGGCCGGATTGAACCCATCGCCGCGCAAGATGCTGAGGTTGAACGACGGGTCGTCGATCCTTGAAATCTTTGCCGCCGGGTTGAGGCGATGCAGCCGCGCGGTCAGTGATGCTTCGGCTTCGCTCGCTTTGGCCGGCTCGACCAGATCGAGCTTGGTAATCAGAATCTGGTCGGCGAGCGCGACCTGGCGCACCGATTCGATGTGCTCATCGAGGGTGTGCGGGCCGTTGACCGCATCGACGGTCGCGACCACAGCGCCGATACGATAAAGCCCAGCCAAAGTCGGATCGGACAGAAACGCCTGAATGAGCGGCGACGGATCGGCAAGGCCGGACGTCTCAATCACCACGTGATCGAAGCGTGGAATCGCGCCGTCCTCGCGCTGGTGATAGAGGTTGTTCAGCGTGGTGACGAGATCGCCGAACACGGTGCAGCACAGGCAGCCGTTCTCCAGCACCATGATGGTGTCGTCGCTCTGCGCGGCCAGCATGTGATCGAGGCCGACTTCGCCGAACTCGTTGATCACCACCGCGGTGTTCGCCATCGACGGATCGCGCATCGCGCGATTGAGCAGCGTGGTCTTGCCGCTGCCGAGAAAGCCGGTGAGGATAGTGACGGGCGTGTGGGACAAATTGGTGTTCTCGCGGCAAGGCCGATCTGATCTCTCCCATATATAGGAGCATCAAGCCGCCACTTTCATCCTGTCCCGCGAAGCCGGGGCGGATTATCCTTCAAGCCACCTGCTGCGCCGGCGCCGCAAACAGCTGCGCCACGTTGGCGGCCGGCACGGCTTTGCCGAACAAAAAGCCCTGGGCCTGATCGACGCCGTGTTCGAGCACCGCCCTCGCCTGCGCCTCGGTCTCGACGCCCTCGGCGGTGACCGACAAATTCAGGCCGCGGCACAGGCCCACCATGGCGCGAATAAACACCGCACTTTCGCCCGTGGTAACCAACTCCTGGATAAAGCGCCGGTCGATCTTGAGCTTGTCGAACCGCAGCTCATAGAGGTGATAGAGGCTCGAATAGCCGGTGCCGAAATCGTCGATGGCGATGCGGACACCGGAATTGCGCAGCGTCTGGATGGCGTGCCGCGTAGCTTCCAGGTCCGCGACCAGAGCGCTTTCGGTAATTTCCGCTTCAAGACGATGCGGCGGAAAACCGGTGTCACGCATGACGGTGAGGATGGCATCAGCGAACGAGCGGTCACTGAGCTGCGACGGCGAGAAGTTAAATGTCAGCGACACGTCCTGCGGCCAGCTGACGGCGTCGCGGCAGGCGTCGCCAAACAGCTGACCTGACACCACATCCAAAAGGCCGAGTTCCTCCGCAAGCGGGATAAAAGTATCGGGCAGGATCAGGCCGCTGACCGGATTGTGCCAGCGGGCGAGACTTTCGAAACTGACGATCCGCCGCGTTTTCAGGTCGACGATCGGCTGGTAATAGGGCCGCAGCGTATCGCCGCCGATCGCTGCCCGCAAATCCTTCTCCAGCAACGACCGCTCGCGGATGTGAGCGTCCATTTTCGGATCGAAGAAACAGAACTCGGTGTGCAGCGAGCGGGCGCGCGACAGCGCAACGTGAGCGCAGCGCAGCAGCTCGTCAACGGTCACATGACCGCGACCGGCTTGCGCGATGCCGACGCTGGCGCCGATGCTGTGCTGCTCAATACCGATCTGGACCGGCGCCCGGACCGTGTCGACCAGAGTACAGGCGATCCGGCGTGCATATTCGGGATCGCCGCCCGCCAGACACAAGGCAAACTCGTCATCGCCGATCCGCGCGAAGATGTCGCCCCGGCCGGCGCGTTCGCGGATGCGGGTGCCAATCTGCAACAACGCCTCGTCGCAGCCGAGATGCCCGTAAACCTCATTGAGCTTCTTGAACTGCTCGAGACCCAGCAGCAACACGCTCATTTTGTTATCGGAGCTTTTCAGGACATTGCTGACGTCGTTCTGGAACTGGCGCCGGTTGGGCAATTGCGTCAACGGGTCGCGCATCGACGCCGTCTGCGCCTGAAGCTCGGCAGCGAGCCGCCTCGCCCGTTCGCCGCGCTGATCGCTGATGCGGCGGAGACTGAAGACCACCAGCGCCACGCAAAAAAAATACATACACGACGGGGTTTCGATCTGGGTGCCGAGCAGCTTCTGCAGTAGCAGCATGCCCCCCCAATCCGTGACGGCCATGTAGGCCACGAGACAGATCGAGAAAATTACCAGGACGTCGACGATTTCCCGCCCGGATGATGCGGTCAGCGCGAAGGGAATGAAAAGCTTCGGGGATCTGCTCAACGGGGGCCTCTGGCAAAATAAAGCTTGCCTGAAAGGCTTCACTTTTTCATGAATCAATAAAGCGGCATCATAGCTTCGATCGATGAAACAGGATCGCGCCCTCGTTTGCGATTTGTTTACCAAACCGGCCCTTGGGCTTTCATGGCCGGCGCAGCGGGGCTGACAAACAACATCATTCCCGCGACGCGATCCGCACCCGAGTTATGTCAAAAGGGCGGGTGGGGAATGGCGAATGGAAGGGGGTCTCTCTTTCCCTATTGGCTATTCGCCATCTCACTTATTCGCCACGAGCAAAGAAAAAGGGAAGCGGAACGCCCCCAGGTGAGCGAGATTCTTTGTACCGTATCCAAAAATAGGACCTATGTCAATGAAAAAGAGACCAGCCAACGACGTTGCGCGCACCGGCAACCGGATGATGACAAACACATGACAATCGGCTGCCTGGTAAGCGGAGTTAAATTGTTTTTGACCCAAAGCGAAAGTGTCTTCCTCGCGTCTTTGTGATGCTTCATCAAATATCGCAACGCATATCCTAGCTCCATATCGCGCCCGCATTTCCCTCAAGCAACGGAGATTACTCCGATCAGCGTTATTCGTAGCGCGGGCGCGCGATGACCCCCAAATAGAAATCTGCTTCGATAACAGGAGAACGCAATGTCAAATCATTTCACTGGACTCAGTCTCGGACCGCCGCTGGGCGATCAACGATTAGACCTTTGCGACCTGTATGCGTTCCAGTCGCCCGCCGACAAGAACCGTACCGTGATCATCCTGAATGCAAATCCCAATGCGGATGCGCTTCATCCCGACGCCATCTACCGGGTCAACATCGATACCGACGGCGATTACCTGACCGATGTCGCGTTCAGCTATGTGTTCTCCAAGCCGCAGAACGGCAGGCAGACCGTCAACGTATTCATGGCGACGGGCCCGGAGTCGCACTCGGTCGAGGCGGCAGGCAAGAAGATCGTCGCCGACGGCGAGGTCTCGTTCGGCGCCCAGCCCAACATCATCAGGTCCGGCCCCTATACTTTTTTCGCCGGCAGCCGCAGCGACGCGTTCTTTTTCGACTTCGACGGAATCAAGAACCTGTTCGATATCAGGGGCAAGCGGAACTTCACCGAGCCGCATCTCGGCGGCAAGTCGCCATGGACCGGCGTCGATTCCAATACGGAAGCGAACGTGTTCTCGACGGCGATCGAGCTGCCGACGAGCGAGCTCAACCCCAGGCCCGAGATCCATGTCTGGGGGCGGTGCAGCGTCAGACGCGACGGCAAATTGCTGCACGTCGACCGCGCGGGTCATCCGAGCGTCAGCAGCTTCTTCAACACCGACGATACCAAGGAAGAATACAACGCGAGCGAGCCGGTCAACGACCGCAATCGATGGCTCGAACAATTCGTGCATCTGATGGGGCACACCGGCAACTACACGCGCGAGGAAGCGATTGCCACGATCGACAAGGAGCGCACGCTTCCCGATGTCCTCAGTCTCGATCCGACGAAGCCCGCGAAGTATCCCAATGGCCGGGTCTTCACTGACGATGTGATCGACTATCGGATCGCCTTCCTGACGAAAAACCAGTGTCCGCCAACAGGGCTCAAGCCCCACACCGACGTTCTAAAAGAGTTCCCGTACCTGGGCACGCCGCATGCAAAACGCTGAGCGTGAATTTCGGCGCAGGACTTGCCGGTCCTGACCAGATCGGCTGAGCACGGTGGCCGCGCGGGTCGATTTCACACCTTCCCGCTGGCAAACCGCATGGACCGGCATAAAGTCCAACACAGTGTCAGCTTAAGACACGGTGAAGGGAGGAAGTCATGCCGGCGAACGCCAGAGGCCCGTTTCGGGCGGACCATGTCGGTAGCCTGCTGCGACCGGCCAAGTTGCAGCAGGCCCGCACGCAGCGGGAACGCAAGAACATCACCGCGGAGCGCTTGCGCGAGATCGAGGACGAAAGCGTCCGCGAGGTCGTGAAGCTGCAAGAAGACGTCGGCCTCGAAGGCATCACCGACGGCGAGCTGCGGCGCGATTACTGGCACCTCGATTTCCTGACCAGGATCGGCGGCGTCGTATTCGAAGAGGGCCATAACCCGCTGAAATGGCACCGCCAGGACGGCGTCCAGCTCGAATGGGTGCCGCCCGAGGTCAAGGTCCAGGCACGTCTCACGCGGCCGCATCCGATCCAGCTCAAAGACTTTGAGTTCCTCAAATCAGCCACCAGCAGGACCGCCAAGGTCTGCATTCCCTCGCCGTCCATGATGATCGTGCAGGGCGGCGAAAAGATCATCGACCGAAAGGTCTATCCGGATCACGACCAGTTCTTCACCGATCTGTCGCGCGCGTATGCGGAGGAGGTCGCCGATCTTGCGCGGGCGGGCTGCCGTTATCTGCAGCTTGACGACACTTTTCTGGCATTCCTATGCGACGACAAAATCGGCGCCGCGATGGGGCGCAGCAATGAAGACACCCACAGGATGGCGCGTCTATCAGCACGACTGATCAATGAGGCGATCAAGGATCGGCCGAAAGATATGGCCGCCTGCGTTCACCTGTGCCGCGGCAACTATCAAAGCTCGTGGCTGAGCCAGGGCGGCTACGATCCGGTCGCCGAGATTCTCCTGGGCGAGATCGCGGTGGACGGCTACTTCCTCGAATACGATGACGAGCGATCGGGCGGTTTTGCGCCGCTACGGTTTCTGCCGAAAGGCAAGAAAGTCGTGCTCGGCCTCGTCAGCTCCAAGTTCGCCGAGCTCGAATCCAAGGAGGTCCTCAAACGACGCATCGCCGAGGCGGCCAAGGTCGTGCCGCTTGAGCAACTCGCGATCAGCCCGCAATGCGGATTTTCATCGACCGCGGAAGGCAACGTCATCTCGGTGGACGGCGAGAGGAAAAAATTGGAGCTTTGCGTCAGTGTCGCGCGCGACGTGTGGAGCGGCGTAGTGAATTGAAAGCGGCTGAAGGTTTAAAAGAATCCCGCGGCCGCTCTCATTCGCGCTCCAGAAAATTGCTGTGCTCTTCAAACGTGTTGAGATTGGATTCCAGAATGCGAAGCGTTCGCTCTGCGTCCGACGTCTCGAGGCCTGCCGCCCTCAACCGCGCAATCCTGCCCTTCTGTTGCCATACCAGCCGCCGTCCTTCCTCGACATCACGCCGCGCTTTGCTCAAGGCCTCATCGGGGCCGGCAGACAGGTAAGTCCGCCCAGCTTGGCAAGTTCGGCACTCCATTTTCGGCCCCAGCCCCCGTAAAAGCCCGCGCTTCGACAGCGCTATTCACGGCTGATTGTCTGAACGCCCAAGTCCGCATGTCGTTCCGCAATCGCCATAAGTCCGGCGGCGCGTCAGACGGGCGTTTTCGCGTGCCGCGCGACGCCGGATTCGCGCGGTAGGCTCTGGATCTCCGCAGCAGAAATCGCATTTGCTCACGGACGGGTCGGCGCTGTTCGAAGTCAGATCAATCAGCCTGGCGGCTTTTGCGATCTGTCTCCCTGGACGGTCCAGCCCATTCGGCCACACAACGTCCGAGATCTTTGAGGTTGTTGTGCATCTGCTCGATGGCAAATCCGAGCGCGAAGAAGCGCTCCGCCGCGTCGCCGGGAAGACTTTGCGTGAGACGGTCGCGACGAAGCGCGGCGACCTCGGCGCCATAGGCGGCAATCGCCATGTCCACCGCTTTGAGCGACGGCGGCCGGCGGCCCGCCTCCAGCGCGGCGCCGCTGGCACGCAAGCAATCGGCCAATGCCACCCCGACCTGCTGCAGCGGCGATTCCAGCCGCGTCCGGAACACCTCAGGCAATGGATCGATTGCCGCTCGTCCAATCATCACGAGGTCATGACGCAATCTGAGCAACGTGCGTAACAGCGGACCAGTGTCTGGCGCCGCGGCAACGTGTGCCAATTGCTCGCGCTCGGCCTCGATCCCCAACGCATTCAATTCCTCCAAAGCCCGCCGGATGCCGTCCTGAATATAATGGAGCGAATCCAGGTCGAGACCTTGCGTCAAACCCGCAAGCAGTTCGCCAAGAACCCGCGCCATCTGATCAAGCGTGCGCGCCGCTGCCGCCGCGATCAGGATATGGGCGTTTGACGGCAACAGCACGAACGAGACAACCAGACCCGTGACCCCTCCGAGCGCGACCTCTGCGACCCGATCAAGTGCCGAAGCGATCGGACTGACGTGGGTGATTATGGGAATCAACAGTACGATGATGGCGGTGATCGGTGCGACCGAAAATCTCGGATTGATCGCCGCGATGAGGGCAAGCGGGCCGACCGCAAGGGCGAGAACCGCAAGCAGCGCGATTTCGTTGGAGTGCGGGACCAACACAGCGACGGCGCCGCCGTAGATCGCGCCGCCGACCGTCCCCACGAGATAATCGAACGTTGCCTTCAGCGACCGCCCGATGCTCATTTGGGTTACGATGACGGCCGTCAATACCGCCCACAACGGCAACGGAAGTTGCAACAATTGCGCGAGCGCAAGCGATGCCAGGGCGGCAATCGTCACGCGGAGCGAAAGCGCCAGCTGGACGCGGCGGTGCTGCGCCAAAGCGCGCAGTCCGGTCCAAAGTCTTGTCGCGCGTCTCACGATCACAGTCCCGGTGCAACGATTTGTGGAGAGTAAGCGCGTTCTTTTTACCAACAAAAAACACATCAACGACAGGCATCGTTGGCTTCTTAGAACAGCAGGCTGTTTCCGCTCACTGACATTCGGCTGCTTTCATTCATGCCGCCAACGGAGCGGTCCAGGCATCATAGCCGTAGACCCAGTCCGGATCGGTTTGGTCGCGAAGCCAGGTGTTGGTTCGCGAGCCGAGCTGAACCTGCGAGGTGCGCGGCTTGCGGGTCGACTCGAAACGGCGAAAGGCGGCCGCCGCTCCCGACCGATTGGCACCGTCGAGGCAGCGTGACAGCACCGCGGCGTCCTCGAACGCCATGGCGGCGCCTTGTGCCATATACGGCGTCATCGGATGGCAGGCATCGCCCAACAGCGTGATGTTGCCTTCCGACCAGCGCGGCAGCGGATCGTGATCAACCAGCGGCCGTTTGTGCACGGCAGGACATGAAGCGAGCACCTGCTGCACCTGCGGATGGAAATCAGCGAAGGCTGAGCGCAACACGTTCACGTCGCCGGTGGCGGACCAGGATTCGAGCGTGAAGCCGGGCTCGGGCTGACTGGTCACAAAATAGACTTCGCTGCGATCGGGCTTGACGTAATAGATGACGATGTGGCGATCCGGGCCCCACCATTTGGTGCAATCGTCGATCCGATATCCGTCCAGCAGTGTTGCCGGGTATACCGTGCGGTAGGCGACGCGGCCGGTAAAGGTCGGCGTGTTCCCGCCCAACAGCGTATCCCTGACGACCGAGTTGACGCCGTCGGCCCCGACGACGGCATCGGCGTCGGCGCTCGCGCCATTGGCAAACTCAAGCCGGACACTGCCGTCCGCGCGCGGCTCGAGCGCGACGAGCTGATGATCGAGCCGCAGCACACTCTCGGGCACGATGCTCGCCAAAGCGGCGTGGAGATCGCCGCGATGCGCCAGCAGATAGGGCGCACCATAACGTTCCTCCGCAGCCTCGCCGAAAATCATGTCGAAGCGAACGTCGCCGGTATCGAAGTCCTTGTTGTTCCAGGAACGGGGATAGAAGGCGGTCGCGCGCAGGTTCGGCTCAAGGCCGAGGCCGCGCAGGACCTTCATGGCATTGCAACCGATCTGAATGCCGGCCCCGACTCGAGCGAAGCGCCGGGCCTGCTCGTAGATGGTGGCCTCAATGCCGACCCGCCGCAGCGCAGCCGCGGTCGCAAGTCCGCCCATTCCGGCACCGATGATTGCTACCGAAAGCCTTTTCACGTGGGCGTACCTTGATTCTCGGCAAACGACCCGGTCAAAGGCGCCAACACCCCAATCTTGATCGCATCCTGTGCGCCGACTTCAGCGCCGCCAGCCACAAGCGCGACAGTCCCGGCAATGACCGCAATTGCGGCCGAACGCAACCGTCTTGCAAATTGCTCGACTTGCAAATCTCCCTCCCAGCGCGACAGATCAGCCTGTCGTCGTCGGCAAACGATACGCCCGTTTGGCGGCGTTGAAGAACAGCTCCGACTTGTCGGCGGCGCTGTAGCCTGCTGCCAGCTTCTTGAACGCGTTCCACATCACGCCGTAGCTGTAATAGCGCTTGTCGACCGGGAAATTGCTTTCGAACATGGCGCGCTGCGGACCGAACGCCTCGATGCAGGTTTCGACGTAGGGCTTCCAGATCCTGACCAGATCGTCCGACGACGGCGGCACCGGCAGCTTCTCAAAACCGAAGCCGAGGAAATGCATGCCCATGCCGCCGAGCTTCACAACGACATTTGGGCATTTGGCAAGCTCGCGGATGTTGCGCTGCCAGTCCTTGAATACTTCATCGGTCTTGCCGGCATAGACGCCGATGCCGAGCGGACAGCCGATGTGATTGAGCACGATCAGGACATCGGGAAAGGTGCGCGCGAGGTCGGTTAGCTCGGGGATTTGGGTGTGATAGAGCAGCGCATCGAAGGACAGGCCGTAACGCGCCAGCCGTGCGTAGCCGGAGCGGAACTTGGCGTCGAGCAACAAACCTTGCGGGAAATCCATCGGCGTCGATTTGATGGATTTGTCGGCATCCCATACCGAGCAATAGCGCACGCCCTTGAAGCGCTCACCAGCGGCGCGCAGATGCGCCTCCAGTACGGCGTCGACTTCCGCGCCCATAAAAAAATTGGCAAAGCTGACGATGCCGGCGCAGATCCGCGCCGGGCCGTACAGGCCGCTGGCGCTCATCGCCGCAATGCCGTTGACGAATTCGCTCTCGCCGATCGGCGCGAAATTCGGATCGCCGTCGGCGCGATACATCGAGTCGCACTGCACGAACACGGTGGCGCGAACATTGTGGCCGCCGGCATCGATGTCGCCCTTGATGTCCTGAAGGAGATACCGCGCGCCGCCGCGCTCCCAGAGATGATGATGCGGATCAAGGATCGGCATCGCGGGATCGATCGGGTCTTCGCGGCGTTTGGCGAGCCAATCTTCCCTGACGTCAAACAAGACCTTCTTTTCGGTCTCGGTCTCGCCGATTTTTACGCCCAGCACCTCCATGACTTATCCCCTCCCCTAAACTATCGTGTTTTCATAGCTTCGCGCGCAGGCGCGCGACGCCTCAAACCTAAGCGGCCGGCGTGAAGCGATCTAGCCTTATCCGGCGACGCGCGCAGCCGCCGGCACCGCATACCGGCCCGGCGCTTTGCCCGGTGCCCGGCCCACCGCCTTGAACGCGGCCAGCAGCGCGCGCTGCAGCGCGGCGAGATCATACGGTTTCCGCAACACTTCAAATCCCTCGCGCACCGCATCTTGTGCGCCCGAGCTGTAGCCAGTCGTCAGCAGCACCACGATGCGTGGAAAGCGCGAGCGGAGCAGCTTCGCGAGCTCAAGGCCGTTCAACCCGCCGGGCATCAAAATGTCCGAAAACACGAGATCGATATCGCCTTCGCGTTCGATGCGTTCCAGACCGTCTTGTGCGCTCATGGCCTCGCGCACCGTAAAGCCGAGGTCGGCGAAGTAACCGCGGGCAACCTCGATCACTTCGGCATTGTCTTCGACCAACAGCACCGTGCCGGCCGGCAGTCCCGCCCCGATCGCGGGAGACGGCTCGTGCAGCTGTTCCGGCGTCTCGAAGCTGCGCGGCAAGAACAGCGTGATCGCCGTGCCACGTTTGGCGGTGCTGGTGATGGTGGCAGCGCCGCCCGATTGTTTGGCGAAGCCGTAGACCTGAGAAAGCCCGAGCCCGGTGCCCTTGCCGACGTCTTTGGTGGTGAAGAACGGCTCGAATACCCGCGGCAGCACGTCGGGCGGAATGCCCTCTCCGGTGTCGGCGACCCGGATGGCGACGAACTCGCCGCTCAAGCCGTCCTCGCTCGCCTTGCCGCGCAAGACAATCGGCTTGGTCGTGATCGTCAGCGTCCCGCCCGACGGCATGGCGTCGCGTGCGTTGACGGCGAGATTGAGCAAAGCGAGCTCAAGCTCGCTCGGGTCGACCTTGACCAGACACGAGCGCTTGGCGGGA
>Ga0335078_10017018_pt1 | contig 10799 bp, 12 predicted proteins | sample Lox_Sample_32_FD_206711 | JGI IMG/M metagenome (GOLD analysis project Ga0335078, IMG submission 206711) | Soil microbial communities from Loxahatchee National Wildlife Refuge, Florida, United States - Lox_Sample_3.2 | ecosystem: Environmental > Terrestrial > Soil > Wetlands | place: USA... | reverse complement strand
CAGCTCGCATCGCGAGCAAGATCGCGGAGGGGGAGTTCTCGCCCCGGTCCCTGTCGAAGATGGTCAGGGAGTTCTCCGCGGAGGAGTCGAGGAGGGGAGCGGAGGAAGGTTGGGGGAAGGGGTAGACGGAGGGACCCTGACCTCCCGCCTGGTCCGACTTCGGTCGGCGAAGTTCGCGGAGCTCCTGAGGCGGTCGGGGAGAGTGGGAAACCCAACCGCGATGGCGGCCGGGTCGGTGAGGAACGCCTACAGGGCGGCACTGGTGGCGGTCCCTGCCGCAGTTGTCGGGGCGCTCATCTCCCCCTGGTTCCTCCTGGCCCTTGCGGTCCCGGTCTGCTTCTCTGTGGCGCCGCAGCTTCGATTGAGCGACCTCGTGGCCCAGCGCAGGGAAGGGGTCGAAAGGGAACTCCCGTTCTTCGCGGTGATAGTGAGCGTCCTCGGCGGCGCAGGGGTCCCACTATACTTGGTCTTCAGGGATGTCGTCAATGGCGGCGTCTTTCATTGGATCGGAAGGGAGGCGCTCATGTTACGGAGAGACGTCGAGGTGCTGGGGATGGACGCAAACGACGCCCTCGAGCGGCTCGCCTCCGACCACCCCTCAAAGAGGTTCGGCGAGTTCCTGCTCGGTTACACGAGCAAAGCCAGGAGCGGCGGAGACATCCCATTCTTCCTTGTTGGGGAGAGCGGGGCGCTCCTTCGCAACCTCGAGGAAGCGTGGGGGAGGTACGCAGAGAGGGTGGGGATAGTCGGGAGCATGATGATCACCGTGTTCGGAGTGGTCCCCCTGCTCCTCATGGTCGTCGGAGTCTTCTCTCCCGGATTCTCCGTGCTCGGGCTGGTCATCTTCACAGGCCTGGGGGTCCCGGTGTTCACCCTAGGGCTCCTCTACATGGCCGGGAGGATGCAGCCCGCGCGCGAGGAGGCCGTGCAGGGGAGGGTCGGACTTTCGTTCGCCCTGGCACTCCCCGCGGGGCTGGTGGGGTTCATAGGTGGACAAGCGTGGCTGGGGGTCGCGTCGGCCCTCTTCGTCTTCTTCTTGGCGTATGGGCTCTCTGTCAAAGGCCAGCTCGCCGAGACGATAGCCCAGGACGAGGGCCTGACCAGGTTCCTCAAGGACATCCTCGAATACAAGAGGCAGGAGTACGACATCGCCAGGGCGATCGTCACCCTGGAGGTCCGCGGGAAGTACAACAAGCCCTTCTCTCGGGTCCTTTCGAGGGTCGCCACCCAGCTGAAGGCTGGGACCCCCCTCGACGAGGTCAAGGTCGAGTGCAGTAGCGGCCTGGCAAGGATGGCTTTCTTGCTCCTCGGAGAGATGAGCCGGACAGGAGGAGGGACCGTGGACACGATGTACCAGGTCTCCAACTTCGCGGGACGGCTTGGCGGGATGAAAGAGAAGACCAGTGCAGAGATGAAACCATACCTGATACTATCGTACATCTCACCGCTCCTACTTGCATTCGGGGTCACCTTCGTGCAAGGGGTGCTCACCTCGTTCAGGAGCAGGGTCGCGCCGGGGTTCTCGACCTTCCAGGTGAGCGGGGTCCAACTGGGGGCTCTCCCTCCCGGGCTCACCCAGACTTCAGACCTCCTCATCATCGTGGCGGCCGCTTCGCTCGGGCTCATCTGCGCGAAGATAACCGACTTCACCGTGAGGAACACCCTGAGGGCTTCGGTCAACGTGGCCCTGGCGGTCGCCGCCGTGGCGATGATGGCCGCGTTCGGTTCACATTCACTTGCCCATCTCCTATAGATGGAGTTCGCCCTGGCTGGGCGTTAAAAGCGGCTGACGGGTATGAGCGCGATGAAGATCAGCGAGCGCGGCGGAATCTCCCAGAGCATGGACCTGTTTATCATCATAGCCGCCGTCCTGGGGGTCGGAGGGGTGGTTAGCGCATCTATCTACAGTCTCGTAGAAAGCGCGACCGCCAACACCAGCATCTCGGTAGTCGGAGTATCCATCAGGGCGGGGCCCACGTCTCCGGCAGCCCTGTCGGTGACTGTGAAGAACGACGGAGGGAGCCCCATCACCTGCACAGCCTCGGCCTGCGAGGTAGTGATAGCAGGCACCACCGTCACTTCTCCGGCTTGCACCGGGTCGTGCCTGGTGTCAGGAGGTATCCTCAGCTGGGCCCTTGACATGGCGAGTGGGCCGCTTACGTTCACAGCCACCGGGGCGTCGGCGCTGGCGCCGGGAGCGGAGACATCGTTCGTCGTAAACGGGCCCATCGGTGGCACCGGGACGTTCTGGTCGGCAGGGGAGCCAGTAACCCTGAACGTCATCTTCGGGTCCGCTTCAGCCCAGGTCACCGTGATCTCTCAGTAGGGGGCCCCGCCATGGACCCTCTCCGTTCTTTTCGCCATCCATCCCACCGGGGGGTGAGCGAGCTGTACGCGTCGGTACTGATGGTAGGTGTCACGATATCCCTCGGGAGCGTGCTGGTCGCAGGTGCCCTGGGGAGCATCGGCCAGGCAGAAGGGGCGTCATCACTCGGCGCGTCTCTCCAGCAGTCGGCTTCGGGGAGGGAGCTAAGCCTCACCTTCCTCACCATCGCATCGTCCAGCTCCTGCCCCCGATACCTGCGGGCGAACGAGGGGACGACGATGACTCTGGCCCTGTTCGACTATGGAGCCGAAGGTTTCACCCCTGTCGAGATCATGGTCAATTCGACGATCCACCCAGGCAACTACTCAGCAATTTCTCCGGGGACCATGGGCCAATACGCGATCGCCCTCGGGGCATGCGCGCACTCCACTGGCCAGACGATAACCGCGGTTGACGCCCAAGGAGACGAAGTGCAGGTTGCGTCCTAGGGGAAGGCCGGGGGCCGCGGCGTATCTGGAGGTCTTCATCCTGATCGGGGTGGCTGCGGCCGGCTCCGCGGCGGTCCTGGCAGCCGGGCTGAGGTCGGTCGCCTCGGTCCAGGGCGCCTCCGTGTCGGTTACCGGGGGGACCATACGCCAGGGAACTTACCTGGCCATCGAGTCCTTCCTGATTCAGAACACCGGGGATGCCCCCTTCACGTCGTTCGAAGTCTCGACGAGCGGGGTCTCGAGCAACGCGACGTACTGCTATGCCCTCTACGACCCGATCTCGCTCTCGACGATGGCGACGACCTGTCCCGCCTTGAGCCCGGATCCAGCGGGGGTATCAATCTCGACGACAGTCCCTCCCGGCAGGGCCGTTCTTGTGGAGATCACGGTTACGGGGAAGGAGTTCCCGCCTGGCTCAGTGAGCACGGTCACCGTGACTACTTCCGCGGGTTCCCAGGGGAGCATGGGCATTGTCTCCATCCCCGCCTAGGGTGCGGTGAAGTTGAAGGCATCGTATCATCGAAGGGGGGTCGCGTCGGTGATAGGGACCGTCTTTTTCATGGTGGTGTTCCTGCTCGCCATCGGTTCCATGGCCTACGCCTCCGGGTTACAGGCGCAGGCTTCCGAGGCGGAGCTCCAGGCGCAGTCGACAGCCTCCAGGCACGGGACAGAGTCGCTATCGTTCGCCGCTTCTCCTTCAGGGGTCGAAGCCCTCAACGACGGCCCGGCTACCCTCGCGGTTGAGTACGTGGTCCTGAAGTTCCCCAACGGAACGGTCTACGCGATCCCCGCATCTGCGGAGGTCCCCAGTGGGGGGACCCTCTTGGTCAAAGGACTGGTTCCCGGGACCTTGTGCTCCCCTGGCACCGCGACCTGCCTATCCAAGTACGACCGGATCGTCGCCGGGGACCCTCTCGGGAGTTCGGTGGGGGTGGTCACCTCGCTTGGCAACACCTTCTGGTACATCGCGCCGCAGTCTCAGCCGGGGGAGGCGCTTACGGCCTGGGTCGGCGCGGACGTGACCACGACTGGAAGTGACGTATACGGTTCGACGACCCTGGCGGTCCACCTCGCGGCGAACACCACCTACGCCATCGCCGCCTACATGGCCATCGAGCCTGCGCTCGGGACCGAGCGCTACAACTTCGAAATCCACTCCCTTCCCCCTGGCGCGACCTTGATCATCGCCTGCTCACCCATGTCTTACCCCGAAGGAGGGGGCAACCAGCCCGTAAACTGCGTCACTTCGACCACCACCCCGGTCGCCGCGACCAACAGCCTTGGATTCGGGGTCGCACCCCCGGTCTTCGAGACCCCGGGGCTCTTCGGGATGGTGAAGCTGGGAGGGACCGGGGGGACCTTTCAGATCGATTTCGCATGCGTCGCGGACTGCGGCGCTGTCACCATCAAGGCGGGGTCATACGTGCTCGCCACGCCCATGGGCTGAAACGGCGCTGACTTCCACCGGCGCCTCGAAGAACCTTCGTGTCAGCCCGGTGGGAGGGGTGTCAATGGGGTCGACGCTGACCACCACCGGGAGGTTGCGAACCGCGTACCCCAGCAGTAGGCACATGCGCGGAGGGAGGGTCCGGACGATAGCCTTCACGGTGTCAGAGTCAGCCATCGAAGCCTGTGACACCAGGGTCAGGTCCGAGTCGTTGCTGAAGTTGTAGAGGAATATGTTGTCCACCTGCCTGTAGATCTTCTGGTCAATGGCGTCCGGCTGGTTGGTTACGAAGACCGTGAAGACCCCGAAGTGCCGCATCCGGGTTATCAGGTCCTCCCAGTAGGTGTCCCTGAGGTAAAGGTGGGCCTCCTCGGCGAAGAGGAAGACCGGGGGGATCTTTCGCCGCTCTAGGAGCTCCACAAGCTTGGACAGGATGAGCTCTACCACCATCTTTCTGTTGAGGGGGGAGACCCCGCTGAGTGACACCACAAGAGCGCCTCCGCCCCTGTTGAGGGTGAAGAAGTCCTGTAGGTCGAACTGCTGATGGGCCGAGTCGGTGAAGAGTCCGCTGGACGCGATGGTATGAAACCTGGCGAAAAGCGCGTCCCTCACGAATTCGTTGCACCTCCACTGCTGGATCGCCAACTCCAGGGAGGCGAGGGAGAGCTCATCTCTGCTGTCAAGCTGCTCCCAGATCTTGACGAACTCCCGCAGCGAAGTCCCGGGCATGTCGAGGGAGTGGGAGAGGAGGTTGGTCACGGGCCTCAACCCCACCGTCGAGAGGGAGAACTTCAGCTCCCTCCCTGGGTGAAGGACCTTCACCTTCCTCGCGTCCCCGGCGTCGGAGCCATCCAGTCGCTGGCCGACTGTGCCATATTCGTCGTTCAGGTCGAAGATTACAGAGTAGGCTCCGTTCGAGAGGAGCCCTCTGAGGAGTATCTTCGCCAGATGGGACTTTCCAGACTCCTTGCGCCCGGTGATCACGGTAATCCTCCCGTCTAGGGCTTCGGCCGGGATGCAGAAGGCCGACTCGCTGTCGGCGGTCCCGAGTCGGATGTCCCTCGCCCCGAGGGGGGCGACGGCGTCTGTCAGGTCTTCGACCATGAACCGCTTCACATTGGAGCTCGTCCTCGACGGCATCCAGTCGGCCCTGGGGGTGAACTTCCCCCCTGAGAGGGTCCCCCTCGCCTTGCAGAGCAGGATCCTCATGTCGCGGATGAGGGTCGAGATGGTGGCCAGTTCGGCAGGGTCGGATGTCACCCCCGGAGCAGAGGCGGAGAGGACCTCCTCCCTCGCGATCTCCTCTTCTATCCCCTCCACGTCGAGATACCTTTCGTCGTACACCTGGAGCACAAGGCCCTTCTGCGGCTCGGCGGCCAGGAGGTAATCCCCGACCCGAACTCGCTCTCTCGAGGAGGCTATGACGAGTATGTCGTCAGACTCCTTCTTGAGTATCTTCACCTAGGCGGCCCCCCTGAAGCTCCCGAGCGCTATCTTCCGGAGGGGGAAGGCGTGCAGCTGGCGGACCCTGAATCTCTTGGCGACGAAGGCTTTCAGTGCCTGGTCGTCCGCCCTCGAGAAGATGGAAAGGTGATGGGCGACCTTCAGCGAGTCAGGGTAGCCGGACGCGAAGGCGTCGTTCCACATTATCCTTCCGAGGGTCGTCTCCGCAGGCTCGGAAGAGGCGATGTCCAGCCTGAAGACGAGGCCGTCGGGGGTGAACTTCGCGAGAACGGTGCAGACCGGTCCCCGGTCCAGGGCGTGGTAGCAAGGGCGCTGGGACTTCGACAGTGCGCCCATGACGTCCTCGGACAGGATTAGGTTGCTCGACTTCGAGAACCCGACCATGGACCGCGCTGCGCCCCTTCGACCCACCGGGGCGTTGAGCAGGCCCATGGGGTGCTTCAGCGAGCCGTCAGCCATGACTATGGTGCTTCCGTCCCCGGCGGAGAGCGCTTCGATGACCCGCCTTTCGATGGTGTTCCTGATGAACCTCTCTGCGACCGCGCGGTCGGATAGGAGCAGGTCTAGCTCGGACGGAGGGAGGTGTGGGAGGAGCCCGCTCAATCCGGATGCGTTGGCGTACACCAGGATCGGACCCAGCCTGAAGAAGCGGCGGAGGGCACCCTCGTAGGAGATGCCCACGGCGGTCCGTGCCGCGTACAGAGCCCCCTGCGAGGTCTCCCCGACGAGGACGCACGTCGAGTCGACGGACGCGACCGGTCGCCCTTCTTTGACGGGAATTATGCACCCAGGGACCAGGTCGGCGTCGGTCGCCTCGAAGTACGGATAGAGCTCCTTCCCGTATCTGCTGAAGACGAAGGCCCTCCCCGCGAGTTCCTGTTCGGCGTTCTCTGCGAGTTCGGCGAAGGCGTCCTCGAACTCCTTGGCAAGGGAGTCGAGGAACGAGAGCTGCTCGTCTTCCACGGCAGGGAAGGTAGCTATGGCCATGTTGCGCATCATGCACAGAGTAGCCTGGGTAGTTAAGTGTTGCGCAACATGTGCGCAACATGCACAATCATTATAAGGTGGCGTCCGGCCTCACGGTGAGATGAAAGAAACGGTGCTGGTCGCCGCCTCGCCCACCGTGACCAGTTCAAATAATGGCATCTTGGACAACAGGCGCAACAAGATCGACTTGTCCGAGAGCGAGAAGCCTCCTATTGTCACCATCAGGCTCAAGCGCGGCGCATGGGAGATAGAGATTAACACTCGAGAGGACAGGGTCCAACAGGCCGTGGAGAGCGTGCTCGCCGGGATGGCTTCGAAGGAGCCCGTCCTGGTGGAGGCGCAGGAGTCATCCATCGACGACAGGAAGGGCGAGACGAGCAGGAGCGTCATCACGGCCATGTGGAAGGAAGGGTGGTTCGCGACTCCCAGAGCCCTCTCTGAAGTCCACGAGGAGATGAGCCGGCGCGGCTACCACTACGACCGGACCGCTGTGTCGCACACCCTGGTCGACCTGGTCCGCGAAGGGTCTCTGTTCAGGGACGGCAGCATGAGGAACTACCGCTACGTCCAGAAGTACCCTTTCAAGGCGTAGTACGCAACTTCCTAGATAGCAGCTCGCCCAGCCTGCTGGTTCCTACTGTCGTTATCCGGTACTTGCCTCCCTGGTCAGAGTCGACCCGCTCTACCAGGGCTGACTTCGTAAGCTCGCTCAACCTCGAGCTGATTGTCTTGGGGTACAGTCCGGTCGCCGTTTCGATGTCCCCCACTCCCATGGCGTCGGCCCCCGACTTGCCGCTGAGGCTCGAGATCTTCGCCGCGACCAGCTGCAACATTATGACGTCCTTGTCGCTCAGCTTCCTTTCCTGGGTCCATACCCGAGGACCTTCCGGTGTTATCCGGACGTACTCCTTGAACAGTTGGATGAGGTCGTTGAGAGAGTAGTTCACACTGATCGCCCTCGCCAGGTCCATGTTAGGAATCCACTTCGAGACAAACTCGTGCAGAGATCGCATCACGACCTCCGGAGACCCTGAGAACTCCACCTTTTCCTCCCCGTAACTGGCTGAGACTCGGAGTTCCCTCTCGCTGGACATTCGCGGCGTCCCGAATCATGGTCGGCTTAAATCAGTTTGGTTCTGTCGCCGTCAGCCGCCCCAGGGCTGGCTCATCCTGGGCCGGATGCAGAGCAGGGAGCGTCGTCCCGGACGTGTATACGAACTCCCCGTCCTCAGCCTTGAACCGCCTCAGCTTCGTCGTTTTTGCCAGCCTAAGCAGGGCCACGGCGACCGACTGCTTGGGATAGTTCAACCCGTACGACTGGAGGGCCTCCCTGACGTCGGACAGCTTCTTTCGCTCGCGCCCCCAGGGGGTCGAAAAGAACTTCCCTATGACATCGGCCAGGGAATCCCCCTTCTCGAGGGTCACGACCGGGATTTCCGCTGTCTGAGAAGGCTGCGCGGAGTCTCCCGGTGGGCCAGCCGCATGTTCGACGACCTCAGGCCCGTTGCGGCCCTGACTGGGGAGCTTCGCGGTGAGTTCCGGAACAAGGTCGATGGCCTCTCTGAGATGTTCCGGGTCTGCCTCGACTTCCGCTTCGGCAGCACCAAGCCTCACCCTGATTTTCGTCAAGACTGTAGACTACCATTCGCGCCGCAGACCGCTTTTAAGGTTGAAGCGGGAGCCTGAAATCTTCCTTGACCGTGGTAAGGACCACGTGCGAGTTGGTCCTTTCTACGAAGTGCATGGACAGCAGTCCCTTGGTGAAGCGGCTCAGCTCCTCCCTGTCTCTGCACTTCGATATGACTATGGCGTCTATCTCGCCGGTCACGTCGTAGACCGCGACCACACCGGGGACCTTGGCGATCTCCTGCTCCATTTCCAGTAGTTTCCCCTTGGAGACGTGGATCTCCGTCACCACGGTGAGCTCGTAGCCGAGCTTCTGAAAGTCTACGACCGTCGAGTACCCCCCAATCACTTTGGCTGCCTGCAGCCGCGAGACCCTCGCGGCCACTGTTGTGGTGGACACCCCCAAGTTCCAGGCGAGCTCCCTGAATGAAATCCGCCCGTCGGCCAGGAGGTTACGGAGGATCTTCAGGTCGAGCTGGTCGATGGCCGGTCGTCCAGAGGGGTTACGCCCCTCCAACTTCGTGACGCTGCTTTTGTCCACAATCTGGGCCCCCTTGGACATTTATGTCCAGCCTGGAAGTAGGGAGACTTATATTATTTACTGAATAATTGGCCACAGATTGACATTTCAGCTTACGGAGAAGGGGGAGCTGGTCAGGAAGGTCCTGAGCGTCGAAGAGGCGATGGACCGGATCTACAAAGAAGGGGTCAAGTTCGTCGACCTCCAGTTCACGGACGTCCCGGGCAGACTCAGGCACGTGGGCATCCCCAGCGAGATGATGAAGGAAGAGATCTTTTCCGAAGGCGCAGCCAAGCTGGACGGCTCCTCGGTGAAGGGGTTCGTCGAAATCAACGAATCAGACATGATGCTGGTCCCAGACCCATCGACGTTGGGGGTGATCCCCTGGGTGGACGAGGGGATCAAGACCGCCAGGCTCATCTGCGACGTCCGGTCCGGGTACGGTGCTGGGAGGTTCAGCAGGGACCCGCGGGGCGTGGCCCAGAAGGCGGAGCAGGCGATAAAGCAGACCGGATTCACCGACTCGCTTTGGGGGCCCGAGGTTGAGTTCTTCGTCTTCGACTCTGCTACCTGGCAGGTAAACGACCCGTTCAGTACGGGCTTCAAGATCAGTTCGAAGGAGGCTGCCAACGAAGCCAGGGGGACGAACTTTCCCATCAGGTTCAAGGATGGATACTACCCCACGGAGCCGGTCGACACGCTGAGCGAGTATCGAAGCGTGTGCGTCAACTACCTTAGAGAGGGGTTCGGGATCTACAGCAACGCCCACCACCATGAGGTGGCCACCGCCGGTCAGTGCGAAATCGACATCTACAGGGACGAGCTGGTGACCATGGCGGACAGCGTCATGACCTACAAGTACGTGACCAAGAACGTCGCCAGCAAGATGGGGATGATCGCGACCACAATGCCGAAGCCGATCTTCGGGGACAACGCGGTCGGGATGCACACCCACTCGAGCCTCTGGAAGGGGGGAAAGAACACCTTCTACGACCCGGATGACTCCTACGCGGAGCTGAGCCAGACCGCCAGGTACTACGTCGGCGGGATAATGGAGCACAGCCGGGCGCTCTGCGCTATCGTGGACCCGACCACCAACTCCTATCACAGGCTTGTCCCCGGGTTCGAGGCGCCTGTTTACATCGCCTGGAGCAAGATGAACAGGTCGGCCAACGTGAGGATCCCCATGTATGAGAAGGGGTCCGAAGGGGCGAAGAGGATCGAGTTCCGGACTCCTGACCCGTCCTGCAACCCCTACCTGGCGTTTGGCGCCATCACAGCGGCCGGACTGGACGGAATCCGAAAGAAGACCGACCCGGGTGACCCGGTCGACCAGGACATCTACAAGCTCACCCCCGAAAAGAGGCACGAGCTTAAAGTGGGAGAGCTCCCCGGGAGCCTCAAGGAGGCCGTTGAGAGTCTCAAGAGCGACGACGGGTTCCTCGAAGGGATCTTCCCGAGAGACCTGGTGGAAGTGATGATGGAGCTCGAGATGGACGCATACAGGAGCGTGGCGGCGCGGCCACACCCCTACGAGTTCTACATGTACTTTGATCTCTGACCTGTGCTACTGCACACAGAACTCGTTCCCTTCAGGGTCCAGCATTATCACGCAGTATTCGCCATCCCCTTCGTCCAGTTGATGATCCTTCGTGGCGCCGAGGTGAACGAGCCTTTCGACCTCTCCGTCCACTTGACTCTTCCGCTCGTCCAACGTCACCCTCATTCCGCCGCTCGCATTGATGTCTATGTGGAGCCGGTTCTTGCCCAGCTTGGGGGTGTCCATCTGTTGAAAGTAGAGTCGCGGGCCCCTACCGTCGGGGTCCACTATGGCACTGGCCGAATTCCACTCTGCTTCAGGGATACCCCTGTCCTTCAGCCAAGCTTCCCAGGAGACAAATCCAGCGGGGGGGTCCTGAAGCTTGTAATGAAGGGCTTCCG
>Ga0335078_10017016_pt1 | contig 10800 bp, 13 predicted proteins | sample Lox_Sample_32_FD_206711 | JGI IMG/M metagenome (GOLD analysis project Ga0335078, IMG submission 206711) | Soil microbial communities from Loxahatchee National Wildlife Refuge, Florida, United States - Lox_Sample_3.2 | ecosystem: Environmental > Terrestrial > Soil > Wetlands | place: USA... | reverse complement strand
CGCAACAAGGCCGGGACCATGGTATACGCAATCGTCCTGGGCTGGCCCCAAAGGGGAGTGCTCCTGCAGAGTTTTGGCAGTTCAGCCGCCAAGCCCGCTAAGGTGGCCAACGTTGAGCTCCTGGGATCGCCGGAAAAGATGCACTTCACGCAGTCGGCCGAGGGACTGCGCATCGAGTGGCCTCGGTTCACGACGATACCACCTTCGCAATATGCGGTGGTGTTCAAGGTGAGCCTCGCGTGATGGTACGTCACACGGTCTTCGTGTTGCGTTACGACACCCGGAAGCATGCAAACCGCAGCGTTGCCGTCCCGGCGGTCTGCCGGCAAGATGCCGGCGCTACGGTGAGTTTGCACAGCAAGGGTTCCGATTGACAACCTGGCGGCCCGCCGATATTATGCTCGGCAAATCTGAGGTGCCTCCCCGGTGGGATCCAATCCGAACCCCAGAAGATCTCCCCTTGGTCGAGGAAGAGATAGCCATCGTCGGCGAGCCCGTCGTGGATACCACGACCCGGCATCAGCGGACCGCCGTAGGTGCACACCCAGTAGGCCCAAGTAATCCCACTTGGGCAGCAAGCGTTGTTAGTTGCTTGTTGACGAAGGGATGTTTGACCATGTAGCCGGTGGGCGTCTCGCTTGAACGGCCTCGACCACGGTATTTTCAACGCCGGTGTATTCGGGCGCTGGGCCTCCGTCCCCTTCGACCGCGCGCTGCGCTTCCGAAGTCCCAAGCAGCCGGAACAGTTCCGTGAAGTCTCCGTCTCTCGCGGCGGCCTTGTCATTCTGAGCGGAGCGAAGAATCTCTCTTGGCCTCCGGCGCGTTTTCAACGACGGTGTAGCTGGACCTGAACTGGAGATCACGGGAGACGTCGCGGATACCGAGCACCAAGGGGCCGCGACAACTGTGCCCCTGCTGGTCACCGAGGAGCGATCGCAGCAAGTGCACCGGGCCGCCTTTGTACTCGGGTTTGACGGCAACACGGCAGCAAGGGTAGCGCAGGCGATAGGCCGTACCCTACAAAACAAGACGGCAGAACGAAGGTTGCATACCGTACACCCTACTCTGGCTCTGATCGCCTGTGTGACGTTGCCAGGCCCTGCACAGATCCCAGTCTCTTGCCGCGATGCGCAATTGGCTCGCGAGGTGTGATCCCCGTCACTGACATGATTAAACCAAGCGCGCAACCATCTGGGGAAGGCTGGCATAATGCCGTACCTTGGTCACGCCTTGTGTCTCGTCTCGGCGGCAGTTGAAGGGTTCGCCGCGCTATCACCGCTAGCTGACGCCCGCGCGGTTCGGGCAGCAGTTCGGCCCCACCACCGCGGACCGTCAGACGGTGGCCTACTGGCTCGCCGGGAAGGGTTTCGAGATAGATCGTGCGGCGGCAGGACTGCCGCTGAGGCTCGTTGTGGCACGAATGGTTAGACTGGGGGAAACCATATGGGGCTCGCAGCTCTCATAACCGTTGCTGCTCTGGGCGCCGCTCTGGGCGTAGTGCTCGGGCGCTATGTCTGGCCCGCAGAGCGCGGAATCGATCCTGCACTCGTCGCGTCCGCGCAAGCGGAGGCTGCGCGGCTGGACCAGGAATGTAAGGCACTTCGTGCTCGGGCGGAGCAGGTCGATGCTGATCACAAAGTGGCGAGCGAGCAAGCCAGACGGGCGGGCGAGGAAGTTGCGCGGCTCACCGAGAGGGCCAGCGGCGCTACGCGACAGTGCGACGAACAGGCCAAGCGCGCCACTGCAGCAGAGGGTCAGCGGGACCTCGCCGCGAATGAGGCCAAAGCGTTGGGAGCCGAAGTTGCCCAACTGACCGAGAGGGTCACCGGCCTCACCCAACAATGTGACGAACAGATCAAGCGCGCCAGCGCAGCAGAGGGTCAGCGGGACCTGGCCGCGAGTGAGGCGAGGGCGTTGGGAGCCGAAGCTGCCCAACTGACGGAGAGGGCCACCGCCCTCACGCAGCAATGTGAGGAACAAGTCAAGCGCGCCACTGCAGTAGAGGGTCAGCGGGACCTGGCCGCCAGTGAGGCGAAAGCGTTGGGAGCCGAAGTTGCCCAACTGGCGGAGAGGGTCACCGCCCTTACGCAGCAATGTGAGGAGCAAATCAAGCGCGCCGGTGCAGCAGAGGGGCAGCGGGACCTCGCCACAAGTGAGGCGAAGACGTCGGGGGCCGAGGTTGCGCAACTGACCGAGAGGGTTGCCAGCCTCACCCAACAATGTGACGAGCAGAGCGAGCGCGCCAGCGCAGCCGAGGGGCAGCGGGACCTCGCCTTGAGTGACGCGAAAGCGTTGGGAGCCGAAGTTGCCCAACTGACGGAGAGGGTCGCCGCCCTTACGCAGCAATGTGAGGAACAAACCAAGCGCGCCAGTGCAACAGAGGGTCAGCGGGACCTGGCCACAATCGAGGCGAAAACGTCGGGGGCCGAGGTTGCGCAACTGACCGAAAGGGTCGCCAGCCTCACCCAACAATGCGACGAGCAGAGCAAGCGTGCGAGCGCAGCCGAGGGGCAGCGGGACCTCGCCTTGAGCGAAGCGAAAGCGCTGGCAGCCGAGGTTGCGCAGTTGAGAGAGCGGGAAAACGCCCTCTCTCAAAAACTCGAGGCTCAGGCCATCCAGCTCGCCGAGCAGCAGAGGCAATTGACGACAGAGTTTGAGAACATCGCAAATCGCATTCTGAAGGCGAATGCCATCGAGCTTTCGGCGAGTTCACAAAAAGAGTTGGCCGCGATCCTAGATCCGCTACGCGATAGAATCCAAGAATTTCAGAAAAAGGTAGAAACCACCTACCAAGACGAAAGTCGAGAGGTCCTATCGCTGAAAAAGGAGATCGAGCTCATCCTCCAAACCAGCAACACGATTGGCAACCAGGCAGATGGCCTTGCTAAAGCGCTGAGGGGGGATTCGCAGCTCCTGGGTCGCTGGGGCGAGCTCGCCTTAGAGCGCATTCTTCAAGCCGCCGGTCTTACGGAGGGCAGAGAGTATATCTCGCAGGGCCGGGGATTGGGCCTGAGGAGCGAGGAGGGAGGGCTCCAGAGGCCGGACATCATCGTTAACCTGCCCGACGATCGGACCATGATCATTGACTCGAAGGTTCCTCTCGCTTGTTACGAGCGGCTGATTGCAGCCAAGGACGAAGCCGAGAGGGCAATCTGCGCCGATCAGTTTGTGAGTGATGTAAAGGGTTACATCAATGACCTCGCCAGTAAGCGGTACCAGGAAAATGAAAAGCTGCAAGCGCACGACTGCGTCTTGATGTTTGTACCGATCGAAGGTGCGCTGGCGGCAGCGCTGAAGACGGAACCAGAGCTTTTCCTGTATGGATGGGCTCGTCGCGTCGTGCTCGTTGGTCCCCCAACGCTGCTGATGACGATGCGTACGGTTGCCTCGATTTGGCGCTATGAACTGCAGCGCCAGAATGCGCAGGACATCGCGCGCTTGGCGGGCGACCTATGCGACAAAGTTAGCATGAGCCTGAGTGATCTGAACGGGGTTGCCGAAAAGATTGCGGCCGCGTTGAGTGCTCACAACGAGGCGGTGAAGCGGCTCTCAATAGGAAAGGGCGGCGTAAACTTCATCAGTGACCGCATTCGCAGTTTGGGTGTAAAAACTAAAAGGCCGATGCCGCCGATGCTCGTTGACGGTGCCTTAGTCACGGCGCCGGTCAAAGATTCCGAAGAAGACGTTTCCCCTGAGGCTGATCTGGAAACGGTAGGAAGCCTGGCGCGGACTGGACCCTAAAGGAAGCCGCACTTGGAGGAAGGTAGATGAACACATGCAATCACATGATGAACTCCCTTTGAAAGTGCAGGCTACACCTGCTGAGCTAATTGCGTCGACCGCGGTTTCCCTGCGGGAGGCCAAAGACACAGACGTCGCGTTGCTCGACATTCTTTCCAAGAGAATCGTCACGCTTAACCCAACCAACACGGCTGTGGAGGATGCCTTAACGGACATCGAGAAATTGGCATCCAAGCGCGCCGAGGGAGCTGATGATGGACAAGCCGATAACAGTTGAGGCGTTTCGCCTCACAGGATTCCGAGCCTTCCTTAGGCCACAGGATTTTCCACTTCGCCGGGGAGGCAAACCCCTCAACCTTGCTGTGTTCGCGCCTAACGCCAGGGGCAAATCTAGTTTGGTCGACGCCTTCGAGTTCTATTTCTCGGAGGATGCAACTCTGCAACGTCTCGGTGCACGAGCAGCAGAACGCTATGCAGGTAGGGCTGCGCTAGAGCATGTCGATGCGCAAGACAAGGGCGTGAATCCAAGCGTGCATTTCTGGTTTCGTGAGGGAACCGAAAGCTTCGGCGACTGCCGCAACGTCGCTCAGGGGACCACTCCGCTTCCCTCGGCCGCGGCCCGCGTTCTGGCTAAGTGCGCTCTCCCTTTTGTAATCAGGGGATACGAGCTTCGCAGATTTGTGGAAGAGGAGACATCCGAGCGCAGATACAAAGAGATCGTTGCGTGGCTCGGCCTTCAGCCTTTGCTTACCATTCAAGAGAATTTGAAGGCACTTCGCAGGCAGGTCAAAAAAAGAGCTGAGGACAGCACCGCGCGTCAAGAACGGCTTCGCGACCTCGCCCGCGTCACCGGGAATGCCGTGACGGAATGGGACGAGGCCAACATTTGTGCGTGGCTCAATACTTCCGTGATTTCCAAGTTGGACAAAGCATTGACCCTGACAGGTCTCTCGGAGGACAGTGCGGGATACCAGGCACTCAAGGAGCGGAAGGCAGTAGAGGATGAAAAGATCGGCATCGCCTCACTGAAGCGGTTCCTGACGCAGATCGAGGACCTCTATAAGGAACCTCCTAACGGCGGTGACGCGGCGCGTGGGGCTATTTCTGACTTCGCAAGCGCCGTCACCGACGTTGGCACCGCGGCGTCCAGAGAATCGACGGAAAGAGTCAAGGCAAGCCAGACGGTTTTCAGTAACGTGTGGGCAGCGGCGAAGAGCATATTTGAGAACACGCAGATTCCCTTAGAGGCTTGCCCGGTTTGCGACACGCAGTTTTCTGCGACCCCCCACGGCTCACGAGATGCTATTCAGCTAACACTGGACGCAAAACTCCACGGCCTTGCCGATTACCAAGCCGCCGAGACGGGACTGAACTCCGCAAGACAAGCACTTTCTCGGGCCAGCCGGGTACTGACCGCATTCCTCGAAAATCTTACTTCGAGCCTTCAGCGAACGGGCTATGCCGACAAGATGATTTCAGTGATGGCCTACCAGCAGGCGCTAGCAACCTGGAAGACGGGTGATCCCACGCCCGACAGTGCTGCGGCCGTTGGAGAACTGAGAGTCTTGCACAGTAACATTTCCGAAGAGGCGAGGCGCATCGAGCAGGGACAGGGCGAGGCGACATATGCTGGTGCCGTAAGAACCGTGGACTCCCTCGTTAAGCTCAAACGCGACTTGAGGAGAATCGAACTTACCAGGGCGCAACTTCTTCGGCTCAACGTTCAGCTCAATGAGCAATCCCACGTCATTAACACAGCGTTTGTTTCGCACACGCAGAGCCTCATCGGCGAGCTGAAGGACAAGGTAAACGAACTGTACAGGGCCATTCAAGGGGACGGCACTGAGGCACCGCCCATCCGGCTAGAGCTTCCAGGTGAGGAAGACACCAACCAACAGCGGCTCCACCTCGTGATCGACTTCGCCAGGAACCGTAAGGGCGTGGCTCCGACTGGCTCCTCAGCGACTCGCAGATACATGCGCTTGCGCTGAGCCTTCGCCTCGCCGCGATCCGCCAGTTCAATAGCGGTGTTCCTGTCGTCGTCCTGGATGATGTTGTCACTTCATACGATGCAGACCACCGGAAAAACATTGCCGCGATGTTGGCCACGCACATCAGCGATTATCAGGTGGTTCTTGTCACCCACGACGAGCGCTTCTTCATGCTCCTGAGGGACCACCAGCCGCAGAGCACCTGGCGGTTCCGCCGCATTACTGAGCTCAAGCCGGACTTCGGCCCTGCCTTCCTTGACTACCGGACGCGGGATGAGGACGTACAAGCAAAGCTGGATAGCGGGCAGAGCGCCGCCAATGAGATACGACAGGCAGAGGAAGAATGGCTTCTGGATATTTGCCGTGGGTTCGGGGTGAAGGTCGTCATTCGGCCTATCGACCGTCCCTACAAATACGAACGCGGCGAGCTCGCCAGTGCGCTAGCCGCGTTCCTCAGGAGCGCCCATATCGTGCCGCCCCAGGTTCCCGGCATCGCCAACCCCTTTCTGGTCAGTTTACAGACGGGCGATCTCGAGAACTTCGGGAGCCACTTTTCGGACAACCCCTGCGAGGGCGCATCGTCCGGCGACGACAAGGCGCGTTGGAAAGAGTTTACATATTTCAGGGACCAGTTCGCCTGCAAGAAGTGCAACAACAAACGCTTCGTCAGGCCCGATCAACTGAACGCGCCTGTTTGCAACAAGTGCAACGAACCGTTTTCGTTTCAGCCTTTGAGGCCGGGGTTGCCGGAAGGACGCTCCGCGGCAGCGTAGGCGGCGACGCGCTGGCTACAGCCATGATGGGGCTTTACCCCGACCCCGGACGGGGCGGCCCCGCGCAGCCGGATCGATTCCACTGGGCCCCAGCGGGCATTGGCTGTGCGCTCTATTTGACTCCGCCAAACGCCGTCCACCGCTTATTTCGAGTCACGTCTCTGCCGCTGCCTATTGCCCTCCTGCAAGAGCCGCGCCGGAGCTAAAGATACGGACTCCTCGAAACGGGCTGAGCTGGAGTGAGTCTCTTTCACCCATCACCATTAACACATCATCGAGTCTGCGCTCGCTTCGATGAGGTCAGTTGAAGCCAGCGTTCTCCAGAAAGCCGTGACAGGTTCGAGGCAGAAGGAATGCTATATACAGTCTGTAGATATAAAGTCATCCTTCCACGACACTGGACGTGATGCCTCAAGAACCTAACGAGCTCCTGGCCCGTAACCTTCGCGCTCTCAGGCTCGCTCGCGGCTGGTCGCAGGAGAAGATGGCGGAAAAGTGCGGGTTGCACCGCACTTATGTGGGAGCCATTGAGCGCGGCGAGCGGAACGTGACGCTCGACACTTTGAACGCATTGGCTGTGGCCTTAGGCGTTTCGGCGGCAGAACTCATCACTGATTCTCACCGGGAACGCCATGCCTGACAAACTCCCCGAACCATTACTTCGGCGCATCGCCCAGGTGACGAACAGACGCGCACGTCTGGTCTTGGACACCATTGCCCAAAGCGGGAGTATCACTACGGAGGAGTTGCAGAAACGGGGCTACAATGACCCACGCCGCGCTGCGCAGGACGTACGGGAGCTTGGCTTCCCGCTCATATCAACAAGGGTGAAGAGTGCGAGCGGGAAGCGCATGGCCACTTACAGCCTGGCTCTTACCCTCGAGGCAGGAAAGACTGGACGCTTGCAGTTACCGAAGAAAGAGAGGGTTGCGATTATTGAGGCGGCCGGGAGCAAATGTCGACTTTGTGGAGCTACGCACGATCTTCAGGTTGACCACAGGGTCCCGTATCAAGTGGCCGGTGAATCCTTGAAAGGAAAGCCCAAGACTTACATGGTGCTTTGTGGCGCGTGCAATCGCCGCAAATCCTGGATTTGTGAGCACTGCCCAAACTGGCTGAAACTCAAACACGTGCAAACCTGCCAATCCTGTTACTGGGCAGACCCGGAACAGCATACGCATGTGGCCATGGAGCAGATACGTCGAGTCGATTTGGTATTCGGGGGCGAAGAAACCCAAAAGTTCGATGAGTTCCGGCGACGCTGCAAGCAGCGCGGAAAATCGGTCGCTCAAGGAGTGAAGGAAGTTGTGATCGAATCAGGAGAATAAGGCGATTTGCGCACCGAACGCCCTTAACGGGGCTTTGGTCGGGGTTGCATCGCCGGACAGACCCGGTGACAAGTACACAGATTCCACCGTCACCTGGTTTCGCCCATTTAATGTGGCCTGACTTGAGCGTCCCACTTCCAGCGAGAGGTGATGCGCGTTGAGGTGACCGGGCAACGGTTCACCGTACGATTTCTCGCCACAGTGACCGTCATAGCTCAATATGTATTCGATACCGCGGCTGTTTAGATCTTGGAGCAGTTGAACCATCTCGCTGCGCTTTACTCCGTTTATGTAGCGCCTGTCACGGCCGTCGCTGATTCCTTGATATGGCGGGTCCATGTAAACCAGGTCACCGCGAGAGGCCATCCGGGACACCTCACGAAAGTCGCCGCATGTCACCTCACACTTTCCGCGCAGTAGTCGATTGGCTGCGCGGATTTCCTGATCCATAGTGTCAGGGTGCATTCCGCGACGGCGCCGGTCAGGCGATTGGTTGAACTGACCTGCGGTACTAAACCGAACGGCGTTCTTTACACAGCGCGCAAGTAGGAAAAGCAGTTTGGCCGGCTCTTGATCTTCATTGAACTGCGCCCGAATTTCGTTAAATCTTCTTGTCGGATCACCCTTCAATTGGGAGTGCCACAACGCAGCGTAAGCCTCGCTGAGCTTTGCGGGGTGGCTCAAGATTTCCTGCCAGATATCGGTTAGGGGCTTAAGCAGGTCGGCGATTACGTACTCCTCGAACATTTGCCTCTGCGCTGCGGCCAGCGTGACAGCGGCCGAACCAGCGAACGGTTCAATCAGTCGCTTGAATCTGTTCTTTGGAACAAAGGACAGAATGGCAGGTGCGAGCAGCCGCTTACTGCCTTGATACGGAATTGGGTGTGGGATTCCGAAACGCATCTAGTAAGTCACCGGTACAGCATTCGCCGAAAGATGCTGATGCCGATTCTCCGTCCCCTACGTTAGGCGAATGATTGGCGAAAGTCAATACCCTAATTCTCGAAATTTGCGAAACGGGGAGAGCCGGGGATAGCGCCGACCTGTTCGGCAAGGTCCGCGGTTCTCGATCTCTTGTTCCGAGAACCCCGAGTCCCTAACTCCAAAGCTCCGGAAAAAAGGTCATCACTCACCCAGAGGCCCCCGCACGGGTTGGAGTCCTAGCATGGGCAAGGGATGTGGAGCGAAATATTTTTCTTGACATCTACTCTGTGGTACCCTATAATCGTCTAGGCTCGCTTTGGATCAATAGCAGTCGGGCCTGAAAGAAAAGGCTCCGGCGGCCCGGACCTCCGACGCTGAAGGACCGCGCGGGCTATTGCTGATCGAAGATCGCCGGCGCGCGACGAGGGGCTCTGGGAATCGGGTTTCGGGACTCGCGGGGAAAAGGCCCCGTCAGGGACTCGGGGCCAAGGACTCGCAAGAAGGAACACTACGCGGTGCAGGCAGTCGGCGAAAACCAGAGCCCGTAAAAAACGGACCAACGCCTGGAGCGAAGAAAGCAGGAATTGCGCATGCCGGAATTGCAAATGCCGGAATTACGCATTCCGGAGTTAACGATGAAAGATGAACGATCAGGAGCAGCGAGTTTCGGGATTGGGGATTCAGCGCTCGCCTGCCAAAGTGCCTCGGCGTACAGCCCAAAAGGGGATGAAACGAGGTTCAACGAGCGTCGTCGGGACCAAGAAAAGGAAAAAATGAAAAATTGGGTCAAACAAACCTGACAAACCTAATAGAATCATCAACATGACCCGAAAAACAAACCTGGAACAAACCTGGTAAGTCCTTTAGAATTGAAGGGGGCCCCAAAAACAAACCTAGAACAAACCTGGTAAGTGCTTGAGAGTCGGAAGCGGTCAAAAGAACAAACCCGAGAAGGAGGGAACGAACCTGAGAAAATGGAAAATGGAAACTCGAAAAAGACGGGACTTCGGGACTCGGGGTTCGGGCTTCGCAGAAGCACGCGAGCCGGAAAGCCCGTGGCGGCTAGCGCAGAGCTTTTTTTGAAAAACGAAGCCACCGATTTGCTTGAAAACAAAGGATCGGGCTGTGAAAAAATCAGGAACGAAGCCACCGAAAGAAGGCGTAGATGGTAGAAGGCAGACGGCATGAGGGGGAAGAGGCATTCTTGCCCTCATGCCGTCTACTACCATTGAAGCCGAGAACTTTTTGAAAAACGAAGCCACCGATTTGCTTGATAACAAAGGATCGGCCCTGGGAAAAATCAGGAACGAAGCCACCGTTGGGGCCCGGAGAAGAGGATCAGACCCTAAGACTCGATGGCTTGACATGTAACCGTTACATCGGCGGCGGAAAAGTGCGAGAAAGGGCGCTTACACCGAAAAAGCGGAAGAAAAAATCGAGTGATTTTATTCGGACCGAACCCAAACTGTACTGATAACAATGGAGATCTTGGTTTCGGTTTCTGGACCGAACCCATTTAAGCCAATATCTCTATGAAAACAGGCAGTTCACTTCGTGGAAAGCCGCCATGTGATTGAAAACTATGGGAGTTAATCGAAATCGGCCGAAAAATCGTGCGAGGGCCATCAGGATGACGTTCGCGTTCCACCGCATCCCCCTCCAGATTTCCTTCCAGCGCCTCGCCGTGAATTTTGATGTGCTCCACCGTCACCGCTTTCGCCCCGGCCACCACCGGTGGCACTTCGGTCTGCACTTGCGCCGAAAGTCGCGGCGCCAGAACAATGCTTATCGTCAAGGTCACTCCAAAAAACAGTTTCGATGTCATTGACCACCACACCCTTTCATAGGATCACCTCACTTTTACTGGATCAGCACCACGTTCATGCTCCAGGGAGTGAGCGTGAGGCTCAGCGGGATCGACTGGGGGCCCATATCGGTTGTAGTTGGGCCAGTCCACACCGGGGTGACGCTGTTCGTCTGGTCATAAATCGACTTGTCGTAGGTGATGACGGTGACGCCGGGCGAATTGCTTTCGCCGTTTAC
>Ga0335078_10017015_pt1 | contig 10800 bp, 11 predicted proteins | sample Lox_Sample_32_FD_206711 | JGI IMG/M metagenome (GOLD analysis project Ga0335078, IMG submission 206711) | Soil microbial communities from Loxahatchee National Wildlife Refuge, Florida, United States - Lox_Sample_3.2 | ecosystem: Environmental > Terrestrial > Soil > Wetlands | place: USA... | reverse complement strand
CGCCACTGCGCGAGCTGGTCCGACGTCAGCGCATAGACCTCATGGCCCGCCTCGGCCTTGATCTTGGCCCGCCCGCCCGCCTCGAAATCGGCCCAGGGCGCCGCCACCTTGCCGGCCCATTCATTGGAGCAGTGATCGTCGATCACCTTCTTCTGCGCCGGCGACATCGCCTCGTATTTCCCCTTGTTCATCACCCAGACGAAGGTGGTGACATAGAGCGCGGCGTCCATGTGATAGGTCACCACCTTGTCAATGCCGAAGAGGATGATCGAGCCCCAGGGGAAGGTGACGGCATCGGCCACATGGCGCGCCAGCACGTCGCGCACCTCCGGCGCCGAGGCCTGGATGTTGGTGGCGCCCAGCAGCGTCATGTAGCTGGCGATGGTGGCGTCCGCCGGCCGGATCTTGAGCCCCTGCAGGTCCGCCGGCACGATGATCTTCTTGTTGCCGTGGAAGGTGCCGGGGTCGTGCACGAAGGCGGCGCAGAAATGCACGTCCTTCATCTCGGCGGCGGCGTATTTCCGGTACCAGGCATCGAAGGCGAGCGTGCCGCCCTTGGCGTCCGACATCAGGAAAGGCAGCTCGCCGGCGGCGATCACCGGAAACCGGCCGGGCTGGTAGCCGGGGTTGACGTAGGTGAAATCGGCGATGCCGTCGCGCGCCATGTCGTAGTGATCGAAGGCCTTGCCGAGCTGCTCGGAGGGAAAGATCGTGGATTTGATGGTGCCGCCGGAGGCCTTCTCGATATCGTCCGCCCACGCCTTGAAGCTTGGCACCAGCGGATGCGCCGGCGGCACCCAGAAGGAGAGCTTGAGCTCGACCGTCTTGTCCTGGGCGCGCGCGGTACCGGTGGCCGCCAGGAGGGCCAGAAGTGAGAGGCCCAGAAGCTGCCTGATCATCGCATCCTCCCCCCGGGGCCGCTCGGGCGGCCTCGCTTATTGCCCGGACCGCCGGTGGCGGCCCGATTGTTGGTATCACCAACTATTCTTAGCGGAGGAGCGCGGCCGGGACAATTCCCCTGCGGGAGCTAGGCGCCGGCGGGCGCGACCGCGATGGGCCGGCCGGGCGCGGTGCGCCGCCCGATCCGCAGCACCACCGCCGCGGCGATGAAGCAGATGAGTCCCGAGAGCATGAAGGCGCCGGAGTAGCTGCCGATATAGGTGCGCGCCAGGCCGGCGCCGGCCGCGGCGGCGGCGGAGCCCAGCTGATGGAAGGCGGTGATCCAGCCGAACATCATGCCGGCGCGCGCCGCGCCGAAGGCGTTGGCGGCAAGGCGCACGGTTGGCGGCACGGTGGCGACCCAGTCGAGCCCGTAGAACACCGAGAAGACCGTGAGGCCCATGAAGGAGAAGTCGAAGGCATAGGGCAGGAAGAGCAGCGAGAGGCCACGCAGGCCGTAATACCAGAACAGCAGGTAGCGGCTGTCGAAGCGGTCGCTGAGCCAGCCCGATGCCGTGGTGCCGATGAAGTTGAAGAGGCCCATGCTGGCGAGGAGCCCCGCCGCGGTCACCTCGGCGATGCCGCTGTCGACGCAGAAGGGGATGAGGTGCGTGCCGACGAGCCCGTTGGTGCTGGCGCCGCAGACGAAGAAGCTCAGCGAGAGCAGCCAGAAATCCCGCGAGGTGCAGCCCATCCAGAGCGCCGAGAGCGCCACCGCGAAGGGGTTCTGCGGTCTCGTCGCCTCCGGCTCCTTCGCGTCGGAGGGAGCGCCGAAGGGCTTGAGGCCGACATCGCGGGGATGGTCGCGCATCAGCAGCGCCACCAGCGGCAGCATCAGCAGCAGCGCCGCCACCAGCACCGCCGCCGCCCAGCGCCAGCCGTGCGCTTCCGCCACCGCGGCGAGGCCGGGCAGGAAGACGAGCTGGCCCGCCGCCATGCTGGCGGTGAGGGCACCCATGACCAGGCCGCGGCGCTCGACGAACCAGCGGTTCGCCACCACCGCGCCCAGCACCAGCGAGGCAAGGCCGCTGCCGCTGCCGATGACGACGCCCCAGAGCAGCACCAGCTGCCAGGACGCGGTCATCAGCAGCGAGGCGCCGGTGCCCACCGCCATGGTGGCGAGCGCCAGCAGCGTGGTGGCGCGCAGGCCGATGCGGTCCATGAAGGCGGCGGCGAAGGGGCCGATGAGGCCGTAGAGGAGCAAATTGATCGCGACGGCGAAGGAAAGGGTGGCGCGCGTCCAGCCGAACTCGCGCTCGATCGGCACGATGAAGACGCTGGGCGCGGAGCGGATGCCGGCGGCGGCGAGGAGGGCGAGGAAGGTCACCGCGGCGATGATCCAGCCATAGTGCAGGCGGCCGGCGGCGAGCCGCTGTGCCAGTCCCATCTTGCGTCCTCCCCAGCGCGCGCCGGGATCCGCCGCGCTTGCTGGGCGGGGCATAGCATCGGCCCGCCCCGGCAACCAACGCATGATTGCGCATGGAAGGAATGCGACCCCTTGCCGCAATCGGTGAACCTGCGGTCGCCGCGCTTTGCGCAAGCGGGCGGGTATGCCAGTAGGTAGAAGCCCTTATCGCGGCGGTGCGCGCGAGCTTCGATATTTGTAGAAGGGGCGTGTCCCAGAACCTGCGCTGAGGACCTGCGTGTTTACCCTGTCGCGCAAGCAGCTCACCCAGATCATCGCCGCCGCTCACGTGCGCGAGCTGGAGATCGTGGAAGGGGGGCGAGGGCTAGCCCGCAGCACTTGGGCTCGCGCGCACCTGCTGGCGATCCTCGACGCGCTCGACGGCGACGATCTCATCGAGCTGGTGGCGCTGGCCTGGATCGGGCGCGGCGATTTCGAATGGTCGGAGTGGCCTCGGGCGGTGGCGCAATCGCGCAACCTCATCAGCACGCGCCCGGCGGAGTACCTCGCCGACCTGCCGGGCTTTCCCTACTACCTGCAGAGCGCGCTGGCATCGCTCGGCGACACTTTCGCGGAGAACTAGCCGCAAGCGCGCGGTCTCAGAGCTTGGGCTTCTCGCCGAGCGCCAGCTTGGTGTAGATGCCGCCCTGGAATTTCACCGCGGGATCGTTCGGGTCGCGCTTGTCGCCGTCGGGAATCAGCTTCGGCGCGTAGATTTCCGCGTTGTCTTGCGGGCGGAAATCGATGCCCGATTTGGAATTGTCCCACCAGCCGCGCGTGTTGTTGGAGGCGCCGTAGACGATGGAGAAATGCAGCTTCGGAGCATCGAGGCAGGCCTCGACGAGCCGGAGCGTGTCGGGATAGCTGAGCCAGGTCGACAGCATCCGCGGATCCTTCGGCACCGGGGTCGCCGAGCCGATGCGCAGGCACGCCACCTCGAGACCGAACTTGTCGGCAAAGAAGCTGCCGAGATTCTCGCCGAAGGCCTTGCTGACGCCGTACATGGTGTCCGGCTTCTGGTTGGAATGGGCGTCGAGCCGCTCGGTGATGGGGTGGAAGCCGATCGCGTGGTTGGAGCTCGCGAACACGATCCGCTTGACGCCGTGCCGGCGCGCCGCGTCGAAGACATAGAAGGTGCCGTGGAAATTGGCGTGGAAGATCTTCTCGACCTCATCCTCGGTGGAGACCGCGCCCATATGCACGATCGCCGAGGTGCCGGCCACCATGCGATCGACGAAGGCGGCGTCGCCGACATCGCCCACCATGATCTCCTCCCCGGGATTGGGCTTGCCGGGGTCCCGAAGGTCGGAGCTGCGCAGCCCGCCGGGCCGCTTGGCGAGGAAGGGACGCATATATTGTCCGAGCGCGCCGGCGGCGCCCGTGAGGAGAAGCGGAGCCATCGTCTGTCCTTGGCACTCTTGAGGAAGGAGAAGCAGCGAGCCTAGAAGCGCTGCCGCGCGCGCGTCAAGCGGGCGCTGCCCATCGCGCGGCGCAATCGGGATAGTGGAGGCTCCTCCGGTTAACACGCAATGCGGGATTCGCTGTGGCGCCGCGGCGGCTCAGTTGCTAGTCTTTTTCCTGTAACGAACGGGCCGCGAGCGACTCGGGGTGGGGATGGGGAATGCGGGGAATTCGTATCTTCTTGGGCGTAAGACCTCGGGGCATTGCGCGGCTGTTGCCGGCATCGGCGATGACCGCCAGGTGTGCCTCGGAGCCGCTTGCGCGGCGGTCATGCGCGTGACGCCGTCTCAAGACTGAGAGCGAGTCACGCCGCGCCGCCTCCCACAGGCAATCGATTCACTCAGCAATCATCGGGCTTCTCATGCATTCACTGTTGACCCTGCTTGCGCCGGTGCTGGACCCGATCGTCCGCGTGGATTTTGCCGTCGTTCACTTCGTCAATCAGTTCGCCAATCAGAGTCTCCTGCTCGATCGCACGGTGGCGGTCGTGGAGGAGCTGTTCGTCGTCAAGGGCGCGCTCTTCATGGCGGCGATGTACTGGCTGTGGTTCCTGCCCTCCGACGACCTCGACCGCGACCGGATCCGGATCCTGCGCGGCTTCGCCGGCACCATGATCGCGATCGCGGTCACGCTGGCGCTCGATCACTTCCTCCCCAACCGGCCGCGCCCGCTCAACGAGCCCTCGCTCGGCTTCATCCTGCCGACCGGCAGCTACGACACGCCGGTTGCCGACAATTCATTCCCGAGCGACCACGGCGCGATGTTCTTCGCGGTGTCGACGATCATCTGGCTGCGCTCGCGGCGCTGGGGGCTGGTCGCTTACATCTACACGGTCCTGGTGATCTTCCTGCCGCGCATCTATGCCGGCCATCACTACCCCAGCGACATCATCGCTGGCTCCGCGATCGGCGCCTTCTTCGTCTGGCTGTCGATCACCGTGCCGCTGCCGCGGCCACTGGTGGAGCTGCCCATCAGGTGGGAGCGATCCCACCCCTCGTCCTTCTACGCCGTGGTCTTCATGATCACGGTGCAGGTCGCGAGCCTGTTCTGGGACGTGCGGACGATCCTGCACGACCTCAAGGGTTTCCTGCACCACTACGCCTGAGATCGCCCGGCGCCGCTCACTCGAAGGGCAGGGGGACCAGCAGCAGCAGCCCGTTCGCCGTCAGCAGCGCGGCAAGCGCCGCCAGGCCGCAGCCGAGCCACAGCAGCGGCCGCGACAGGCTGACGATGCTGACCGAGCCCAGCACGATCGCGATCTGGAACAAGGCGCGGGCGTAGTCGTAATTTACGTCCTGCCGTTGCGCGTGGTCGCGTTTCAGCCCGTAGCCGCGCGCCTTCGCCAGCAGCTCCTTCTTGCCGTCGCCGGCCTTGGGATCGCTCTCGTAGCGCTCGGCGGTGGCGCGGTAGTCGCCGATCAGCTTGTCGATCCGCTCGCGGGCGCCGGCGGCCCAGTCCGAGTGGCCGGCAAGCAGCGCCTCCAGCTGGTCGGCGGCCAGGCGGAACGAATTCTGCCGCTCGTTCTTCGCCTGGTAGAAGGAATAGGTGTCGGAGGCCAGGACGTTGAAATTGATGGTCTCCTTGGTGGCGGCTTCGCCGAGCAGGCTGGCGATCGCCAGCAGCATGGCAATGACGCCAACGATGATCGCCGCCTCGCGCCGGAGCGTCTCGCCCGCCCGCGCACCGTGGCCGCCCTCGGCGATGTGGTCGCCCACCTCGTGGGCTTCATGTGCCTCCAACGCATTCCCCTTTTGCGGCTGATGACGCCGGCGATGGCGCGGCCCGGCGGGCGCCATTCTTCGCCGACGGTCCGCGCTCGCGCAACTGTCCCCTCGACCGTGACTGCCCCGAAAGCATAGGATCGGCGTCCTTCGCCCCTGCGCGGGGTCGCAAGAGGGGTAACGCCCCCGACGGGACGGAAGCAGGGGTGATGGACGTCCAGGAGCTGATCCGGCAGCACGGGCTCTGGTCTTATGCGATCACTTTCGTGTGGACCTTTTTCGAGGGCGAGACCTTCGTGCTGTTCGCCGGGTTCGCGGCCGCGCAGGGCTTCCTCAATCCGGCATTCCTGCTGGGTGCCGCCTGGCTCGGCAGCTTCTGCGGCGACCAATGCTATTTCTGGATCGGCCGGCATTTTGGCCTTCGGCTCCTGGAGCGGCGCCCGGCCTGGCGCGCGCGGGTAGACAAGGCCCTGACCTGGCTTCGCCGCTTCGACGCCGGCTTCATCCTGACCTTCCGCTTCATCTATGGCGTGCGCAATGTCTCTTCCTTCGCGCTGGGCATCAGCGGCATCGGCTGGCAGCGCTTCTTCATCCTGAACTTCATCGCCGCCGGGCTCTGGGCCTGCGTCTTCGTCGGCATCGGATTCCTCTTCGGCCATGCGTACAAGCATGCGCTCGGCGACCTTGCCCGCGGCGTGCAGATGACGATGCTCGGGATCTTCGCCGCCGTGGTGATCGCGATCTCGGTGGCGGTCTGGCTGCGGCGGCGCCGCAATCACTGAGCGCTGTGCCGCCGAGGTCCTACCAGCGCAGGATCAACTCGTCGTCCCGCGTCTCGTAGCCCTGCAATCGGCTGAGGAAGCTCATGCCGAGGAGGGAGACCGGCATCGGCTGCTCCATCACCGCCGCCGGCACGTCATAGAGCGAGAGCTGCTGCACGCCGACCTCGCGGAGCGTCACCGCGGCCATCCGGGCGACCCCGTTGGCGGTGCTGGCGCGCTGGTTGAAATCCGCCGGCGAGGTCCTGATGCCGGCGGCGCGCGCGTCGTCTGCCGACAGCACCACGACGGTGGCGCCGGTATCGACCAGGAAGTGGACGCGGGCGCCGTTGACATCGGCATCGACGTAGAAATGCCCGTCGCGGGCGCGCCGGAAGTCCGCCTCGTTGGCGGCGGCGCGGACCGCCGGCCGTGCGGGGGCCGAGGCGGCGGCCGCCGGTGACGGGCGTGTCATGAATTTCGTCAGGGGGCCGCCGGGCGCGAAAGCGAACGCCGCCACGCCGGCCACCACGACCCAGACCAGCACGGTTCGGACTGCGGAGCTCAGCATGCGGCCGGCGCTTTCCCGCTGTGATCGGCTGCGCCAGGGCCCGGAATCTTCGGCACGGAGCATCGTGACGAGCGATCCTTACTGTTCGATGAAGAAAAGCCGCCGAGCCGACTCCCGGCGCAGTGAAAATCAACCAGCATGTGAATAAAACCGTCGCCGATTATGAGTCATTCCGGATTGACTCCTGCCCCAGGGAAAGCATTCTGTTCCGTGGGGACGACCGGCGATCTGGGTGGATGTCATGCGGCGATCTTTGGCGCTTGGCGCGGTTTTGAGTCTGGTGGCAATGGCCGCGCAGGCGGCGGCGGTGCGGCCGGGCTGCTTCTCCTCGGCGGATATCGAGGCGGAGCAGGCGGTCCACTTCCAGGCCCAGCTTATGGTGGTGAGCGACATCTGCCGCGACACCACCTACGGCGAGTTCACCCAGCGCAATCGCGACGCGATCATGGGCTACCAGAAGCAGATGATCGACCACTTCCGTCGCGCCGGCGAGCACCGCGCCGACATCACCTTCGAGAACTACATGACGCGACTCGCCAACCAGGCCTCGCTGGCCTCCGGCGTGCGCAATGTCAGCGAGACCTGCCAGACCACCAGCGGCATGATCGCGCTGGCGAACAGCATCAGCGGCTCGGCGGATTTCCGTCGCTACATCGCGACCCAGGCCGCCGCCAACCGCGCCGCCTATCTCTCCTGCCAGGAGTGACCGGCTAGCCGGCCTCCTGCGGCAGCCTCGCGCCGGGCGCGGGCCCGCTGATCCGGCCCCGCGAGCAGCTTCCGCGCCGTCTCCATCGGCGATTCCATTCCGGACCGGACCGGTCGAAGCCTTGGCTTGCCAAGGCGGCGCCGTCTTCGCATTCTCCTGCCGCTCTCAATGGTGCGCTCAGTCGGGAGGATATCGATGTCGCGAGGTTGGATCGCCGCCGCCGTGGCGGTCGTCTTGGCGCTGCTGCCCAGCGGCGCCGACGCCGCGGAGAAGCTGCGCATCGGCGTGCTGCGGCTGGCCTCCTCGGGTCCGGTCTTCGTTGCGGCGGACAAGGGCTATTTCGCCGCCGAGGGCCTCGACGTCGAGCTCAAGTTCTTCGACGCGGCGCAGCCGGTCGCGGTGGCGACGGTCTCCGGCGACGTCGACATCGGCGTCACCGGCCTCACCGCCGGCTTCTTCAACCTCGCCGGCAAGGGCGCGCTCCGCATCGTCGCCGCCCAGAGCCGCGAGGAGCCGGGCTATCACCTCGACGCCTGGGTCGCCTCCCGGCAGGCCTATGACGCCGGGCTGAAGACCCTCGCGGATCTCCCGGGCCACTCGATCGGCATCACCCAGGTGGGCTCGACCTTTCACTACAATGTCGGGCTGATTGCGCAGAAGCTGCAATTTCCGCTGACCAGCCTCAAGCTGGTGCCGCTGCAGTCGATGGGCAACATGGCGAGCGCGCTCAGGGGCGGGCAGGTGGAGGCGGCCTCGGTGCCGGCCACCCTCGCCGCGCCCTTGCTGGCCGCGGGCGCGGTTCATCTCCTGGGCTGGGTCGGCGACGAGACACCCTGGCAGCTCGGCGCCATCTTCACCACCCAGCGCGCGATCAGCGAGCGCCACGACACCATCGCCGCCGCGGTGCGCGCCTACCAGAAGGGGGCGCGGGACTTCTATGACGCCTTCCTGAAGAAAGGACCCGACGGCAAGCCGATGGAAGGCCCGACCGCGCCGGCGCTCCTCGCCGTCATCAGCAAATATACCGGGCTGGTGCCGGACCAGATCCGCCCGGGCATTCCCTACGTCGATCCCGACGGCCGCCTGCTGGTGCGCGATATCTACAACCAGGTCGCCTGGTATCAGGAGCAGGGGCTGGTGGACAAGGACGTCGATCCCAAGACCATCGTCGATCTCTCTTTCGTCCAGGGACATTACGACGTGCCCAAATGAGGGCGCTGCCGTGGAGCTGATCGTCGAGGGGGTAGGGCACGCCTACGGCGAGCTCACCGTGCTCGACGGCGTCGACCTCCGCGTGGGCGCGGGCGAGATCGTCGCCCTCATCGGTCCCTCGGGCTGCGGCAAGTCGACGTTGCTCTCGATCGTCGGCGGGCTGCTGCGCCCGTCGAGCGGCACCGTCTCGGTCGCCGGGCCCGTGCCGGCGGGCAGCCTCAACCCCTTCACCTTCGTGTTCCAGGATTTCGCCCTGCTGCCGTGGCGCACCGTCGAGGGCAATGTGGCGCTGGCGCTCGAGCATCACCCGCTCGCTGCCGCCGAGCGGCGCGAACGGATCGCAGCGGCGCTCGCCCGCATCGGTCTCGCCGAGTTTCGCGCCGCCTATCCGAGGCAGCTCTCCGGCGGCATGCGCCAGCGCGTCGGCATCGCCCGCGCGCTCGTCGTGCGGCCGGCGCTGCTGCTGATGGACGAGCCGCTCTCCGCCCTCGACGCGCAGACGCGCGAGCTGCTGATGGAGGAATTTCTGGCGCTGTGGCTCGGCGAGCGGGTTGCGGCGCTCTACGTCACCCACAATCTCGCCGAGGCGCTCCGGCTCGCCGACCGGATCGTGGTGCTGTCGCGCCGGCCGGGCCGGATCAAGTCGGTGGTGCCGGTGCCGATTCCGCAGCGCGAGCGCGCCGCGCCCGCCGCGCAGGCGGCGCTCGCCGCGCTGCACGACCAGCTCTGGGAATCGATCAAGGCAGAGGCGCAGGTCGCCGACCGCGAGGTCGTCGATGCCTAGCGGCCAGAAGCTCGGCGCGCCGCGCGCCATCGCCTTCCGCGGCGGCGGCTTCGCGCTGCAGCCACGACGCTGGGCGTCCTGGGTCGCCTTCGCCGCCGTCCTCCTGCTGTGGCAGGCGGCGGTCGGGCTGCGCATTCTCGATCCGATCTTCCTGCCGAGCCCGCTCAGCATCCTGCTGGCGCTGCAGCACCTGATCGCCACCGGCGAGCTCTGGCGGCACCTTGCGGCCTCCTTGAGCCGCATCGCGGTCGGCTGGGTCATCGGCACCGCCGCCGGCCTCGTGGTGGGACTCGCCATGGGCTTGAGCTCGCTCGCCCGCGCGGTGGGCGTGCCGCTGATCTCGGCGCTCTTCCCGGTACCGAAGATCGCGCTGCTGCCGCTGCTCATCCTCTGGCTCGGCATCGGCGAGCCCTCGAAATGGGCCACCATCGCGCTCGGCGTCTTCTTCCCGACCGCGATCGCGACCTATAGCGGCATCGACGGCGTGCCGGTGAGCCTGGTGCGGATGGCGCAGAGCTTCGGCCTGCCGTTCCGCGCCATCGTCGCCAAGGTGGTGCTGCCGGGGGCGCTCCCCAACATCCTCGCGGGCTTCCGCATCTCGGCGGCGACCGCACTGCTGCTGGTGGTGGCGGCAGAGATGATCGGCGCCGAGACCGGCATCGGGCAGTTCGTGCTGACCGAAGGCAACCTGATGCAGACCGATCAGCTGATGGCGGGCGTGGTGGTGCTCGCGATTCTCGGCTTGCTGATCGGCGCCGCGCTCTCGGCGCTGGAGCGCTGGGCGCTCCGCTGGCGGTGAGGGATCAGGCCGCCGGCGCGCGCCAGCGCTGCTCCTCGAGGGCGCCCGACAGCAGGCGCTGGGCCAGCACTTCCGGCGTGAGCGGCCGGAGCCCATAGGCGAAATGCGGCGTGACGCTGGCGCCGGCGAGCGCCAGGCCCGCCATCGCGGCGCCGAGCACGGCGCCGACGCGGCGCACGATGTCGAGGCGCGTCACCGCCACGTGGCGGGCGCCGAGCGCGCCGGCCGCGCGGCCGGCGGAGAGCGCATCCTCCACCAGCAGATTGGCGGGCAGCACCAGCAGCGGCGTCGCATACACCGCCATTACCCAGGGCCGCGGCCCCTCCCAGGCGTAGTCGTCGCCGGGATCGGTGCCGCCGGTGTCGATGACAAGGAGCTCGCTCCGGTGCGCCGCGGCGATGGCGCCCAGTGCCTCCGGGCTCGCCGCCTCGTCGAGCGGCACGC
>Ga0335078_10017014_pt1 | contig 10800 bp, 5 predicted proteins | sample Lox_Sample_32_FD_206711 | JGI IMG/M metagenome (GOLD analysis project Ga0335078, IMG submission 206711) | Soil microbial communities from Loxahatchee National Wildlife Refuge, Florida, United States - Lox_Sample_3.2 | ecosystem: Environmental > Terrestrial > Soil > Wetlands | place: USA: Florida... | reverse complement strand
GTACGGAGTAGGCCTTTTCGAGAGCCTTAACAATTTCGGTATCGCGGTGCGAATAAGAAACGAAAATGGACGAGTATGAACTAGCTGAAGCGCGTTGTACAGTAGAGTCCGGGGCGGCGGCACTGATCTGCGACTGGATACCGACTTCAGCAATTAGAACCGGCCCGACATAGAAGCTTACCGATCCGGCAACGTGTGATTCATTGAACTCTGGCTCTGGCTCCAATTGAAAATCCGCACGATGCCAACTGGCACTCCAGGTAAGCTGAAGGAACGGAGGGCTGACAATGCAGCCCGCAAGCCGCGGCACAATCTTGATTTTGACCCCGCGTTTGATCGCCTGAGTCGGCTGCGCCGCTCCCAGCGAGTAATCCTGACGCTGGCTGCCTAGTTGCCGCTCGGCGTCTCGTTCAATTTCGCGGATAGCGTCCAAGATGTGAACGTAGGTCAAAAGTTTACGAGATGAGTGGCACGGAATGTATTTTGGACAGTAAGTTGTGAATCGAACGTTTGCGTCTTGAAATCCGCGTCCCCTCTCCTTGTGCTCGTCCGGTTTCATTGGACGCTCGTCCGGAGATTTCTGAAGATCCTCCTCCTGTTCCTCAATTTCCTCCATGCGCGCTTTCATCGGAGGTAACTCCGGTTCGACTCCATCTCGGTGAAGCCGCAAATGATGACCACTGCGGACGCGGTTGTTACTCAGCGTCCCCTGCGGATCAAGCCTGATGCCCGTTTCTTCATCATCAAGGACCCACGCGCCGGATGACAGTTGCAGTCCATCGATCAGTTCGGCCAGAAAGTCCACCACCTTCAGGTCGACCGGACAGTCGATTATATGTTCCTTGCCGTCCTCCTTGTTTCGTATGTGCAGCTGGATGTCACTTCCGGATTTGTAATGCAGGAGGAGAAGACGCTGGTTAGTGACTATGCCATTCTGTTGTAGAGTTTTGCGTTCATCCAGAGTATTCCCACTTTCGTCGCGCAGCTCCCATTCCGCTCCGCGCCCATGCTCGGCGATCGAGGTTAGATTGAAGTCTTCCACGACCTGCGAGATGAAGTCTTCAGTCGTTAGGTCCCTTGGAGCATCGATCAAATGTTCGGTACCGTGCTGGCCCTTGATTCGAAGGATGAGTCTGAGGCTGGTCATGGGTCCCCCTATTTGCGTGGTATCTAAATGCTCTGAAGGCGTCTCTGTAAAACACTGGAGTGTAGCGTTCCGTGGGATTCTACATCCATTTTGGCGGCTCGGAGTCCGAAGATAATGCCAGCCTTGGTAACGCAATAGGTCTCGCTTCATTTCTGCTGAGTACATACGCGCAGTTCAATGCATGTTCGGCCAGAGCGGCTCTAACAGCTACTTGTCAGCATGCTTCTATGTATCAGTGAACGAGAAGAATAAAAAGGGCACGCCCCAAAGGCATGCCCTCTATTCCAACCTCGCATTGTTTTATCTTTTCTTCGCCTTGAACTTCGCCCACCTCGCGCGTTGCGCTGCTGCGATCCGCTCACGTGCAGCCGCAGACAACTTGCGTCGTCCGCCATTTCTGCCAACTCCACTCAACGCTGCTATCGCTCGGTCTAGCTTGTCTCGCTCCTTTTTCAACTGTGCCACTATCGCACCTAGATCTGTCATCTGTATCCTTACTTACCGGGGAAGATTTAACAACAAACAGACACATGATATCGAACGGTGGCCCTTCGGGGAGTACAATTCCCTACCAAGGACTCAGATCCACTATGGTCCGGGCCATCTATCTCGTTGGATTGTTGTTGGTCGCATTCACCCGGCTGCTCCTGTCGCAATCCCATTCTCCCGCAGCATCGGCTTCCGTGATCGCGCCTATTCGATTCGACTCCGCCAAGTCGCTTGACCCAACACCGCACAAGCGATTCCAAGTCTGTGACGAGCACGACCAATGCGACGGACAAGCTATGAAGTACAAATGCAGCAATGATCCGAACCGAAACAGCGTCTTCCTGAAGTTGGCCGGTGGCACAATCTTCTACGACGCGAAGATCGATACTGATGCAGACGGAGCCGAATTACAAAGACTCATCCTGGCACGACTGATCAAGCTGATACATCGTTCCGATATCCATTAACCAACAGTCTCGACGCAGACAGAGTCGCACACGTTCTGCCCGGCTCTGAGTTCGAGAGGCCCTTGGCAATTAAGTTGGGAGACATCGCTGCCGTCGTTTATCGCGATCGACTTGCATTCGCCATCGTCGGAGATCACGGTCCGAAATGCAAGATCGGCGAAGGTTCAATCCATCTGCACGAGACGATAGGACAAAAAGGCTGCAAGAAGCGCGATCAGAATGGAATGTGTAAAGCTGCCGCAAACGACAGCATCGAACGCGATGTTCTCTATTTCATCTTCCCCGGCTCAAAAAGCAAGATCATAAATGGTGGGCTTACACCTGAGAACATCAACTCGCGATTGACCACCGAAGGACAGAAGCTCTGGGATCCACTACTCAATTCATATGGTTCGGGCAATACTCCGTCGGAATTATCAACCCCGGTAAAATGAAATATGCCTGCTCGACCACAGGCACACGACTGGCTCGCTGAGCATATGGCACCGGCCCGTTTCGCCGGGCGTCTGGCTGACCGACATCCATGTAAGTCTTCTGTCAAGGAAAAACACACGTGGCCAGGCGCGCTCGCGAGAGCGCACACTTCTGGATTCAAGATCTTCAGCTCGCATCGGTGCCTCTCGGCTGTGGTCCCTGCGTTCGCAGAACCGGACATCCATGTGCTGCCTCGGGCCGCTCAGGGCCCTCGCAGAAGATTGAGTTGGTGTTCTCTGCCAGTCATCGTCCAAACGCCGCCTCTACCTTATCGGGTTTCTTGCTCTGATGCCGCCGATTAGCAACTGCTTTCGGTACAGATTGGGATGAATCATCCTAGTGATAAGATTTCGTACCATCCACTACTGGTGGTAGCTTCTGTGACGAAAGACTTGCCTTTGTTACGGATTCACTGCGCCATCCGCCACCCAGTTCTCCGTGGCAAACACGGTTCCATCTTCGTTGATATAGTCGACTGTCATCTTCGGACCGTCCATGGTCAACAACGCAAATCCGCTGATTGCATACCCACTTCCGTCGGCTCGAGCCGCTCCATTGATCGCCTTGAACGGAACTGGCGGTACGATGTCCGGAGGCGCCTGCGGCAGGTGCGGAATGCATCCGTTCCCAATCAGTCTTGCGCGAAAGTCGTTGAAGCTATCGTCGTAGATCGTACATCGGTGCTCGTGACCGAAAAACCAAGCGAATATTGTCGCTGGCTGGATCGCCAGATCTATTTTCCCGATGTCATCGCGCAGACGTGCCGCGTTGTCATGCTCCGGTTGATATGCCGAGAACGGCTGATGATGGGTCAGTACAATGCTGGATTTCGCTCCATTCTTCAGTTTGTCCACCGCCCAGTCAAACTGGTTCTGCAAACGCGAGTCGCTGGGACTGGTTACCACGTGATCCACGTATGCCGTGTCAAGTGCAATGAACTGCCAATTGTGGTTGAACAATCCGAAGTAGCTGGCACTCTGCTGGAGGTTGGGAAGTACCACGTTGAAGTAGCCGCGCCCCCCGCTATACATCTCATGATTACCGTTCAACGCGAACGAGCGTTTGGCCGCGATGTCCCGGAACCGGTACAGAAAATCCTTGGCTTCCCTCTCTTCACCAGCATAGTAGATGTCACCCAAATGAATGGCGTAATCCGGGCTCTTGTTCTTCATCTGCCGCCCCACATTGAGTGCGCTGGGATTCCCAGCTCCCCAATCTGCAGCTAGAGCGATTGTGCACTTGTCCTCGATGTTGTAAAAGAAATCGGACAAGTGAGAGTGACTCACAAAAGACGCTTTCCCTTCTGACAAAGTCCTGATTTCTGCCAATACGGCCTCAATCCACAATGGATCCGTGTTGCCAAAAGCCTCTGGAACGGGAACTCCCGTTTCATCTACTACACCCCGGTTCTGACTGACGGTAATATCCGTTCCCAGGTGTTCCTCCATCGCCGTCTGGAACAGGCCCACCACGGGGATCTGCGGCATATAGAACGTCTTGTCCGCCGGCGTAGCGTGCGCCTGGTTATAGGCGTCTTGCAGCTGCGCGATTATTTTCATGCGCATTGCCGAACGAGCCTCCTCGGTTGTCCCTGGAAAGGAAGCATTCATCGCCGACTGCACGACCGGTCCGTCTTCACGGAAGGCGTTGATGGTGCTCTGAAGGGCATTTAGCACCGAGTCTCGATCACCTACGACTGGATTCATAAATCATCCTCGCAGAACGTGCATGGTAATGGGACAAATGTCGTACATCGTAACGACCACGGTCCTACCTCGCCAAAGAGCCTGAGGAGGCTACAACTCTGATCCAGTAAATTGCCGATTCTTTGAAGGCCTCATAAGCTTGTTCAGGTCCGACCGTAGTCGTCAGTCGCAGACTATACCCGGATTATCGACAAAAACCCTATGCCGCCGTGCTCAGAATGCCCTTGAAGTACTCGTTCAATACGCGATTCGACGGATCGTATTCTCTGCGTGCGAGTTCCATCGCATGCAGTCGTGAGCCAAAGGCCTTGTTGGCAATAGCGGGAGTTACCCCGAATGTCTGATTCAACAGCGGCAGACCGCCATTGTCGCTACAAAACTGGTTATAAACGCCGAGAAACTCCTTCCAACCGGGATTCGCCGTAGACACAGGGTCGATTGTGAAGACGTTGGAGTCAAAAGAATACGAGAGAAGCGATTGCTGATCCTTTGCAACGAAGTATCCGACATCAAGCAAGTTCGTGCGGTAGCCGGAGCTCTTGTAGTAATCGCGACTTAGTTGACAGAATTTCGGCAGTACTTGAGGAAAAATGTCTTCGTGAAAGGCGAATAGGCTGAAGGTGTAACGGCTATCGTCCGAAGTGACGGGGTAGCGGATGATTTGGTCGGGCGGGATTGTGTACTCACTCACTACGATGTTCTCGAGCTTGAACCGCCAGATTGCACTGAAGCTGTTGAGCATAGCATCGCGAATGCCATGGTCGGAAATGTTCTGTTCAGTGTCGTGCGCGAACCGCGGGCCCGCTGTCGCCCAAAGGTAGTTGCGCAACTTCCAGGCGAAACGATTCGGTGATCCTTTAGCATCTGGATTGTAGCGCCGGAACTCGACTGTGATCAGGTCCTCGAAAGGAAAGATGTAATACATTATGGCGTAGTTCCGAGCTTTGAGTTCCGGCAATGCGTCAAGAAATTCTTGAATATGAAAGGTCTTGTGATGTACGTGCATGGGCAGCAACGGCCGGACACGATAGGTAACTTCGTATACGACCCCAAACAACCCGTAACTGGAACGAATTTTCTGCATTAGCTCGGGCTGGCCATCCTCAGTAACCTCAAGCAGATCGCCCGAAGGCAAAACCATCTTCACTCCCGTAATGTAGGATCCGACCTGGCCGTACTCGCCGGACATCGAGGAGTCCTTTGTGCCGGCGCAGGCTGCGCTTCCCGCTGACAGGCTACCGATTTCAGTGTTCACATAGAACTGCATCTTCTGTTTCTCGAGTTCTTCCGCCATATCAATGTGTATGGCGCCCGCCTCGACAGTAAGGGTATTGTTTTCCGCGCGGAGGATGCGATTCATCTTCATTTGTATGAGCGTGCCACCGTCTGCCACTCCGCAAGGGGCAGTGGAATGATTCGAGCCAACAGTTCTTACCGGAGGCGGATAGTGATCCGTATCCTTTAGAATGTTCACGATGTCTTGCATGGTGTGCGCTTCCACCACCACCTTGGGGTGAGAAACGAGGTCGCCAAACCAATTCGTCACAGTGGGATCTGCCATAAATATCCAGCCGCTGGAGATGTTGTATCTTCGAAGTAAAACGATGTACTACGAAATCGAATTCTCTGTTTCTCAGCTTTTCATCAGCACGTAATGGAGACCAAAGCTGCTTCCATAGGGCTCCACGTAGTCCCACAGTGCGTTCAGCGTTCCCGGATCCAAAGTCGCAGATGTCCATTGACCGATCAAGGTGTCAGACCCCACCAATCGAGCCTCTTGAAGTTGTGGCGTGCCAGCATTCAGCTTGCTTCCGTCCGGTAGCTGAATAGTCAGGGCATTCGAGAGGAAACTCACCCGTGCGCGAGGTGGTTGCGGGTAACTCAGAAGCGCCATATTCGGGTGCTCGATGAAGATAAAATTCCCGTTCCATTGTCCCGCTAGTTCTGAGACCTGAGGCTGCCGGCCGCTGGCAAACAACATGCAATAGTCGTCCATCGACATAAACGGGAACAAGTAGCTATAGCGCTCCAATACAAATGTGGCAAACTCAACACCGCTCGGAAAGTCTCCCAGGTGCATCACCCCGATCGCGTTATTCTTGTCCACGATCTTGATCGTGTCGTACACCTGCTTGTAAGGATCGTTGCGATAGTGCAGTAAGAGGACCTGGTCGCCCTTCCTGAAGTAGCGGCGATTGTCATCGGGATACGTGATCATCCGGACCTCAGGATCGCCGGAGATTGCGCTCAGATCGTAGTTGATGACTTTGCCGGTGACGGCACCGTTTTGCAATTGATCAAATCTCTTCCAGAAGCTGCCTCCGGCGAATATCTGCCCAACTTGGTGTGACTGGGCAGCGAGTCCGGCATTGCGAACGCGCTCTTCCCATCCGAGCAGCCCATCCTTGGCAAACGATCCCTTCCAGAAAAGATCACGGTTGATTCGCCGGTTGGGGACGTCCACGGTGACGGCCTGCGTGTTGAGCAACTGATCCAATCCGAGAGTAGTTGCATCGCGCAAGAGGCTTTGCAGGTCGGGTGTTGATTTTGTGCTGAAGTAGTCAGGAGTGGTGGCGCCGCGGAGCAACTCTTTCTTGACATCCAGTTCCAGGGTTCCAATATCCGGCGACAGGGGATCGTACTCGCGCTGCACAAACTGCGCGGTGAACGCAAGAAAGCGCATCTGAGCTTGAAGTTTGAGGAGCGGATTGTCGGTGCCAGAAACGGTGAACGAGCCCAGGAAAGCAGTGAAACTGCCCACGGAGGCAAGGTTCTCAAAGGTTCTAAACTTCAGGTACGCCAGACCAATTGATGTTAGCTGGTTGCCGTCCCGTCGAGAGACGTGGCAATACAAGGTGGTGTAATCCTCCAATAGCTCGCCGATCGCCTGGGCGCCGCCCGCGCCGTTTCTCTCCATATATTTTGTGCCCTGGAAGACATACGCTGTTCCTACATCGCTGCGGAACTCCAGGTGATAAAGTATTTCCGCTTCTCCCGTCGAGGCGCTGACGATCAGGTAATTGAATGTGCTCGCTGACTCATCGAGGGAAAACGTTACATTCGATTTCCCCTGCAGAGAGCCGAAGGTGATCGTCCCTTTCACCCCCGCTTCGTGCTCGATGCCGTCCACGAACTCGTTCACATCGCGGGCAACGATTTGCATTTTCAGGCTGCACCGGTTGGCATTTGGGTCGCCAGCGGCTGGCAAGAGTGCTGCAATGGTTTGGTCGCCTTCGTAGCCAGGTTTGGACGTCGAGGCGCCCTCGAAGTACCAGCCGTCCATAGTCTCGTTGAAGCTAAGACTGAGACCGTCTGGCAGGTTGACATCGAGGAATGGCCGCATAAGGAATTCGGTTGGCAGGGCGGTATCGGCTGCCTTCGTGAGCGTGTAATAGAAACCGAATGAGTTCGATCCAGGTTGGGTGTGAAAGATGCCGAGATCGCGGCTGCTACCCAGTAGCACATCGATTCCGGTAAAAGCTGCTGTAACGTATCTTCCTACCATAAAGTCGCTAGTCACTTTGCGGATTTCGTCATGGAACGGAGTGAAGTCGTTGAGTTGAAAATGGTCTTGGGTAAAGCTCGGAATAACTAGTCCTTCAAACAGCCCGGCAAACTGATAAGTGCTTTGCAGCCTTCCATCCGGTTTGAGGTCGAATTCGAGAAATGCTGCAGAACCAAGGTGGTTGTTGTTGCTGATGATATCCATCCGCCAAACGCCGTTTAGCTCCTCTTTCGTAGGTACGGTACCTGAGGCAAAAAGAGCGTTGTGATCTTCCGCCGACATATCGTCAAAGCGGTACAAGCGCGTCATGGGAAAGGTAAACAGCCGGGCACCGTTGGGAAATTCACCGAGGTAAACGCGGCCGATCAGCAAGTCATTGTTGATCTGCTTGAAAGTGTCATAGAAGCCGGTCCACGGAGCGTCGAGATAGCGCAGCAGAATGTACTTGCCGGGTTCAAGCGTGCCGTCCTCGTGGTCAATGGTCACTTCCTCGAGTGAATTGCGTGCGTTGATCCGATCATCTGTATCACTGGTGACTCCCAGATACTTGCCATCCTGCTGGAAGAATCGCTTCTTGAATCCAGTAAAGATCGCCGACGACATTGCGTTCAGAATGGTTGCCTTCGGGAAAAAGCCCTTCCAGAAAACGTCATTGCGTATGGTGCGAGTGGCTAGATTGATTTCTGGCGCAGTACCGTGGTTTGCGAATCCGTCGATCGGTAACGTGTTGCAACGGCGAAACAGTTTCTCAAGCTCCGACTCGTGGCGCTGGATGACATCCAGGGGATCTATACTGGAGAGGCTGACGGCCGTATTTGGCTTTGGATATGCTTCTCCGTTCAATTGACGGATCTTGCGCTCGGCAATGCGCTCTGCCAGCGCAGAGATCGTAAGGAACGGATTTACGCCGAGTGCAGTCGGGACCAAAGAGCCATCGGCGACGAAGAGTCCTTCATGGATGGATCCGTCACCGGAGAAGACTCGCCCAAATTCATCGACAGCGCCATGCAGGTAATCATCACCCATCGGACAACCGCCCAGAGGATGTGCGGTAATTAGGTGTCCGGTCTTGAAGACGCTCCAGGTCGGGTTCGAAATAAAAGAGGCGCCGAGAGCGCGGGCGTGACGTCGCAACTCCTCGTTCATCCGGGTAAAGATGACTTGTTGCCCAACGTCGTCCCATTCGATGGTCATGGTGCCATCGGGTACGAACGCGTTCGTCGAGAAATTCATCGTCCCGCGCGCGTCATCCAGTCCCATTACCAGGTACAGCATGGTGTGATTGAGCGCGCCGGCAGGGGTGTGCACAGCCGAGGGATCCAGAATTGAATCAAGATCAGTCTGGATGCGGGCTTTCCGTTGCGCCTCATTAACAGTGGTGGTGGGTTCGCCCCCAATTGCGGCAAAAACCGACTTTGCCGCTTGCACGTACGCACTGGGAAAGGAAAAATCTTCGACCGCAATCCGTTGCTCGACGGGGGCGGTGGGGTTGTAGCGGACGGCCGCTACGATCGAAGGTCCCGGCGGCCTCGATTCATTTTGTTTAGCTACGCCCTTGCCGTAGCCCAGTACATCGGTCGCATCATCTCCGTCATATGCTAGTCCGAAGAAATCGCCATTCCCGCTGAAACCAGTGCCGAGGGCCGGCGACACCTTGAGACCCTTCGATTCCGAACGAAGCAGGATCTCGGTGGTATTGATCGATCCGGCGGAGAGAATCACATTTTGAGCATCGATCGAGAACGATTCTTCCCCGATTAGTTCGTCGACATGTTTGCCATGAACCCTCCAACCGCCAGTACTAAGCCTCTCTACCCAGTCCACTTCAGCTTGGGTAAATATGTCGGTTCCTTTCTTGACCGCTTCCGGCAGGTAGTTCATGTACAGCGTGTTCTTTGCTCCGAAATTGCAGCCGGTAACACAGTCGCCGCACTCCGTACATGGGCGCTGTGCGACGCCGTGTGGATTGAGGCCATCGATTTGAAAGTTGACCGCGACATTTACCGTCTGGGCCTGCTGGTCGAGTTGGGCAGCGCGTTTGTCGAGCGCCTGAACCTTTCGGAGATTGTGCGCATTGGGAACGGGTAGAGCCGCCAGCATGGAGCGTGCGCGTTCATAGTACGGCTGCATCTCCGGATACTTAACGCACTTAGGCCACCCTTGTCGTTCAAAAAGATCTGAGTCCGGAATAATAGCGACGTTGGCATTGATGAGAGAGGTCCCACCGAGACCAGACCCCTTAATGACGGAGATGTCCTTGTAGTTGAGGAACTCGTACAGACCAAGGCGATTGAGGTCGCTTCGGGTATTTAGAAGGATACTGGGCACATCATCCGGGAAATCCCCCACAGGCCATTCTTTGCCGCGTTCGAGTATGCATACCGAATGTGGCTGGTGTAGGGCTGCCGAGATCCGTGCGGCCGTGATGGCTCCGCCGTATCCTGAACCTACGACGACAAAGGAATAGTTCGGTTTGCGTTGGCCCCAGGAGATGGAAAGCATTGATCCCCCCTATTTGAAAGTCGGGTGGCCAAAATCTCATCACAACAACACGGGGTCGCTTATGAGCCTATCGGACGAACTGGCTGAGCCTAACGTCGGGGAGCACGCTACAGGCTCGATCAATCAGGGGCTCTTATCCTGCCAAGACAAAATAAGAGGTGTAAGCGGACTGATTGTGTGCTCCCAGTGAGCGAGTGTCAACCAAAAACGGTGTTGTTGTTACGAATTCAGAATATCGGGGTTTAAGAAGCCACCAAACGTCATGGAGCGCTCCCTTAAAATCCGAAGGAAACGTGGATTGATCTTTCGGGCCAGGCAGATGAAAATCGTGTTTGGACAAGGATTGAAATCAACTCGCGCTCTGCCAGATCAAATCGAGGGCACTGTTGAACCACATTGAAAGTGTCCCCTTGAGACCACATTAGAAGTGTCCCCTTTAGAGTTCCTCCGGGGGAGGAACTGAGATTGGGGAGAACTGGATTGAGCAAGAGAGAGTTGAGCCGAGTAGAA
>Ga0335078_10017012_pt1 | contig 10801 bp, 5 predicted proteins | sample Lox_Sample_32_FD_206711 | JGI IMG/M metagenome (GOLD analysis project Ga0335078, IMG submission 206711) | Soil microbial communities from Loxahatchee National Wildlife Refuge, Florida, United States - Lox_Sample_3.2 | ecosystem: Environmental > Terrestrial > Soil > Wetlands | place: USA: Florida... | reverse complement strand
GGGTGCTCGGACGCCCCTGTACTCGGCGCCCCTCGTGCTACGGGGCGCCTTCCGTACGTCCCTGTACTCGGCGCCCCTCGCCATCCCTGGCTACGGCGTCAAGTCGTTTCGCACCTCGACCCCCAGGGACATCCTTCGCGCGCCGGCGGCGCGGGCGATGTCCAGCACCCTGATGACCAGGTCGTACCGCAGCCCCCTGTCACCCATCACCACGACGGGAGAGCCGGGCTGCTGCGCCAGGATGCGTGCAAGCCGCTGGCGCAGCTCGTCGTACATGACGCGGTCCTTTCCCAGGTAGACGGCGCCGGCCGAGTCAATCGTGATGCGGATGCTCTTTTCCGGCTGCGCTTCAGCGGTGCTCGTTGCGGGAAGGTTCACCCGCATCCCCGACTGGATGATGAGCGGCGTCGCGATCATGAAGATGACAAGAAGGACGAGCACCACGTCCGTGAAAGGGGTGATGTTGATCCCCGCCATCAGCCCGTTGTGGCGCGTTCTCGGGTTGCGCATGGTCAGCGGGTGAGGAGATCCGTCATCTCCGAGGCGCACAGCTCCATGTCGTTCACGAACTCGTCGATGCGCCGAACGAAGTAGTTGTATGCGATGACCGAAGGCACGGCCACCGCAAGCCCCGTGGCCGTGGTAATGAGCGCCTCTGCCACCCCTCCAATGACAACCGCCATTCCGCCGGCCCCCATTGCGGAGATATCACGAAACGCCCTGATGATGCCGAGGACCGTGCCGAAAAGACCGATATACACGGCGGTGTTCCCGATGGTGCCGACTACGCTCGTGAGCCGCGAAAGACGGGATGCCTGAACGGTCACCGCCCGCTCCAGAGTGCTTGCGAGAAGCTTCTCGTCATGGGAGCGCAGCTCCAGTCCCGCCAGGGCCACGCGCGCGAAAGGCGCCCGGGTCTCACGGCACACCTCGATGGCGCTCTCCCTGTCCTTGCGCTCGATCATCGCCTGGATGCGGCGCATAAACCCGGCCCGGCTCACCCTCATCATGCTCCAGTATGTCCAGAGGCGGTCAATGATGACGGCCAGCGAGAGAAGCGAGCAGAAGAGAAGCACATACATTGTCGCCCCGCCGGACGCGAAGATCTGCCACAGAGTTTTGCCTGCAAACATCGGTGTTTTCCTCCCTGCCCTACTCGTTACGAACGAGGATGAACTCCACGCGGCGGTTCTTCCACCGGTTGTCGAGATCCGAGAACGGCACCACGGGCTCGGCGCCGCCAATTCCCACGGTTGAGATGCGCGACGCCGCGATGCCCTGGGCAATCAGGGCCGTCCTGATGGCCTCGGCCCTCGCCTTCGACAGCGGGATCAGCTCCTGCTCCTGCTCTCTCTTTGCAGCCGCGGGGTTGTCGAAGTTCACGAGGTTGGCGTGTCCCTGAATGGTGATCTTGTACTGGCTGTATTTCTTGAAGATCTCCGCGAGCCGGGCGATCGTCGCGATATTCTTCGCGGCCTTGTCCGGATCCACATGCGTGAAATCAGCCGTGTTCGCCTGGAAGGTGATGCTGGGGATCCTGATCTTGAGGTTGTCTCCGTCGCGGATGACCAGGATATCGACCGGGATCGTCTTCGTGTAGGTGGCCGTGTTGCCGAGCACGTCCTTGATCGTGAAGGTGAGCGGATAGTCCTCCGCTGACTGCACGAGCTCTCCCGTGTCTGAGAGGCCGTTCCAGATGATGTTTTCCGAGGGAGAGCCCTTTCCGGAGAAAGAGGCGAAGGGATGGTTCTCCGGGTCGAGGATCTGAATGCTCCAGGTGTCAATCGGGCTCGGGTCGTTGACCTTGATCCCGATGTTGAGCTCGTTGTGGTAGCCCGTGTTGTCTGGCGCGAAGGGAAGCGGTCCGACGGAGAGATCCACACTCGGCGGACTTGCGTTCAGCACGAACGGCGCGGTCCGGGTGTCCGGCAGGTTTCCCTTGAAGTAGTCCACCTGGAAGTCAGCGACGTACGAGCCGTCCGGCGCAAGGGCGCCAGCCGCATCCTTGCCGTCCCACGCAACAGACTGCGGCACAGGCGCGGCTCCCGTGAAGTCTCTGACCGATGTTCCGGCGGAGTTCACCATGGAAAGCTTCCAGGACCTGATCCCTTCCGCCAGCTGAACGATGGGCGTGAAGTTGACGGAGCTCGGCGTTCCGCCGGGCGTTGGAGAGAACCCTGTGGCGGACGCGGTAATGAAGATGGGCGTCGGCCGCGTGTCGATCTGGATCCCTTTCAACTCCTTGACGGTCGAGTTTCCGGCCTTTGTCTGGGATTTGACGATATAGGTATACGTTCCGTCAGGGGCAATGTTGCCGTTGTCGTCCTTGCCGTCCCAGGCAAAATCAGCGGCCATGCCCTTCCAGAACCATCCCCGGACATGCTCGTTCTTGGCGTTTCGTATCTCCCCTTCCCAGAGGTCTTCATTGCTGGAAGACTGTTTGATGGTGATCGACTGAAGGCGGCTCGTGCCGTCCGGAGAGAACAGAGTGGCGTCAGCGCTGAGGTCGATCTGCGGGAAGTGGTTGTCGATGAAGAATGGATTGCTTTGCGCCGTGGGATGCGTGCCGTTGGAATACGAGACTTCCAGCTCCGCCCCGTACTGTCCGTCAGGCGCCCTGGCACCTGCATCGTCTATGCCACCCCAGGAAATCTCTTCCGGCGGCCGGTTGGAGCCCTTGAACGTCCGCACGACATCGCCTTTGGAGTTTTTCACACGAACCACGAAGCCCTCTATGCCCGTCGTCACGGCAAGGGACGGGATTATCTTTATCTTCGTCTTTGTTCCGCCGCCGAAGGGTGAGAAGTATGCGACGTCCGTGGAAACTCGGACCGGCTTTTTCTGGGTGTCGATTCTCAGGGTGATCGGCTTGGAGGCGCCGGTGTTCCCCGCCCGGTCAGTGGCGGAAAGGACGTAGGTGTAGTCCCCGTCCGGAAGGAGCGTGCCGTCATCCGTGCGGCCGTCCCACTGGAAGACGGGGTCAGCCGTTCCACGCCACGTGAGGATCCTCACGTCCTTGCCCTTCTCGTCCCTGAAAGTCCCTGTCCAGGACGTCTCTTCCGAGGTGTCCTGGTGGATCTTGACCGTGTTGCGGTCACTGTCGCCCGTTGGGGAGAAGACCTGGTATTCCGCTGTCGCGGCGGCCGTGGGCGGCGTCGTCTTGATGGTGATGAGCGGGGAATCCGCCGTCGGGTTGTGGCCGTTCAGGTAGACCACTGCGAGCCTGGCCTTGTAGCCGCCGTCAGGGAGCTGCTTGCCGGCGTCATCATGTCCGTCCCAAACGACCGTGGCGGGCACCTGCGACTTGTCCGAGAAGGTCCTTTGCGTGGTCCCGCCGGCGTCCGTGATTGCAAGGCTCCACTGGTCGATGTCTGTCGTGACGGGAACGCCGAGAGTGAAAGTGACAGCCTTCTTGGGGCTGCCCGTGCCCGGGGAGAAGTAGGCGTTGTCGATGGAGAGCTGGATGGGTGTCGGCTGGGTGTTGATGATGATGTTGTTCAGATCCGCCGAGCCCACGTTCAGCGCCCTGTCCGTGGCCGTCACGTGGTAACTGTACACGCCGTCTGGCGCCAGGACGCCCTTATCGTTCTTGCCATCCCAGGTGAAGTCAGGCGGCGCGGAATCCTTCCAGGTGAGTGTGCGTACCGTGGCTCCCGCCGCGTCCTTGATCGTCCCTGTCCACATGTCTTCCTTGGAGCCTGTCTGATGGATGGGGAGATTCCCCTTCGTCCCTTCTCCCGTCGGGGAGAAAATCACGTACGGCGCGCTCACCGTTATCCTGGGCGGCACGGTCTTCACAATGGCCGTCCCCAGCGGGGTCTTGCCGATGTTGCCGTTGTCGTCCCACGCCTCTACGTAATAGCGGTAGGTGCCGTCGGGAACCACCGTGCCCTTGTCCGAGGTTCCATCCCACCTGACGGAAGGAGGAATGGGGATTCCCTGCTTCACGTAGACGAGACGCTTCAGGAGGTTCCCGAGGTCCCTGTTCTCAGGCCTGTCTTCCTTGTTCTGGATTGTGCGAACCGGGTTCCCTGAGGAGTCCTGGATGACGAGCCGGAACCCCTTCACGTATCTCTTCGAGGTGATGGAAAGGGGAAGGACAAGGTCCACTTTCCCGCCCACGAGAGTCGGGGAGATGTACTTCTCACCCGATGTGTCCAGGGAGATGGCGGGAGGAGTCTTTACGATGGAGCCAAGGGGAACGTTGACTCCGGCGCCGAACCCCCACACGCTGTTTTGCAGGGGCACGGCGGCGATGGTCGTGCTCACGTCACTCCTGTTCCAACCCTGCTCCGTGGCGTTGAGCGCCCCGATGTTCTGCTTGATGTTGGTCGAGAACTTGAACGAGATTCCGAAGCTGAAAGGAAGCGAGCGGGCCGGCTCGATTCCCGCTGCTTCGCGAAGGTCGTAGCTGTAAGCCCCGCTCAGCGTCACCACGTCGAAGAGCAGGATGTCCCCGCCAAGAGTGGCCCTCATGTCGACCAGCGAAGGGAAGCTGAGGTCCGGACTGAAAGAAAGCACCACGGGGTCCGTCTTCACCAGGGAGAAATGGGCGCCGATGGCCGGGGTGAACGCCGGCGGGTTGCTGAGCGACCCCGGCGAGCTGGAGTCGCTGTAGCCTTTCCCGATGTTCAGGAATGCGACCCCCCATCGAAAATCCTTGAGAAAGCCGATGTCACCCGGAAGATCGAGGAAGCCGAGGTCAAGGCCAAGACCCCAGTCGCTGCCGAACTCGAAACCCAGCCCGGCACCGACATAGAAATCCGGGAAAAGGTCCTTGGCGAATGACAGGGTCACCCCGCCCATGGGGCCCCAATCCGGCGATCCTGAAAAGTTCGCGTTGGTGAACCGCCCCGTGGTGGAGAAGACTCCGGCCGCGGAAGGGATTGTGATCCCCGCGTTGATGAAGTTCCCGCTCCAGTTGAGAGGGCTGACCCCCGTCAGTGCGAGGTAGCTCAAGTCCAGGGTCACCCTTTGCTTTCCCGCGCTGACCGCGGGATTGAGTACCGTTCCCTGCGGCGAGTTGAGGTTCGCCGTGCCGCCCATGCCGGCAAGGAACTGGGGAGAGTAGAAATCAAGAAAGCCGCTCTCCGCGTGGACGGCCGCCGCTGCGACGGCGAACAGGGCGACGATGATCAGGCGACGGAACTTCTTGCTCATGGGGCCCTCCCGACGGCAATACTGTATAGCGATGTCATGGCATTTTCAACGCCGCACCGCGCCGCGTGTGTCAAACTCTACGGATTGCGGGCAACTCGGGTCAGTAATGCGAAAGATGATTCGCATGTCGAATCTCAACGACACCAGGAAAGGACTGTCATGGAAATTCGACCCCCTTTTCCTTTCACGGATGACTTGAGTGCTTGCACGCCTGTGATACCTTCAGGGGTATGGAAAACAACGTGCGGACCAGGGCTGCTGCCGGGCGTCTGCGGTACGCGGCGATTCTCCTGCTTTTCCTGGGACCCGCGTCCCTCTGGGCAATTCCGGCCGACAGCGAGCTGTTCACCGAGGCGGAAAGCCGCTTTCTCAACAAGAGCTATACGGCGGCGCTCGTCCAGTACGACGAGTTCCTTCAACTGTACCCTTCCTCTGACCTCCTGGCCGACGTGCAGTACCGCCGCGCGGTATGCCTCTACCAGCTGGGCAGCTACCAGGCGGCAACGGACCTGTTGACTGACATTTCCCTGCGCTATCGCTGGACGCGCTACCTCGACGCGGTCCCCTTGTGGCAGGGGTTGTCCCTTTACCGGCTCTCCCGGTACACACCGAGCCTGGTTTCCCTCAATGAATACCTGACCACCGGCAAGGATGCCGAGCTGGTTCCCCGGGCGCTTCTCTGCAAGTCCCTGGACCTGGAGGCGCTGCAGAAACTGCCCGAAGCGGAGGATGCCGCACGCCAGCTCCTGAAAGCCTATCCGCGGTCCGAGACCGCGGGGCCGGCTCTCGTCCTGCTGTCCTCCCTTCTCGTGAAGGAGAAGTCCTGGGACGCCCTGGAGCAGCTGGCCTCCAGCACCGACCTTGCGTCTCTTCCGGCGGATCTGAGCCAGGAGTTTCTCTGGAACCGGGCGGAAGGCCTTTGGGAGAACAACCGCCAGGCGGACGCCCTTGCCATCTACGCTGACCTGCGGAACGCACGACCAGACATCTCGGTGGCCGCCTACCGCCGGCTGTTCGCGGCGGCTGAGTCGAAGTCGGACCTGCCCCGGATGGAGTCTCTCGGGCAGGAAATGGAGAGTCACTTTGCGGGGACGCCGCAAGTCATGATGGACATCTGGGCGGGGATCGGCGTCGAATACTACAAGAAGGGAAACCTGGATGCGGCGTCCCTTTACCTGCGAAGGGCCTGGGCCCTTCGCGCCTCCTACAAGGTTGACAGCACGGTGCCGATCTATCTCGCCAGGATCATGCAGGACCGGAAGGACAGCGCCGGGGCAAAGGCCCTCCTGCAGGATTACATAGCTCAGCCAGGATCCGCCTCGGAGGCGGCGATGCTTGCGTTGGCGGCCCTTGCGCGTGACTCCGGTGAGCTTGTGCTCGCTGAGAGCATCCTTCAGCGTTTCCTGAGTGAGCATCCGAAATCTCCCGACACTTCGCGCGGCGCAGCGCTTCTTGCCGATGTGCAGCTGCAGGAAGGCAAGCTGGACCAGAGCGCGGCCCTGGTCTCCCGGTATCTCCCGACGGCGGGGAGCTCTCGGCCGGATTTCCTCCGCCTGCAGGCTGAGATCGACAGGAAGAAGGGGGACTTCGCCGGGGCTGCCGGCGCGCTGCAGGAGTACGCACGGCTTGATCCCCAGGACGTGGACGCCACCGTGGACCTCCTGGAGATGCAGTTCCTGGCAAAGCAGTACCAGTCGGTCCAGCAGGGAGCCCCGGCGGCCATTGCTCCCGCGGCGGCCAGGAGCCCGCGGAACGGTATCCTCGCCTCGTATCTGCTCGGGCTCAGCCAGGTAGCCGTGAAGGATTACGCCGGCGCGGTCCAGACCCTCGGAAAGATTGACACCAGCTCGGCCCAGGCGAACGGGCTCGGAATGATCGTGCCATACCTGGGCTACTACCTCGCGTGGTCATATTCGAAAACGGCTGATTTCAAGAACAGCGCGGCGATTGCTGACGGCCTGGCCACGGCATATCCGCTCCATGCCCTTACCCCGAAGATCCTCTTCCTGGCGGGGTGGAGCCATTACAACCTCGGAGACTTCGACAAGGCAGCGGACTATTTCTCCCGGGCTGCCCAGGCGGAAGGGGACAAGAGCTCGGCGGACAAGGATTTCTACCTTTACGCAAAGAGCCTGATGAATGCAAAAAGGCTCACGGAAGCCTCCAACGCCCTGCAGGGAATCATCAACTCCTCTCCGCGATCTTCCTTTGCGGACAGCGCGCTGTTCGACTACGCGGGCGTCCAGGCGCTTTCCGGGTCACCCTCTGGCGCGATCAGCTCCTACAGGGACCTGGTGAGTCAGTTCCCGGCGAGCCCCCTTGCGGAAGAAGCCACCTACCGTCTGGCGGAAACGATGTTCAACCAGCACGACTACGCGGCCGCGGCAGCCGCGTTCACGGACTACCGGCGCAAGTACCCGAACGGGAGGTTGTATGATGCCGCCCTGTATTGGGGCGGCGAAGCGGCCAGCAACACCGGAGCGAAGTTCGACGCCGCGCTCCTCTGGGAGCAGCTTGCAAACACGTATCGAACGAGCCCCTTCCGTGCCGCCTCGCTGCGGAAGGCCGCCGAGGTATACGCGGCCGCCAACGACCTCAAGCACGCCCTGGAGCTCTACACCCTGTTCATTTCGGACTACCCGAACGAGGCCCGCCTCGCGAAGGCGGACATAGCAGCGGAAAAGCTGCGCTACCAGGTCCAGGGCCTCGACGCCGCGGAGGCTGACCTCAAGACGCGCATCGCGCATTCCAGCGGAGACGCCCGCCTGCAGGCAACTGTCGACCTCGCGCGGCTGTACATCTACAGCGGAGACGGGAAAGTTGAAGAGGGGTACCAGATGCTCCAGCAGGTTGCGGCGCAGGCAAGCGGTGCCATGGCGGCAAACGCCCAATACCTCGAAGGTGAATACTTCTATCGCAGGAGCGACCTGATGGAAGCGGCAAAGAGGTTTGTAGCGGCCGCGGCCACGGGAGCGGGGGATCAGGATTTTTCGGCATCCGCCCTTTACCGGGCCGCCGAAATGATGAAGCTTGGGGAGCGGCCGGATCAGGTGCAGGCGCTCGTGAAGAAGATGACGGACAGCTTCCCCTCGTCGCCGTGGACGGTCAAGGCCAGAAAGCTGCTGGAGGCGGGGAAATGAGCAGAGTGAGCGGATTCTCCTTCGTCATGATGATCCTCCTCCCGGCTTTCGCTGCGGCGGCGGACCAGCCCCCGGCCCCCGAGCTTGTCCTGCCTGAGGTGACCCTCGACATCAAGGACCTGAGCGTGGAAAACGTCCAGTCCATGCTGCCGCCTGCCGAGGCCTCGGTTATCGTGAAGACGGACGTCCTTCTGCCGCCCGCGCCGGAGCTGGTTGTGGAGCCGCCGGTACGAAGCCTTGCCGTGGAAGGCGCCGATCCCCTGGGGGGACCTGCCAGCCCTCCCCGCCCGCTCGCAACGCAGGCAACCCTTGGAATCGGATCGCAGAACAGGGTGGTGGGTGACCTCAACGTGACCACGACCGGCCAGAACGCCCAGGCCAGCCTTTCTTTTGCCCACGATTCGGCGGACGGCATCTCGGGGCAGGCGCAGGGCTCCGGCTTTGACACGCGGAACGACACGATTGCGGGGAATTTGTCCGGCCGACTCGGGCCTTTCAACGGAGGCTTCCAGGGAAGCTACGCTGAAAAAGAGATGGGACTGCAGAACCAGAGCACGGACTACTTCTACCGGCTGGGCCGCAACCTTGATGGCACCGCAACGCTGAGCGTGCAGCCCCTGGACTGGCTGACCGTTGACGGGTCCGTCACGGGGCTCACCGACTCCTTGACGCTCGCCGGCACCGTGGCCGGCCCGGGCCAGGCAAGCGAATACAAGGGGGCGTCGCACCTGTCCGCCAGCGCACACTCCGGGATATTCACCGCTGGAATATCCGGAGACTACAGCTACCGCCTGGCCCACCTGTACACCGGCACTGACGACCAGGTTCAGCGGCTGAACACGGGCCTTTCGATGTCCCTGGATTTCCCCGGATCGCTCCTCCTGGAAGGCTCAGTGGCATGGTTCCTGAGCTCCCAGGGCAACAGCCTGCTTCCTTTCTCGATCCATGTGACCGGGGCCCCCTTTTCGGCCCTCACCCTGGATGCATCCTTTGGCTACAAGGTGGTCACCTACGATGCAGGTGACATTCTTGCCCTCAACCCGTACCTTATTCCTGTGAACCTCGTGGATGACAGCGGATGGTTCTCGGATGCGAGCGTCCAGCTTGCCCTCGCCGAATCCCTCAGCGTGAGGGCCGGGCTCTCGTTCATGAGCAGCACCAACATGCTGACATCGGATGCCTTTGCAGGGGGCAATTTCTTTGCGGTGCCCGGCGGATCCGGATCCACCACGGGTCTCTTCCTGGTCGACCAGCGGGCCGCCAACCGGCTCACCGGCAACGCGGGTGTTCGCTGGACAATCACGCCGGGGGTCACGCTGAGCGGCAGCTGGAATCGAGAGCTCATGGACAGGCCCTCCTTCGTTCCGGTTGATGAGATAACGGCGGAGGCAATTGCCATGGAGACCACGGGTGCGTACGGCGGACAGGTCGCCGCGACAATGCTCACCGGGCTTCCCCCCTCGGCCCAGCTCCCCGAGCTGGACGTTGGAGGATTCGTGAGAGTGTCGGAGCCCGCCCAGCTCCGTCTGGACTTGTATGACCTGCTGTGGCCATTGCTGGGCGGTGATCGCTTCGGGCCGAGCCTGTACCCCTACGCGGAGCCCGGGTTCCGCGTGGTGGCGAGCCTGAGATTGAGCTTCTGAGAGAGCTGAAAGATGAGCAGCGCGGCACAGCAGATGATGGAGCCTCAGCACAGCGATTCGAGACGCCTCCTTACGGCTTTCCTCGTCGCCGTGCTCCTGCACATTCTTGTTTTCGTATTGTTTGCGATTGTCCGCCTGGAGAGTCCGCCGAACCTCGCACCGGTGAGCGTGGACCTCGTGCCGGGCACCCTGAGCGGCCCCGCACTTCCTGCCGGACAACCCCAGGTTGCGGCAACCGCCATGACGCAGTCCCGAGGCGGCAGCAGCCAGGGTTTCGTGATCCCGACTCCTCGGCAGAGCTCGAGCACGGGGCCAACCCAACCCACGGGGCCTGCATTCCGGGAAGCCGGGCCGAGCAACTTTCAGGCCGGCGGCGCGCAGCCGGCGACATCACCCGTGCAGGAGCCGGTATTTCCGCGCGTGAAAACGCCGCAGGAGGGGGGTGCAGCCGCAACCGGCGGAGGAGCCCCGACTGGCGCGCCCGCGCACGGAGTGCTGGTGGAAGGCGGAGGGCAGGCTCCCGCAAAGGGCGCGCTGGACCTGGGCTCCCTCGACAAGTCTCTTGCGGCAGGGGCACAGGGATCCGGAGGCCAGGAGGAAGCCGCCTCCGGAAGCGGTGGAGGGGGAGGCGGGAACGCGGGCCAGGGTGGAGGCGGCACGGGTGACCTGCGCTTCCAGTGGGACCAGCCGGGCGCAGCGAAGGCCCGCAAGCTCCTCGCGGACCCGCAGCCGAAGATCCCGCAGTGGGTGAGCAAGGAGGGTCTCAGTCTCACCGTCCTGGTCACTTTCACGCTCACCCCGGATGGGCTCCTCAGGAACGTCAACGTGGAGGCATCATCCGGATACAACGAGGTCGAC
>Ga0335078_10017011_pt1 | contig 10802 bp, 11 predicted proteins | sample Lox_Sample_32_FD_206711 | JGI IMG/M metagenome (GOLD analysis project Ga0335078, IMG submission 206711) | Soil microbial communities from Loxahatchee National Wildlife Refuge, Florida, United States - Lox_Sample_3.2 | ecosystem: Environmental > Terrestrial > Soil > Wetlands | place: USA... | reverse complement strand
CATGGTAAGGAGAAGGTCTACGGTTCGATTCCGTAACGGGGCTCCAGCTCAAAGAATTAATTCGAACATGACGAACAGGCCTCGGGGGCCATTCCGGGGGCCAAACTGGCTCCATCCGCGGATCCTCGCCCGCAGTGAATGTGGCGGATGTGAGCATGCCCGGGCTGACGTCGGCCGGCGTCTCACCCACGCCGGGGCCACCCGGCCAGCCGGTCCACGGACGTGCGCACGCCGGCTCCTATCCTATGCAGCAGGGCCACCAGCAGGAGCAGGGACGCCCTGGAAGGGGAACCGCGCCGCTGGCCAGCACGACACCCAGGAGGGTGAGCGTCGCGCCGGTAACCACGCAGGTGGCGCGCCAGCGGGTCCGCGCGGGGGGCGACCCGCCTGATCGGTCCGGCGCGGCAAGGTATATCCGGGCCGGTGCCTGCGGGCGTGTCACCGATGTCGCCGGACAACCCTGGCCGCTCCTTCATGCCGGGAGCCACCAGGGCCTGCCGGGGAACGTGCTCGTCCCCTGCCCGCAGGATAACCGCCGGACGAGAACCGGGCCGGATCAGATATCACCGGCCCTGCGCTGGCCGCGAAGCTCTGCTGGCGTGCCCTCTTGGTGCCTGCGGAGCTATGCGGTCCCGGCGGCCCGGGCCCGGACCTGCTCGACGGCGCGGAGGATCATCGGCGTGGCGCGCTGGATGGACCGGCTGACCAGGTGCCCGGGGCCGTACCGGTGATGGATCTCCTCCAGGCGCCTGTCCACGGGCACCGGCTCGCCGTCCGGGCTGGTGGTCATATCGCAGAAGGTCAGCGCGCTGGCAAGGGCATCTGGCGGGGGTTCGAACTCGCGGCCCAGGATGCCGGCGAGCCCGCGTTCGCCGGCTTCGATGAGGGCGCAGGAGTGGTGGGCGACCAGTCGGCACAGCAGAGGGCCGGCGTGCTGGGCGTCGCGCAGGTACCGGGCGCCGTCGAGCGGGTGGAAGCCCGTCGCGGCCAGGCCGGGCTCGTAGCCGATGTCGTGCAGCCACGCGGCGGCTTCCATCAGGTCGGCGTCACCGCCGAGAACAGGTGCCAGGCCGCGGGCCCGGGCGGCGACGCCCTGGACGTGCGCCCACCGGCGGGGAAGGGGCTCCTGAAGGAGTGCCTGAGCGAGATGTCCGGCCCAGGAAGCCAGCGTGTTCATGCGGCCCAGGCTAGAGGGCCGGCGCGGGACGTTCACGGGCGTGGCATGCCGTCTGCGGACGTCTTGGTGCCGCATCACGTCCCGTCATCTGACAATGCATGCTGGCCTCGGCGAGGCGTGCCAGTTCCTTCACCGGTCCCGTGTTCCCGTTTCCCGGCGCAATATCAGGGCTGGCCGTCGTGGAAGCGTCCGTGCTGGAAGTGAGGTCTGTGGCGCCTGCCCGGCCGGAAGCCGGGCTGAGCCGCGCCGCCCGAGGCTACTCAAGGCCCTGAACCTGTGGTAGCTATCTGTCGTTATATGATTACATATCGTGCTTTACTCGACCGGCCGGAGTACTGGGGAAAGCAGCTGGACCGTGAGAGGAACGCGATGCGTGACACCTGGACCTGAACGCCTGCCTGCCCTGAAACTGGCCGGCTGCCGGAGAACCTTACGGCCGGTCTCAGCCCTTGCCGGTAAGGGGGTGGGGCGATCCTGCAGGCCGGGCGGTGTCGTTGGTGTTCCGGGCGCATGTGCCGGGCTCCGCCCCGGGCCGCTTGTGATGGCGGAAAGTCAGATGCTCGTGCGCTGATGACGCGATCGGCCTGGTGCCAGCCACTGATCATCTGTGCATGCCGCGGTGATCATTGACTCATGGCAGCCGACGGGACATGATCGTTTAGATGTCCGCTTCCCTGTTCGAGAACAAGCCTGAGTACTGCCTGTTCGGTCACGAGCTATGGCCTGGCCAGGCGCAGGTGAGCTGGACGCCGTGCATCTGCGCGCCGACCCGGGAAGCCGCCGGGCGCGGCCGCGGCATGGGACACCTCCGGGTCGCCTGCACCAGCTGCCGCGATCAGCTCCGGCAGACGGTGTTCTTCGAGCCGCCGCACGACAGCGGGCACCGGCCGCTTACCGGCTGAGCGACGGGACCCGGCCCTCAGCCTTGAGCGCGCCGGCCACGACGGCCGGGGCGACGGCAACCGCTGAGGACCGGCCTGGCGCGGCAACAGAGATGACGCAGATGATCTCCTGGGCCGTGTGCGCGCTGATGACGCTGGCGTTCCTGCCCGATGCGGCCTGGCTGGCGGCGGCCGCGAACGCCGCCGGGTCGGGCTGGTAGCCGTCCTCCTTGGCGACCCGGACGGTGACGTCGTACCAGCTGGGCGGTTTGTCCATGCCCGGCACCGTAAGCGGGGTAAGTGACATTTTCCGGGCTCCGCCGCGGCGATGCGCCCGCGCACGCTGAGTACCAGCTGCGCGCTCAGTAGGACCGCTCGACCCGGTGGTCCACGTCGAGCAGGAAACCGTCGCCGTTCACCGAGCCGGCGAAACGGGTGATCTCCACGCAGGCGGTGACCTCCGGATGTTCCGTGCTCACAACGTGCTCGACGTCCAGCGCGTCCGCCTGGTCGGCCACGTAGACGTTGTCGCTGAACTTCGGCGGATCCATGCCGGAGTCACCCACGCGACTGGCGTTGACCGACGGGACCTGGCAACCAGCCATCGCGACCTCCGGCGTGCATGAAACAGGAGCGCCGACGCCAGAGCAGCTGACCCAGGCTCTTAACGCATGAGTCCCCTCTGGGGCGGATCAGGGACGCACCACCGGACACGGAAACCGCGCTGGATGGAGGCCAGGTGCAATCCATGTGGAGTCTGGGTGGAGAAGGCGGCAGGCCCAGCTTCCCCGCGGGGAAGCGCTGAAGGGGCGGCTCTGGAGACCCAGAGCCGCCCCTTCGCGATAACATACGCCGCGCCCTATCGCGCGAGTTCAGTTCACAGGCCGAACGTGAACTGCCCCGGCTGTAGCAGCTTCGTGCCGTCACCGTCATTGGCGGCGTCACCGCCGATGTCGTGCAGAAACACCGTGTAACCCACACCCGCGCGTCGCGGTTGCATCTGCCCCGAGCACGCCAGTGTGTAGGTCGAGCCGCTCGCCAGGAACGGCCCATAGCTGCACCCGACGTCGCCGCGACCGAACGGACCTGAGCCAAGCCCGACCTGGAGCTGCGCTGAATTGAACCGGAGCGCGTTGCCCTTGTAATAGATCGATAGGGGACAGCTGAGGCCTGCACTCGGCGGGAAGCCCACCGATAGAGAACAGGACGACGGCCAGTCGATCTGGAAATCGGCTTCGGCGAACACGACGGCAGGGTTGTACCAGACACAGGGCCGCTCACGCACCCGGCCCCACGTCGTCGAAGTCTGCCACACCTCAGCGTTGCTGTATGCGGCGCAACTGCTAGACAGCGGCATTCCCGTAGCTCCAGGCCACTGCTGTTGGGGCTGGCCGTTGCAGTCCCACAGTTGCACCTTGGTCCCGTCGCCGCCGATGGTGTTCAGGTCCGCATCCAGGCAGCGCGCGTTGTAACCGCTGTGCGTGAACTTCCCGTCGTAGTACCACTTCTGCTGGGGCTGGCCGTTGCAGTCCCACAGTTGCACCCTGGTGCCGTCGCCGCCGATGGTGTTCAGGTCCGCATCGAGGCACCGGCCAGACTTGACGCTGCGGATCGTCCCATCGTCCAGGATGTTCCACTGCTGCTGGGGCTGGCCGTTGCAGTCCCACAGCTGCACCTTGGTCCCGTTGCCGCCGATGGTGTTCAGGTCCGCATCGAGGCACCGGCCAGACTTGGCGGAGTGAATCGCCACTCCGTAAGACGCTGCGGCGGCACTCGACGCCTGAAGTGTTACGGCACTCGCCGCTAGCACCCCTGTGACCGCGACAGCGGCCCACATTTTCCGCATGATCCCCCTCTTTCCACTCATGTAAATCGGACATGATTCGAGAATGATGTTATTAATGGCGGCGGTTATTGCACGCTGTAGTGTACATGGTCTAGATGCTCTTGCATCGTGGCGGCGTCATATATAAAGGGTTGACCGTGTTTCAGCGTGGTGGTACCGCTCGGCATGGGATTGTGAATGAGCTCGTCAATGCCGTAGGCGCCACGGTTGTTGTAGATGGTTCGGACGAGGTTGTCGAAGGTATTTCCGGATCCTGGCACCAAGTCGATGGCCGTCCCAGCGTAATGGTTGGAATCTGTGGCGTGACCGGTGCCGCAGCTTACGACCTTCTGGCTGCCTGCGATGGAGAGCAGATCCGACAGCATCTTGGCGCTCAGGGGTTTGCCTGAGGTGCCATTTTGGCCGTTTGCTGTTCGTGTTAGATCGTCGCTAACGCAGCGACCGTTGATGGTGATATTGCCGTTGTGCAGTACCTGGCTGGCCAGTTGCGCTGCGCTCCCCCCAGGCTGGGGGCTTGGGCTGGTGTAGTGCACGGATCCGTAGTAGGTCGCGTCGCCGAAGGCGAAGATCCCGCCGTCGGAGGCGACCTCCCAGTAGCCCTTGCCGTCCGGGCTGGCGGCCACGCCCACGACGGGGGCGTTGAGCGCCTTGCCTCCCATGGAGCCGTAGAACCCGGCGTCGCCGAAGGCGAAGATCCCGCCGTCGGAGGCGACCTCCCAGTAGCCCTTGCCGTCCGGGGTGGCGGCCACGCCCACGACGGGGGCGTTGAGCGCCTTGCCGCCCATGGAGCCGTAGAACCCGGCGTCGCCGAAGGCGAAGATCCCGCCGTCGGAGGCGACCTCCCAGTAGCCCTTGCCGTCCGGGCTGGCGGCGACCCCGACCACCGAGGCGTTCAGCGCCTTGCCTCCCATGGAGCCGTAGAACCCGGCGTCGCCGAAGGCGAAGATTCCGCCGTCGGAGGCGACCTCCCAGTAGCCCGCCCCAGTAGGCGTGTGCGCGATGCCGACCGGCGGCGCGTTGACCGTGGTCGCGGCGGACACGGGTCCGGCAGTCGTAATGGCCGTGGTCACCAGCGCCGCCGCGGCGGCCATGACAGCCGCGCTGCCCCTGGTCGCAGTCGCGGGAGGCAGAAGCGAACCTGCCGCCCGTAGCCGGCACGAAATCTGCTTAATCACTTCTCGCGGTCCTTCCTGACGTTGTCACCGTGGCGTCGGTGGAGCGACTGGGGCACCTGAGCGGTGCCCCCCCTCACTGCTGTCGCCCTGTCTCGTTGACGCCTCACTTACGGGACCAGGAAGCGGATCGGTTCGCTTGACTGCCGTGGTTTTTTGCGGGACAAGGCTGGACAATTGGAACAGGGCGGGCAAACTGGGGCAGTACGGCGAACCGATCGCGGGAAGCACCACAGGTAGTGGTGGGGGGCAGGAGTGCGCGGACCGATAGCGGGGTACACAACCCCTGCCCTTACGAGACGGGGCTTTCGCCAAGCTCGCACTCCGCAGAGACGAGGAAGCGGCAAGGAGGCTATATCGCAATACCGCATGATATGTTTTTTGGGGTAGGCCCTCATACTGAAACCCGGGCGCCAAGCCCGGGTGAACCGATCTTTAGGTGAATCTCGTAAGACGGGCTAGGGGTGGGGTGGCCGTGTCGCGGAGCGACAGCGGAGCACGAACCGGACCACACGAGATAGGCCTCATCGCCAAGATCGCCGCCAAGAACGACGACGACGCGGCACGAAGGCTCTATCGCAAGTACCGCATGGAGTTGTTCCGGTTCGGGGTCCATGTGCTCCGCGACCAGGGACTAGCCGAAGAGATGGTGCAAGAGACGTTCATAAGGTTCTGCCGGCAGGCGAGGAATTACAGCGCCGACCGCGGCCCGGTGCGGGGCTGGCTCTTCACGATGGCCCGCTCGGCCGCCTACGACCTCGCTCGGCGCCCATCGTCTCGGCCGTTCCTGCCGGTGGAGGACTTCCAGCTGCCGACTCAGTACGACACCGTCGACGAGGCTCTCACGGTGCTCACCGTCGACCAGGCGCTCGACAAGCTGCCGTCGATCTACGGCGACGTGCTGCGCCTGGTCCGCGACGGCTTCACTCACTCCGAGATCGCCGAGCGTCTCGGCATTCCTACCGGCACCGTCAAATCCCGCATGGCCAAGGCCGCGAACACGCTGCGGGCAGAGCTGGCGAGTGTGCGAGGTGGTGACGATGCTTTCTGAGCGCGACATCGAGCTTGCCCATCCCGAGGCGTTCGACTTCGTCTGGGGCAACCTGCCCTCGGCCAGCCGTGCCGACTTCGACCGTCATCTCCTCGGTTGCCGCCACTGCCAAGCCGTTGTCGACGAGTACAGCGAGATCGGCCGGATCATCAAGCTCCTCCCCCCTCACGTCGAGCCGCCAGCCGACCTCGAAGACCAGACGGTCGCCGGAATGGTCGCCGCTCTGGCCGAGCAACGCGCCGGAAGCGATCGCCCGTCTGACGACGAGGATCGAGCCGCGACGCGGGTCTACTCGATACCTGAACGCCCGCCTCCGGCTGAACCCGAAACAGAACCTCACGCAGGACCCGTCGACCAACCCGCACCGATCGAGCCGCAAGCTCCACCGTTAGTGACTCGCCTGCCAGTGTGGCAACGCCATCGAGGCCGTCTCGTTGCCATCGCTGCTGCTGCCGCCGCCATCATCGTCGCCGCCATTGTCGTCCCGCTAAGTCTCGGCGGGGGCAGAGTCACCCTGGCGCAACTCACAGTGGTAATCCCGCTGCACGTCACGACTGCGGCCAAGGTGAGAGGTTACGGGGCAGCCACCGGTCAAGCGACGGCTCGCCAAGATGCATCCGGTAGCTGGGACATCACCTTGACTGTGCGGCACCTGAAGAGCTTCGGGGATTCGCCGTGGTACCAGTGCTGGTACGTCGGCGCCGACAGGGCGGGGCATCAACAGGTGGCGTCCGCTGGCACGTTCATCGTTCCCGACAGCGGCAGCAGAACCTTCTCAATGACGAGCGCCGCTGACCCTCGTCAGTTCAAGACGATGGAGATCAGGCTCGAGAAGCCGGATGCAAACGGCGCCATCCAGGGGCTTGTAGTTCTCACGGGCACCAGGACTCCTGACATTGCGGCTTGCTGACGGGGTGTGATTAGATCCCGACCTCGGCCCTGGCCTGGACTTATAGCTGGTTTCTCCCGCGTTTTCCGGCGTGTCGCGGGGGTCTTGACCACCCGGTTTCTGAGATAATTAATGCAGTGAAAGACTCGGGCGGGATGGGGTGGATGATGGCAGGGATGCTGACCCAGCTGCCTTTGCCGCTGCTGCCCGCCGGGGCTGCCGAGATCGCGCCCGGGGTCGGGCTGGTCACCGGCGAGGACGGCGGCGGGCTGGTGTCGGTGCACGGGCTGGCCACCTTCGCCTGGGATGCCGGGGATGAGGCGGGCCGGCGGCTGGCCGCGGTGCAGCTGGTCCGGCTGCGCGCGGTCAGCCAGGCGCGGGCCGCGGCGGCGTTCGGGGTGGATCCGGTCACGGTGTGGCGGTGGGATCAGGCGCTGGCCGCCGATGGGGTGGCCGGGCTGGTGCCGGCCCGGCGGGGGCCGAAGGGGGCCTCCAAGCTGACCCCGGAGCTGGCAGCGCGGATCCGGGAACTGGATGCGGCCGGGGCGAGGCTGGGCGAGATCGCCGCGGCGGCCGGGGTGTCGACGTTCAGCGTGCGCAACGCGCTGGGCCGGGTGGCGGCCCGCGGGCAGGGTGCGGCGGCCGGGACCGCCGCAGGCAGCGCCGGCCTGGCCGCGGAGGACGATGGCGAGCGCCTGGGCACTGTGGTTCCGGTGCTGCCGGACCCGGTGCCCCGGGACGGAGAGCGGGCGCTGGCGCGGTGGGGGCTGCTGGGCGAGGGGGCCGCGCCGGTGTTCACCCCTGGCGCCCGGTATCCGCTGGCCGGGCTGCTGCTGGCGCTGCCGCCGCTGGAGGCAACCGGGCTGCTGGATGCCGCCCGCGGGGTCTACGGCCAGCTCAAGGACGGGTTTTACGGGCTGACGGCGACGCTGCTGACGCTGGTGTTCCTGGCGCTGGCCGGGGAGCCGCGGGCCGAGGGCGCCACCCGGATCCCGCCCGCGGCGCTGGGCCGGGTGCTGGGCCTGGACCGGGCCCCGGAGGTCAAGACGATCCGCCGCAAGCTGGACGAGCTCGCTGCCGCGGGCAACGCCGCGGACCTGATCATGGCGCTGGCCCGCCGCCACGCGGCGGCCCGGCCTGACACGCTGGGATTCCTTTACATCGACGGGCATGCCCGCGTCTACTCCGGGACCCGCCAGGTGCAGAAGACCCACGTGGCGCGGCTGAAGTTCCCCGCTCCCGCGACGATGGAGACCTGGGTCACCGGCCAGGACGGCGACCCGGTGTTCATGGTGGTGGCCGAGCCGTCGGACTCACTGGCCGGCGAACTGCGCCGCCTGCTGCCTGATCTGCGCGCCATCGCGGGCCAGGACCGGCGGGTGACGGTGTGCTTCGACCGGGGCGGCTGGTCACCGGCCCTGTTCGCCGACATCACCGGCGCCGGATTCGACCTGCTCACCTGGCGCAAGGACCCGGTCCCCGACATTCCCGCCGACCAGTTCACCACCCTCACCTGCGCCGATGACCGGGGCCGGGAGCACCGCTACGACCTGGCCGACACCACCGTCACGCTGACCATCAGCGAAGGGCCGCGCAAAGGGCAGACCGTCAGCCTGCGGCAGGTCACCCGCCGCGTCCCCGCCCGCGGCGGCGGCACCCGGCAGATCCACGCGCTGACCTCCCGCACCGACCTGGCCGCCGGGGACGTCTGCTGGCGGCTGACCTCACGGTGGCGGGAGGAGAACTACTTCCGCTACGCCCGCACCCACTTCGCCCTGGATGCCCTGGACTGCTACGCCGCCACGCCCGACGACCCGGACCGGGAAGTCCCGAACCCGGCGAAGAAGACCGCCGCCGCCCAGGTCCGCCGCGCCGAGATCCTCGCCGCTGCGGCCCAGGCCCAGCGCGACGCCAGCCTGGCCGCGCTGCGCAATCCGGCGCCCGGCGAGCCGGTCACCATCACCAACCAGATGATCAACGCCCTGGACGCCCCCGTCCAAGCCGCTTACCGCGAACTCGAGGAAGCGGACAAGGCTGCGGCGGCCACTCCGGCCCGGGTCCCTCTCGGCACGCTCGCCCCGGACATGATGCGCCTGGAAGCCGAGGTCAAGCAGATCACGCACGCCATCCGGATGGCCGCATACAACGCCCAGACCACCCTGGCCCGCGCCCTGGAGGGCTGCTACGCCCGCGCCGGCGACGAAGCCTACGCGCTCATCCGCGAAGCCCTCACCGCCTCCGGCGACATCCGGCCCGGTGACAGCGAACTGCTCATCCGGCTCGACCCGCTCACCGCGCCCCGGCGAACCCAGGCACTCGCCGCCCTCTGCGACCAGCTCAACCAAGCCGCAAGCCGCTACCCCGGCACCGATCTCATCCTGCGCTACGAAGTCAAACCCCACCCTGGCACTGCATGAACTAACTCTCTATGTCAGGAGTCCTGGGGTCAGGGTATGTCCGCCTATTGCGTTGTTACCGCGGCAACGGGTCGCTTGTGCGCGGCCATCCTTGGTAACCGCAGGATCGCCAGGGCGATGGTGTCGGCCGCCCAGTCCTGCCACCGGGCGGGTGGCCAGCCGCGCACGACGGTGAGCAGCAGGTACACCTCGGGACTGAGCAGGGTGAACAGGACGTCCGCGGCTTCGCCCACCGTCAGTCCCGGGCGCAGGGCATCCTTCTTGGCCGCGAGGAGTCCTGCTAGCGAGCGGTGGGCGATGTAGCGCTGCTCCTCGTTGACCCGCCACTGCTCGGTCATCTCGGGGTCGGCGCCGGCCGCGTCGCGTACCACCGATAGCAGCGGGGCCACGCGGCCGAAGATGGCGCGGCTGGTCTCCAGCCAGATCTCCAGCGCGCGCCGGGGATCGGGCTCGTCGCGGACCGCCTGGAGCCAGGGCCGGTCCAGCAGCGGGACGGGCTCGTCGTCTCCCACCGCGGCCACGTCCATGACCTCCTTGAGCACGGTGCGCTTGTTGCCGAAGTGGAAGTACACCGTCTGCACCGCCACCCCGGCCGCCGCCGCCACCTGGTCCAAGGTGGTCGCCGCGTAGCCCTGCCCGAGGAACAGCCGCCGCGCGCACTCGATGATCCGCCGGCGGGTGGCGCGGGCCTGCTCCGCACGCTTGGTGGTCTTGCCCATGGTCTTGACAGTCTCGGTCACTCGCTAGAGACTACTTTAGTCAGTTTCACTAGAGTCGTCTCTAGCGAATTCGGGGAGGATCATGGACACGGTTCTGCGCGGCTTCCACCACGTGAAGCTGCCGGTATCAGACATTGACCGCAGCATTGAGTGGTACGAGCGCGTGCTGGGCCTGCGGGTCTGCATCGAGTTCGCCGAGGAGGGGGTGCTCATGGGCGTGGCGGTGGCCGATCCGGCCGAGACCGTGGCACTGGCCTTGCGGTGTGCCCCGGAGCGCGCCGCCGCGATGGCGGGATTCGACCCGGTGGCGCTATGCGTGCCGACAGCGCAAGCGCTGAAGGCATGGCAGCAGCGACTGGACGACCTCGGCGAGCCGCACGGCGGGATCGTCACCGGGCACGCAGGATCGGTTCTCGTCGGGCTGCACGATCCGGACGGCATCGAGATCCGGCTGTACCAGCCGTCGGGAGGGGAATCATGAGCTTCGACCCCAAGGGCTACGCGCTGTCTGCGGAGGACGGGACGGCCGTGTGGTTCCTGGACACGCGGATGACTGTCAAGGCCGGCGGCGACGAGACGAACGGCGCCTTCACGTTCCTCGAATGGGCGGCCCCCGTGGGGTTCGGGCCGCCGCCGCATCGCCACGACCG
>Ga0335078_10017009_pt1 | contig 10803 bp, 7 predicted proteins | sample Lox_Sample_32_FD_206711 | JGI IMG/M metagenome (GOLD analysis project Ga0335078, IMG submission 206711) | Soil microbial communities from Loxahatchee National Wildlife Refuge, Florida, United States - Lox_Sample_3.2 | ecosystem: Environmental > Terrestrial > Soil > Wetlands | place: USA: Florida... | reverse complement strand
AGGTCTCCGGGGCGCACAATCTACGCTTTGGGTTCGAATACGACAAATACGCGCTCAACCATTTCCAGCCACAGGGCGGGACGTTCGGCACGGCGCGCGGCACTTTCGGCTTTAACGGCCAACTCACGGTGCTGTGCACCGGGGTGAATTCAGCCGATATTTGCAACGCAGGCACCAACCCCAACGCCAATGGTGTTCCGGCCAACTCCTGGGCGCAGTTCCTGCTCGGCTATCCTTCCGAACTGGGAAAGATCACTCAATTCCAGGATCCCAACTCCCTGCGCTTCTCCACCTGGGCGCTGTACGCGCGCGACCAGTGGCAGGTTACTCGTAACCTGACCGTCAACTATGGCTTGCGCTGGGAATACTATCCGATTTTCTCGCACAACTGGTACGGCGCAACGCGCTACGATCCCGTCACTCACAACATTCTGATCGGCGGTGAAGGTACCACGCCCTGGGACACGGGAGCCAGTGCTTCGAAAAAGAACTTTGCTCCACGCCTCGGCGTCGCGTACCGGCTCGGTTCCAAGACGGTCATCCGCTCCGGCTACGGCATTACCGTAGACCCGGAGAATATGCGGAATCAGCGCAATTCGTACCCCTCGATCATCAACCAGGACTACCAGCAGGCGGGCACCGATCGATTCGTGGTGATCCCGGGTTTCTCGACTCAGTCCTCGCTGCGAACCGGCCTGCCCGTCGCGGCCGCGCCCGATATCTCTTCGGGCGTGATCACCCCGGCGCCTGCTGGGACGACCTCGGCGACGCTGCTTCCCAATAACTATCTGCCCAACATCGGCACGCAGACCTTCCCGGCGTACATGAACCGGGGTTACATCCAAAGCTGGAATCTCTTTGTGCAGCACGAGTTCAGTTCCACCCTGACGGCGGAAGTGGGGTACGTCGGCACGCATGCGGTCCATCAGACGTTCGGAGTCAACATCAACGGGTCGGCCCCGGGGACCAACAACACCACCGCGCGCCTGCTCGCCCCTTACCTGGTCAACGACCTGAACGACTATGAGCCGTTCGGCGACATGACTTACAATGCGCTGCAAACCCGCGTGAGCAAACACATCGGCACTTCCGTGATCGGCGTGTCGTATACGTTCTCGAAAGCCATTGACAATTACAACGGCACCGGCAGCGGCACACAAGGCGACAACGGGGATGGCAGCCTATTCCGAGCCTATCCGACGTCATATGCTTTAGACAAACAATTGGCCGGTTTCAACCGAACCCACACCTTCACGCTGTATCACGTCTACGACTTCCCCTTCGGAAAGGGACATAAGCTTCTGAATCACGGCGTGATTGCCCAGGTGGTAGGCGGCTTCCAGATCGCTGGCGCACTCACCCGGTACAGCGGGCTGCCGTTTACCGTCGGCTCGACCGTTGGCACCAATGCGGGCGGCCAATCGCAATCGGCAAACCAGATCAACCCGAATGTGCAAATCCTGGGCGGTCATGACGCCAATTCTCCATATTTCAATGGAGCGGCATTTGCCAACCCCGCAGTGGGGACTCTCGGATCGACCGGCAGAAATATCCTGATTGGCCCGGGGCTTTTCAATATGGATGAGAACGTCTCCCGCACCTTCAGCTTCAAGGACGGCAAACTCAAGCTGCAACTCGTCGGCGAAGCTTTCAATTTGACGAACACGCCGTCGTTCAATACACCAGGCAGCAGCGGGACGACTAACTTCGCAACTCCCACGCTAAACGCGGATGGCTCGGTGAAGAGTTACGGCAACTTCAGCGTGATCACCACCACGTTGTCCAGCGCGCGCCAGTTGCAGGTAAGCGCGTACCTGCGGTTCTAAGAAGGACTAATCAGGCCCCGCTCCATTGAAGACGCACCCAGAACCTCCGCTCCCTTACGGTCGCGGCTCGGTAAGACGCGATCGGTTGGTACCGAGCCGCGACCTTCAGGGAACGGAGGTTCCGTTACACGGCTCATGGCCCGCCGTGTGCTTGATAGCCGGCCTCCCGTCTCGTCTCCATCACTTTGGTGGCCCGCAGGGCCATGGGACACCGTAAGAGAGCGGGGTTAATATCCTAGTGGCGCGTCAGTTCCTCGTTGGGCTTGAATTCGCCGCCCTTCAAAATCATCCTCAACACCTCTTCCGAGCGGGAGGTGAACGCTGCTTGCTTTTCCGGTGTGATGTTGTTGTGGTCGGATTCGACCATGGGGATGACTTCTTTGGGCCCGGGGATTTGGTTGATGGCCGTCCAAATGCCGGCCGGGGGTGCGATGGTATCGATGAAGCCAAGCGCTGCCAGAACGGGCGCATGGATATGCGGCGCGAAATTCACGGTGTCGAAGTAGAGAGCCGTTCTCATGACGGCGGGATTCTCAGATGGCCAGTTCGGATAGCCCGCTTTGCGGCCGTGCAAATCGCCATTGGAATCCGCGCCGGACGGTTCATTGACAATCACCGCAGTTATCTTCGGATTCAGTCCCGCCGTCACCAGGCTTTGCTGGCCGCCCATGCTGGTTCCCATGACCACGATGGTTTTCCCATCCCAGTCCGATCGGCTCGCAATGTATTCGATGGCGCGCCAGTCGCGAAGGTACATCCTGAGAAAGTAGGACGTCTCCCGGTCGGTATTGCCAATCGCCTGGTAGTCGGTGCTCACTCCGGTCGCCTGACTCGGCGGGATATCGTGCGAATCCACATCGAAGGCCAGCCAACCTTCTTCCGCGCGCCTGGTGACGGTCTCCGGCTGCAGTGCATACACACCGGCATATTGGAAGATCACCAGGGCAGGGAATTTGCCTTCCCGGGAAGGCCGCGCGACGTAGCCTTGGACGTGCGAACCGAGGCTATCCAGCATGACGGTGTTCAATTCGATGCCAGAGGCGGCGGTTTGCTCCGGTGTAAGCACGGGATGGATCGGAACCTCGCTCAGCGCTTTGAGCTTTCCTTCCCAGAAGGCGTCAAAATCGGCGGGCCGCGGAACGGACGGTTTCAACTCGGTGGGAGCGACTGCGGCACCAAGATGAATCGGTGTTCCGGCGCCGCTCACTTCCACGTACAGCATGGCCGGCTCGCGAAGAGTAGTTTCCAGAGTGGTGCTGCCGGAAGTAAGGTCGATGGTGCCTGCCGCGACTTGGTCGGAGTTATTCGTCTTGATGGTGTACGTGTACTTGCCGGCAGGCGGGCCCTTCACCGTCCATCCGACCTTTTCACCCAAGGCGTAGATGCCATCCGCGTGAAACGGAGTGAAGCTCAATTGCTGAGCATCGGTGAACGACGCTGCCAGAACCAGCGCGCCGTAAATTGCGGACAAGCGCCGCAGCGAGCGGAGAAAGTGGCTTGTCAACGCACCAGAATACCATTACGCTCAATAACGGTATGAACTTCCGATCCGCCGGATTTGTGGTGGTTCTCACGGCCGCGAGCCTGTGCGGCCAGCAATCGGCTGCGCCACATCCCATGAATTGGACAGCTGCCGAGGACCATCAAAATATGATGGACCAGCTTGGCATCCAGGTGCTGCGTGCGGGTCCGAGCGGAAACGAAAGCGCACCCAATCATGCCAACTACGACGAGTCACTCGCTAATCCTTTCCCCAACCTGCCGGATGCGTTGACACTCAAGAACGGCCAGAAAGTCACCACGACAGACATGTGGTGGCGCCAGCGCCGTCCAGAGATCGTCGACGATTTCGAGCGCGAAGTGCTGGGCCGTGTTCCTAAAAGCACGCCCAAAGTTACTTGGTCTATCCGAAACACAACGCAGGTAATGGTTGGCTCCAGGCCGGCTACCGCCAAGGAGTTGGTCGGGCAGGTAGACAACTCGTCCTATCCGGCAATCAGCGTCGAGATCCAAATGACGCTCGTGACGCCCGCCGGAGCGAGCCATCCGATTCCCGTAATGATGTTGTTCGGACGCGGCGGGCTTCCGCAAACTGCCGCTCCACCCACCAATGGAGGCGATCCGCCGGCGGCCCAGCAGTTGATCGCAGACGGCTGGGGCTACGCGTACATCAATCCGGTGAGCATTCAAGCGGACAACGGAGCGGGCCTGACCAGAGGTGTGATTGGGCTGGTGAACCGCGGGCAGCCGCGCAAGCCGGATGACTGGGGCGCATTGCGAGCGTGGGCGTGGGGCGCCTCCCGCGGGCTGGACTACTTGGAAACCGATAAAGATGTAGACGCGAAGCACGTGGGCATCGAAGGAGTCTCGCGTTACGGCAAGGCCGCGCTGGTGACCATGGCCTTCGACCCTCGCTTCGCCGTGGTTCTGGTCGGTTCGTCCGGTGAAGGCGGCGCCAAATTGCATCGCCGTAACTGGGGCGAAGCCGTCGAGAACCTCACCGGTACCGGCGAATATCATTGGATGGCCGGCAACTTCCTGAAGTACGGAGCCGCGGAAGCTAGTTTCGGTAGTAAGAACGCCGGCGATCTGCCGGTGGACGCTCATGAGTTGATCGCGCTCTGCGCCCCGCGGCCCACCTTTATTAGTTACGGTATACCGGAGAAGGGCGACGCGAAATGGTTGGATCACCAAGGTAGTTACATGGCTGCCGTCGCCGCCGGCCCGGTCTTCCGGCTCTTAGGCGCGAAAGATCTGGGGACGTCGGATAACTATCGCACGGAAAAGATGCCGCCGGTGAATGTGGGTCTGCTCCATGGCCAACTGGCTTGGCGCCAGCATGACGGCGGGCACACCGACGCGCCGAACTGGAAATATTTCATTCCTTGGGCGGATGGACTTCTGGGCCTGATGCCGTCGGTGGAGGCAGTAGCACGCACGGACGAGAACTCAATCGCGGCCCATGCGCGGCTATTAGAAAGAGCTCGCCAGGGCGGCATCGACATCTACTTCGAAGGCGATTCGATTACTCGACGATGGGCAGCTAGCGACTATCCCGAGTTACTCGCCAATTGGAATTCGAACTTCGAAGGGTGGCGGGTTGCCGATTTCGGATGGGGCGCTGACAAGGTGGCGAACATCCTCTGGCGGCTCGAGAATGGCGAGTTGGATGGCGTCAACCCAAAGGTGATCGTTTTGCTGGCCGGCACTAACGATGTGGGCAATACGCTGCCGGCCGACGGCGGGACAGCGGCGGTCGCAACGGTTACCAGCGGTCTTCACGCAGTCCTGCAGATCATGCGCGCGAAGGCTCCGGACGCCACGATCATCGTCACCGCGATTTTTCCGCGCAATGACAACGTCGCCGTAATGCCGGTCATCGACAAGATCAACACACAACTCGCCCAATGGGCCGATGGCAAGAAAGTTCGATACCTGAACATTAACGATAAACTGGCGGACCCACAGGGCCGGCTCTTCGAAGGAATGATGAACCCCGACCGGCTACATCCCACCGTGAAGGCTTACCAGATCTGGGCTGACGCCTTGCAACCGATCTTCGCGGACTTGGTGGGGCCGAGTCACGCTGCGGCGGAGCGCTAAGCCGGAATTTCGCGGCTCGCTCCGAAATCTTTCTGCAGAACCAGCGCCACCGTGCCGCGCAGCCGTGCCATGCCGTCCTCATGCGCCGGAATCAGGCGCGGCGGAATTCCTCCGGCGAGCACCTGGGCCTGCACCTCCGCCTCGATCACCGGGCCGAACCGCTGCCAGGAACGAGTCAGGTCGCCGATCACGATGATGCGCTCGGGTGCCAGGCCGGCCACAATCATGCGCATCCCGCGTCCCAAATAATGCGCCATGGTCTCCAGCGCCTTGCAGGCGCGGGCGTCTCCCTGGCCGGCGCGGCTTAGCAGATCGAGGAAACTCAGGCCTTCGGAGTGCGCGGATTCCTGATAGTAGCGGAGCGCGGCGCGATTGGAGCCGAACACTTCCCAACAGCCGCGGCTTCCGCAACTGCAGCGCGGGCCGTTCGGGTCGAGCGGCACGTGGCCGAATTCTCCTGCCATGCCGTTGACGCCCCGCGCCAGTTGGCCGTTCACCCACACCCCCGTGCCAATTCCCTCAGAGACCGTGACCACGACCAGGTTGCGGCAGGACTCCATCCGGTCGAACCAGACGGCGGCCAAGACACACGCGTTGGCGGCATTTTCCAGTTCGACATCCAGTCCCGTTGCCTTCGTGATCGGTTTGGCAATATCGAAGTCGCGCCACTTCAGGTTGGGCGCAAAGATCAGGCGGCCACCCGTGACACGGCCGGGCAGGCTGATGCCGATGCCCTCAATCTTCCGCCCCTGGCAAGTGCGCACCAAGGACTGGATGCGTTGCAGTAAAGCCTCTACACCTAGTTTGGGGTCCGCGGGCGTGGGAAAGGCCTCCTGCGAAGTGAATTTGCCGTTGACGTCAGCGAGCGCCACGGTGATTTGCGTCGGCCGGAGATCCACGCCGATGATGACGCGCTCTTCGTTCAATCGCAGGAAGGTCGGACGCCGTCCCCGCGGCAAGCGGCCAGTGGGCCCTTCGATGACCCAGTTTTCTTCCACCAGGGCTTCGACAATCAGCGAAATGGTGCTGCGCTGTAATCCCGAAACGCGCGCCAAGTCGGCCCGTGAGATCGGCTGGCGAGTGCGGATCAAGTTGAGAACGATCCGCCGGTTGATATCGCGAACAACTTCGCTGGATGCTCCCTTCGAGACGAGGGCCGGCATTTGGTTTCCGCTTGAACTATAGCATCGTATCTACTGCGCCCGTGTCACTATTTCGTCTTGCGCGGCTGAAAATGCCAGCAATAGAATGCGCCGATCGCCAGAATGATGGCGCCCCACCAGATGCCCGCATGCAGCATAGCCAAGACGGTCGGCTGGGACGGCGGTACAAAATAATCGTACAAGCCGGAACCTAGGATCAACAATCCGTAGGCGACCAATAACAGGCCGATCAGAAACCAGATGGAAACCATTCCAGGTTTGTGCATAAGGCTCTACCAGAAAAGCACATTTAAGATGATGAAGACGACCGAGATGACGGCGGCCCAGAACATTGGCCGCTGGGTCAGCTTTAGTTCGCGTTCCGACGGAATTTCGGTGCAGCCGTAGACCAGGCCCGCCAGCTCGCTCGCCGGCTTCGGCCGAGTGGCCAGACTTACCACGAAGGTTACCACCACGCAAACGATCCAGGACCAGAGCGCGCGGTACATGTTCTCCGCCATGTCCTTGGCGTGGGGCGACAACGCGATGATACCGAGGGCAGCGGGGTTGAGCCTTACCCAGGCCCACATTCCGACCGAAGAAAGCGTTCCCGCCAGCAGGCCCCAGAAACCGGCGGCCGGCGTCGCGCGTTTCCACAACATACCCAGGAGCACGGTGCCGAAAAGCGGCGCGATGAAGAAGCTGAACAGCGCTTGCACGTAGTCCATGATGCTGAGAAACTGCATGACCAGGTAAGCCGTGCCGATACTGATCAGCACTCCGATCAGCGTGCACCAGCGTCCCACGCTCAGGTAATGCGAATCGGCAGCGCGCTTGCGGATAAACGCGCCATAAATGTCATACGTCCACACGGTGGCAAAGGCGCTCACATTGCCGGCCATGCCGGACATGAAGCCTGCCATCAACGCGGTAATTCCCAGCCCCATCAATCCGGGGCCGCAGTAGCGTGCCAGCATTAGTGGAAGCACTTCGTTATAGCTATGCGCTCCGGTCGCCGCGGCTACCGATTCGCCCACCAGTTTTTCCGGCAGCACGGCGATACCCAGCAGACCCGGCAGAATCACAATGAAGGGCACCATCATTTTAAAGCCGGATCCGATGATCGGCGCCATGCGGGCCGCATGCAAACTGCGCGCCGAGAGCACGCGTTGCACCACCAGGAAATCGGTAGTCCAGTACCCGAACGAAATCACGAATCCCAGGCCCAGCACGATCCCGGTCCAGTGGATGCCCATGGGGTTGTCCGAAAACGAGCCCAGAGTGCGCCAGAGATGCACGTAATCGCCATGGCCCACGTTGGCGGAAATGCGCTGCGTCAACCCGCTCCATCCGCCGGCTTCGATGAGCCCCAGAATCGGAATCAGCAGCGCGCCGAGCCAGATCAGAACGAACTGTAGAACCTCATTGAAGATGGCTGAGAGCAGGCCGCCCAGAAAAACATAGATCGCCACCGTGATCGAGGAAACCCAGATGCTGAAGTGAATATCCCAGCCCAGCACCACCTTCATTACCAGCGCCATGGAATACATGTTGATGCCGCTCATGAGCACGGTCATGGCGGCGAACGTAATGGCGGAAAGCCCGCGCGCGCCTTCGCCGTAGCGCAGTCGCAGGTACCCCGGAACGGAATGTGTTTTCGAGATGTAGTAGAAGGGCATCATTACGATGCCAAGAAACAGCATGGCGGGAATAGCTCCCACCCAATACCAATGTGTGGCCAGGATTCCATACTGATAGGCCGCCGAGGCCCAACCCATCAGTTCCAGCGCGCCGAGGTTGGCGGCCACAAAACTGAGGCCGGCAATCCACGCAGTCATGTCCCGTCCGGCGAGGAAAAAGTCTTCTCCAGTCGAGGCGTAGCGCTTCAGGTAGAATCCGATGCCGATTACCATCGCGAAATAGAGGGCGACGATGACAACGTCGACGCTCCCCAGGTGGGCCAGCCGTTCGGGCGCGGCCAACCAAAGCGCGGGTAAATTCACAGATGCATCCACTCCTGGAAGTTTACTCGGAAAAGGCGCTCCGCGTCGCGGCGCATGTCGTCTGCGCTAACTGGACGGCCGTCATCGACCAGCGCCTGATAGGTTCGAGTCAGGATAGGCGCGATCGTTCTTCTGGTATTGCGCCATTTGTAGATGACCTGCTCCAGGATTCGCGCGTCAGAGTGTTGCGGGATGAAACTGGTCCCGAGCATCTCCAGGCGTTCGCGCGTGATCTCCTCGACAATCGACGGGTTGTTCAGGAACCACCAGCAGCCGAATGGCATCAGGTTCCGGAACTTGCGGGCGTAAATGCACAACTCGTGCTGGTTTTCACGGCTGAGGACACTCACCAGGAAACGGTTCTCGGGGTACTCGCGGCACAAGAACTCCAGAGATCGAAGGTCGGCTCTGCCGGCCGCATCGCCCGCCAGCCGCAAAGCCGGGTTTACCTGGCGCCGTACGCCGATCATCAGAGCCAGGGGAAGGTTCCCTTCCTGGCAAGCAGGTAGGACGGCTTCGCGCAGAAGCTTGGTTCGCAAATCGGTAACGGGAAATTGGAAAGAATCGGGCAGGGAAACGGCCAGATATAACGGATGCATGCGTGCGATCCAATCCGCGAGGAAGCGCCGCAACTCGGCGATGGTGCGTCCGCCGGCATCGACTTCCACGGCGTACCCCTGCGACGCCAGCCGATCCCAATGGGTGTTCCATTCGTTCAAGACGCGATCGAGCCGCAGCGCCGGGTGAAACTGCGGGTCGCGGTTGAGGCCATTCTCCCAGAGACAGGCTTCCGGCGGGTCAAGCGGGTCGTTCGTCATCACCACCGCCTCGACCCCGGCGAGGGCTAAAACGCGCGGGATATACTCCTCGATACATTGCTGACGAAAATACTCCCGGATCGGCTCGAGCGTTCGGCTACCAGGATCCAAGCCTAGACTCGTCAGGACGGCCACGACACCGCGGGCTGCCTCGGAGATCGGTGTGTTCTCGAGAAACAAGGTTCTCCAGACAAGGTCGGCTTGCTGGGTCTTGTTGAGTTCCCAATACTCCTCTGGCCGAATTGACGCGGAGCGGAAGAGCTCGGCTTCCAGGTAGTGATAGGTCAGCAAATCGTCGATACCCCACAGGCCCAACTCCCCGAACTGCGCGGGGAACAGGTGGGTGTGGATATCGAGGACTGGTGTAGCCGCCAGGACTTGCTCCACGGCGGCGGCCAATTGATCCCTGGCGATCGGTTGGGCCGCAAGCGCACCGTCGCTGTCGCCAGAGCTATTAGTTCGACTCACAAACAATTCTAGCACCTACTGTGCCGCGCTTCCCGGATGGCCTCCAAATATCGGGCCGCGGCAGCCGAAATCGCGCCCGCATCGCCAGCTTCCAGGGCCGCGCGTGCAATCAGTTCACCGCCGACGCCGATGGCTGACGAGCCCGCCCGCAGGAACTCCGCGGCGTTCCCGAGATTCACGCCGCCAGTGGGGATCATGGGAATCTGCGGGAGCGCGGCTTTCAGCGCCTTAATATACGAAGGACCGCCCACGTTACCGCAAGGGAAGATCTTCACGAAATCGGAACCGGCTCGGAATGCCGTGATGGCTTCGGTGGCAGTCAGGGCTCCCGCCATGACGAGAATATCCTGCTGCCGGGCGAGTTCCACCATCGGTTTATCGAACCCGGGACCCACCAGGAATTGCGCGCCGGCATCCAGACATGCCTGGCTGGTATCGGCGTCCAAGACCGTCCCGGCTCCAATGAGCACTTGCGAGCCGATGGATCGGGAGAGCTGCGCGATTACATCGATTGCGCCAGGGACCGTCATGGTGATCTCGACAATCGAAATTCCCCCGGCGCACACCGCTTCGGCAGCCATGCGGGCCTGTTGGGGGGTGGACGCGCGGATCACGGGTATGATGGCGACGTCTTCGATCTGGCGGCGAATTTCGAGTTTGGTCATGCTCTCCTGCTAGCTCTAACCACCACTTCCTTGAAGACTTACCCAGAACCTCCGCTCCCTTACGGTCGCGGCTCCGTAAGACGCGATCGGTCGTTACCGAGCCGCGACCGTAAGGGAGCGGAGGTTCCTGTTACAAAGCTCATGGCCCCGCGTGTGGTTGATATCCAGCCCTCCCGTCTACCGGCTCGGTAAGCCTCACCGCGCGATCCTCGCGGCGCCGCCCTCCATGAGCCGTAACACTTCAGGCAACGTCGCCATGGTGGTATCTCCGGGCGTCG
>Ga0335078_10017008_pt1 | contig 10803 bp, 11 predicted proteins | sample Lox_Sample_32_FD_206711 | JGI IMG/M metagenome (GOLD analysis project Ga0335078, IMG submission 206711) | Soil microbial communities from Loxahatchee National Wildlife Refuge, Florida, United States - Lox_Sample_3.2 | ecosystem: Environmental > Terrestrial > Soil > Wetlands | place: USA... | reverse complement strand
GGGGCGCTCGCATCTGTCGAAGTCCCCAGCGCGGATCCCCGGCCGCAGCCCGCCGTCCCCGGCGATGCCCCAGGCGGTGCGCTGCCCGGGTTAGGCCAGCGCCAGGTGGTGCCGGAGCTGCCGGCGGGAACTGACGCCGAGCTTGGAGAACACCTTGTGCAGGTGGTACTCCGCGGTCCGGGGGCTGATGAACAGCCGGGCGCCGATCTCAGGGTTGGTGTGGCCCTCGGCAGCGAGCCGGGCGACCTGCGCCTCCTGCACGGTAAGGGTGCCGCGCGTGTCCATGGTGCGCTTGCGCACTGTCTCGCCAGTCGCTTGGAGCTCCCGGCGGGCCCGTTCAGCGAATGCGGCGGCCCCGAACCGTCCGAACATGTCGTGGGCGGCCCGCAGGTGCTCGCGTGCTTCTACTCGCCGCTGCTGGCGGCGCAGCCATTCGCCGTACAACAGGTGGGCGCGGGCGAGATGGACCGCCATGCGGCAGCGCCCGAGGCGGTCGATCGCCTCCTGGTACAGGGTGTCCGCACCCGGACCGTCGCTGAGCAGCGCGCGCGACCGGGCCAGGATGCCAAGAGCCCACTCCGACCCGGCGGCGCGGGTCCGCTCGCCGAGTTGCAGCAAGGCCGCGGACGCCTCGTGGCTGGCGCCGCTGCGGGCTCCCGCCTCGACGAGCTCGGCTAGAGACCATGCGAAGAAACCCAGGTCCTCGTACTCGCATGCCCGCCGGGCGCCGGCCAGGGCGGCCTCGTAGCTGCCTAGACCATTGTGCAGCACCGCAGTGGCATACCAGGCGAGCCCGAGCACCCTTCCCGCATCCCTGGCGGTCGCGTCCTGAATGACGGCGTCGATCAGCTCCAGCGCCCGGGTCTGCTCGCCTTGCCAGGCGGCGAGAACCATCGAGATGTACCCCAAAGACGCGTTGCCGGTTGCCGCCCTGATCGCATTGGCCTCCTCGATCAGCCCGGCCGCGGTGCCGAACTCTCCCGCGAGCACGTGCATGGCCGCGCGGTAGGTAAGCGCGATAGGAAGCACGGCGAGCGCGCCAGCCTCACGAGCAAGTTCGACCGCACGGGCGGTTACCTCATGCCAGGTCGCGTCGTCCCATAGCTCGGGCGCGATGGACGCCAGCGGGAGCCACCCCATGATGTCAGCCTCGCTACGGCCGCCGTGTCGCCTGAGCGCATCCAAGGCGCGCCTGAGCGGCGGCACGCCCGCGACGTAGCCTTCGGTCAGCCGCGTCGCGGCCCCGTCCAGCAGCATGTCCAGCGGCCGCGGCGGCTGCGGCGCCGGCGGCGCCGCCGCGGCCTTGCGCCCGGGCGGCCGACCGCTCCAGTTCGCCGGCCACGGCCTCGTCGGGCCCGGTGGCAGCGCGGGCACGATGCCACGCGCGGCGGTCGGGATCGGCGCCGGGCTCGATCGCCTCAGCCAGGGCCCTATGCACCTCACGGCGGTCGGGCACGGCCGCCGCCCGGTAGACCGCGGCGCGCAGCAGCGGGTGGCGGAAGCGCACCCGGGCACCGAGCTCGATCAACCCCGCGGCCTCGGCGGGAGCCGCCATGTCCGCTCCCACGCCGAGCCGCTCGGCAGCGCGCCACAACAAGGTAACCTCGCCGATCGGCTCCGCCGCTGCCGCGAGCACGAACCGTTGCGTCTTGACTGGAAGCAACTGGAGCCGTCGCAGGAAGCTCCGCTCTATGCGGCTCTCCAGCGGCGGCACGCCGGGAAGCCCGAACCCGCCGGCCAGCTCCGCGGCGCTCAGCCCCCGAGGCAGCTCCAGCAATGCCAGCGGGTTGCCACGTGTCTCGGAGACGATGCGGTCCCGCACCCGCTCATCCAGCCGTCCCGGGGTCACCGAGTCCAGCAGCGCACGGGCGTCACCGCTGCTCAGGCCCTCGACCGTCAGCAGTGGCAGGCCCCTCCACTGCTGTTCCCCGCTGAGCTCACGCACCGCGAACACCAACGCGACCCGTTCCGCCAGCAGGCGGCGCGCAACAAACGTCAATGCCTGCGCAGAGGCCTGATCGAGCCACTGCGCATCATCGATCAGGCACACAAGCGGCAGCTCCTCAGCCGCCTCAGACAGCAGCCCAAGCACCGCCAGACCGACCAGCAGGCGATCGGGCGCCTCCCCGGTACTCAAGCCGAAGACCGTGGCCAGCGCATCACGCTGAGGGCCCGGCAGGCCAGCGAGCTTGCTCAGCATCGGCGTGCAGAGCTGATGCAGGCTAGCGAACGCGAGTTCCATCTCGGACTCAACGCCTACCGCTCGCGCAACACGGAACCCGGACGCCTGCTCTTGCAGGTAATCCAGCAGCGCGGTCTTGCCGACTCCGGCCTCGCCGCGCAGAACCAGGACCCGGCTTTGACCCGCCCCCACCTCAGCCAGCAACCGGTTCAGCGCCGCCCGCTCGTTCCGCCGACCAAGCAATCCAGGCCCAGGATGACTGCTGGACATTGGCCACCGCCACGTAGAGGACGTATGAGATGCCGCGCAGCCGGCCGGCCTTACAGCCAGACGCTCTCGTCAGGCCCGCGAGCCGACACTGCCGCAACCACTGATTACGACAACACCATGGTAGGAGGGCAGCCCAGACTCTTGGCGTCCGGGCATGACCCTGGCGCGCGGCGCCGATGGCGGTGCCAGTGTCCCTGAGGGATGCACTAGGGATTTTCACGGAGGCGATCCTCTCCCTACAAGCGCGACAGTGGTGCCAGAGGCGCGTCCCGCCGACGCCGGGCACGTCGAGTTCATCGACGGCCACCGCGGGGCCACCGCAGACCCGTGCCCCTATCAGGCAGCAAGAGGAAAACACCGTGCAACAGACCAAGCTGGCCTGGACCAGCATCACACGCCGGGCCAATGGTTCCATCCCGGGTTCCGCCGGGAGGCACAGCGGCGGCATGCAGGATGCGCACCTGATCGTCCACGACCCCCACCACCAGCACACCTCCAGCGGCCACGACAGCGCCCATCCACGGAGCGGCGACCCTACCGTGAAGCGGCTGGCGGCTGGGACGCGGCGGCTCGTTCGTGATGCGCTGTATCGCGACCCGGACGATCGGTGGGCGGCGGTGTTCGGGCGGATCGCCGGGTACTCGTTCGCGGTGGCGGTGGTCAGCGGGGTGCTGCTGCTGCCGTTCTTCCGCCCGTCGATGGCCACCGTGGCCTATCACGGCTCCTACGGCAAGCTGGACGGCGCCCCGATGAGCCAGGCGTACCAGTCCGTGCTGGCCATCAGCTTCGACGTCCGCGGCGGGCTGCTGATCCGGCAGGTGCACCACTGGTCGGCGGATCTGTTCGTCGCGGCGATCTGCCTGCGGCTGCTGCGGGTGTTCTTCCGCGGCCGGTTCTCCGGCCGGGCGCTGCTGTGGGCCGCGGCAGCCAACGACCAGATCGCCTGCCACCTGCAGATCCCCCTGTACACGGTCACCTGGATATTCCGGGTGCTGGTACTGGCCGGGCCGGCGCTGGCGTTCCTGCTCACCCGGGTCATCTGCCACGCGCTGGCCGGCCGGCGACGCGACGAGGAACGGCACGGCCGGGAAACCGGGCGGATCGTGAGGAACCCGCAAGGCGGCTACACCGAAATCCGCGAGCCAGCCCACCGGGCGGCGCCGCCTGGCGCCGACCCGCCCGGACCGGCGTCCGCCCGCCAGATCGGAGAAGGAGGCCCGTTGTCATGGACAGGTCGAGCTTGATCGTCGTCATGCCCGTCGTGACCCTGATCGCCCTGTTCACAGGCCTAGCCCTGCCGTTCATCGCGGCCAGTCGTTCCAGCCCCGGCTACGCGGGGGGACGGCCGCCGGAACCGGGCGCAGATGATGCCGTGCCCGTCGGATATCTGTACGTCCCATGCGCCCCCGGCAACGGCTCTCCGGCCGGGACGATGACCTGCGGCGCGACGTCGCCGCCGAGCTGTGCTGGGATCCGCGGGTGGACGGCGCGGCGATCGAGGTATCGGCCGCTACCGGCATGGTCACGCTGCGCGGGACCGCGGCCAGCCTCTGGCACAAGCGGGCGGGGGGCAACGCCGCCGCCCGCGTCCGCGGGGTCACCCGGGTCGCCAATGAACTGAGGGTGCGGCCCCCCGACAGGGACCGGCGCGACGACGAGGACCTGCGCGGCGACGTGCTGGAGGCGCTGATGCTGGACGGCTCGGTGCCGATGGCCGTCGATGCGCAGGCTCGGGACGGCTTCGTGACCCTGACCGGCACGGTTGACTGGCACTACCAACGCGAAGTGGCCGAATCCCGCACCGCGAGCGTGCCTCAGCATGGCCGTCATCGGCAAGCAGCGCCCGGCTGCGAGCCAGCAGACCCAGGGCCAGGCTGGTCCCGCACGCCAGCGCCCAAGGCGTGAAGGCCTCCAAAGCAGCGGTCGCGGTCTCGCGCTCCCCGCACCTGGTTCCGGCCTCGACCACATCTGCGAACGGAACAAGCCCCAGTACGTTCTGCCGCGGGAGAGCCTCGAGCGCGTGGCGCAGCGCGGCGGCGTAGTCGCCCACGCCCAGCTCGAGCGTGGCCAGCGCACCCTGCACTCTCAGGACCTCGTACTTGTCCCGCCCGGCGAACTCGCGCAGCAGCCGGGCGGCCAGCGGACGGGCATCCGCTTCCTGCCCCCGCCTGGCCAGAGCCCACAGCTCCTGCCAGGCGTAGGGGCTCAGGATTGCCCGGTAACTCGTCGCCTCAGACAGCGCCCGCCCCTCCGCCAGCGTGGCCTCGGCATCCGCGAAGCGGCCCTCTTGTACCTGGACGCTCAGCTGGATGCCGAGCGCTGTAATCAGCGCCGCAATTGCGCCCCGGTCACGCAGTTCAGCCACCCACCGCTTCTCCATCTGGTACCGGGCCGAGTCGTCGTACAGCAGATTGGCGGCTTGGCCCACAGCCATGAGGTGCGGCAAGGCATCGTCGGGGATCGGCTGGCCGGCGGCCAGAGGCGCGATGGCCCGGCGAAGCAGGGCAGCGCCAGCCTGGTAGCGGCGCTCGCCCATGGCCGCGAAGCCGTCCAGCAGCAGGTGGTGCCAGTGCTGGTGAAGCGGACCCTAGGCGCCGACTGGGGACATCCACGGATGCGACCGACCCCCGGCGTGGCGGACTGTTAACGCAAGGACAACACGAAACGGGATGGTGTGAGATGTCCACCACTGCACAGCTCGCCGTGACCAGGCTGAACGTCAACGACGCTCGGTACCTTGCGCTGTTCGCCTCCGGGCTGCAGCCATCAGACGCCCCGACCGCCGAAACAGTGGCCCAGGCAATCAACCGCGCCATCCGGCGGCTCGGCGTACGCGGCTGTGAAGCCCGGATGGCCCAGGAGTTCGGCGACCACCCCGACGCTGCCGCGACGCGCATGCGCTGGGCGCGCCAGCTGGCTGTCTGGCCCCAGGCCATCGTTCCCGGCCATGAAGCAGACATGGGACGGGAGGCGGCATGAACGACACATGTGACCGGTGCGGCCCTGCAGTGCATGCGCCTTACCGGGTGAACCGGAACGGCGTAGCTTACCGCGTGGACCGCAGCGGCGTGGCTTACCGCGTGGAGCGGAGCGGCGAACTCTACCTCTGCGGACACTGCACGCACCTGCTACGGCCGGCGCTGTCCGCCCAAGGCTGGAACATCCGGCTCATCCGCGAGCAGTTGGCCGCGGTATCCGCAGCCTAACGGCATACACCACAGGTGCCCTTCGCCCGCCGGGACAGTTCAGCCGCGCAGCAACGGGCGAGGCCAAAGCACCACTAACAGCTTCCACGCAGATGCAAGGGCGAGCGGTTCCGGCGAGTCCTCCTGCCGTCCAGACACAAGACGAGACAACAGAACCCTGAAAGCCGGAACTTCACACCGGTCATGGCGGCCGCCCGCCACCGGAGCCCGGCAAATCAAGATTTCCTAATCGCAATGAAGGAGCGAATGTCATGAGCCAACTCATGGACTGCCCCGGTACGCGGTCCCGGATCGTGATTATCGGCGCCGGCTATGCCGGCTACCACTGCGCGCGGCACCTGGAACGCCGGCTGCCGCGCGAGGCCGCGGAGATCGTGATGGTCTCCCCGGCCGATTACATGCTCTACACGTCGCTGCTGCCCCAGGTCGGCACCGGCGCGGTCGATCCGCGGCATATCGCGGTCTCCCTGTCGGCCACGCTGCGGCGCACCCGCCATATCCCCGGCCACGCCGTCGGCGCCGACCTCGCGAACCGCTCAATCACCGTGGCAGGCCCCGACGGGCACCGGCGCGAACTTGGCTGGCACCGGCTGGTACTGACGCCAGGCAGTGTATCCCGGACCCTGCCGCTCCCCGGCATCCTGGAGCACGCCAAGGGATTCAACAACATCGCCGAGGCTCTGTACCTGCGCGACCACGTGCTCGGGCAGATGGAACTCGCCGACGCCAGCGACGACCCGGCACAGCGCCAGGCCCGGTGCACCTTCGTCGTGGCCGGCGCCGGCACCACCGGCACCGAAGTGGCCGCCCAGGGACAGCTCTTCACCCGCGCCGCGCTGCGCCGTTACCCGCGGATCCGCCCGGACGAGCTGCGGTGGCTGCTGGTCGACCGCGCCCCGGCCATCCTGCCCGAACTCGGTCCGCGGCTCGGGGACCCGGCCCTGCGCATCCTGCGCCGCCGCGGGCTCGACGTTCGGCTGAACACCTCCATCGAAGAGGTCACCGACAGCCAGGTCCGGCTCTCCGACGGCACCACCGTGCCCACCCGCACGCTGATATGGGCCGTCGGCGTCACACCCGGGCCGCTGACCCAGGCGCTCGGGCTGGACACCGTCAAAGGGCGCATCGTGGTCGACGAATTCCTCACCGTCCCCGGCCACCCGGACGTCTTCGCCGTCGGCGACGCGGCCGCGGCCCCGGACCTCACCCGCCCCGGGCAGCTCACAGCTATGACCGCCCAGCACGCGCAGCGCCAGGGCAAGGCCGCCGCCCGCAACGTCGCCGCCACCCTCGGCCACGGCACCCGCAAGCCCTACAAGCACCGTGACCTGGGCTCCGTGGTGGACCTGGGTGGCTGGCAGGCTGTGGCCAACCCGCTGCACGTCCCGATCTCCGGCCCCCTCGCCAACGTCATCACCCGCGGCTACCACCTGTACGCCCTGCCCGCCAACCGGCTGCGGGTCGCCACCGACTGGTCCAACGACATCATCGAACATCGCCAGTTCGTCCAGCTCGGCCTGATCCCCAGCCAATACTCCGGTCTCACCGCAGCCGAGCACACCGACATCTACTACCAAACCGACGGGCAGCCCCTCGACCTCCAGCGGCAAGCATCAAGCACGTGAACACCGGGGGGACTGCGGGCCGACGGCAGCTGCGATTCCGGAAACGGCCGCGGCCGCTCCGCCAGCTGCACCTGGCGGCGTACAAGCCTTGCGGCCTCACCGCCGCCAGCGGTAACACGAACCTTCTGAGCACCGGCGCGGTACAGTCAGCAGTGCGGATGAGTTGCCCCGCTCCTGCCGCCTGCGGCATACAGGCCAGGTAGGAGACCATATAGCGAACACGCTTCGGAATAGCCGGGTGCGCACGCCCCGCTTTTGTTACACTTATTGCATGATTTCCCCGATCCGGGGAAATTTCCCGCGTTTGCGTGTTCAAGTCTCGGACACAGTAATTCCCCATACTCGCCTGTTTCCGGGCATGCCGGGACGTCACCCGGGCGCAGGCCGGCGCCGGGCTACCGGCGGTTTCCTTGTTCTCCTCCTTCCGGGATCCGGCCGCTGGGCGGGGATCAGCTCGCTGTCAGGGTGATGGTCTGGGGAGCCGCGTCGGTTCCTGCGTCCAGGGTGCCGGCGGCCGGGTTGAAGATGAGGGTGATCTGGTGCTCGCGCAGGTACCCGATCACGTCCTCGGGACTGGCCTGGTACCGGATGTCGAGGCCGCGGCGGGTGCGCCGCCTGCGCTGTCTTGCGGCAGGCCCGGTGAGCTGCAGGTGCAGGGCGGGCAGGTGCGGCAGGATCCGGTCCTCGCGGATGTAGGCGTTCCCGGGCTGGCCCGGGCCGCGCCTGCTGGCGGTAGTGCGGCCGTGGCGGCACCGGTAGGCAGGCTGCCGTTGGACCACGCCAATTCCATCCGGCGCCCGCAGCCGCCGCAGACCAGCACCCCGGCCAGGAGATAACAGCGCTTCCGCGGCGCGGTCAGACGCCCACCCGGGGCGGGGGCGCGGGCGGCGCTGATGCCCTGGGCGGCGATGAAATCGGCCTCGCTGACCAGCGCCGGACGCGCGGGCCTGCGGGAGATGACCCACCCGTCGGGCAGGTTCCACCGCTGCACGCTCTTATGCTCCAGGCTCACATCCGCCGGATCGGCCAGCTCCTTGCCGGTGCGCTGCCGGTTCCACACCTGACGGCCCCGTGTACAGCGGGTTGGACAAGATCGTGGCGACCGTGCCCAGCGTCCATACCCGCGCCCGTGCGGTGCGGGTTCCGGCCCGGATCCGCCGCCGACGGGCACGGTACGCCCGCCTCGTTCAGCGCCCGCGCGATCCGAGCCACCGAATGACCCGGGACATCGAGTACATCGGCTCGGTTTATGACCACGCGGAGTTGGCTGATGACGGCCAGGTGGGCTTGATCTGGGCCTTGAGCCCACGGAGCCCGCCAGGCATAGTGCGGGCGATCACCGGGCGGATTCAAGGTGAATGGACAACCGTGACGCGCCTGGGCGGGACTGGCCGGGCCGCCTGCCTGCGCTGGGGGTCGAGCGAGAGAATGGCGAGACTGCCCGCCGGGACCACCGCGCCGGAACTGAATCGCGCGATAGCCGTGCCGATGATCGCGACTTCCGCGAAGTGATCCCTGGAGTACTGCTCAGAAGAACACTCCCGGTCATGAATACTCAGGTCCATGGCAGACACCACGACGCCCTCCGCGCCCATCCGGGCCACATCGGCGGCGAGCTGCACCCGGGCGTCCTGCCTGGTCACGTTGACCAGTTCGGTGTAGCCGTCCACCTCGGCGTTCGGGGCACCCAGGGCGGTCGCCGTGGCGGTCTGCCAGTCATCGTGCCTGGCCCCGACCGAGATCCCCACTGCCACGCCAGCCGGTACCCAGCCCGCGCGGATGAGCTTGGCGCAACCTGCTGGGGCGTACCATGTGGGACTTCCCCGGTGGCCGGGACGGCGGTAACCGCTACCCGGTCCTCGGCCTCGGCACGGGGCAGGCGAGCGGCTGCCTCCAGCACCCCTGCCATTGAAGAGGCCGACCGCGTCGGCAGCTCACCGGCGGTCCGTGCCAAGGGGGCTTTAGTGCGCAGATCAGCCCGCCGCGTGGCGGGCGATGGACTGGGCTTGGCGGATTTCCATCCGCTCGCCTTTGTGAACGGCCGAGATGGACGGCGGGAAATGCGCCGAGAAGGCCCCGGACAGCACCGCAGCCGGTTCGGCTTCGCCGAGCCGGGCAAATATCACGGCGGCGATCCGCAGCGTTATGCCGAGCGAGAGCCGATTGCCGTCGGCGTACTGCTGCGCCATCGCTTCCTGCAGCGCGGCCAGCGCTCCGGGCAAGTCGCCGGTCCGGGCCCGGATGAGGCCGGCCCACGTCAGGGCATTGTCCAGAACGGGATCGCTGGCTCCGGCGCGGGCCAGGGCCAGGGCGTCCTCGATGAGCGCCAGCGCGGCCTGCGGGTCCCCGGGCCATATCGCAGCCGCGGCCGTGCAGAAGGCAAACGCGGACAGCGCCGGGTTCTGGATCCTCCGCGCTATCTCCACCGCCTCTATCGCGGGCGGCCGCGCCGCCGCGTAGTCCCCGGCGGCGGTCCAGGCCACCGCTTCCGTAGTAAGCAACATTCCGACGAGGCTCTCGATGCCCTGTTCCGCGGCCTGCTGGCGGGCCTGGCGGGCGATGCCGGCCCCGCGTTCTGGCTGCCCGGTCAGCGCGCAGATCTGCGCGAGCACACCTCGTATCACCCCGGTGAGGAGCGGATCGCTGGCTCCCGGGTCTTGCAAGGCGTCCTCGGCCCGCCGCTGCGCCAGCGGAAGGTCGCCGGCCCAGAATGCACCATATGCCGCTGCGCCCAGGACCGTTGCGCGCAACTCGGGCGGGCACTCGCCGATCCGGGCGACGCAGGCTTCGGCCCAGCCGCGGATAATAGTGGGCGATGTGGCGGCAAAGAAGGCCAAGGCGGTGACGATCCGGAAGGCGGCCGGGCGGGGCTGGCTGCCCTCGGCCAGAGCCCAGGTGACGGCGGCCTGCAGGTTGTCGCGCTCGGCCCGGATCCGCGGCTGCCACTCCAGCTGGGAGGGGCCGACCAGTTCGGGCCCGGCCCGTTCGGCGAACGCCGCGTAGTACTCGGCGTGCCGGTCCAGCAGCCGGCCCAGCTCTGCGGCGGCCAGTTGCTGCCGGGCGTAGGCCCGCATCGTCTCCAGCAGCCGGTACCGGCTGGTCTGGCCCGGTCCCTCTTCCACGGCGACCAGCGACTTGCCCACCAGGGAGGTCAGGCCGTCCAGCACGTCCCACCGCTGCAGGCCGCCGGTGCCGGCCACGGCGGCCGCTGCCTCGGCGTCGAAGCTGCCGGGGAAGACGCCCAGGCCGTCAAAGACGCGGCGCTCGGCCGGGCCGAGCAACGCGTAGGACCACTCGAGGGTGGCCTGCAGCGTCTGCTGGCGAGCTGAGGCGTCGGCCCGGCCGCGGGTCAGCAGCCGGAACCGCTCATCGAGCAGGGCGGCGATCTCGGCCGGGCGCATGGCCGCCACCCGGGCGGCGGCCAGCTCGATCGCCAGCGGGATCCCGTCCAGCCGCCGGCAGATCTCCGAGACCGCGGCCACGTTCGCCGGGCTCAGCGCGAAGTCACCGCGGACGGCAG
>Ga0335078_10017007_pt1 | contig 10803 bp, 9 predicted proteins | sample Lox_Sample_32_FD_206711 | JGI IMG/M metagenome (GOLD analysis project Ga0335078, IMG submission 206711) | Soil microbial communities from Loxahatchee National Wildlife Refuge, Florida, United States - Lox_Sample_3.2 | ecosystem: Environmental > Terrestrial > Soil > Wetlands | place: USA: Florida... | reverse complement strand
GCCGCAGAAAAAAAGGGCCGCCCTTTTTGGACGGCCCCATTTGCGTATTGTCCCTGTGCAGTCTGTCTGCCGCGGAAATCAGGCGCCTGCGGAGCCTGCTCCCACCGGTTCGGTGAACTCCTTCGGATTGAGCATCATCCTGGCGTACTGGGCGCGCGTGTACGCCCATGGGTCCCCGGCGTTCTCCGCGGAAAGCTTTCCCTTGAAGCTCTCCACCCTGGCGTACGACTTGCTGTCCATCCACCGGTCCAGCTCCTCCCGCATTGCGGAAAGAACTTTCACTCCGTTCCTGTACATCGCGGTGACCACCTGCACCGTCCCTGCTCCCGCAAGGATCATCTTGGCCACGTCTTTGCCGGTCATGATGCCCGTGCTTGCGCAGACATCGGCTTTAACTTTTCCGTGGAGGAGCCCCGCAAACCTCAGCGGCAGCCGGTTGTCCGCCTGGGAGGAGAAGTTGAACGGCAGGGCCATGCTCTGGGAGTCCGGGTTGATGTCCGGCTGGAAAAGGCGATTGAAGAGCACCAGGCCGTTGATGCCTTCGTTGTCCAGCTCCGCCATGAAATGGAGCGGGTTGGAGTAGAACATGCTCAGCTTCACCGCAATCGGGAGGCTGACCGCCTGGCGCACAGACCGGACGGCGTCCAGCTGCTCCTCTTCCACGTGCGCCGCGGCCAGATGGAAGTCCCGAGGCGTTGCGAAGAAGTTCAGCTCCAGGGCATCCACCCCCTGGTCCGCCAGGAGCCTGGCGTATTCCACCCACGTCTTCTGCGTAACCGCGTTCAGGCTGGCGATGACGGGTATGCGCACGGCCTCCTTGGCCTTCTTGACCCACATGAGGTGCTCTTTCGGCCCGGCGTGCTCCAGCTTCGGGAAAAGGCTTGTCATTTCCGCGTACGTGTTTTCCCCGGAGCGGGCGTCCTCCTCCAGCTTGAGGCGTTCCAGCTGGATCTGCTCTTCGAAAAGGCTCTTGAGCACCACGGCGCCCGCCCCCGCCTGCTCGATGCGCTTGATGCTGTCCATGTTTGCTGTGAGATCGCTGGCCCCGGCAATGATCGGGTTCTCGAGTGTCAGTCCCATGAAACGAGTCGACAGGTTCGCCATAGGCATCTCCTTTTGATCTCAATGTAAGGAAGGACCGAAAGCTGGAAAAGTCAATTTTTCCGGGGCGCTAGCGCTTCCGGGAAAGGCTCCCGTCGCAGATCTCGCTGAGGATCCGGGCGTGCTCGGCAGGAATGGAAAGGGAGGCAATGATGCGCCGTGCTTCCCCGGCAAGACCTTCGGCAACATCCTGCAGGGTCTTGCGGGCGCCCAGGGACTCGATTGCCTCACCAACCCGCCGGGACTGCGCCGCGGTGAGGTCCGCCTTTCCCAGCATGGCGGCAAGGGCTCGCTTTTCCCCGCCCCGGGCCTTGCGCAGGACTTCCAGGTAGAGAAGCGTCTTCTTCCCTTCCCGGATATCCGAGCCCACGGGTTTCCCCGTCTGTTTTTCCGATCCGAAGATCCCCATCTCGTCATCACGCACCTGGAAGATCACGCCCAGGCGCTCTCCCAGCTCGCTGAGCTTCCGCTGCACCCCGGGGGAGGCTCCCGCCATCAGCGCGCCGGCCATGAGCGGGACGGAAAACGTGTAGCGCGCCGTCTTGTACAGGTACAGCGCCAGCACGTCTTTCCGCGACGGAACCCGGGGAGAGGCGGCAAAGGCAAGGTCCTGCATCTGGGCAACAGCCACGTAGGTGAGCTCCCTTGAGATGAGGCTGATCAGGGCCGCCTTCCGTTGCGGATCCAGGGAAAGCCTGGCCAGGGTCTCCACCGCAAGGAAGTAGCCAGCGTCTCCGGCGCACGTGCCCATGGATCGCCCGAACCCGGCCGGGTCCGCGGCGCGCACGCGGCGCCCCGCCTGCTCGTACTGCGCAAAGATGGTCCGTTCCCCGCGCCGCAGGCGGTCGTTGTCCATGATGTCGTCATGGATCAGGAGGGAGGAGTGCAGCATCTCGATGGCGGCGGCGGCCTGCAGCACCTCGCGGGGCGCTGCGCCGGACGCTTTTCTGCGGGCGTGCATTTCCCACCCCAGCACAAGAAGACCGCCGCGGATCATTTTTCCCTTCAGGCAGAACGGGACAAACCGGGCCAGCATGTCCGGCCCCCAGGCGTTGATCCGGCCAAGCTCGGCGCTCCGCGACTCAAGGAGCCGGCGCAGCTCGCGCGCTATCTGGGGCTTCTTCCGTGTGAAATACGCGTGCATGGGCAATCCCCGTCGCGCCGCCTGCCGGTCCTGCTACCGCGGCCGCGCAATGACCTCCGCAAGAGCTTTCTTTTCCGCAAGCTCAGTTTTCAGCATCTCCTCCCGGGCCTTGTTGACGTAGTCCTTCTTCTGGAAGGAGTAGGTGAAGTTCGTGTGGATATCGTACTTCCCTTCCATGAGGGCATGAGTGTCTTCCGTCATGACCAGCTCTTCATCCGTGGGGATGACGAAGACGCGCACTTTGGACCCGGCGCCGGTGATCTCGGTCTCCGCGTTCCGCGTCATGGAGATCTCGTTCTTCCGCTTGTCCACGATGATCCCCAGGTTCTCAAGCCCTTCCAGGCACTTCTCCCGCGTGATGGGCCCCCGCTCTCCCACGCCCGCCGTGAAGACTACCGCGTCCACGCGGCCCAGCGCCGCGGCGTAGGCGCCCAGGTACTTCTTCAGCCGGTAGCCTTCCAGGTCGATGGCAAGCTGGCAGCGTTCGTCCCCGCCGCAGGCTCCCTGCTCGATGTCCCGCCGGTCGGTGTACTTCTCCGTGATGCCCAGGACGCCGCTCTTGCGGTTGAGGATGCTCTCCATGGCTTCCGGTCTCAGACCTTCCTTGCGCATGACGTAGAAGCCGATGGTGGCGTCGTGGTCACCGGCCCGCGTCCCCATGACCAGGCCCTCAAGCGGCGTGAAGCCCATGGACGTGTCAACGGAGACGCCGTTTTTCACCGCGTTGGCGCTGGAGCCGTTGCCGATGTGGAAGCACACGAGGTTGGTGTCGAACGGGTCCTTTCCCAGGAGGACCGCGGCGCGCTTGGCAACGTAGAGGAACGAGGTGCCGTGAAAGCCGTAGCGGCGCACGCGGTAGTTCTCATACCACGCGTACGGGAGCGCGTACATGTACGCGGTCTGCGGCATTGTCTGGTGCCACGCCGTGTCCATGATGGCGCAGTGAGGCACCCCGGGAAGAACCTCCTGCGCCGCCTCTATGCCCGTGATGTTGGGGGGATTGTGCAGCGGGGCAAGGTCGGAGAGCTCGCGGAACGTGGACAGCGCGCGCTCGTCAATGATGACGGACTTGGCAAACCTGTCTCCGCCGTGAACCACGCGATGCCCCACGGCCTTGATCTCCGAGAGGCTGGAGATGGCTCCCACCTCCGGGTCAAGGAGCGTGGAGACGATCAGCTCGATGGCTTCCTTGTGGTTGGGGCAATCATGCTCCCTCTTGATCTTCTTCCCGATCCTCTTGGCGTAGTGGCTGATGAAGGACCCGCCGACGGTGACGCGTTCGACGATCCCGGACGCAAGGACGTCCTTCTCTTCCCAGCGATAGAGCTGGTACTTGAGCGACGAGCTGCCGCAATTGAGAGTCAGTATGTCCATGGAAGTTCCCTTTCGTTCACGGCCGCCACGGGAGGCTTTGCCGCTTTTGCAGCCTCATAGGTGATATCCGCAATGAAGGGGCAGGTCAAGCCGACGCACCGGGCGCACCGGGCGCAAGCGCGCGGCTTTTCTGCGCGGTATCTCTGTCGATGCGCCCTGCCCGTCTCCTGGCCTTGCTCCTGCTTGCCGGTCGGTGTCTCCCGGCGCCGGCTCTTTCGGTGGACGTCTCCTCCTCCGGGGGCTGGAACCAGGACCAGGTCTCCCGGTTCCAGCTGAGGTCGGGGGACGTGCGCTTTGTTGCGGGAGCCTGGCAACCGGCGCCGTTCGAAACCGCCCGGCTTTTTGCCGGGCTTTCCACGCCGTGGCTCCGCGCGGGGCCGCTCTCTCCGGCCGGGGTCATCCGGGAAGCGTGCAATCCGCTGGGGTTCCAGGCAGGAAGCGATGTTTTCCTTGAGCGCTCCGGCCTGGTCCTGGACACGTCGCTTCCGACCCGGCTGCCGGGAGTGCTCCTGATGCCGGCGCCGCGCGCGCTTGGGATCTTCTACCAGCAGCTGCCCCGCGGAGGAGACTGGATGGGCGGCATGGCCGGCTTCTTCCCGGTGCCGGGGACGGGCGCGGAGGGCTTCCTCTGCGTCGCGCGGCCGGCCGGTGCCGGCATGGGGGATGACTGGACCGCGGATGTCGCTCCCTTTGTCGGAGGACGGGTCCTCTGCGGAGCAGGCAGGCTTGTCCTTGATGGCGGCGGCTTCGGCATGAGCGCGACGTTCGGCGCTTCCGGATCGGAGACTTCGGTGCCCGGGACGTTCATCCACCTTCACGTGACGGCGCGCGTTGACCCTCTCACGGTCTTCTTCCTCCTTGGAAGAGCGGACCCTTCGTTCATTTCCCCTTCGGGGAGCAGGCCGCGTGATTCCAGCCTGCTCTCTGCCGCCGCCAGGCTTGAAGGAGAAGCCGGGGAGCTGGTTGTGCGGCTCAGCCGCTCCGTGAGGCAGCCGGGTTTTCTGCCGCAGGAGTTTCTGGGGGACCGGATGGAAGCGGAGCTTCGGGCGGAGCGCGTCCTTGCGCTGGCAGGGGACGCCCTGCTGTGCGTGGAGCTGGACGCCGGGAAAACGCTCCAGGAATGGCCGGATGGATCGCAGGAGCCCGCCGTCCAGTGCGGCGCCGCGGCCACCCTCCGCATTGCTCCGCTCAGCGTTGAGGCAGGCGTCCGGCAGAGTAATGGGGACGGGCTCTCCACCAGCGCCGGCGCCAGGGTGACCCTGGACCGCTACGGGTCCCTGGCCGCCCTGGAGGGCGCCGTGCTCCATGCGGGGCGCAGCAGCACGCAGTCATTCTCCGTCATTGGGTCCGCAAAATTCTCCCGCCGGACGTTTTCCCTGGCGCTCAGCGCAGGCGTTGATGAGGTGCGCTTCAACGCGCCGCGGCAGGACCTGGGAAAACGGCTCCTTGTGTTGTTCCAGGTGGGGACGCGCTGACCGTGGCGGTCACCATTCCCCCACCAGGAGGACCTCCCTCTCCAGGCGGTACCCGAGCTTCCTCTCCACCTCTTCTTCCATCATGAGGATGAGGGACAGGATGTCGGACGCCGTTGCCTTGTCCACGTTGATGATGATGTTTCCGTGGAACGGCGCAATCTGCGCGCCGCCGACTCTTTTTCCTTTCATGCCAAGGGAATCAATGATCTTGCCCGTGGGTGACCCGAAAGCGCGGTTGTTTTTAAACACGCTGCCCGCGCAAGGATGGAGGAAATGCCCTTTCTCTACCCTGTCAGCGCGATGTTCTTCCATAGCCGCCGTGATGGCGGCGCTGTCCCCAGGGGAAAGCCGCATGCCGGCGGCCAGGATCACGCGGCCGTTGGTCTGGAAAGGGGAGACCTTGTACGCCCACTGCGCCGGCTGCATCTTCTCCCGACTGATCGTTCCTCCGGCATCCATGTGCTCTACGTATTCCAGCACGTCGGCCATTTCGCGGTCGTAGCAGCGCGCGTTCATCCAGACTGCCCCGCCCAGGCTCCCCGGAAGAGAGTAGGCAAACTCCAGGCCGGAAAGGCCTCTCTTCCCGGCCGCCTCCGCAACGTCCGAGATCGGCGTTCCGCACCGGGCGGCAACGAGGTTGCCTTCCACTTCGCAGCCCGCCAGCCCGGACAGGTCTATGACCACCCCCCGGATTCCCTTGTCAGAGACAAGGATGTTGGTCCCTCCACCCAGGAGGAAGAACGGGAGGCCTTCCCGGGCGCACGTCGCGGTGATCTCCGCGACGTCTGCAACCGTCCGGGGAGCAACGTACAGGTCCGCGGGGCCCCCGATCCGGAAGCTCGTGTGCCGGTCCATGGGCTCCGCGGCCAGTGAAATCCCGTCGAACTTGAATTTCCCAACCAATTCCCGTACAGTTGCCACGAGGCCAGAATAGTAGCGGGCAGGACGCGGAAGGTCTACTCCGGAGGACTTCGTGGAGCTGAAACTCTTCAATACAATGGGCAGGCAGATGCAGACGTTCGTTCCCATAACGCAGGGGAAAGCGGGAATGTACGCCTGCGGCCTCACCGTGTACAACTTTGCCCACATCGGGAACCTCCGCACGTACGTCTTTGAGGACATCTTCCGCAAGGCGCTTGAGTACAGCGGGTACCAGGTCAGGCACGTGATGAACGTGACCGACGTCGGACACCTCACGGGGGACACGGACGAGGGTGAGGACAAGATGGTGAAGAGCTCCCGGGAGACCGGCCGCACGGTCTGGGAGATCGCGGAGTTCTATACCAGGGCATTCTTCCGGGATTTCACTCTCCTGCGCTGCGCCATGCCCACCGTGGTGTGCAAGGCAACGGATCACATCCAGGAGATGATCGACCTGATCCGCCGGATAGAGGCCAACGGCTTCACGTACTCCGCGGGCGGCAACCTGTACTTCGACATCAGCAAGTTCCCCGGGTACGGCAAGCTGGCCCTGCTGGACCAGCAGGAGCTCCGGGCCGGCGCGCGCGTGGACGTGGATGCCGGCAAGAGGAGCCCGTTCGACTTCGCGCTGTGGTTCACAAAGTCCAAGTTCGAGCACCAGGCAATGCTGTGGGACTCCCCCTGGGGCCGAGGGTACCCCGGCTGGCACATCGAGTGCTCCGCCATGTCCATGAAATACCTGGGAGAGCACTTCGACCTGCACTGCGGCGGCATCGACCACATACCCGTGCATCACACCAATGAGATCGCCCAGTCGGAAGCCGCCACGGGGCGGAAGTGGGTGAACTTCTGGCTCCACGGGGAGTGGCTCCTCATGGGCAAGGACAAGATGGCCAAGTCGGCGGGCAACTTCATCACGCTGTCCACGCTGACGGAACGGGGCTACGACCCACTTGATTTCCGCTTCTTCTGCCTGGGCGCCCACTACCGGACCCAGCTTGCATTCAGCTTCGAGGGACTGGATGCCGCCCGGACCGGGCGCCTTGGCCTGGTTGAAAGAATCTCCCAGCTCAGGCGCGAAGCGCCGCGCGGCGCGGAAGAACCTGCGGGGAAGGCGGCAGATTACCTCAAGGACTTCGAAACGCACATGGCGGATGACCTGAACATGCCCCGGTGTCTCGCAGACCTGTGGACGCTGCTCAGGGACTCCGACGTTCCCGCCGGCCAGAAGCTCGGCGTTTCCTTCCGCATGGACCGGGTTTTCGACCTCGATCTTGCCTCCGCCCGAGAGGAAGTCGTATCCCTGGACCAGGAGACGAAAACGCTCCTGGAGGAGAGGCACCAGGCGCGCAGGGCGGGCAACTTCAAGCGCTCCGACGAGATTCGAGCCCTGCTTCGGGAGCGGGGGATCGAGGTCCAGGACAGCCCCCAGGGCCAGAAGGTACGCTTTGCCGCTGGTCAAAGGGGAGGAAAAGCTGTAACCTCCGAAGGCGACCGTTGTTAGTAATGAGTAGCACGGAGTATGCGCGCCAGCCGACTTTTGAAGCGGTCTATGAAGCACTTTTCCCCGTCATTTTCAGGGTTTCTCTTCGAGTGACCGGCGACAGAGAGATTGCGGAGGACCTCTGTCATGAAGCGTTCATAAAGCTTATGGAGCGTCCCAATCTCTTGCCTGATCTGGACCAATGCAAGTACTGGCTCATCCGCGTGGTGAAGAACCTTTCCCTCAATTATGAAAAGAGAAGGAACAGGGAGAAGGCGGCATATTCCCGCCTGACCCGCCTTTCCATCGGCGTTACGGAATCCAGTGAAAAACAGCTCATCCGGGAGGAGACCCGCTCCAGCGTCCAGAAGGCGCTGGACGCCCTTCCCTACAACCTGCGCGCTCCGCTGGTCTTTCGGGAGTACGGGGATCTGAGCTACCGTGAGATCGGCACCATTCTCGGTATCAGTGAAAACAACGTAAAGGTAAGGATTTTCCGGGCCCGGGAGCATCTGGAAAAGTTGCTCATGGAAGGTGATGCGTATGTGCCCTGACCGCCAAATCATCTCTGCGTACCTGGACGGGGAGATTGAAGCTCCCTGGAATGCCGCCATTTCGGAGCACCTGGCTTCCTGCTCTTCCTGCCAGGCCGTTCACGCCCGGATGGCGGAAACGCGCAGGGCTCTCAAGGATGAGCCGCCCGTGGACTGGCGGGCTCCCATGGAGCGCGTACGGCATGCCTTGCGCACGCGGGTGCCGCCGGTGCGGCTGCCGGAGGCCCCGGTCTGGGAAAGGAAAGTGAGCATCCCGTTGCCCGTTGCGGCGCTGGCCGCGGCAATGGTGCTTTTCCTTGGCGTCACGCTTGCCGTTACGCAGCTCAGGCCCCGGATAGGCCTTGTGCGGATCACCAAGGCACCAGCCGGCGGCACGGAGATCCAGATCTCCGCGCCCATCTCCGAGCTGGAGACTCTCCTGAAGTCCGTGGGCGCTGAAGACTCCGCGCGGGAGGACGTCATCCTCCTGCCCAAGAACGTGCGCCTCCTTCCCGTGGGCGAGCCCCGCATGGGGAAGGCCGCGGAGTTTCCCAAGGTCAAGACATGGTAGGGCGGGGCGTGGCGCTTGCCCCGCTGATCATTGCGCTTGCTGCGCTGCCGGCGCGCTCGGAAGACCGGGAGATGGCTCCGGGTGAAGCGCTGCAGTCCCTTCTCTCCAACGCGCTGGAAGTGACCGTAGCGGCGCGCGCGCTGCCCGCTGACGAGAAGCCGATCTGGAACGCGGAGAGCACCAAGGTCACGCTTCCCGGCCGGTCCATCCGCGTCCGCATGGACGGGGACAACGTGCGCATCTACCTGGTCTGCACCCCCTACGTGCAGGACGGCGGGAAAATCCTCCTGCTTGCCCAGGGGCAGGTGTGGTTCTCCACGCCCACGGACAAGGAGATCAAGTACGCAAGCACGTTCTCCAGCATTCCCGTCTCCTTCGGAGAGAAGGTCCTTTTCTTTCCCCTGGGGCTTACCGATGTCGAAGCGGAGCAGAAGGGGTTTGTGAACATCGAGGTGGAGATCGAGATCGCGCCGTACGCCGTACCCGGCGAACGGGTACTCCCGTACCCCGTACCCGGCGAACGGGTACTCCCGTACCCCGTACCCGGCGAACGGGTACCCCCGTACGTGCCACCGCAACAGCCCCAACCCCAGCAACAGTAGATGAGCTACCCTCACGACAATCCATACTCAGAGAGCCGCGCAATGGAAGATCCTGGCCTGGAGCATGAAACGTCCCTGGCCGGCGGCAACGGGCAGGGTCTCAAGGACAGGCAGAAGCCCCACCAGAGAATCCTCAAGAGCAAGGGGTTCGTCCCCACCGTCGTCGTGGCGGCGCTGGTTCTGTTTGTCCTCATCAGCTCCCGCCTTGTGGGCCGGCCGCCGCAGGTGGATTCCATTACGCCGACCAGCGGGAAGCCGGGCGATGTGATGATCATCACGGGACGCTACTTCGGCGCCTCTCGGGCAACCTCGGAAGTCCGCATTTCAGGCGTTTCCCCCACTTCCTCTGACTACGTGGAGTGGACGGATACCCGCATCAGCGTGACCATTCCGGATGAGGCCACCTCGGGGATCGTGTACGTCATCACGAGAAACGGCAGGAGCGGCGGTCTGCTCTTCATCAACCGGGACCAGATTCCTGTGCTGGCATCCGGGCCCGCCCGGCCGGGGGAGCCGTACATCAGCTCCATCCAGCCAATGGCGGCGCAGGTCGGAGACACCATAACGATTTCCGGGATGAACTTCGGCCTTGAAAAGGGCGCGTCCACCGTCTACTTCACCTGGGGCGCAGGGTCCTCCTCTACGGGAGGGACGGGAACGGACCAGGGCGGGATGCTTTCTGCCAGCGACGACAACATGGACTACATTTCCTGGTCTGACCGGGAAATCGTCCTGCGAGTCCCTGACGGCGCGGCCTCCGGCAACGTGCTTGTCACCTCCGACAAGGGGCAGAGCAACTCCCTCTATTTCGAGGTGCTTGCCGGCGCCGGCACAAAGCTTTTCACCTCCGTGCGCAAGTACTCCGTCCAGTACGGCCTGAACGTGACCGTCAACGCCGCCAGCGGGGACAACAGCCTCTACCTCTGGATGCCCCACGTCATAGAGACTCCCGAGCAGACCCGGGTGCAGCTGGTCTCCCAGGACCCCGAGCCCATGGTGGGCGCGGACCCGGCGCTGTACGAGCTTTCCAACCTCCAGAAGGGGGGCCATTATCACATCGGGCTGAGCTGGATGCTGGACCGCTACGCCTTGGAAACGCAGGTGAACCCGTCCCGGCTCCCCCCTGCGTATGACACGACAAGCGACATGTACCGGCACTTCACCACCGCGGACGTCCTGGCCCCATCGGCCAACCCGGAGGTCATGAAGGCGGCGGCCGGGATTGTCGGCGCGGAAAAGAACCCGTACTTCAAGGCCCGCCGGATCTTTGAATGGATGATTTCAACGCTCTCTTTTGCGCAGAGCAGCCAGGAAGGGGATCCCCTTGCGCTCCTGAAGTCCAAACGGGGAGACGCGTTTGCCTGGTCTTCGCTGTACTGCTCCCTCCTGCGGTCCGTCGGCGTGCCGACGCGCATGGTGGCGGGCTACCTGGCGGGAAACACCGGAGATTCCGCGCGCCGCCACTTCTGGGACGAGTTCTACCTGGACTCGGTGGGATGGGTGCCGGTGGATCCCCTCCTTGCAACGCTGAAGCCGGACGCCGCCGCCCAGCCCGCGCAGGGCCAGGACTTCGATCCCAGGACCTACTATTTCGGCAGC
>Ga0335078_10017006_pt1 | contig 10804 bp, 9 predicted proteins | sample Lox_Sample_32_FD_206711 | JGI IMG/M metagenome (GOLD analysis project Ga0335078, IMG submission 206711) | Soil microbial communities from Loxahatchee National Wildlife Refuge, Florida, United States - Lox_Sample_3.2 | ecosystem: Environmental > Terrestrial > Soil > Wetlands | place: USA: Florida... | reverse complement strand
GAAGCTCGGGTACGACTCGCTCTGGATCGGGGACCACCTGATGCCGTGGTTCGACGACGCCGCCCAGGCGCCCGCGGCGTGGCCCTGGCTCGGCGTCGCCCTCGCCCGCACGTCGCGGATCAAGGTAGGGCCGGCGGTCACGGTCCCGATAGGCGGAAGGTACCACCCGGTACTGGTGGGCCAGGCCGCCGCGACGCTCGACAGCATGTTCCCGGGGAGGTTCGTCCTCGGGGTCGGCACCGGTCAAGCCATGAGCGAGCAGCGGTTCATGGAGAGCTGGCCCGGATGGAAGGAGAGGGGCGAGAGGCTCGAAGAGGGGCTGAAGCTCATCAGGAAGCTGTGGACAGAAGACCGGTACTTCGATTGGAAGGGGAAGTTCTTCCCGATGGAGAAGATGTACCTCTACACGAGGCCGGCGGGCCCGATCGACGTCTACGTCTCGGCGAGGGGGAGGCACGCGGCGCGCATCGCCGGGCAGCTTGGGGACCACCTCATGACGCCGGTCTCCGACACGGCAAAGATCAGGGACGAGATCATCCCGGAGTTCGAGAGGTCCGTCAGGCTGTCCGGCAGGGACCCGAGCAAGGCGCACAAGATAGGGTACATGGCGGTCGGGATCGGGGACGTCGACGAGCTGGTTAACCTGCTCAGGAACAGCGCGGGCGCGGCGGGCCTCATCGATGCGGCCCGGGGGGAGATGGACCCGAGGAAGATCCAGGAGATGAGCGCCCAGGCGCCGAGGGACCTGCTGATCAAGCACCACCACCTGGTCAGGAGGGCTGAGGAGCTGATAGAGCCCGCCCAGGCGCTGGTGGACGCCGGTTGCGACTATCTGATATTCAACGACGAGAGCAGACGGACCTCGTCGGCGCTCCGCTCCATAGCCGAAGAGGTCGTCCCCCAGGTAAAGGAGTGACGGCCCGCACCCCCTGACCTCCTCTCTCCCCTTCTTTCTCTTCCGGGTCCGATCGCCCGCCCCAGACCGCGGACCATCGCCCCTCGAGGCCGCGGCGCAGTCGAGGGGAGGCGGCCCTCCGGCTCGCCCGGTCGCGGCGCTGCGCCACGCTAGCTCTTGTAGAGGTGGAAGCCAGGCTTGAGGAGGGCCTGGGGGAGGACCAGGATGTTCGGGTCGTTCCCGACGCACTTCTTCGCTTCGGCGAGCGCGTCCTCGAAGTTCTTGGTCGGCCTCGCGCCCATGCTCCTCGCATATGCCGGGTCCTTGGCGCCCGGGACCATGACCGCGCTGGTGTGCTCGAGCGCCACGGCCCCCATGTAGACCATCGAGAGACCGTGGAAGGGATGGTACGCGAAGCCGTGCCTGTACTTCTCGACGTCCTCCGGGTCGCTCCCGATCTCGTCCTCGAAGCTCGCCGCTTCGCCGAGCTTGTAGAGGCCCTGGAGCTTCCGGTGGATCTTCCTGTACGACGGGAACCACTCATCGTTGAACCAGCCGTCGCAGAGCGAGGCCGCGATTATGGCGCCTCCCTCCCGGAAGACGCCAAAGTCCCTGGTGAGCTGGGCGCCGATGGCCTGCAGCATCAGGATGGGGTTGGTCCCCATCCCAGGCCCGTAGTGGAACGTCCTGGGCTCGCCGAAGACCAGGATGTCGAACTTCTCCGGTATGCTGAGCCCGACCTTGGTCCGCCGGTCAGCGAGTTCCCAGCTCTTCCTCTGGACCTCCTCGCCAGCGCCGGCGAAGACGCCCAGGACCTGGCTCTCCGTCCCCAGGACCGCGTCCACGAAGAAGAACCGCTTGCCGATGGCCTCCTCAACCGCCTTGCCGATGGCGTCGAACTGGTGCCGCATCTTGCTCCCCGTCCCCGCCGGGAGGAAATCGGGCCTCTGCATCGTCCCGGGGGTGTGGTGACCCCGGATGGACCGCCAGGTCGTCATCCCCGTCGCTATCATCTTGTAGCCGCCGCTGTAGCCGCCGTACGGGTTCCCGAGCACGTGCCCTATCGAGATCGCCAGGTCCGCCTCGGCGACGTGCCTGTTCACCTCGAGGACGTCCCCGAACTCGCTGGTGCCCAGGTTCACGATCCCGTCCGCGTCCTCCGAGTCGTGCCAGAGCAGCCGGTCCGGCCAGAACGCCTCGACGATCTCCTTCCCGAGGAACCACTCGAGCTCCTCCTTGGTGTTGTTCCTGTGGAGCCCGCTGCAGAGGATCAGCCTGATGTCCTTCCTGTCCACGCCGGAGTCCCTCAGCTCCCGGGCGATGATCGGGATGGAGACGCGGCGGTGAGACGTCTCCTGGGCTCCTCCCTTCACCCTGTCGGGGAACAGGATGACCACCTTCTTCCCCGGCCCTCCCAGGTCTCTCAGCGGGGGCATGCCGAGCGGGGCTTCCAGGGCCCGCCGGGTCGACTCGTAGGGGTCGGGCGCCGGGGGGTCGTGGGCGAGCTCGGCCGGGGTCTTGATCATCGCCCCGTCCGGCACATCGATGTTCATGAGCCCGTCTCCGTACTCAATGGCGGTGGATTTCATGGGGGCCTTCTCCCCCCCGCCGGCCGTCCCTCGATTTATAGGGTTCCCGCCGCACGCTCCGAAGGAATCTTAAATACGCGAGGGCGTCGCTCGGCCGAAGAGAAGGGGGGTTTGCGAGCGAGTTGAGAATAGGCGTGGTGGGAACCGGGACCATGGGGTCCGCGGTCGTGAAGCGGCTGGTGGATGCCGGCGAGGAGGTCTACGCGGAGGACACCGCGCAGGCGGCCAGGGAGAACGCGGCCAGGCTGGGAGCGAAGGTGGTCCCCACCGCCGCCGAGATCGCCGACAGCGCGGAGCTGGCGTTCCTGTCCCTTCCCATGCCCGGAGATGTCGAGCAGGTCGTGACGGGGGAAGGCGGCCTTCTGGCCAGACGGGGGTCTCTGAAGTACATAGTGGACATCAGCACGGTCGACCCGTTCACGTCGCAGAGGAACGCCGCCGCGGCGGAGAGATCGGGCCTGGGATACCTGGACGCCCCCGTCCTGGGGAGGCCGCAGGCGTGCGGCAACTGGACCCTCCCAGTGGGAGGGCGGGCCGAGACCCTGGAGGCGTGTCGGGGTCCGATGGCCCGCATCGCCAAGAGCGTGGTCCACGTCGGCCCCGCGGGGTCGGGCAGCATCGTGAAGCTCCTGAACAACATGGTCTTCGGGGCGATCAACGCGGCCACGGCGGAGGTGTTCGCTATCTGCCGCGCCTCCGGGCTCGATCCCAGGGTCTTCTACGAGACGGTGGCGAACAGCGGCGCCGCCACCGTGAGCGGCCTCTTCAAGGAGTCGGGGTCGAAGATCGTGACCGGGAACTTCGAGCCCATGTTCACGGTCGACCTGCTGCACAAGGACATGATGCTCGGGATCGGGATGGCGAGGCGCCTCGGGGTGCCGGTCCTGGTCTCCGAGAGCAACCAGAACCTGAACGAGATGGCGAGGCTGCTCAAGCTGGGCAAGGAGGATACCTCGAGCGTCATCAAGGTGTACCAGAGGCTGATGGGGCCCGGGCCCACCGGCTCTGGCTGAGGCTCCATGAAGGCCTCCTCGACGGCCGACCCGCCCCGGGTCACGACGAAGGGGGGCCCCGGGGGGCACGTCCCGGGGTCATCGCCAAGCGACCCGCCCGGGTCGAGCTCCAGGGTCCTAGTGATCGACGCGACCACCGCCGGGGTCTCGGGCGACATGCTCGTGAGCGCGGCCATCGCCCTGGGGGCCGACCAGGAGGCGACCGTCGGCGCGATGCTCTCCACGAAGGAGTTCCTGCGGGGCTGCGAGGGGCTTCGGATCACGGTCAGAGACGTCCTGAAGCACGGGTTCCGCGCCAAGCAGACGGTGGTCGCCGCACGAGAGGCGCCGCGCGAGAGGAAGGGGAGGGAGCTGCTCGGCGCGCTCCGCAAGGCCTGCTCCTCCCAGGGTCTGTCCCCGGGCGCCGGGAGGTTCGCGATGGACGCCCTGACGGTCCTGGTCAGGGCGGAGGGCAGGCTGCACGGCGAGGACGCGGACGAGGTGCACCTGCACGAGGCCGGGTCGATCGACACGCTCGTCGACATCCTGGGGACGGCCTGCGCGCTCGACGGCCTCGGCGTCTTCAGCGACACGCGAGTGGTCGCCACCCCGATCGCCGTGGGAGGCGGCACCTTCACCTTCTCCCATGGCACCCTCTCGAGCCCCGGCCCCGCCGTGCTCGAGATCGCGAGGGAGCACCGGTTGGCGATCGTGGGGGGGCCGGGGCAGGCGGAGCTCACCACCCCCACCGGGATCGCCATGCTCGCGAGCCTTGTGGACGAGTGCGTCGGCCTCTACCCGAGCATGACCCCGACTGCGACCGGGCTGGGGGCGGGCGCGAAGGAGCTGCCGGGGGCCCCGAACGTCCTGCGGCTGACGCTCGGCGAGACCACCTCCCCGGGCCGCACGGAGACGGTCGCCGTCCTGGAGACCAACCTCGACGACGCGACCGGAGAGTACCTCTCTCACGCCTCCCAATCGATGATGGAAGCGGGCGCCATGGACGTGATCGTCATCCCCGCGGTCGGGAAGAAGGGCCGGCCCGGCTACCTGCTGAGGGTGCTCTGCGACCGGAAGGACGCGCGCAGGCTCGCCGAGGTCGTCATGGTCGAGACGGGCACGCTGGGAGTCAGGATGACCCAAACCGAGAGGGTCGTCGCCGAGAGGACCGTGGTGAGGGTGCCGTTGAGCCTCGGGGGGAGGAGGGTCTCGGCAGGGGTGAAGGTCTCGCACACCCCCAGTGGTCGCCTGATCTCCGTCAAGCCCGAGTACGAAGAGGTCCTGGCGCTCTCGAAGAGGCTGGGCGTGCCGGCCAGGCACGTGCACCAGGCCATCCTCGCCGCGGCGGCTCGGGCCGGTCTTGGCTCCGAGGCCGGTGCGAGCGGCCGGGCGGAGGCCCCGGCCAGGCGCGAGCTCGCTGCGCCGGTCACGCCGGTCGACGTCGCGAGGCGTGGCCGGGGGTCGGTTCCCGGTGGCGGTGCACTCTCGGCGCCCTCCCGCGACCCCTCTCGGCCGACGAACCCGCCTCGAGCCCGCCCCCCGCCGCGGCGCGCCTCGCGATCAACCCGGCGACGACCCCCGCGGCCAGACCGGAGTCTACGTTGACCACGGCCAGGCCCAGCGAGCAAGCCTGCAGCATCGCCTGCAGGGCCGCCGTGCCGTCGCCCCCCAGGCCGTAACCGTTCGAGGTGGGAACGCCGATGACGGGCACGTCGACCAGCCCGGCGAGCACCGTCGGCATGGCGCCCTCCCTCCCGGCCACCGCTATCATCGCGTCGACGTCGTTCTCGAGCAGCGATTTCAGCGCCGTGAAGAGCCGCTGTATGCCCGCCACGCCGCAGTCGTAGTGGCAGAACGTCTCGCAGCCCATCTCCTCCAGGATCACCCGGGCCTCTTCGGCGACCGGGACGTCCGAGGTGCCCGCCGTTACGATCCCCACCCTGCCCCTCTGGGCGGCCGGATGCCTTCCGGGCAGGGTGTCGAGGATGAGGATGCGGGGCTCGGGGTGCCAGGTCGCCTTCGCCCGCGGGAGGGCCCTGACGACCGCGCGCCTCTCGCGCTCGTCCACCCTGCTTATCACGACCCTCCCCGACTTGTCGAGGAAGCGGGAAGCTATCTTCGCGATCTGAGCGGGGCGTTTTCCCTCGGCCAGGAGGATCTCGGGGATCCCCTTGCGCGCCTCCCTCGAGACGTCTATCTTGGCGAAGCCCTCGACCTGCTCGACAAGGTCCACCCTTATCAGCCTGGCGGCCTCGGAGGGCGCCATCACTCCTGCCGCGACCCTCTCGAGTATCTCTCGGAGATCCATCAGCCCAGTTCCTGAGGCCCGGGGCGCGCCACCTCCTTGTTCATGCTTCCGGTGACGTAGCCTCCCAGGTCCATCGAGACGTACCGGAAGCCGAGCGCCCTGAGTTCGGCATCCAGCCGGTCCAGGACGTCGGCGTCGAACCACCGGTGGCGCTCCTCCCTCCCTACCTCGATCCGGGCGATCTCTCCGTGGCTCCTGACCCTGACCTGCTTCACCCCGGTCAGCGCCCTGACCAGACGCTCTGCCCTGCCGACCTTCGTCAGACCCTCGACCGTTATCTCCTGCCCGTAGGCGAACCTCGAGGCGAGGCAGGCCATGGAGGGCTTCTCGGCGGTGGACAGGTGAAGCGACCGGGACAGCGCTCTGATCTCGGACTTGCCCATCCCGAGCTCCACGTAGGGCCTCCGCACGCCCGCCTCCTCCTCGGCGCGCGCGCCGGGCCTGTGTCCCTTCAGGTCGTCGGCGTTCGTCCCGTCGACGATCGCCTCGATTCCTCGCCCGGCGGCGAGCGGGAGGAGCTTCGAGAAGAGCTCCCGCTTGCAGTAGTAGCACCTGCTGGGCAGGTTCCTGACGTAGTCCGGGTTCTCGAGCTCGTCCGTGCGGATCACCAGGTGCTCGATGCCGATCTGCGAGGCGAGCTCCTTCGTCGACTCCAGCTCCTCGGCGGGCAGACTGGCGGACCACGCCGTGACGGCCAGGGCCTTCTCGCCCAGCGCCAGGCGGGCTGCCTTCGCGAGCAGCGTGCTGTCCACGCCGCCCGAGAAGGCGACGAGCACCGAGCCTCTCTCCGAGAACCAATCGAGGAGGTCCGCCAACCTATCAGACAAGGACGCTGCTCTTCCGAAGGACCGCCGTCTCATAATAAGCGTTGTTCCGGGCCTCCCGGCTTCGGACCGACAGACCGCCTTCCTGGTTCGGACTCGCATCGACCTCCATTCGAGGAGCGGCACGCCCGGGCACGTCGCGGTCCTAGTCGGGCGGCCCCCGGACGGGAGTGCCCTCCGCCTGCCAGGAGTATCCCGCAAGATAGCGCGCGGGCTCGGTCCTGCGGAAGGACCTCAGCAGGACGAGACAGGTCACGCCAACGGGAGCGAGCAGGAGGAGGAACGCCTCGCGTATCCCCAGCAGCTCCGAGACGGAGCCGATGGCGATCGGGACCACGATGTAGAGAAAGCTGTAGAACGCGTTGAGCTGGGAGTTAGCGGTGTTCCTCTCGGCCCCGCCCGAGGTCCGCGACACGAGGATCAGCGAGAGAGTGAAGGTCATGCCGTGAGGAATCCCGAAGAACGCCGAGACCAGGAGGAGCAGGGCAAAGCTGGGCGCCAGGAAGAGCGCTATGAGCCCGGCCACCGTCACGACCATCGAGACCACGATGGGCGCGAGCACGCCTCCGAGGGGCCTGGCCACGAGCGCCAGTCTCACGAGCAGCGACACGACGTAGAGGGGGATGTAGGCCGTGTAGGCGGCGACGGTGCCGACACCGAACGCGGTCTCGACGTAGATCGGGAGGAAGACGGTGAGCGCGGCGAACGGGATGAAGAACACCGCCCCCGTCAGGATGCCCTCGACGAGCCCCCTCCTCGCCAGCGGGCTGATCCGCCGGGGCAGCTGCTCGGTCCCGGAGAGGCGTATTCGAGAGGAGAGGGCCAGGCCGACGGCCGCGATCGCCCCGAAGACCAGGAAGACCGCGTCGTAGCCGAATTCGAGCAGGTAGCTCTCGAGGAGCGGGCCCAGCACCAGGCTGAGGCTCAGCCCGACCGCGTAGACGGATATCATCCTCTCGCTGCGATACGATTCGGCGTTGGCCGCGGCGGCGGCGACGACGCTGGGGTAGAGTATGCCGACCGCCAGGCCCAGGACCAGGCCCAGGGCGAGGATCCCCGCCGCTCCCGCGAAGGGGATGGCGAAGACGCCCAGAGCGAGGACGCCAGCGGAGGCTATGAAGGCCGATCGCCTCGCACTTCCAGGGAGGCGCGGGTTGAGGAACCAGTTCGAGGCGAGACTGGACGCGCTGTAGACGGTGGTGAACACTCCGCCGTAGAGCGTCCCCAGGGCGAAGACGTACGTCCCCAGGAGCGGTATGGTGGTCGCGATCATGTTGTCCGTCGCCCTCAGACAGGCGCTGATGACGAGGGTCAAGAGAGCGGCCGAGACCGCCGCGCCCGAGCCCTTCCCGAGGCCCACGCGAGACCGAACCGCCGCCCCGAATTTAAGCTCGAACTCCCGGCCGGCGGCGGAGAGAGCGGCGGTGCGGTGCGGCGCGCCCCTCGTCCCGCCCTCCGGCCCGGAATGACGGACGACGCGGTCTGCGCCACGCCCTTCCGGGAGCGCAGGGACCCCTTCGAAGCTCTAATATCTCCCAGGACCGCCGGGCCCCCATGTCGACCGACTCGAAGCCTCGCAAGATCACGCTGGGGGGAGGCCGGCTGGGCCCGCCCCTCGGCCCGTACTCCCACGCCGCCGTCGCAGGAGGGTTGGCCTTCGTATCCGGCCAGGGCGCCAGGGACGGCAGGACGGGCGCGTTCGTCCCCGGGGGAACCAGGGAGCAGACGGGTCAGACCATGAAGAACGTCCTCGCGGTCCTGAACTCCATGGGGCTGGACTTCTCCGACGTGGTCAAGGTGAACGCCTATCTCAGCGACATCAGAGACTTCCAGCAGTTCAACGAGGCCTACGGGGCGTTCTTCGCAGGCATCGTGCCTCCCGCGCGAACCACGCTGCAGGCCGTGCTCCCCAGGGAGGGGATGCTCGTCGAGATCGAGGTCATCGCGAAGACACGGACCTGAGCGGCCGTGTCGGGCCCCTCCGCTGTGATCCGTCGTCGCGCAGTCCCGGCGGCCCTCGCCCGTGTGAGCCGCCAGACCCGTGGCGGCGAGCCTGCAAACTCGGGCGTCCCGACCGGGCGGGGAGGTCTCGATCCCGAGAATTGATCCAAGAGATAGAGGTGGTCGGCGGAGCGATACCGCTCACGAGGACCGAGCCCGTGCAACAGTGGACCGAGGAGTGGAGCACCCAGCTCTACGTCAAGGCCGTCGCGTCGGGCCTCGTCGGCTGGGGGCAGGTCCTCCCGTCCGGAGGCAACTCCACACAGCCGTTCAGGGCGATCCTGGAGAGGTTGAGAGCGGACGTGCTGGGGAGAGACGAATCGGACGTCCGAGGGCTGTGGAATGCCATGCGGCGAACGACCTTCACGGGAGGGTACGGCATGACGACCGGCGCGATCTCGGGGATAGACATCGCCCTCTGGGACCTGGCCGCCAGGAAGGCCGGCCTCCCTCTAGCCGGGCTTCTGGGCGGCACCGGCCGGAGAGTCAGGAGGTACGCGTCGCTCGCCAGGTATCGGACCGTCGACCAGGTCGTCGAGGTCGTCGGCCGACTCCGCGACGCGGGGTACCGGTCGGTGAAGCTGCACCAGCCCAGGGAGACCATGCTGGACGCGATACGGGCCGTCCGGGACCGCTACGGGAGCGAGCCGATCCTGTCGGCCGACCTGAACTGCGCCTTCGGGCTCGAGGCGGCGGTCGACTTCATGAACCGCGTCCAGAGGTTCGAGCTCGAGTGGATCGAGGAGCCCGTCTGGCCGCCGGACGACTTTGACGCTCTGAAGAGGTTGAACCGCCTGGGGCCGATCGCGGCGGGCGAGAACGCCTTCAGCCTCCTCGAGTTCAAGAGGCTCGTCGAGATGGAGGCGCTCACCTACCTCCAGCCGGACATAGCGAAGGTCGGGGGAGTCACGCCCGCCCTCGAGATACTCTCGGTCGCAAAGTCTCACGGCGTCTCCGTCGCGTTCCACAACAGGCCGGACAACGGCTGGGTCAGCACGATGGCCAGCGCTCACCTAGCCTCCGCCGTCGCGCCCGAGGCGCTGATCGAGACGCCTCCGAACGAGATCCCCGGGGGGGTGTTCGCCTTCCAGGGCGTCGTCGAGAAGAACGAGATCCAGGTGGGGGGCCCCGGGCTGGGGATCGCCCCGCTCGATACGGCGCCTCGGTCGGGGGAGGCGAGGGCGCTGAGGTTCCACGACCCCTGAGGGTGAAGGTCGGCGAGAAGAGGAGGTTCGCCCTTTAAATCCGCCGGCGGGCGGTGCCTCCCTCGATAGGGAGCCAGAAATGATCACCCTGAAAGGGAAGACCTGCATCATCACGGGGGCCGCGTCGGGGATCGGCGAGCGCACGGCCAAGCTCTTCGAGTCTCTGGGAGCCGCGGTCATCGCTCTGGACATCGACGAGAAGCGCGGCAGGAGGCTGGAGGCCAGGTCGAAGCGCGGCGGGATCACCTTCAGGAGGATCGACCTGACGGACAGGTCCCAGCTCCTGGAGTTCGGGGAATGGGCCGAAGAGAACCTGAAGAGGATCGACGTGCTGATAAGCGGGGCGGTGGCCCACACGCGCAACACGGTCCTAGACCTTTCCATGGACGCCTGGGACGCCGAGGTCGCGCTCTCGCTCACCGCGCCGATGCTCCTATCCAGGTTCGCCGCCAGGAAGATGATCGAGGAGAAGATACGGGGCAAGATAATCCTCATCGGTGCGGTCCAGGCCTGGTTCCCGATGGGCTCCTCGTTCTCGTACTCGGTCGCCAAGGGAGGCGTGATATCCATGGCGAAGAGCCTCGCGGTGGACCTCGGCAAGCACGGGATAGCGGTGACCGCGGTCATGCCGGGTCCCATCTACACCTTCGACGGGAACAGGCTGGAGAACGCCCCGGCGGCCATGGACAGGGAGGCCGCCACGCTGCTGGGAAGGATGGGCCGGAGGGTGGAGGTCGCCAATCTCCTCGCGTTCCTGGCCTCGGACCTGAATTCGTTCATGACGGGCAACACCATCATCATCGACGGGGGAAGGACGATAAGCCGGAAGCCGGACCCGGACGCGGTGGCCACGTTCCTCCTGGACGAGGGAGGGCCCCGCGGCGAGCGACCGCCACGCCAAATCTCGACCATCGCCGGCAGGAGAAGAGGCGAGTGACCCACAGCCCGTCGGGTGCGCCGCGGGCGGGCGGTCTTTCGGTCTCGAACGAG
>Ga0335078_10017005_pt1 | contig 10804 bp, 6 predicted proteins | sample Lox_Sample_32_FD_206711 | JGI IMG/M metagenome (GOLD analysis project Ga0335078, IMG submission 206711) | Soil microbial communities from Loxahatchee National Wildlife Refuge, Florida, United States - Lox_Sample_3.2 | ecosystem: Environmental > Terrestrial > Soil > Wetlands | place: USA: Florida... | reverse complement strand
CCGAGACCGTGGCGTCGCTGCTGGCCGAGCACCGGATCGGTGTCGCGGTGCTGAACGCCTGCCAGTCGGCCACGCAGACGGCGAGCGAGGCGGGCCTGGCGCAGCGCCTGGCCGAGGCCGGGGTGCCGGTCGCCATGGGCATGGGTTACTCGGTCACCGTGTCGGCGGCCGAGCGGTCCATGCCCGTGGTGTACCAGCACCTGTCCGCGGGGGCGGACCCGGTGGCCGCGGTGCACGCCGCCCGGCGCGAGCTGTACGACCACCGGGGCCGCCGGGCCTACTACGACCAGGAGATCGACCTGGAGGACTGGCTGCTGCCGGTCGTGTTCAGCCAGCGCCGGTTCCAGGTGAAGCTGCGCGCGATGACCGGCGCGGAACAGGCGGGGTTCTACGAGCGGTCTGCCCTGGTGGGGGACGAGCCCGCCACCGAGTACGGTTTCGTCGGCCGCGACCTGGACATCCAGGCGGTCGAGCGCCGCCTGCTCGCCCGCCCGGACAGCAACGAACTGCTGGTGCGGGGCATGGCCGGCGCGGGGAAGTCGGCGCTGCTGGCGCACCTGGCCTGGTGGTGGCAGCGGACCGGCCTGGTGGGGCAGGCGTTCCGGTTCAGCTACGAGGACCGGGCCTGGACCGTGGACCAGATCGTCCGGGGCGTCCGGGCGCGGCTGTTCCCGCCGGATGAGGATGCCCGGGCCGGCACGCTGTCCGAGGCCGCCCAGATGGAGCAGGTGGCCCAGCGCCTGCGGGCGCAGCGTCACCTGCTCATCCTCGACAACGCCGAGTCGATCACCGCGGCCCCGGCGTCGATCCCGCACGCGTTGCCGGCCGGGGAACAGGACAAGCTCAAGACCCTGCTGTCCCGGCTGCGCGGCGGCCGCACCCTGGTGCTGCTCGGCTCGCGCGAGCCGGAGACCTGGCTGACCGCCGGCCGCGCCGGGCCGGGCGCCTACCCGCTGCCCGGCCTGGACCCGCAGGCCGCCTCCGTGCTGGTGGACCGCATCCTGGCGCGCCACGGCGCGACCCGGCACCTGGCCGACCCGGCCGGGCGCGACGCGCTGCAGGACCTGGTCACGCTCTTGGGCGGCTACCCGCTGCCGCTCACCGTGGTGCTCCCGGCCCTGGACTCCAGCACGCCCGCGGAGGTGCTGGCCGAGCTGCGCGAGGGAGGTTCCGGGGCGGATCCGGACCGGCTGATCCAGGATGCCATCGAATACAGTCACGGCCGGCTCGACCAGGCCCTGCAGCACTCCCTGCTGCTGCTGGCCCCGTTCACCTCGGTCATCCCCCGGGGCCCGATCCTCGAGCGCTACCAGCAGCTGCTGGCGGAGGAGCCGCCGGTCAGCGCACCCGGCCCGGTCGACCTTGCCGCCGCGCTCGACCAGGCGGTCAGCGTGGGCCTGGCCGCCGCGCACCCGGACCTGGCCAGCCACGCCCAGGTCCAGCCGGTGCTGCCGTACTTCCTGCGCAGCCGCCTGCGCGGCCGGCCGGAACTGCGGGACGCCTGCGACCACGCGCACTACCGGCTCTACACCGGGCTCGGCCAGCAGCTGTACGGCATGCTTCAGCCCGGCGAGGACCCGCGGCAGCGCGCCGTCGGGCAGGCCGTGGTCCGGGCCGAGTACGCCAACCTGGCCGCCGCCCTGCACTGGGCGCTGCGCACGGGACGGCCGATCACCTGGCTGGTCGCGCCGCTGAACGAGTACCTGCGGCAGACCGAGCAGCATGCCGCCAGCCGCAAGCTCCTCGAGGAGATCATCGACGGCTACCCGGAGCCGGCCGGCCAGATGCAGCAGCGAGAACTCGCCCACCTGCACAACCTGGCCGGCACCGCGGCCGTCGCCGAGCACCGGCTGGAGGACGCGGAGGCGCACTACACGCAGGAACTGGCGCTGTGGCAGGCCGGCGACGCGCGGAGCATGCTGGGCCTCACCTACCAGATGCTGGGCGTGGTGGCCTACCAGCGGCACGACTATGGCGCTGCGGAAGCCCACGCCCGGCGGTCGCTGGCGCTGTGGCTGGAGTTCGGGAACGAGCGCGCCGCCGCCCAGATGTACAACAACCTCGGCATCCTCGCTTATGAGCAGCGGCGGTTCGACGAAGCGGAAGCCAGCTACCGCACGGCCCTGGACATGCAGTTGACGGCCGGCGACCGGTACGCCGCCGCCGCCACGCAGCTCAGTCTCGGCATGCTCGCGCACGAGCTGGGCCGTTACGACGACGCCGAAACCGGTTACCGGCAGGCGCTGGAGATGCAGCTGGAGTTCGGCGACCGGCGCTCGGCCGCCAGTACCTACCACCGGCTCGGAAAGCTCGCCTACGACCGGGAGCGGTTCGATGAGGCGGGCGACTGCTACCGCACTGCGCTCGGCATCTGCCTGGACCTTAGCGACCGCCACAAGGCCGCCGGGATGTTCAACGAGCTCGGCTGGCTGGCTCACGATCAGCAGCGGTTCGAGGAGGCCGCGGACAACTACCGGCGGGCCCTGGGCATCTTCGAAGAGCTGGGCGACCGCCAGTTCCAGGCCAGGATCCACAACAACCTCGGGACGCTCGCCTCGGCGCAGGGACGGTTCGCTGAGGCGGAGGACCACCTCCGCCAGGCCATCGAGATCTTCACCGAACTGGGCGACGAGCATGCCGCCGCCGAAAACTACTACAACCTTGCCTCGGTGGCGCAGGAGCAGCGGCGCTATGCCGACGCCGAGCGCTGCTACCAGCGTGCCCTGGACGGCCTGCGCGACACCGACCCCCAGGCGGCGGGCAAGACGGCGACCCAGCTCGGCATCCTGCTGGCCCGGACCGGCCGCCACGATGACGCGGTGACGACGCTGCTGTACGCCGTGGTGACCTTCTCGCTGAGAACCGGTGACTGGGTCCAGCAGAGCCGCCAGGGACGGCTGTGGATCATCCGGGGCCTGCAATGGCTGCACCGGGAGCGCGGGGCCATGCCCGCGGGCGAGTTCGCCGCACTCGTCGCGGCCGGCGTCCCGGCCCGCTACGTGGCGGAGCTGACCACCGGGATCGACGCCGCCGGGGATCCCGGGGAGGAGTGACCCGGCCGGGCCGCCGGCCGCGGCGATAACCGGTGCTGGCCCCGCGGCGGCGTGCGCTACCCTGGCGGCATGAGCACCGACTCCCCCGCGCCGGACGCGCGCCAGGCCAGCCTCGTGCCGGACAAGCCCTCGCTTGACGGCATCGAGGACAGGTGGTCTCGCCGGTGGGAGCTCTCGGGCGTAGTACAAGTTTGACCGCTCCGCGTCGCGTGACCAGGTCTACGCGATCGACACCCCCCCGCTGACGGTCAGCGGGAAGCTGCACATCGGGCACGTCTGCTCGTTCACCCACACCGACATCGTCGCGCGGTACCAGCGGATGCGCGGCAAGAAGGTGTTCTACCCGATCGGGTGGGACGACAACGGGCTGGCGACCGAGCGCCGGGTGCAGAACTACTACCACGTGCGGTGTGACCCGGCGCTGCCCTACGACCCCGGGTTCTCCCCGCCGGCCAGCCCGAACGGCGAGCAGGTGCCCATCTCCCGGCGCAGCTTCATCGACCTGTGCCACCGGCTCACCGACCTGGACGAGCAGGCGTTCGAGGAGGTGTGGCGGCGGCTGGGGCTGTCGGTGGACTGGTCCACCATGTACCGGACCGTGGACGACGGCTCGCGCGCCATCTCCCAGCGGGCGTTCCTGCGCAACCTGGCCCGGGGCGAGGCCTACCTCGCCGAGGCGCCGTCGCTGTGGGACGTGACGTTCGGCACCGCGGTCGCCCAGGCGGAGGTGGCGGACCGGGAGGTCACCGGCACGGCGCAGACGATCGCGTTCCACCGCGACGACGGGGCGGCGATCCCGGTCGTGACCACCCGGCCGGAGCTGCTGCCGGCCTGCGTGGCCCTGGTGGCCCACCCGGCGGACGAGCGGTACGCCGCGCTGATCGGGACGACCGCGCGCACCCCGCTGTTCGGCGTGGACGTGCCGGTGCTGGCCCACCACCTGGCCGACCCGGCCAAGGGCACCGGGATCGCCATGGTGTGCACGTTCGGCGACAGCATGGACGTCACCTGGTGGCGGGACCTGCGGCTGCCCGCGCGGCCGGTGCTCGGCCGGGACGGGCGGCTGCTGGCCAGCGCCCCGGCGGCGATCACCGCGCGGGCCGGCCGTGCGGCGTACCGGCACCTGGCGGGCGAGACCGCGCAGGCGGCCAGGAAGCGGATCGCCGGGATGCTCCGCGACGCCGGGGACCTGCTGGCCGGCCCGGAGCCGGTGCGGCACGCGGTGAACTTCTACGAGAAGGGCACCCAGCCGCTGGAGATCGTCACCACGCGGCAGTGGTACATCCGCAACGGCGCGCACGACGAGCGCCTGCGCGCGGCGCTGCTGGCCCGGGGCGAGCAGATCGACTGGCACCCGCCGTTCATGCGGGTCCGCTACGAGAACTGGGTGAACGGGCTGGCCGGGGACTGGCTGATCAGCCGGCAGCGGTTCTTCGGCGTGCCGATCCCGGTCTGGTACCCGCTGGACGACGACGGGCGCCCCCGCTACGACGCGCCGATCCTCCCGGCCGACGGCGCGCTGCCGGTGGACCCGGCGGCCGACACCCCGCCCGGCTACACCCCCGCCCAGCGGGGCCAGCCGGGCGGTTTCGCCGGGGATCCGGACGTGATGGACACCTGGGCCACGTCGTCGCTGACGCCGCAGCTGGCCACCCGGTGGTCCCTGGACGGCGACCTGTTCGCCCGGGTGTACCCGATGGACCTGCGGCCGCAGGCACACGAGATCATCCGGACCTGGCTGTTCTACACGGTGCTGCGCGCGCAGACCGAGTCGGGCGCGCTGCCGTGGCGGCACGCGGCGATCTCCGGCTGGGTGCTCGACCCGGACCGGAAGAAGATGTCCAAGTCGGTCGGCAACGTGGTCACCCCGATGGACCCGCTGCGCCGGTACGGCAGTGACGCGGTGCGCTACTGGGCCGCCAGCGGCCGGCTCGGCGCCGACGTCACCTTCGACCCCGGCCAGCTGCGGGTCGGCCGGCGGCTGGCGATCAAGATACTGAACGCCAGCAGGTTCATCCTCAGCCTCGCCCCGGTGGAGGCCGGCCATCGTGATCCGGTGGATGCTGCGCTCCCCCGGGCCGGCACCGTCAGCGGCCCCGTGACGGAGGAACGAGGCCGCTGGCCAGCGGGGGGTTCCGGGGGGTCGCTCCCCCGGGCCGGCACCGTCAGCGAGCCGCTCGACGCGGCGATGCTGGCCCGGCTCGCCGGGGTGATCTGGCAGTGCACGCGGGCGCTGGACGGCTACGACCACACCGGGGCGCTGGCCGCGGCCGAGGAGTTCTTCTGGTTCTTCTGCGACGACTACCTGGAGCTGGTGAAGGGCCGCGCGTACGGGGAGCGCGGCGAGGGCCCCGCCCGCTCGGCCCGGGCGGCGCTGCGGCTGGCGCTGGCGGCGATCCTGCGGCTGTTCGCCCCGTTCCTGCCCTACGTCACCGAGGAGGCGTGGTCGTGGTGGCAGGACGGCTCGGTGCACACCGCCGCCTGGCCCGCCCCGGCGCAGGTGGCGCCGCCGGACGGGGCGAGGGCCGACGGGGCGGCGGCGGTGCTGGCCGCGGCGTCCGCGGCGATCGCCGCGATCCGCGGGGCCAAGTCCGGCGCCCGGGTGTCGATGCGGGCACCCGTGCGCGCCCTGGTGGTGACCGCACCGCAGGACCACCTGGACGCGCTGGCGGCGGTGCTGCCCGACGTGCAGGCGGCCGGCCGGGTGGCGGGGACCGAGCTGCGGTGCCGCGACGCCGAGCCGGCGTACCAGGTCAGCCTCTGACGCTGGCCCGGGCTTACTCCTCCGCCGGGTCGGCGGTCAGCAGGCTGATCCACTCGTCGGCCGCATCTGGCTCGGTCTGCGCCGCGGCGGCCGAGCGCTTCGGCCTGCCCCAGCGCGGCTCCGGCCCGGGCTCGCCGTCCCCGGATTCCGGCGGCCCCGCCGCGGCGGCCCCGGCCGTGGCAGGCCCGGCCGTGGCAGGCCCGGCCGTGGCAGGCCCGGCCGTGGCGGATTCGGCCGCAGCCTGGTCATCCGGTGCCGGTTCGGGGACCGCCGGCGCGGCGGGTTCCCGCGCGACCGCCCACAGCCCGGGGTCGGTCTGGGCGTCCGACGGACTGGCCGCGGCCGTGGACGGCGGCCCGCCGTCCACGCCCAGCAGCCCGTTCCGCACCGCCATCCGCAGCGGTGGCCCCGGCCACTCGCTGGCCACCTCGGCGTCGGCCTGGGCCGTCCACCGCGGCGCGGCCGGCCTGGCCGTGGCAGCCTGGGCACCCGCGGCCAGCCGGTCCCAGTCGGCCGCGGCTTCCCGGTCGGTGACGGCTTCCCGGTCGGTGACGGCATCCCGGCTCGCCGCGGCCTCCTCCCCCGGGGCCGCGTCCTCCGCAGGCTCATCCACCCGGGCCTCATCCGCCGGGGCCTCGTTCCCCGCGAGCTCGTCCACAGCGAGCTCGTCCACAGCGGGCTCATCCGCGGCGGGCTCGTCCACAGCGAGCTCGTCCACAGCGGGCTCATCCGCGGCGAGCTCGTCCACAGCGGGCTCATCCGCGGCGGGCTCGTCCACGGCGAGCTCGTCCGCGGACCAGCCCGCGTCGCCGCCGCTGTCCTCCTCGGCGGACCAGGTCGCGACGCCGTCCGCATCGCTCCAGGCGGCCTCGCCGCCGTCGGGGGGCCAGCCGGATGGCGCCTGGTCCCCGGCCAACCCGGATCCGTCGTCCTGCCACGCGGCGGCGCCGGCGGCGCCCGCCCCGGACCAGTCCCCCTCGCTGATGCGCAGGTCCTGGAACGTCACCCGGAACCCGGGGCCCTCCGGCGCGGCGCACATCACGCCGGCCAGCACCGCCCGGTCAGGTGGCAGGAACACCAGCGCGGCGAGCTCGGCCGGCCCTTCGCCGGCGATGTAGCGGACCTCCACCGCGTCCCCCCGGCGGGACACCCGGAGCACGATGTCGTCCCCGCCCTGCGGCAGGTCGGTGACCATCCAGCTGGACCGCCCCAGCGTCAGCACGGTGCTCAGCCGGGGCCGGCCCTCGAAGAGCTCGACGCCGGTCTTCAGCCAGGTCCGCTCGTCCGCCCGGAGCATGACGCCCGCCTGGTCGTACTGGGCGCCGAGGGTGCTGCGCACCCGGACGGTCAGGTCGAGGTCGCCGTCCAGGACCTCACCGTAGACGTGACCGCTGTCGCGGATGTAGCCGTAACCGGTCTCGCGCCAGAAATCTGTGCCTGGATCGACACTCACCGTGAGCACATCACCCGTGCGCTGCCAGCTGGCGGGCTCGTTCAGCCACTCCATGAGGCCCTCCGCGGTGTCTGTCGAGTCCACGGTATCGGTATCCGGCGAGGTAGTCTCGGCCACATGGACAAGGTCCAGCGAACTGAGGCCCAGTGGCGCGAAAGCCTTACCCCCGACGAGTACCGGGTACTCAGGGAAGCCGGCACCGAGGCGCCGTGGGCCGGTGAGTACACCGACACCAAGACCGAGGGCGTGTACCGGTGCCGCGCCTGCGGCGCCGAACTGTTCCGCTCCGGGGAGAAGTTCGAGTCGCACTGCGGCTGGCCGAGCTTCTACCAGCCGACGAGCGACGACGCGGTGGTGCTGATCGAGGACCGGTCCCTGGGCATGGTCCGGACCGAGGTCAGGTGCGCCCGGTGCGACTCCCACCTCGGCCACCTGTTCGAGGGCGAGGGCTACCAGGTCCCGACCGACCAGCGCTGGTGCATCAACTCCATCTCGCTGTCGCTGGAGCCCGCAGCGGAACAGGAGCGGTAGCCGGGCGGCCTGCGCCGCTCAGCCGAGCGAGGCGAGCAGCTCCCGCGGCGGCTTGCGGCGGCCGGTGTAGAACGGGGTCTCGGCGCGGGTATGCAGCCGCGCCCGGGCGCCGCGCAGGTGGCGCATGAGGTCCACGATGCGGTGCAGTTCGTCGGCCTCGAAGCAGAGCATCCACTCGTAGTCGTTCAGCGCGAAGCAGGCGACGGTGTTGGCGCGGACGTCGGGGTAGTCGCGGGCCATCATCCCGTGCTCGGCGAGCATCGCCCGGCGCTCGGCCGGGTCCAGCAGGTACCACTCGTAGGAGCGGACGAACGGGTACACGCACGCGTAGGCCCGCGGCTCCTCCCCGGCCAGGAACGCGGGGATGTGGCCCTTGTTGAACTCGGCCGGCCGGTGCAGCGCCAGCACCGACCACACCGGCTCGCTGGCCCGCCCCAGCCCGGTCCGGCGGAACCGCGCGTACATCTCCTGCAGGTCGTCGGGGCCTGGGGCGGTCCACCAGAACATGTAGTCCGCGTCCGCCCGCAGCCCCTGCACGTCGTAGCAGCCCCGGGTGACCACGTCCTTGCCCGCGGCCTGGTCGAGGAGCCCCTCGATCTCGGCGGCCAGGCCGTCCCGGCCGTCCGGGCCGGCGTCCAGCGCGGGCCGGTCGCTCACCCGGAACACCGACCACATGGTGTAGCGGATCGTCTCGTTCAGGTCGCGGGCGCGCGGGCGCCCGCCCGCGGCGCTCTTCTCAGTCGCTGTCATGGCACCGTTCCCGTCAGCTCACTCAATTGTCAGGCATTACGGCCACTGCCCCGCGGGCCCGGGCACCCAGGTACACCGCGATCCGCCCGGCGGCGATCCGCGCGGTGGCCACGCACGCCGGGATGCCGATCCCGTCGTAGGCGGCGCCGCACACCGCCAGGCCCGGCTGGCCCGCCACGGCGGCCCGGATGCCGGCCACCCGGTCCAGGTGGCCGACGGTGTACTGGGGCAGCGCCCCGCCCCACCGGGTGACCCGGGTGGCCACGGGCGCCCCGCGGGCCCCGGTCGCGGCGGCCAGGTCGCCGGCCGCCACGGCGGCAAGCTCGGCGTCGGGCGACTGCAGCAGCGCCTCCTCGCCGGCCCGGCCGAGCGAGCACCGGGCGATGACCAGGCCGCCGGCGCCCGCGCGCAGGTGCGGCCACTTGACGGTGGAGAACGTCACCGCCTTGACCGCGCGGCCGTCCACGGCGGGCACCAGGTAGCCGCTGCCCTCCGGCGGGCGCGGGAACGCCGTGCCCGGGTAGGCCAGGGTGGCGATGGCCATGCTAGCGTAGCGGATCTGACCGAGCCCGGTCACCGCGGCCGAGGCCCCGGGCACTCCGGCCAGCAGCCGCGCGGCGGGCGCGGCCGGGACGGCCAGCACCACGGCGTCGGCGTCCAGGTACTCCTCGGCGTGCCGGGAACCGACGGTCAGCCGCCAGCCGGCGGGCGTGCGGGCCAGCCCGCGCACCATCGCGCCGGTGCGCACCCGCGCGCCGGAGGCGGCGGCCACCGCCGCGGGCAGCGTGCCCAGCCCGCCGGCCAGGGTGGTGAACACCGGCGGCGGGGTTCCCGGGGCGGCGCTCCCGCGGGCCAGCACCGCGGCCGCCGCCGCGGCCAGCGACGCGTGCCGGCCCGACTCGGCGGCCAGCGCGGGCATGGTGGCGTCGAAGGACAGGTCCGCCGACCGCCCGGCGTAGACCCCGGCGAGGAGCGGGTCCACCAGGCGGTCCACCACCTCCTGGCCGAACCTCGCGGCCACGAACCCGGCGACCGGCACGTCGCCGTCGCGGCCGGTGGCCGGCTGATCGAGGTCGCGCCGCGCCCGGGCCATCCCCGCGGCGGACAGCAGCCCTGATCCGGCCAGCTCGGTGAGGTCGGCGGGCACCCCGAGGAACTGCCGCCGGGGCAGCGGGTGCAGCCGGCCCCGGCTCCAGATCCCCGCCGCGGTCGTCGCGGGCCAGGCCAGGCCGCCGGCGAGCCCGACGTCGCGGACCAGCCCGGTGCCCTCGGGACGGCGGGTGAGCAGCGCCTCCGCCCCCTCGTCGACCGCGACCCCGGCGATCTCGCTGACCGCCAGCTTGCCGCCGAGCCTGGGTGTCCCCTCCAGGACGGTGACCCTGGCCGGACCGTCGCGGAGGAAGAACGCCGTGGCCAGCCCGGCGATGCCGCCGCCGGCGATCACGACGTGCGGCTGCCCGGGACTGGTCACCCCTCTACCCTGGCAGAGACCCGGACAGCCGGGTGACCGGGGCCTTTCTCAGTGATTTCTCAGCCGTTTACCTCTTGATGGATTTTGGGTGATTCCTGCCATACTTCTGTGCCATGGCCTCGGAACCCGGTGCGGTGTCGGTGCGCCAGGCGAGGCCTGACGACGTCGGCCGTCTCCAGGCGATCCAGCTCGCCGCGGGCGACGCGTTCCGCGACATCGGCATGCCCGCGGCCGCGGACACCTTCGCGCTGCCGCCCGAGTCCCTGTCCGGCTACCGGCGGGCCGGGCGCGCCTGGGTGGCGGTGGACGAGCACGACGAGCCGGTCGGCTTCGTCGTCGCCGACGTCATCGACGACCGCGCCCACATCGAGCAGGTCAGCGTGCACCCGGCGCACGCCGGGCACCGGATCGGGGCGATGCTGCTCGACTTCGTCGCCGACTGGGCCGCCGACCAGAACATGAGCGCGATGACCCTGATCACCTTCCGCGGGGTGCCCTGGAACGCGCCGTACTACGAGCGCCTCGGCTTCCACGAGCTGGCCGACGCCGAGGTCGGCCCCGGCCTGGCGGCCCGCAACGCCGGCCAGGGCGGGAACCGTCCGGGCCGGGTCTGCATGCTCCGCGACCTGGTGCCGGCCGACGGCGAGCGGACCTGACCCGGCCGTTATCGGGACCGGCGTTGCCAAGCCGTTACCTTTTGCCGGGAACCGCCCCGGCGGGCCGTGGCGTCCCATCGGCATGACAGCGCCCGCGCATTTCGTCCCGCTTCCCCCGCCCCGCCG
>Ga0335078_10017004_pt1 | contig 10804 bp, 1 predicted proteins | sample Lox_Sample_32_FD_206711 | JGI IMG/M metagenome (GOLD analysis project Ga0335078, IMG submission 206711) | Soil microbial communities from Loxahatchee National Wildlife Refuge, Florida, United States - Lox_Sample_3.2 | ecosystem: Environmental > Terrestrial > Soil > Wetlands | place: USA: Florida... | reverse complement strand
CAGCTATTTGATAATTCGACTGGCAGCGGCCCCGCGCTGTTCACCGACACAGAATCAGTGAATGCCAACGGCACTGCCACCAGCGCCTCCTACACCACCACGGCAACCGGCACCGACTACTGGGTCGCCACTTACAACGGCGACTCCAACAATACCTCCGTCAGTTCCGGCGACGCCGCCGAGCCGGTCACGGTCACCCCGGCCAGCCCAACTCTTGCGACAACTCAAGAGCCCGCTTCAGTTACCGTCGGCGCCGAGATCGCCGATCAGGCGACCGTTACGGGAGGGGACAACCCCACGGGCACGGTCACATTCGAGCTATTTGATAATCCGAATGGCACCGGCGCGCCGCTGTTTACCAACACAGAATCCCTTGCCGGTGGCGTCGCCACCAGTGCCGACTACGCGGTCACGGCAACCGGCACCGACTACTGGGTCGCCACTTACAACGGCGACTCCAACAATACCTCCGTCAGTTCAGGTGTCGCCGATGAGCCGGTCACGGTCACCGCGCCGTCGAGTCCGACCGTCGACACCTGGAACGGCACCGGCGACTGGACCACCGACACCAGCAATTGGAGCGCGGGATCGCCGCCCGCCGCGGGCCAATCGGCAGTGATTGCAAGCGGCTACGCGGCCCTCAATACTTCGATCGCGCTCCAAAACGGCACCGAGATCGAAGTCGTCTCGGGGACGCTGGTGATCGGGGAATTTGTATCGATCACCGGCGGTGACCTAAAGATCGATGCGCTGGGCGAAGTTGACGTCGTCAGCATTCCTACGGGTGGTCTCCTCAGTGCCGATCTCGACGGCGTCACGGTGCAAAACGACGGCGCGATCGTCCTGCCGGCGGCCACCGGCTCGGTGCTGACGCTCGATGACGACACCTCGATTTCGGGCGGCACGCTGACGATTGGCAGCGGCACGCTCGACATCGAAACCGGCACTGACGGCACCGGTCACGGCGCCCGTCTCGATGGCGTCGCCGTCACCAACGATGGCACGATCGACGTGGGCTTCTATAACCACGGTGCCGTCCTTACGCTCGAGGACCTCACCATCGCCGGCGGCACGGTCGACAATACCGGAACGATCGCGGCACAGGGCGTCGTTGATATCACGGGCCCCGTCAACGGCACCGGCGCCGACACCATCGCCTCGCATGCGACGCTGGAGTTCGACTCCGCTGTCGCTTCCGGCCAGACGGTGACGTTCGACGATGCCACCGGCACGCTGGCGCTCGGCGATCCGGCCGATTTCGCCGGCACCATCGGCGGGCTCGTCGCCGGTGACACCATCGATCTGACCCAGATTGCGCCCGCGGAGATCGCGTCGGTGACGATCAGCGGCCAGACGATCGTCGTGACCGAAACGAACAGTGCGCAGTTCAGCGTCAGTTACTCCGGCAGCCTTTCCGGCGACCAGTTCGGCCCGGTGGCTTCCGACGGCCACGGCGGCGCCGATCTGGTGCTGGAATCGTCGTCCACGTACAACTGGAATAACGTGAACGCCAGCGGCGTCGTCGTCAGCGGCGATTGGGACGACAGCGACTGGACTGTGCCTTCCGGGGCGTCGTCGCAATTCCCGACCGCCGGCGCCGCCGCGGCGATTTCCCTGCCCGGCGCTTACACCGTTACCGTCGATCATGACGACGCGACGGCTTCGCTGAACATGACCGACGCATCGGCGACGCTCGCCATTGCCGCCAACGGCGCGCTCACGGTCGCGGGGACGACGAATACCGGCGCTACCACCAACGTCATCGCCGGCGAGGTGCAGAACAGCGGCTTGCTCACGCTGCAGAACGGCACGTTCGACTTTCAGAACGCTATCGCCAATACCGGCGGTCATATCACGGTTGCCAGTCCGAGCGGTTTCCCCTCAACCAGCGCCACGTTCGAGAGCACCATCACCAACGGCACGAGCGGCGTCATCACCGTCGACTCCGGCGCGTCTCTCACCCTGTCCGGCGCGACCGTCGAAGGCGGCACGATCACCAATAACGGCACCATCGAGGTTGCCGTCAGCAGCACGATCGACGACGGCGCACAGCTCAACGGCAACGGCGGCAGCAGCAGCCTGACGGTCGATACCAACGATACGCTCACGCTGGGCGATGGCCGATCCGACCAGGTGACGTTCAACGACGTGTCCGTCACCGACAACGGCACGATCTCAGTCGACGGCATGCTGACCTTCGGCAGCGGCACCAGTTCGATCAATAGCGGCAGCAATGCATCCGCGACGATCGATAACTCCCATGGCACGATTACGGTGGATGCCGGTTTGGCGCTCGACGGTGTTACCGTCAGTGGCGGCACTATTGTCATACAAACCGGCAATCACTTCTACGGCAGTATTGTCGGCGGCAGCAATACTTCAAGCGCAACGACGTCGCTGGAACTGGACAGCAGCATCACCAACAGCGGCGAGATCAGCGGTCAAGGCGTCACGATCGATCTTCCGACCGCCGGCAGTTTCGTCAACACGGGTTACGTCGAAGGCAACAGCGGGACCTTGAGCATCGTCGGAGGTACCGGGGCAAACGCCGCGGCGAGCTTCGACATTTCCCTGCCCAACCATTCACCGGGCGGTTACCTGAGCGGCGCGCAGATCGACATCGGCGGCTCATTTACGGGAAGTCTGACCAACGACCGGGGCACCATCCTGGCCGGATCCGGAGGCTTGAACGTCTCGGCGTGGATCGGCGGCGATCTCACCAATTCCGGACGGATGACCGCCAGCAGCGGCGCGGTCTCGATCGGTGCAACCGTCGTCGGCAATCTGATAAACGGTGGCAGCCTGTTTAGCTCCATTGCCGGCGCGGGCGTGACCATCGACGGCTCGATCGGCGGCGATTTCAGCAATTCCGGCGACATCATTGCTTCCAACGGCGGCGATATCTCGATCGGCGGCTCGATCGACGGCGAACTCAGTAATGCCGGCAATATCAACGCCTACACCGGCAATATCGCGATCAGCGGAGTTATCGACGGCAACGTGATCAACGCCCCGACCGGCGCCATGACTGCCGAAACGATCACGATCAGCGCCAACATCGGCGGCAGCTTCCAGAATGCGGGGTTCATCAATGCCTATTCGTCCGCCGGCTTGGCCTTTACTGGATCGATCGGTGGCGACGTTGCCAATTCCAGCACTATATCTGCCAACAATGTCACTGTCGGCGGCACAATCGGCGGCGATTTCAGCAATTCCGGCGTGATCTCAGCCCGGAGCACGATCGCAATCACGGCGACGCTGACCGGCACTCAAAGCACTGCAGCTGGCAATCTCATCAATTCCGGGAGCATGACGGCGGCCAACATCACCATCGGCGGATTGATCGCTGGCGACCTCAATAATTCGGGATTTCTAAGCACCAAAGGCACCACCACCGGAATTCTCGCAATCGGCGCCACGGTCGGCGGCGATTTGATCAATTCCGGTACGATGACCGGCTACAACGTCGTAATCAGGGGACCGATCGCGGGCAGTCTGATCAATTCCGCCGGGGGCACTCTCTGGGCGACACATGATCTGTCTATCATGAGTTCGATCGGCGGCAGCCTCAGCAATGCCGGCACGCTAGCCGCCACCAGCGGCACGCTTTCGATCGGCGGCACAATCGGGGGCGGGCTCGTAAATTCGGGCGATCTTTACGGCTACTCCGGCGTCACCATCGATGCCGCAATCGGGACAACGGTGGCGCCCGCGGATCTGAATAATTCGGGCGCGCTCAAAGCCACCAACGGGAACATCGTTATTGACTCCGATATCGCCGGCAATCTGATCAATGCGGCGGCGGGCGTGATCGCCGGCGACAACATCACCATCGGTGGCACCATCGGCGGTGATTTCAGCAATGCCGGGCATATCACCGCGGCTTCCAGCAATGCCGTCGCCGGTGTCCTGTCCATCACCGCCGCGATTGGCGGCGGCTCGGTCACACCCGGCAGTTTCGTCAATACCGGTAAGATTGAAGCCGGCGAACTGAAAATCGAGGCAAGCGTCGGGCAAACCTTCGAGAACGACGGTCAGCTTGTAATTTCCGGCGTTGTTTCCGGCAGCGCGGGTACGGTTACGGTCAACAGCGAAATCGATGTCGCGGTGTCGAACACGGGCACGATCGCGGTCGCGGGTGGCACCCTCGATATGACTGCCGGCTATGCCGCCACCGGCTCCGGCACGCTGATCCTCGACGGCGGCAATGTCGAGATCGCCAATGATCAAGTTCCGCAAGGCGGGGTCATCCAATTCGCCGCCGCCGCCAGCACGCTGACGCTCGATGCCGCCAACGGCTTTGACGGCACCGTCGCTGACTTCATCAGCGCCGATCAGGCCATCAATCTCGGTGGCTTCGATGGCGGCAGCGCTACGATTGCCGGCGCAGTTTGGAATGGCACGACGACGACGGTCGAAGTGACCGACGATCCTGGCGACAGCGCGACTATCGTCTTCGATGGCGACTACGCGACCAATCTTCAACTCGATCCTTACGTCTCGGGCACGGGCACGACCCTGGCGCTGAACCCGGCGACTATCGACACCTGGAACGGCAGTTGGAGTTTGGGCAATCCGACTGCGAACATGTTTGCAGCCATCGCACCGGGGGCCATGCTTACTGTGTCGAGCGGCCTTATCGTCGCCGGCTTGGTCGTTGGAGGCAGCGGTGCGGCGGTCTCGGTGGCAACCACTGGCGGGCTGCCGGCGAGCCTTAACGTGGACGGCGCGCTCATCAATTCCGGCACCATTTCGGTCGGCCAGGACGCCTCGCTTACGGTGACGGGCGACGTCGATAATTACGGCACCATCGAGGGCAGCGACGGCGGCACGCTCGTTCTCGATCCCGCCCCTGCGATCAATACCGGCACCATCGAAGTTAACGGCGGGTCCACTCTGCAGATCGACGACAGCGTCGACAACGCCGGCGGCACCATCTGGGCTTCCGGAAATACTTCATCGATTACGATTGACGACGGCATGACGCTATCCGGAGGTCAGCTGATGCTGACCACCGGCGCCACGCTGTACGTGGAAACCCCGGGCGCCACGCTCGACGGCGTCACGCTCGTCAATTCAGGCACCATCGTCGTCGACTTTCAGGCGACCGCCACGCTGGCGCTTGACGACGGCACTCTCATCAACGGCGGCACGCTGTCGATCGGTTCCGCCGGAACGCTCGAAATTCAGAGTGGCGGGCCGAATGCCGGCGCGACGCTGAGCGGCGTCACGGTGCAGGATGCCGGCACGGTCGAGGTCGACTCTGGCGGGACGCTCGTGCTCGACGGCGGCACGACCATCGCGCCGAGCGCTGCCGCGCCGGTAACCACGATCGACATCCAGGCCTTTATCGACGGCCGCGATCTCCTCATCGTCCAGGGCGATACGCTGCAATGGCAGCATTTCGACTGGCAGCCGGTCGGAATCATCAACGGCGGCACGCAGCCGACAATCATTTCAGCTGCGGTCAACGGCGTCGCCGGGCTGAACGATTACGACTGGTATCCGACCTGGCCCAACGGTACCGCTGGTGGCGATCTCTCATCCGCGTTCACCGGGCTTACCCCGGCGCTCCCGGACACTTCGTTCGCGTTCAGTGTGTTTGCAGTAGAAGCGCGCGATTCGCTGACGATCAATCAATATCCGGCACCGTCGAATGGCGAGACGCTTATCCTCGACTTCAACGACGATAACTTTGGCGGCCAAGGTTGGTACTACGCGCAGATCACCATCGGCAACGATGCCACGTTCGATAATGCCGGCCTCGTCGATGTGACCGGTCCGGCAACGCTGAGCGACGTCATCTTGACGAATTCCGGCGCTGGATCGGTTCAGGTCGAAAGCACGGGCCTCCTGACGCTCAATAGCGCAACGATCGACGGCGGCACGGTGACAGCCGCCGCGTCAAGCGGCGCGCCCGTAGCCATCGAAGTAACCAATGGGGTGAGCGCAATCGAAGATGCCGCCCTGACTCTGAATACCGGCACGCTCCAGATCGACGCCGGCGCAGCGCTCGCGCTCTTAAGCACGCAGGTGAACGGCGGCACGATCGACGACTACGGCACGGTTGTGATTTCGACTGTCGGGCTCGAAACGCTCAATAATGTCACCCTCGAGCAGGGTGGGATGCTGGAAGCCACGGTCGGCGATCTAGGTGTTGCCGGCACGCTGATCATGGACGCGAATTCCAATATCGATGCCGAGGCCGGGACGCTGACGCTCGCTAGCGTCGATAGCCTGTCGGTGAGCGCCAGCGGCGCGGGCGGTCAGGCTTCCATCGAGGCCGGAGGCAGCGTCACAATCGGAGCCATCGCGGGAAGCCTCACCGTGTCGGCGAGTGATGGCAACGCCGCCTGGATCGGCTCCGATGACGGCGATGTAAATATCGGCTCGATCGGCGGCAATTTGGCGATCACGGACTCCAACGATCCGAACGACAATGGTTATGCCGTTATCTATGGCGACCACATCACAATCGGGCCGATCGGCGGCACCCTCACGCTTTCAACGAATGCTTCTCTGTCCGGTGCCAGCATCTCATTGAGCTCGATTGAGGCCGGCCTCAACAATTCAGGTTTTATCGGTGCGTACGCGGCCAATCTGCTGTTCGGCGGCAAGATCACCGGCGATTTCAGCAACTCCGGCGTTATCACAGCCTCCAGCGGCAATGTGACGATCGCCGGCGAGATCACCGGTAATCTCACCAATTCAGGCACGATCTTCGCCGCCAACACCATCGCCATCGACGGTCGGATTGACGACAGCTTCGTCAATGCGGAAGGCGGCATAATCCAAGCCGGCGCGCTCGCCATTGCTGCGGCCGTCGGGGCGACTTTCGACAACGAGAGCCAAGTCATTATCTCCGGCAGCGGCGGCAACAGCACCATCGGCGTCGCGCTCCTTAATAACGGCCAGTTCGACATCGACAGCGGTTCAAACGAGAACAACGGCGGCATCGTTTATTTCGCGCAGGACGTGACCGGCACCGGCAGTGTTACGATCGGCGGCGGCGCCACGGCCGACTTCGAGGGCGCGTTCGATCAAAGCGTCACGTTCGTGGGGCCGGGCACGCTGGCGCTGGCCGATCCTTCGGCCGACAGCGCCCTGATCTCCGGGCTGGCTGACGGCGACGTCATCGACCTGATTGGAGTTGCGGCGACCATCGATCCCGGGACGAACGCCACGACCCTCATCGTCGACGGCGCCGGCGACACGACCTACACATTTAATATCGCTCTCGCTGGCGGCGCTGCCGATCCGTTCTTCGCGCTTTCGGACGGTCAGGGTGGCACTGACGTGGTGCTCGCGGATCACGAATATGTCTGGACCGGGTCGGGCAGCGACAGCAACTGGAGCACGGCCGGCAATTGGGACGATGCGAGCACCGGCAATCCGGCAAACGTACCCCCCGATACCGGCGGCGCCAACGATGTCGCGTTGATCGATCCGGGCACGGGCAACACGGCAACGATCACGGGCAGCGGTGCGGCGCTGTGGCTGGCGATCTCCACCGGAACGACGGACCTCGACGGTTCATTCCATGCCGGCACGCTGCTGGTCTACAACGACGGCACGGTCACGGTTACCGACGTCGGCCATTCGCTGCAGATCGAGCAGAACGCCGTCGTCTACGGCACCATGAACGTGCAGAGCGGCGGCGAAATCTCGATCGCCGGCGCCGTCGATAACTCCGGCACCATCGACTCGTCAGGGCTATACGCGGTGAGCGCCAATTCGCTGACGCAGTCCGAGGTTTCGATCGACGGCTCGGTCACCAATACCGGGCTGCTGCAGGCCGATAATGGCGGCCACATGGACATCAGCGGCGTCGTCGACAATTCGGGAACCGTTAACGCCACCGGCTTGAATTCATTCGATGACGATTACAGGTCCGAGTCCTACATCAATCTTCACGGCGCGGTCGACAACAGCGGCACGATGGAAGCGGTCAACGGCGGCCATATCGAGCTCTACGGTCCGCTCGACAACGCGGCCGGCGCGACGATCGTGGCGTCCGGCACATCGAACGGCTGGAACGGGGTGGTCGACAGCTACGGCAACGTCGCCAATGCCGGCCTGATCGAGGCGACCGACGGCGGCTCGGTCAACTTCCGCCCCAGCGAAAGCGGCACGGTTATCGACAACACCGGCACCATCGCCGCGTCCGGCGCTTCCGATGTGACCATTCAGACCACCATCGACAACAGCGGCGGCATGCTGCATGCCGACGCCGGCGCGCTGATCGACGTGCAGTCGGCGATTACGGGCGGCAGCGCCGTCGTCAGCGGCGGCGCGGTGGAATTCGATGCCGCCTCGAATGTCGACGTTACCTTCGACAACGGCAATAGCGGCACCGATTACGGCGCCCTCTTGCTCGGCGATCCGTCGCAATTCACCGGCTCGATTTCGGGGTTCGCCGGAACCGCGGCCGATTCGGCTCATTCGGACTTGGTCTCACTCGCCGGGGATTATTCGCTTGCGTCGGAGCAGTCATCCAACGGCGACGTGACGGTGATACTGGACAGCTCAGGCGGCAAGGCCTCGCTCACCTTTGACAACATTGATGCAAGCGACTTGAGCATCGGCTACGACTCCGTCCACCACGTCACCAATATCTACGATCCGCCGAGCGAAACGTCTTCCGCCAGCACGTCGACGAATCAGTTGGAGGGCACTGCCGACGGCGATGCGCAGAGCACGGCGGTCACGAGTGCGCTGGTTTCCGTCGGCGGGCCGGGCAACGACAATTTCGTGTTCGCGCCCGGCATCGGCGCCGACACCGTCACCAATTTCAATGCGCAGCAGGATACCGTCGAGCTCGACCACTTCGCCAACGTACAGACGGCGCAGGAACTGCAGGCGCTCGTCACCACCGACGTGCACGGCGACGCCGTGCTCGATCTCGGCCATAACGACAGCATCACCTTTGCCAATGTCACCGAGACGCAGTTGCAGCACGTCATCCAGGCCGGCCACGTGCTGCTGCATTAAGGCTCGTCCGCTCCGATGGGTACGTCATGCCCGCGCTTGTCGCGGGCATCCACGTCTTAGAGCATGATCCGGAAAATGCCTGTCCCCCGGGCTTGATCCGGGGATGGAAACCGGTTTTCCGAAAAGATCATGCTCCGCCAAAACGTTAGAGCGTCAATCGATTCAATTTGAAACGATTGCGCTCTAAGTCCGAGTGAGAACGGCGTAGTTGGCCGGAACAAGTCCGGCCATGACGAATAAACGGCTCAATCTCAATCTGGCCGTTCAATGCATCGGCTCGATTTGAGCGTCCTCGGCGAGCTTCTTCATCGCAGCGACGTCGTTTGAGACGAACGTTGCAAATTGATCCGGGCTCATCGGCGCCGGCTCGAAACCGACCCGCAGCAATTGACTGCGCACCGCCGGAAGGTCGAGCGCCTTTAGGATCGCTGCATTGAGTTTATCGACGATGTCGCGCGGCGTATCGGCCGGCGCCGAGAGGCCGCACCATTCGAGATAGGGGCCGATCGGGTAGCCGGCTTCGTCGAGCGTCGGCAGTCCGCGCAGCGACTGCAGGCGATGCGGCGTGCTCACCGCCAGCGGCACGGCTCTGCCTTCGCTGATCAGCGGCAGCGCCGGCAGCACCGGAATGAAATAAAAGTCGACGCGTCCGGCGTTCAGGTCGGCGAGCGCTTGGGCCGGCCCAGGATACGGCACATGCTGGACGTTCAATCCGGCCGCCAGGCGAAAGCGCTCGCCGGCCAAATGCGATGCCGAGCCGACGCCGACGGAGGCGAATTTAAGCTCGCCGGGCTTGGCTTTGGCGGCAGCCACCAGATCGGCGACGGTGGCGTAACCTTTGTTTGGCGCGCCGACCAGCATGGTCGGCTCACCGCCGAACATCGCCACCGGCTCAAGATCGCGCAGGGCGTCATAAGGCAATGACTTGTGCAGAATGACGGCTGCGCTCATCGCCGAGGTCGTTAGCAGCAGCGTGTGGCCGTCGGGATTGGCTTTGACGACCGATTCGACGCCGACGGTTCCGCCGCCGCCAGTGCGGTTTTCCACGTCGAAGGGCTGACCGAGTTGCTGACCGACCGGGCCGAGCACGATACGAGCCACGAGTTCGTCGGTGGTGCCGCTGATGAATGGGCCGACCACTGTAATGGACCGCGTTGGCCAGCCTTGCGCCCAAGACGTTCTACCAGCACCAAGCGCAACAACAGCAAGGACTACCGCGCACAGGCTGCGTAGCGAGTTCATAACATCCCTCTTCTGGGCGCTTATCCGGCGGCAATGCAGCGCCCGGCAAGCGTATTGCATCAACTCAAAAATGTATATCCATATGATCCGTGGTGACGGAACGAGCGCGAGCCTTTGCTGCAAGCCCGGATGTGATAGAAGGCGTCATCGGCGGCCGGATTTGTCGATGCAAATAAACCGATTTCCGCTTGACGACGAGCTAAAACATGTCGACGGAAGAAGCCTCGTCAGGCGGCGCCAATTTCTACGCCTTGTCGGCGGTCTGGCCTTGTGGCCGCGTGTCGGCCGAACCCAGCAATCGATTCCGATAATCGGCTTTCTCCATTACGGATCGAAAACTCTCGCCAGCCCGCAAGTGTCGGCGTTTTGGCAAGGGCTGAATCAGGCCGGCCTTGTCGAAAATCGCAATGTTGCAATGATCTACCGTTGGGGCGAGGGCCATCCTGAGCGCCTGCCGGCGCTGGCGCTCGATTTGTCCCGTCAGGGGGTCTCAATCATCGTCGCCGGCGGCGCTTCGTCCGTCGTGGCGGCACGGCGGGCCACCGAGAGGATTCCCATCATATTCGTCGCC
>Ga0335078_10017003_pt1 | contig 10804 bp, 10 predicted proteins | sample Lox_Sample_32_FD_206711 | JGI IMG/M metagenome (GOLD analysis project Ga0335078, IMG submission 206711) | Soil microbial communities from Loxahatchee National Wildlife Refuge, Florida, United States - Lox_Sample_3.2 | ecosystem: Environmental > Terrestrial > Soil > Wetlands | place: USA... | reverse complement strand
GCCGGCCGGACTCGCCGCCCATCGCCTCGCGCCAATCGGGGTGCAGCCGGTCGAGATAGGCTTCAAGAAGCCGCGCGCCCTCACTGTCGGCGCCGCGGCATTCGCGCAGCAGCGCCACCAAATCGGCGGTCGTCAGCTCGGCGAGCCGCATCCCCTCGAACCGTCCGGCGAGCACGGTGCCGGTCATCGTCCCGGTCTCGTGGTCGAGGCTCATCCGCAGGTACGGGGTGACCACATCGGAGCTTCGGCCGCCCGTACCGGCCCCGCGGAACCCGGCGACCACCGAGCGCAGATAGGGCCGCAGGTACGGAAACGCCAGCGTCAGCGGCAGCCACAGAAAGGCGAAACGTTCGGAGAGCAGCAGGTACAGGAACAAAGCGCCGCCGGCGCCGAGGCCGATCCATTTGAGGCCGCGCGCGAGCTTGGCCGGGTCGGCGCTGACAAAGAGATAGGCCAGCAGCAAGAACCCGAGCAGGATCGCGACGCCGCCGAGCAGGGCGAGCACGGCGCGTCAACCGGAGAGCTGTGCGGTCAAAAGCCGGAGGTCGCCGCCCTTCTTGGCGCTCAGATCGGCGAGCGCGCGATAGCCGCCCGCGGCGTAGACCGCGACCGCGGCGAGAAGGTCCTTCAGGCGCCCGGCGCTCGCCTGGTCGAAACTCAGATAGGCGCCGCGCGATAGCTTCGCGATCTGACGGAACGCCGCGGCGGCCGTCGGGTCGCGGCCCTCGTGGAAGATGAAGACCGGGGTGCCAAGCAGGCCCAGTTCGCCGGCGAGCTTGCACAGCCGGTCGGCGTTCTCCTCCATCGCGTCGCCGACAAAGACCAGCGCATGGACCCGACGCCGCTTGCCCTCGGCGACCGCATGCGACAATACCCGCTCGATCTGCGTCTCGCCGCCGATGCACGACACCGCGCGCATCGCCCGGTGCAGCTCGGCGGCGGCGGTGAACCAGCGGCTCGCCTTGCACTCGGCGAACCCGCGATAAAACACCAGCTTGACGTCGAGCCCGCCGAGCGCGGCCGTCGCCTCGAACATCTCGCCCTGGATGCGGCAGGCGCGGTCCCAGGTCGGCTCGCGGCTGGCGGTCGCGTCGAGTGCGAAGATCAGCCGGCCGCGCCCGCCCTCGGGGCGCACCGCGGGGGTGCGGTTGAGATCGGCGAGGAAAGCATCGACATCGGCCGAGGTCGACGCGGCCGGGAGCTTGTCGTCGCTCATGCCGGCCTCAGCCACACCGAGGTGTCGTGAAAGACCGCGCCGCCTTGCGGCGGGCCAGGGTCGGCGCTGGTCAGGAGGTTGATCCCGACACCCTCTTCGAACGCGGCGTTGGGCCACACGCCCTCGACGACCACGACCCGCTTCTGCAAACCATCGAAGGCGCGCGCATGGACGACGACGCTCCCCTTCTCGTTGCCGATGCGCACGCGCGCGCCGTCGGCGATATCGAGTTCCTCCAGAGCCTCGGGATGGATCAGCGCGGTCGGCCGGCCCTCGCGGGCGATGCCGGATGGCGTGTTGTTGAAGCTGGTGTTGAGGAACGAGCGCGACGGCGCCGGCACCAGGCGGAACGGTTTCGCCGGGTCGCCGTCGTCGATGTTCGCAATGTGATCCGGCCATTCGGACAGCGCTGCGACGTCGAACCCGCCCATCGGCCCGGCCATCGAGCGCCAGTTGGCGCGAAAATGGAACTTCCGGTCAAGATGCCCGAACCCGTCGAGGAAATGCGCCTGCTCGAACGGCTGGGCGCAGTCGAGCCAGGTGCCCTCGACAAACGCCTCGGGCCCCGGCAGCCCGCTTGCCCGCAGCGTCTCGGCGATGATCTCGAACGCGGTCATCCGGAAGCCGCGATGCTTCGCGCCGAGCCGCTCGGCCAGCGCGCAGATCGCGTCGTGGTTCGAGCGGCACTCGGCATAGGGCGGCACGACCGGGCGGTGCAGCTGCAGAAAGGTGTGGGCGCCCGCGGTGTAGATGTCGTCGTGCTCGAGGAACGTCGTCGCCGGCAGCACGATGTCGGCCATCGCCGCGGTCTCGGTCATGAACTGCTCGTGGACGCAGACGAAGAGATCGTCGCGCGCAAAGCCCCGATGCACCAGCGCCGATTCGGGCGAAACGACCATCGGGTTGGTGTTCTGCACCAAGAGCGCGGCGACCGGCGGGCCATCCGCGAGGTCGCGGCGGTCGCCGGTGAGGATCGGGCCGATGCGCGACTGGTCGAGGATGCGGGTCGAATGGTCGACGATGTCGAGGCCCTCGATCAGCCGCCGGTCGAGACGGACGAGGCCGTGGTTCGATTGCAGCGCACCACCGCCCTCGTATTGCCAGGCGCCGGTCACCGCCGGCAGGCAGGTGACCGCGAACAGATTGGCCGCGCCGTTGCGCTGGCGCGAGAAGCCGTAGCCGAGCCGGATATAGGCGCGCTTGGTCTGTCCATAGAGCCGGGCGAAGGCGACGATCTCGTCCACCGGCAGCCCGGTGATGCCGGTCGCCCAATCCGGGCCGCGGCTTTCGAGATGCGCCTCGAGACCCGCCGGATCGTCGGTGTAGCGCGCGAGATACGCGCGGTCGGCATAGCCCTCCTTGAACAATACATGCATCACCGCGCAGGCCAGCGCGCCGTCGGTGCCCGGCAGCGGCGCCAGGTGCATGTCGGCGATTTCGGCCGTGCCGGTGCGGTAGGGATCGACGACGACGAGCCTCGCGCCGCGCTCCTTGCGGGCCTTGGCGATGTGGGTCATCACATTGACCTGGGTCGAAACCGGGTTGCCGCCCCACACGACGATCAGGTCGGACTTCGCCATCTCGCGGCCGTCGACGCCGCGTTTGGTGCCGACCCCGACGATCCAGCCGGCATCGGTCAGCGCGTTGCAGATCGTCGAGTGCTGGCGCGAATAGCGCATCGCGTGACGCAGTCGCTGCAGCCCGTCGCGCTGCACCAGACCCATCGTGCCGGAATAGTAATGCGGCCAGACCGCCTCGCTGCCGTGGCGCTGCGCGGCGCGGGTGAGGCCCTCGGCGACGAGGTCGAGCGCGTCGTCCCACGAAACCGGCGCGAACGCGGCGCGCCCGACGCCCTTGTCGCCGATCCTTCTAAGCGGCACCGAGAGGCGGTGGGGGTGGTATTGCCGCTCGGCGTAGCGCCCGACCTTGGCGCAGACGACGCCGTCGGTATAGCCCTGCGCCGCCGCGCCGCGGATGCGGCCGATGCGGTCGTCGGCCAGCCGCTCGACCTCGAGCGCGCAGGCGCTCGGGCAATCGTGCGGGCAGACGCTGAACGCGACATCGAGCGGCAAGCAGGTGCTCCGGCGGCGAGTTTGCCGCAGAATACCAGCCTTAGCCGATTGTGGTAAAACGCCCTATGCCTGCCGCCGTGCCCGACGGACCAACCAGGAATCGCGCATGACCTTTTCCCTCACCCCCGAACAGCTCGAAATCCGCGACGCGGTGGCGCGGCTGTGCACCCGCTTCGACGATTCCTATTGGCTCAGGAAGGACACCGAGGGCGGGTTTCCGCACGAGTTTCACCAGGCGATGGCCGAGGGCGGCTGGCTCGGGGTGGCGATGCCCGAGGAATTCGGCGGCAGCGGGCTCGGCATCACCGAGGCGGCGGTGGTCATGCAGGCGGTGGCGCAGTCGGGCGCGGGGTTCAGCGGCGCCTCGGCGGTGCACATGAACATTTTCGGGCTGCACCCGGTCGTCGTCTTCGGCACCAGGGATCAGCAGCAGCGCTGGCTGCCGCCGCTGATCGAGGGCAAACAGAAAGCCTGTTTCGCGGTGACCGAGCCCGATGTCGGGCTCGACACGACGCACATCAAGACGCGCGCGACCCGCGAGGGCAACGGCTACGTCATCACCGGGCGCAAGATCTGGACCTCGACCGCGCAGGTCACCGAGAAGATGCTGATCCTGACGCGCACCACCGCCTACGAGGATTCGCCGCGGCCGTCGCAGGGGATGACCCTGTTCTACACCGACCTCGACCGCAGCGCCGTCGAGGTGCGCGAAATCCCGAAAATGGGCCGCCACGCGGTCGATTCGAACATGCTGTTCATCGATGGCCTCAAGGTGCCGCTCGAGGACCGCATCGGCGAGGAAGGCAAGGGCTTCCAGTACATCCTGCACGGGATGAACCCGGAGCGTATCCTGATCGCCGCCGAGGCGGTGGGGCTGGGCCGCGCGGCTTTGGCGCGCGCGGCGCGCTATGCCAACGAGCGCGTCGTATTCGGCCGACCGATCGGCCAGAACCAGGGCATCCAGCACCCGCTCGCCGAGCGTTGGGTCGAGCTGGAGGCGGCGGAGCTCTTGGTGCTGCGCGCCGCCGCGGCTTACGACGCGCACGAGGATTCGACCCAGGTCGGCGCCTATGCCAATGCCGCCAAGTTCTACGCCGGCGAGGTCGGCGCCAAGGCCTGCGAGACCGCGATGCTGACCCATGGCGGCATGGGCTACGCCAAGGAGTTCCATGTCGAGCGCTTCTTTCGTGAGGCGCAGATCGCGCGCATCGCCCCGGTGATGGCGCAGCTGATCCTGTCGAACATCGGCGAGCGGGTGCTCGGCTTGCCGAAATCCTATTGAGGGACGAGACGATGCCGCAGACCCTGAAGCTGATCGGCGTCCTGCTGCTCGGGATCGCGATCGGCGCGCGGGGCATCCCGGCGCTGAAGGCGCAGACACCAGGGAGCGCGACGTATGTCGTCGCCTCGATGCGCGTCGTCGAGCCGCTCGGCTTCACCGACTACATGCGCGGCGAGCCGGCGACGCTCGCGCCGTATCACGGCAGCGTGGTGGCGCGCGGGCTGCCCGATGTGCGCGAAGGCGTGGCGCCCGACGGGTTCGTCTCGATCTATGCGTTCGACAACTCGGAGGACGCCAATCGCTGGTATTCCTCGCCCGAGTTGGCCAAGCTGCTGGCGTTGCGCCAGCACGCCGCGAAGACGCAGCTCTATTTTCTCAGCGGGATCGTGCAGCAGCCCTGAGCGGGCGGCGAGGTCGAGGCATGACGTTGCAGGTCGCCATCGGCGGGTTCGGCGCCATCGGCAAGGTGGTGGCCGAGGCGCTCGATCGCGGCATCGAGGGCGCGAGCCTCGCCGCAGTCTCGGCCCGCGACACCGGGCGCGCGGCGCGCGCGATGGCGGGGTTCGCCCGGCCGGCTCCGGTGCTGCCGCTCCACCGGCTGTGGGAGGCGGCCGATATCGTCGTCGAGTGCGCGCCCGCGCAGCACCTGCGCGAGATCGCCGAGCCGACCCTCGCCAACGGCCGCACGCTGGTCACGCTGTCCTGCGGGGCGCTGCTCGACCAGTTCGACCTCGTCGAGCTGGCGCGGCGGCACGGCGGGCGCATTTTGGTGCCGACCGGCGCGCTGATCGGCCTCGACGCGGTGCAGGCGGCGGCGCTCGGCGGCGGCATCCGCTCGGTGCAGATGATCACCCGCAAGCCGCCGGGCGGTCTTGCGGGCGCGCCCTATCTCGTCGAGCGCGGGATCGAGGTCGCCGGGCTCAACGCCGCCAAGCGCGTTTTCACCGGCAGCGCGCGCGAGGCGGCGCGCGGTTTTCCGGCCAACGTCAATGTCGCGGCGGCGCTTGCGATGGCCGGGATCGGACCCGATCGCACGACGATCGAGATCTGGGCCGACCCGGGGATCGACCGCAACATTCACCGCATCGAGGTCGACGCCGACGCCGCCCGCTTCTCGATGCAGATCGAGAACGTTCCGAGCCTCGAAAACCCGCGCACCGGACGGCTGACCCCGCTCTCGGTGATCGCGCTGCTGCAGAAGCTGTCGAGCCCGCTGGCGATCGGCACCTAAGTCCGGATCAGCGGTCGCAGTCGCTGAGCTGCACGGCGCACTGGCCGGCATTGTATTTCTGGCATTCCATCATCGCGCCGAGCGAGGCCGCATCGCGCGTCGGGCGGGTCGCCCAACCCCAGCCGTGGCAGTCGCCGGTCGTCGCCAGCGCGCCGCATTGGTGCGGCCCGATCTCGGTGACGACCCTGCAGCCCGGGCGCTTGCACTCCAGCAGCGCCTTCGCGTTCGCCTCGGCCCGGCTGCCATAATTCCAGCTGTCGCCCCAGGCGCAATTGTGGCCGTCGTAGGCGATGGCGCCGAGTTGCGCGAGGGCGGGGCCGGCCGCGACCATGCTCGCCAGCGCCGCCGCGACCGCAACCCCCAACATCCGTCCCATCGTAACCCCTCCCTCTCGTCGAGATTGCCGCGATGACAGGCGACGGTAGTGCCAACCTCCGAGCAGCGCAACCGGCGGGTGATTGCAGGCTCACCGGTCGCGCCGCAGCGGGGCGGCGGGTATGATCGCCGCACGGTGAACGAAACCTTCGACCTCCTGATCGTCGGCGGCGGGATCAACGGCGTCGGGATCGCGCGCGATGCCGCCGGGCGCGGCCTCAAGGTGCTGCTGTGCGAGCAGGGCGACCTGGCGAGCGCGACCTCCTCGGCGTCGAGCAAGATGATCCACGGCGGGCTGCGCTACCTGGAGCACGGCGCGTTCCGTCTGGTGCGCGAGTCGCTGGCCGAACGCGAGGTGCTGCTGCGCACCGCACCGCATCTGGTGCGGCCGATGCGTTTCGTGCTGCCGCACGGGCCGGGACAGCGGCCGCGCTGGATGCTGCGCGCCGGGTTGTTTCTCTACGACCGCATCGGCGGGCGCCGGTCGCTCCCCGGCTCGGCGGCGGTCGACCTGCGCGCCGGCGAATTCGCCGCGCCGCTGCGCGACGAGGTGCGCGACGGCTTCGTCTACTCGGACTGCGTCGTCGACGATGCGCGCCTCGTGGTCGCCAACGCCCGCGACGCGGCCGCGCACGGCGCGACGATCCTCACCCGCACCGCCTTCGCCGAGGCGCGTCGCGAGGGCGGCGTGTGGCGCGCGGCGCTGGCCGAGACTGGCGGGACGCGACGCGAGGTCGCGGCGCGCATCCTCGTCAACGCCGCCGGTCCGTGGACGATGGACGTGCGCAACCGCGCCGGGCTTGGCGGGCGCGCCCGGCTGCGCCTCGTCAAGGGCAGCCACATCGTCGTCGGCCGGCTCTACGACGGCGACCATGCCTATTTGCTGCAAAACGACGACGGCCGGGCCGTGTTCGCGATCCCGTTCGAGCACGACTACACGCTCATCGGCACCACCGAACAGCCGGCCGACTCGCCCCCGGCCGCGCCGCCGACGGCGGCGGAGATCGCCTATCTGTGCCGGGCCGTCGGCCGCTGGTTTCGCCGGGCGCCCGAACCGGCGGAGATCGTCTGGCGCTTCTCGGGGCTGCGGCCGCTCTACGACGACGGCGCGAAGAGCGCCGCGGCGGCGAGCCGCGACTATGTCTTCGAGCTGGACACGGCCGGCGCGCCGGCGCTGTCGATCTTCGGCGGCAAGCTGACCACCTATCGCCGGCTCGCCGAGGCCGCGCTCGCGCGGCTTGCCCGCCACCTGCCGCGACTGGGACCGCTCTGGACGGCCGACGCAATGCTGCCGCGCGACGACATCTTCGACGGGCCGGCCAAGTTCGCCCCGGGCCTCGGCCCGGAGCAAGCCGATTTCCTGGTGCGCGAGGCCTGGGCGCGCAACGCCGACGACATATTGTGGCGGCGCTCGAAGCTTGGCCTCATCGCCTCGCCCGTGCAGCGGGCGGCGCTGGAGCGGTATCTCGCTAGCGCCAGCGGTCGAGCCGCCGCGCCAGTCGGGCAAACGCGACATCGGTGAGGATCGCGAAGAGCGCGACGAGCACGGCGCCCTGGATCACGTAGGGCAGCTTGTTGCCGGCCAGCCCGTCGAAGATCGGCGTGCCGAAGGTGAGCGCGCCGACCGCCGAGCCGATCGTCGCGGTGCCGATGGCGATCGTCACCGACACGCGCATCCCGGCGAGGATCACCGGCGCGGCCAGCGGCAGCTCGACGTCGCGCAGCACCTGCCAGGGCCGCATACCCATGCCGCTCGCCGCATCGCGCACCGCCGCCGGCACCCCTTCGATCCCGGCGATCGCGTTCTCGACGATCGGCAGCAAACCATAGAGGAACAGCGCCACCACGGTCGGTCGCGCCCCGAACCCCAGCGCCGGCACCGCAAGCGCCAGCACGGCGGCCGGCGGGAAGGTTTGCCCGATCGTCGCGGCGATATTGGCGATCGTGCGGAAGTCGCGGCCGACGGGCCGCGTCACGAACACCGCGAGCGCGACGCCGACCATTGCCGACGCGCTGCTCGCGATCCCCACCAGCAAGAGGTGCGACCAAAACAATTCGACAAAACCCGCCCGGTCGAAGATTTCCGGCTGCACCCCCGGGAAGGCCCGTGCGAACGCGGGCTGCAGCCGCCGCATGTCGACAAGCAGAAACAGAAACAGCAGGCCCACCCACAGCAGCGGGCTGACCAATCCCCGGCGTACTTCCGCGATCATTGCTCAGCGCACCAGATCGGCGAGCAACAGCGCGCCAACGACGCGGCCGGCCCGGTCGACCACCGGCAGCCGGTCGCAGCGCCGCGCCGCCATCGCCCCGAGCGCTTCGGCCAGCGAGGCGCCTTCTTCAACCGGCTCGCCTTCGGCGGTCTCCCCGGCCCGCATCCGCTCGCCCACGCGGCGCACCGCGAGAAGCTTGAGGCCGATCCCCTGCGCGCCGACGAACTCGCGCACGAAATCGCTTTCGGGGCGCTCGACGATGTCGATCGGCGAGCCGACCTGGACGAGGCGACCGCGGTCGAGGATGACGATCACCGTCGCGAGACGCAGCGCCTCCTCGATGTCGTGCGTGACAAAGACGATCGTCTTGCCGGTCGCGCGGTGGATGCGCGCGATCTCGCTCTGCAGCGCGTCGCGGGTGATCGGGTCGATCGCGCCGAACGGCTCGTCCATCAGCAGCACGTCCGGGTCGGCGGCGAGTGCCCGCGCTACTCCGACCCGCTGCTGCTCGCCACCCGACAGCTGATGCGGGTATTTGGCGCTATAGGTCGCCGGGTCGAGGCGCAGCAGGGTCAGGAGCTCCGCCACCCGCGCGTCGATCCGCTCGCGCGCCCATCCGAGCAGGCGCGGGACGGTCGCGATGTTGTCCGCGATCCGCCAATGCGGGAAGAGACCGGTCGACTGGATTGCATAGCCGATGCGTCGGCGTAGCGCCTCGGGCGAAACGGCAGTCACGTCCTCGCCGCCGAGCCGGATCGTTCCCCTGTCCGCCGGCACCAGCCGGTTGATCATCCTCAGCGTCGTCGACTTGCCGCAGCCCGACGGCCCAAGCAGCACGCAGAACGCACCCTGCGGCACGCTCAGCGACAAGTCGTCGACCACCACGCGGCCGTCAAAGGCCTTGCGGACGCGGTCGAGCGCGATCATCGGCTGGCTCACGGCGCACCGTGCCGGGCGAGCGCAGCGGCGCCGAGCCGCAGCAGAAAGTCGACCGCCAGCGCCAGCGCAATCGCCGGCAGCGCGCCCAGCAGCACCAGGTCGGTCGCGTATTGGCCGAGCCCCTCGAACACGAAACTGCCGAGCCCGCCGGCACCGATCAGCGCCGCGACCACCGCCAGGCCGATCGCCTGCACGGTGACGATGCGCAGGCCGGCGAACATGACCGGCAGCGCCAGCGGCAGCTCGACCTGCCAGAAGACCTGGCGGGGGGTCATGCCCATCCCGCGCGCCGCGTCGACCGCTGCAGGCGAGACGCCGCCGGTGCCGGCCAGCGTGTTGCGTGCGATCGGCAGCAACGCGTAGAGCACCAGCGCGATGATCGCCGGCGCCGGGCCGACACCGCCGATCCCAAGCGCGCGCAACGCCGGCACCGCGCTCGCCAGCGCCGAGAGCGGCACGAGCAGGAGGCCGAAGAGCGCGATCGACGGCACCGTCTGCAGCAGGTTGAGGATCGCGAAGACCGGCGCCTCCAACCGCCCGCGGCGCAGCGCGGCAAGACCCAGCGGCACGCCGAGCGCGATCGCCGGGACGACCGAGCCGACAACCAGGACGACGTGGCGCAACATCGCGGCGGCAAAGACGTCGCGTCGCGCCGCGTATTCGCGGCCCAGCGACAGCGCGTCGAACATCCCGAATTCGGCCAACGCGGCAAAGCTGCCGGCGACCAACGTCGCCGCGAGCAGCTGCACGGGCGCGCGCGCCTCGGCGCGCTGCAGCCCGTCGATCAGCGCGAGCCCGGCGCTGGCGAGGACGATCCAGAACCCGGCGCCGAGCGAGACCCGCGACGCGGGCGAAGCCGCCGCGGCGAGAAGCGCCGCGGCATGGCCCGCGGCGCCGAGCGCGAGAAGGAGCGCGGCGCCCGCGACCAGCGCCGCGAGATAAGCCACGCCGCGGCGCGGTGCAGCGTATCCGGCGGCGAACAAGACTGCGCCGCACGCCGCGAGCGCCAGCGCGAACCCGGGGCCCGCGGCGACCCACAGCGCCACCGGACGAGCGGAGACGAGGCGGTTCGGCGCCACGCCGACAAACCCGCACGCGGCGGCGCCGGCCAGCCCGGCGATCGCCAGCACCGGCAGCACCCGGTTGCACGGCAGCCAGTCGGCACGAGCCGCCAGCCCAGGCGCGGCGGCACTCACCGCGCGGCCTGGATCGATTTGAGGAAGTCGTCGGCCACCGCACGGGCGTCCTCGCCGGCGACCGCGATGCGTGCGTTGAGCGCCTGCAGCCGCTCGCGCGTCAGGGTCGCGAACACCCGTTCCAGCGGCGCCGCGACCGCGGGGTGCGCGTCGAGCACGACTTCGCGCAGCACCGGCGCGGGCGCGTAGACGACCTGCGCGTGCTTGTCGTCGCACAGCGCGATGAGGCCGAGCGCGGCGATCGCGCCGTCGGTGCCATAGGCCATCGCTGCGTTGACCC
>Ga0335078_10017002_pt1 | contig 10805 bp, 8 predicted proteins | sample Lox_Sample_32_FD_206711 | JGI IMG/M metagenome (GOLD analysis project Ga0335078, IMG submission 206711) | Soil microbial communities from Loxahatchee National Wildlife Refuge, Florida, United States - Lox_Sample_3.2 | ecosystem: Environmental > Terrestrial > Soil > Wetlands | place: USA: Florida... | reverse complement strand
TTGATGGTTCATGAAGGAGCCGCCGAAGCCAGCGTGGAAGAAATTGTCGGCGATGACGTAACGCGGCGCGTCGGCTCCATGCAGATATTGATAAAGAGGCGATTGTTTCGTGTCGTAATAGCCCATGACGAGCCCGGCCGCGTCGCTGCCCAGCACATAGCGGTTCTGACCGCCGCCGTTGATCTGATATTGCTCGTTGTAGAAGCTGTGCGTCAGATCGCGCGTGCAGCCGCCTGGCTCACCCTTGCCCTTGGCGTATCCCTCGCGTTTCCCGCTTGTTGTGAACGTTTCGCCATAGGGTTTCGGACAAGTCGTGTCCTGCGGCTTGATGTAGTCCTCGATGTCGAAGGGCGCGTTGGGAAAGCAGTTCGCGCCGCTTTCGGGCTTCGCATCCTTCAGATTCACGTCGTTTTGGAAGAGACAGTCGAACGGTTTCCCGTTCGAGTTAAGCTGCAGCTTATGCGCGGCGTCCGCCCGTTGCAGCCCGTTGACGCGTTCGCCATCGACCTCTCCCCACAGACCCCAGAGATTGTCGAAGCTGTGATTTTCCTGGAGGATGACGACTATATGGTTGTAGTCGCGCAGGCTCGCGGCCTGCGCCTCCAATCCCCCCAGGCTTGCGAGCGCAAGGGCGAAACGAATCAGTTTGTGAACGGGGCTCATAATTTACCACTTTCGATTTCAGCTTACGGATCCACGCCGGCGCGTCCTCATAGCGAAGCGGTTACGCCGCTTCGATGCAAGTGGCGTGACGAGGGCGCAGCGCCAAGCTTCCAGGGCCGAGTGAGCCCTCACACGACATTCGCCGGGGCGAGACGGCATTCGCCGTCGCCGGCCTCGATTTGAATTGTGGCGTGATGGATCTGGAAGCGATGCTCCAGCTCATGCGCGATCCCGGCCAGGAATCGATCGTCCGGCTGTGCGCCGGGCCGCACCAGATGCACGGTCAGGGCGGTCTCCGTCGTGCTCATGCCCCAGATATGCAGGTCGTGGATTTCGGTCACCCCCGGCAGGCTCGAAAAATAGGCTTCCACGGCCGCGGGATCGACCCCCTCCGGCACGGCGTCGAGCGCGAGATTGAGCGCTTCGCGCAAGAGGCCCCAGCCGCTCCACAAGATGACGGCGCCGATCGCGATGCTGGCGAGCGGATCGAGCCAAAACCACCCCGTTTGACCGATCGCGAGCGCGACGATCACGACGCCCGCCGAGACGGCGGCGTCGCCGGCCATATGGATGAAGGCGCCTCTGATGTTCAGATCCTGCTCGCGGCCGCGCAGAAAGAGCAGGGCGGTCGCGGTGTTGATGACGATGGCCGCGAGCGCCACCCAGAGCACCGTGCCGCTCGCGACTTCTGGGGGAGCGCCGGCAAGCCGCTCCGACGCCTCGAGAAGCAGCCCGCCCGTCGCGACCAAGAGCAGCGCCGCATTGCCGAGCGCCGCCAATATGGAGGCCCGCCGATAGCCGTAAGTGCGCGAGGCGGTGGGCTCTCGCGTCGCAAGCCACGACCCGCCCCAGGCCAGCAACAGGCCGAGCACATCGGAAAAATTGTGCACGCCGTCCGAGATCAGCGCGAGGGAGTTGGCCTTCAGGCCAAAGGTCAGTTGCGCGATGACGAGAGCGAGATTGAGCGCCGTTCCGATGGCGAAGGCGAAGCCGAAATCTTGCGGCGCATGGCTGTGATCATGCGCGTGATGCTTTTGGTCGTGCTCGTGGGTCATTCCGGTCTTTTAACGCGGTTTCTCGGGTTTTTGCGCGCCCGGCGCGTGAGTTTTGGCGAGATTTCGAAGCGCGGCGCATTTCCGGTTGCGATTTTTACGCGGGAGTCCCTCAGGCGATCGGCTACGTCGTTTTGATGGAAATGGCGTGACGGAGGGCAGGGAGGCGTCAAACCGCGCCGAAAGGGCAAAACGGCGTAGATATCGATCCTGATCGGCGGTGGGTCGGTCTGAATGACGGTTTATGACTCGGCTGCGGTCATCTTCGCCAGCCGAGAACAGCGGCGGTGGCGGGCGGGTGGAGGACGAAATAGCACTAGCAAACCGAAAAAGGGCGACTAACTAACCCCCAGCGATTCGCGGAAAGTCTGAACAATCAGGGGGGACGGCCATGGCGATCTATATTACCCGGGGTCGATACACGGTCGATGCGGTCAAGGGCATGGTGGCCAATCCCGAGGATCGCGAGAAGGCCGTTGCGCACAACCTAGAAAAGGCGGGAGCCAAGCTAGTGGCCTTATATTTCACCTTCGGTGATTACGACTTCCTCTCAATTTCCGAGGCGCCGAGCGAGCAGATTATCGCTTCGGCACTGATCGCGGGGGTAGCCTCTGGCGGCGTTTCCGACCTGACGACGACGGTCGCCATGACCCCCAAGGAAGCCATGAAGGCGTTCAAGTCAGCGGCGGAACTCAGCAAGTCGTTCAAAGCGCCAGGGCGGTAAATCTCTGGCCTCAAGTTAACGAGGCCGAAGCGTCCAGCGCCACGCCCTTGTCGAGGTTCGCGCCGGAGACCGCTTCCAGTGGTCAAAATTTGACGCGGGGCGCCCATTGCCGTGAGTGTGGCTTAGGGCTCGGCATTGGAGCGCTGTGGCGCATCGCGGACCCCCAAACGACCCAGGACTTCCTCATCCCCGGCTTGCATCCCCGGCAATCCTCCCCTATACACCCGCCCCATCCCACAGGCGAAAGTCTACGCGCCCCCTGAATCAAGGGGGCGCTCCGGTGCCGGTTTTCCGGCCTAATGACGCTTTCGCCGAGGCTCGAACCGGAGAAAGATAAACATGTCGCTGCCCGACTTCTCTATGCGTGGCCTTCTCGAGGCCGGCGCCCATTTCGGCCATCAGTCGCATCGCTGGAACCCGAAGATGGCGCCCTATATTTTCGGCGCCAGGAACAACATCCACATCATCGATCTCGCGCAGACGGTGCCGCTGATGCATCAGGCGCTGAAGACCGTTTCCGACACGGTGGCCAAGGGCGGCCGCGTCCTGTTCGTGGGAACCAAGCGCCAGGCGCAGGAGCAGATCGCCGACGCGGCGAAACGCAGCGCGCAATATTACATCAACTCGCGCTGGCTCGGCGGCACGCTGACCAACTGGAAGACGATCTCGGGCTCGATCCAGCGCCTGCGCAAGCTCGAGGAGCAGCTTTCGGCCGGCGCCGGCGGCGTGACCAAGAAGGAGCGCCTGCTGCTCACCCGCGAGCGCGACAAGCTCGAGAAGGCGCTCGGCGGCATCAAGGACATGGGCGGCACGCCCGACCTCATCTTCGTTATCGACACGAATAAGGAGGCGCTGGCGATCAAGGAGGCGAACCGCCTCAAGATCCCGGTTGTCGCGATCCTCGACACCAATTGCGATCCGGACGGCGTGACCTATCCGATCCCGGCCAATGACGACGCCGGCCGCGCGATCGGGCTCTACTGCGACCTCATCGCCCGCGCGGCGATCGACGGGATCGGGCGCAGCCAAGGCGCACTCGGCATGGATATCGGCGCCGCCGAGGCCCCGCCCGAGGAGCCGGCGCTGGAGACCGCGAACGTCGCGGAGCCCGCCGGGACCGAGGCGCCGACGGAAGCCTTCGAGCTGCTCGCAGCGCCGCGCGGCGCGCCGGACGATCTCGCCAGGCTCCAGGGGGTCGGCCCGCAGATCGTGAAGAAGCTCAACGACGGCGGGGTTTTCCACTATTGGCAGATCGCCGCGCTCTCGGCCGAGCAGGCCGAGAAGCTCGACCACGATCTCAAGCTCGGCGGCCGCGTCGTCCGCGACAATTGGATCGAGCAGGCCCGCGGCTTCGTCGCCGGCTGATCTCGCGCCGATAGGCGTCCTGTCGCACAAATGTCCGAGGATTTCGCCGGCCCTTAAGGGGCCGGCGTCCTTTTGGGAAGAAAGAGCGCCCGCGTCCAACGCGATCGATCGGCGCAAGCAATAGGGGATTTCGCTCATGGCCACGATCACCGCCGCCCTCGTCAAGGAGCTGCGCGAAAGCACCGGCGCCGGCATGATGGATTGCAAGACCGCGCTCACCGAGAACGACGGAAATTTCGACGCCGCCGTCGACTGGCTGCGCAAGAAGGGCCTCTCCAAGGCGGCCAAGAAGGCCGGCCGCGTCGCGGCCGAAGGCCTCGTTTCCGCGCAAATCGACGGGGGCAAGGGCGTCGTCGTCGAGGTCAATTCCGAGACCGACTTCGTCGCGCGCAACGCCGATTTCCAGACGCTCGTGAAGAACGTGTCGCAAACGGCGCTGAAGACCGGCAAGACCGAGGTCGAGGCGCTCAACGCGCAAAGCTATCCGGGCGGGGGCACGGTCGCCGAGGCGGTCACGACGGCGATCGCCAATATCGGCGAGAATCTGACGCTGCGCCGCGCGGCCGAGCTTTCGGTCGCGGATGGCGTGGTCGGCCGCTATGTCCACACGCAGGTTTCCGACGGGCTCGGCAAGATCGCGGTCATCGTCGCGCTCGAGTCGAAGGGCGACAAGGAGGTGCTCTCGGCGCTCGCGCGCCAGCTCGCCATGCATGTCGCCTCCGCCAACCCGCTGGCGATGACGGCTGACGAGCTCGATCCTGCGACAGTGGAGCGCGAGAAGAATCTGCTGCGCGAGAAGAACGCCGGCAAGCCCGACAAGGTGATGGAAAAGATCATCGAGTCCGGGCTCAAGACCTATCACAAGGAAGTGCTGCTGCCCGAGCAGGTCTCCAACCACCCCGATCACGGCGGCAAGACCGTCGCCCAGGCTGTCAAGGAGACCGAGGGCAAGGCCGGATCTCCTATCGCGATCAAGGGCTTCAAGCGCTACGCGCTCGGCGAGGGCATCGAGAAGGCGACCGGCGATTTCGCCGCCGAGGTCGCCGCCGCCGCGAAGGGCTAAAGCGAGGCGAAAACGAATTCGCGCGCATTTCGCGCGAATTCGTTTTTGCTTCGTTTCCGAAGCCCTCGATTTCGCAACCGCAATCTCTCGACGGCGGCGCTGACGTCGCCCGGCGCCGACGCATGATCGGCGGTCGGCGCCGGCTTGCGCGCCCTTCGCTTTCCACCCCCCCGAGAAGCGTATATCCTCGCGCCGCGCGCTCGGGCCGGGGAAGATCGCTCCGTTCGGGGCGAGCTGTTCTTATGTCTGGCGATGTCAGACGATCATTCATTGGCGCGCCGGTCGCGCGCAAAAATCGATGGCCGCGTCGCGGTCGGGGAGGGGACATGACGATTTCAGCGCCTAAGGATGGAATGAACCAGTCGGCCGCCGTCTTGCCGCCGGGAGCGCAAGACATAGCGATGCGATTGGCGAATGGCGTATGCGCAGCTTACGCCGCCTACAACAATGGCTCGAACTTCGATCCGACACTCGCAGGCTACAAGAATTTTGCGTCGATTTACGCTTTCGAATCCCTCCCGAACGGGAACCCTTTTCCCCTCTCTCCGATGGCGGCGGAAGCTGCGGCCCGTGCGACGGAGCGGCCGATTCACCGAGTGAAACGCGAGCCGGCGGCCTATGCGCGCGCCCCCGGCGGCTCGGCCCCGGCCTGCACCGGACCAACGCCGATCGGCTCGCCGAGCATCGGAAGCCAGCTCTTCGGGTTCACCGCGACGGCGGACGACGACTCGCACAACATCCTCGTGCTGCGAGGAACCGTCACGTTCGAAGAGGCGGCGTATGACCTGCTGGGCTGGGGCGACAACACGACCTGCCTTCTGCCAAGCCAGAGCGATGCGCAGCAGAGCTACGGTCAGGTCAACGCGTGGCTGTACGATTTTTACACAAGCGGCAACATCGTCATCACCTCCTTGGCGTCCTCCTGCTTGCTGGCGATCCAGGCGCAGGCGCCAAATCTCCCTTGGTATATGGGCGCGCATAGCCTGGGCGGAGCCCTCGTTTCGCTCGCGGCGCTCGACGCCGTCGCCAGCGGCGCCGTCAACCAGCCGCCAATCGTGTTCACGTTTGGCAGCCTGCATGTGGGTGATGCGGATTTCGTCAAGGCGTATAATCAGGCCGTCCCAAGCAGCTTCCGCGTCGCCAATCTGTGCGACTTCGTGCCCAGCATGGTTTCCCTCGAACCGGTGACGTTGGCCGATCCTTATGTCCACGTCGGGGTCGGGGGAACCTTCGTGTGGCAAACCTGGGACGACTGGGGAAACCACTCTCACGCAAATATCTACATGCCCATGGTGCAGAACCATTGGAGTCTGATCCAATGGCTGCCGCGCATTTATCCGCAATAAGCGGCTTGCGGTAGAGGCCCGGCGACGTGCGGCCTGAGCGTCAGGGTCAGAGCGCGAAAGGGGCCGCATGAGCCGCAATCGCACCCGCGGTCGCGATCCAAATTTTGTCTCGCTTTTCATTAATGTGCTGCAAGGCGCGCCGCAGATGACGGAGGCGATACGGCTGGCCGACGACGTAAGGATGCAAGGCGATGCCCATGACCAGCGGCGCTCGCCGGGCCTGGACAAGCATCTCTTCGAAATTGTCGACGATCATGTCGGCGAACTGGCTTGCGGCGTCCTTGCGCGCGATGATCGCCGGGATGTCGTTGAGCTCCTGCGGATAAGGGACCGATAGGATACGCCCGCCATTGCGCGTTTTAAACCAGATCGGCTGGTCGTCCATGCACCAATCGAGCAAGTAGGCGTAGCCGGCTTCTTCGAGGAGGTCCGGGGTTCGCCGCGATTCTGAAATCCACGGCCCAAGCCAACCTTTGGGCGGCTGACCTTCGAACTGCGTGATCGTCCGGGTCACGTTCGCGATCAGGCGGCGCTCACTGTCCTCGTCCATGTCGCCTTGCCGCACGGAGTTGGTGTAGCCGTGGCTCACGACCTCGTCACGGCGGGCGCGGACCGCATCCATCACTTCTGGGCAATGTTCATAGAGGCTGGTGTTGGCGAGGACCGTTAGGGGCCAGCCCAACTCGCCGAACAGATCCATGAGCCGCCACGCGCCAACGCGGTTGCCATACTCGCGCCAACTGTAGTTGAGGACGTCGGGCTGAGGCGTGGCGGGCGCTAGCTCCGCGCCCAGGCCCTCGTCAAAGGCGAAATGCTCCAAATTCAGACCCACATACACCGCCAGCCGCTGACCGGCGGGCCATTCATAGGTCGGGCGACCCGTGATGGCTCGATAACGGAAACGATTGTGATCCGGCAGGCCCCCGGCAGGCGGTTGCAATCTCATTGCGGCTCCATTCCTCAAGTTGTATTCGTGTTTCTATCATTCAAACGTTTGTCGCACACGCTGCGCCGCTAGCGCATGACGGGGCGCTCGGCGCCCACGGCCTGGTCCCTTCGCTTTCCAGCCCTCCAAGAAGCGTATATTCTCGCGCCCGCGCGCGCTCGGGCCGGGGAAGACCGCAGTCTCATGTGGCAGGAACGTGTAGACGCCTTCTGGGATGGAAAGCGCGGTCTCGCGCTGGGCTTCTTCGACGAGGAGACGGTCGCGGCCGAGGGCGCGCGCCCGGAGATCGCCGTCTTCGCTTCCGCGACCGAAGCGATGGACGACGCCCAGCTCGTCGATCTCGTCGCGCCCGAGCGCTGGCGCTGCGGCTGCCAGCTCTTCGAATTGCCGCGCGGGCGCCGCTATGTCGCGCTGCACGCCGCGGGCGGCGCCGAGCTGCGGCTCGAGCTTTGCGACGACAAGCTCGGTCTCGTCGGCGGCGAATGGCGCCTGCTCTTCATCGAGCTGCCCGATACGGGCCTGCAGGCCGCGCCCGCCTTCAACGCCTCCTCGCTCTCCGCGCGCGGCGATCTCGCGCGTTATGCGCAGGAGCGGATCGTGCGTAGCGGGCCCAAGCTCGTTTGGGCGCTCGGCCAGAAGCGCAGCCTGGAGCACGCCGCCGCGACGATCATCGTGCAGCGCCTGGAGCCGGCGCAGCGGCTCTTTCCGGCCCAGCAGAGCCATCTCGCGGTCGAGGCGCGGGAGCTTCGCGAAGAGCGCGAGGAAGCGCCGCCGCGCGCGCCTTTCGCGATCATGGAGCATTGGCTGCGCGAAGGGGGCGCGCCTTGCGCGACGCTGCGGCTGCGCTTTGCGACCTTCTCGCAAGGCGACGCCTTCCTCAAGCGCGCCTCGGCCTTTCTCGCCCTGCAGCAGCGCCGCGCCTTTCGCGATTGGGCGCGCGAGCAGCGGCGCCATGGCGAGCCGATCGCCGACCCGCTGACTTGCGACGACATCCGCGTCGCGCTCGCGCGGCCGCAGGAGCGCCTCGACGTGGTGGAGCGCAGCGGCGCGGTCGTCGTGCATAATCTCGCCAAGCTCCTCGGCGCGCGGAACGCCGCGCCCGCCGACGGGGTTTCGGCGCGGCGTTTGATGGATGAAGCCGGTCCCGGCGCCGTTGTGGACCTGGCCTTTCAGGGAGCCGCGCTCGGAGACGACGTCGGCCTCGTCAGCGCCTGTCCCGACGGAGGCGATTTCGAGGTGCTGCCGGTGGATCCGGGCGGCGTGCGTCACGCGCGCGTCTTCCGCCTCGGCTTCGACGGCTTGAGCGCGCGCGCGATGCATGAGGACGACCCGCTGCTCGAGGAAGTCCTGCGCCTCGCCGCGGAAGCCGAGCGCGGCGCGGAGCTCGGCGCGTCGGAAGCCAAACGCGCCGCGCCCTTGCAAGAACGCCGCGAAAGGCTCGTCGCCAGCCTGAACAGAGCGCTCGCCGCCGCGGGCTATGGCGAGCGCTTCGATCCGACGCGGAAGTGGAGCGAGCTCGATCCTTTGCGTTTTTGGAGCTTTTGCGCGCTCGTTTCCGGCTGCCCCGCCGCGGGCCGCGCCGACCTCGCGGCGCGCGGCGGATTCGAGGCTTTCGGCGCCGATCCCGCGCTGACCCATGCGCTCGCCGGCCAGCCGGACCTGCGCCTCGCTGAGGCCGCGCCGCGCCGAGCGGGGGAGGAAGCGCGATCGCTCGTTCACCGCTACGCCGCCGCGCTCGGCCTTGCGGGCGTCGTCGCGCCGCGCGCCGACGCCGCCACGCAGCTCGAGGCCTATCGCCTGCTCCGTCAGACGCCGCTGGCGCGCGAGCTCGCGACGGCGCGTTTGGCGCTCGACGAACCTTCCTTCGATGCGACGGCGCTCGCGGAGACGGCTGCGACGCTCTCCAACGAAGCCATGGTGGAGCGCGCGGTGATCTATTGCGACGACTGGGGTTTTCCGCAGAAGGGCGAGGCGCTGCGCGACTATCTCGAACGGCGCCGCGACGGCGAATGGACCTCGGCTGCGGAAGGCGCGGGCCTCGCTCTCATCGTCGCCGAAGCCGACGCCTATTGGCGGGAAGTCAATGCGGCGCGCGCTCGCACGGCCGAGGAGCCGGCGCCCGAGAAGCCCGGCGGCTTGCTCGCGGCGGTGCGCGGCTTCTTCGTGCGCGGCGCGTCCAAGGCGGCGCAGTCGTGACAGGCGCGGCCGAGCCCGCGCCGGGCGAGGGCGAAGCGCGAAGCGCCGCTCCGGAGCGCATGACGATCACGCTCGTCGGTCCTCGCGGCGCGGGCAAGTCCACATTGATCGCGGCGCTGCCCGACTGCGTCTCGCAGGGCGCGCATGGTTATCCGCCGGAGCTGCGCCTGACCTTGCAGCCGATCGGGCGCGGCGAGTTCGAAGGCGGCCATGCGGCGGCGTCGAGATATGAGCTTCTCGAGAGTTTCGTTTCTCCTTATGAGCGTCTGCGCGAGACGGTCGAGAGCGGCGGCGAGCCGACGTCGCCCGAAACGCCGCAAGAGTATTTTTTCCGCCTGACGCCGAATGCGGAGACGCCGCAGGAAGAACGAGATCACGCTGCGTTCCGGCGGAATCGCCTGAACGCGGAAGACGTGATCGATTCTAAAAAGTTTGAGCGCGCTTCGCGCGAAAAACCGGCTTCAACTTATTCGCAGCGCGCTCAAGAAGCGCCGCGCCTTCTCGAGATCGTCGACGTCGGCGGCGATCTCGCGGCCCCGGAGGAGGGGCGGCCGCAATTGGCGCCGGTCGCGTCGCGCGTGCAGTTCGCGACAAAGCTGCTCGCGAGCGACGCGATCGTTTTCGTGCTGCCGCTCGTGCGTCTGGAAGAGAGCCGCTGGGCCGGCTCGATGGCGCGGCTCATCGAGCGCCTGGCGCTCTCGCCGGATCGCAAGGCCAAGCGCATCGTCGTCGCCTGGTCTTTCTATGAGCGGCTCTTCGTCAATCTCGGTCCTTCGGCCTTCACCTATGCTTGCGATCCCGAGGTCGCGGCGCATGTGCTGCGGCGGACGCTGGCGCAAGCGCCCTGGCTCGACGCGCTGCGCGAGCTCGAGCGCAAGCCCGACGTCAGCTTACGTTTTTGCGTCTTCTCGTCTTTCGGCTTCGTCAAAGGCTTTCAAAATCCCAATCTCGACCCGCATCAGCCGGGCGACCGGCGCTTTAGCCGAATGGACGCGCAGAGAAGACCCTCGCTCGCGGAATTCTGGCGCCCCTTTCTCGCCGCCGATCCCATTTTGAACGCCGCGCTCGGCTGGGACGGCGCCTTCTGCTTTTCCTACGAACGGCTTGCGGCTGCGCCGCAGGGGCTGGCGGTGGAGTAGGGGGACTGGGCGACGGCCCTGCAACGTCCGGCTCGAGACGCCGCCGCTCAACGGCGCAGAAAATTAATCCCACGCCGGCGCGGCCTTTGCTGACTTGACAGAGTGGAGATGTATGCGGCTGAGAGCGTTGCTGCGGTCGCCGCCGGCGCCGAGCCGTTCCGAAAGCCCGCGCAAAGAATAAAAAGCGAGACTGTTGTTCCTTTAGAGTCTTTCCGACTTAAGCTGAAGCGTATCCAGCGCCCTCGAAATAAGCGGCGCATTCTTGTGAGGGGAAGTGATCGAGGAGAGTTCCGATCCTTCGCCAGAGCGCG
>Ga0335078_10016999_pt1 | contig 10807 bp, 8 predicted proteins | sample Lox_Sample_32_FD_206711 | JGI IMG/M metagenome (GOLD analysis project Ga0335078, IMG submission 206711) | Soil microbial communities from Loxahatchee National Wildlife Refuge, Florida, United States - Lox_Sample_3.2 | ecosystem: Environmental > Terrestrial > Soil > Wetlands | place: USA: Florida... | reverse complement strand
TGATATATTTTGGCCCTGATTCCGGGGAGGGGTATCAATGTCCCGAGTCCTAGATATCGTGCAGAATCGCGATCTTTTCCAGGTGGAAGAGGAGCAGACCGTGGCCGAGGTGGCCCGGCATATGATGGATCTCCACGTTGGAGCAATCCTGGTAATGAACCAGGGACAGCTTCGCGGGGTGTTTAGCGAGCGCGACCTCATGAAACGCGTCGTCTGCGAGAAACTGGATCCCGACCGGACGCCTGTCCGCGAGGTCATGACACACGCCGTAGCCACCATCGACGAGAACGCCAGCGTCGAGGATGCCTTACAAGCCATGGAAGCCAATCAATGCCGGCACCTGCCGGTTACTCGCGGCTCGCGCGTGGTGGCGTTTCTCTCGATGCGCGACCTGATGCATTACGAGCTCGCCCTCAAAACCGAGGAGTTACACCATATGCGGGCCTACATCCACGGGAGCGCTTGAAGACCGGCATCATTGTTTTTGCGCACGGTTCGCGAATTGAATCGGCCAACCAGGCGGTTCGCGAGGTGGTGAACGCCGTGGCCTGGCCGCGCGGGCCGTACGAGCACGTGGAAGCTGCCTTCCTGGAGCTCGGACGCCCCGATCTGGCCGGCGCGGCCTCGCAATTGGCGGCTGCGGGCGTCGAGCGCATCCTGGTAATTCCCTATTTTCTCACCCTCGGCCTGCACCTGGAGCGCGATCTGCCGCGCCTGGTCGAGGAGACGGCGCGCCGGTTTCCCGGTGTCGAATTCCTGACAGCCCCGCCGCTTGATGGGCACCCTGCGCTCACCCGGATCGTGCTCGATCGCGCGCGCGAAGCTCTCGGGTGACCGGAATCCTGCCCTGAGCCGGCCCTCGCGAGGGTGCGAACCAAACACCGGGATTCGCCCGCGCATATGCACGATCTCCCCGCTCCCGAAGCCCGGTTCCCGCTGCCTCCTACCGCCCTCCGTGAACTTACCAATCCCCGCCCGCTCCGTAGAGGGGTAGTTCGATTGTCTTCTGCGCGGCCTCGCATTCGCGGCGCTCACCACGCTATCGATAAAGACAGGAGAGAGGGATCAGCGGTCCTGGCAAACCGCTCGCTTACGCTCGCGGCTCTGTTTCCGTCCGGCTTTTGCACCGGGTTAGAGAGCGCGAGCGGTCTCGAGCGGCCAGGCTTCCCCAATTCAGTTAAGCACTCCATCCGCCTCACCTCGCAGCGTAACTTTTTGATCCTCTCCACGGATTATCTTAATGAAGGAAGTCGCTGGGAACAGAATGACGCCGGGCGCCAACGAGGAGATGCGGATTCGAGCAGCGCAACGCGATCCTTCACGGTTTGGCGATCTTTACGAAGAGAATTTCTTCCGCGTGTACGCCTATGTCTCCCGCCGCGTGGGCGATCGTCACCAGGCTGAGGATCTTACGTCGGATGTGTTTCGGGAGGCGCTGGCGGACATCGGTAAATTCGAGTGGAGAGGCGCGCCTTTCCTGGCTTGGTTGCTGCGCATTGCGTCGCGGCTGATCGCGGATCATTACAAGCGTTCGGGCCGCGAGACGGGAAATCCGATGGCAGGCCCGGAACAGCCGTCTACAGACGAGATCGAGCGCAGCGCCATGCTGTTCCAGCTCGTTGAGCGGCTTCCGGAGGCCCAGTTCCGCGTCATTCAGATGCGATTTGTGGAGCAGAAGAGCATCCGGGAGATTGCCGCCGAACTCGGACGCAGCGAAGGCGCGGTGAAGCAGCTTCAGCTGCGGGCGATCGAGAACCTGCGCGCCCAGATGGAGGGTCCTTATGCCTGACCGCGACCGGACCGAACAACTGGATCGGGCAATCGAGTCGGCCCTGAGGGGGGAAGCGCCCGCCATCGGCGCCGATCCGGAACTGAAGAGCCTGGCGGAGATCGTTAAGAGCCTTTGCCGTCTGCCGGAGGAGAACTTCAGGGCAGCTTTGAAGAACAAATTATTGAGGAGAGCAGCTATGACTATATTGACATCGACGGCGGTTGGATTCCGCACGGTCACGCCTTTCGTCATTCATGCACGGGCGCCCGAAATGATTGACTTCATGCAAAAAACGTTCGGAGCCGAGGAGCTCAAACGCAAAACCGGCGAGGCTATTGGATTCTACTCGGAGGTGCGCATTGGCGACTCCCTGATCATGATCGGAGGCGGCACGGCGGCGCGCTGGGGCAATCTGCCCTCTGCGCTGCACGTGTACGTGGACGACTGCGATGCGGTATACCGGCGGGCACTGGACGCCGGCGCCGTGACGCTTATGGGTGAGGTGGGGCAGCCTGCCGACCGGCCGTACGGCGAGCGCAGCGCCTTTGTGCAGGACGCTTTCGGCAACTACTGGTACATTGCCACGCGGCTTGGGCCTTCCGCCGCGCCACATACAGGGGCGGTGCTGCCGTATCTGCATCCGGAGGACGCTCGAAAGCACATCGATTTTCTCCAGCGCGCATTTGGAGCGGAGGAGATGACGGTTGCCGAAGCCGGAGGCCGCATCATGCATGGCTCGCTGCGGATCGGCGACGCCGTGGTGGAGTTGGGAGAGCCGCAGGACCGCGCCGGCATCCCAACCAACGGCATGTTCCTGTTCGTGGAGGATGTAGACGGCGTTTATGCGCGGGCGCTCGAGGCGGGCGCAACCTCGTATCGCCCTCCGGAGGACCTCCCTTACGGGATGAGGTCTGCCATCGTGAAGGACCCGGCTGGATATCTGTGGTGGCCGGCACGGTGGATTCGGTGAGCGATCGGGATCTCAAAACAAATGTTCGTGTCGAGCCGGCGTACGGCGCCGATTCGATCTTTTGGAACGACCGGGTTGGGAGGTTTCCGATACAATTCCAGCGTTTTTTGGGTGTCGATTATCGGAAAGCGCCTCGTCCCTCTGCCTCCAGCTCTTCCCATAGGTCGATCCGAGGTCCCCGACGGAGTGGGCGTGACGCCTCCCTCAATGTTCCCTCGGTGGATGAATCTCCGCGGGCCGTTTGAGTTGTTGCCTGAACTACACTATTCCCAACGGCCATGAATCCTCAGCGGTCTCAGGTTCAATGTCGCGATTACGCAGCGCCAGCGCCCAGTCGAGATTCCTTGATTGGTCACGGCCGTTTTTGCGGGCTGCCGGCAGTCCCGGCCGGGCTTGCGCAGATGTGGGCGTTCGAGAGTGTACGGAGCGGGCGGCGGTGGACCAGTTTCCATACTTGGAATTTCACCGTGAACCGGTGCCACGGCTGCAGTTTTCCCCATCGGCAGATGAATCAAATTCCCAGACGGTCTGTCCAGGCTGGTAACGTGCCATCGAGATCGAACACGATTTGTCGCTTGGCTGCCTGCCCTGGCCGCCGTTTCCAGCCCCAAACCCTCCGGAACATGGGTGGCGCGATCCGTTTCTTACTGGTACCAACGTAAAATCTCGCCCGCATTGCTGTGCGGCTCGGCCTCGCCCCAGTATCATCGTGATTATGACGCTCGGGGGAAGGATCGCAACTTCACTGCTGATGTTATCCGCATGCGGCCACGCATGGGCGCAGAATCCGGCGGCGGGAGCTTCCACCGGAACTCCTCCGGGCGCGCCGCAGGCCAGCGGGTTCGTGGGCAGCAATGCTTGCAAGACCTGCCACGCCGACGTCTGGTTCAACTTTTACAAGAACCCGCATTTTATCGGCATCGCTTCGGGCAAGGAGCCGCCGGATCGCACCGGCTGCGAAGGCTGCCACGGCCCCGCGCAGGCGCACATCGCGGCGCACGGAGGAAAGACCACCATTCCCCACGCGTTTTCGCTGATGAATCCCACCCAGGTTCTGGACGCCTGTCTGCGCTGTCACGGAACCGACCTCAACCGCGCCAACATACGCCGCTCTGACCACACCCTGAATGGCGTGGCGTGTACCAGTTGCCATTCGATCCATCACTCCCCCGCGCCGAAGTTTCTTCTCGCCAAACAGCAGCAGCACGAGCTGTGCTATTCCTGCCATGCCGGCGTCCGCGCGCAGTTCGATATGCCCTCCAAGCACCGCGTCAATGAGGGCTTCATGGAATGCTCGGATTGCCACAATCCGCACGGGGCCTTCGCCGCCACCTGGGGCATGGGACAGACGCGCATGGTGCAGCGGTCCCTGGGAAGCGAAGAACCCTGCCTGAGATGTCATGTCGACAAGCGCGGCCCGTTCGTCTATGAGCATCCCTCGGTGGCCGTCGAAGGCTGCGAAATCTGCCACCACCCGCACGGCTCGGTGAACGCCAAGCTCCTGCGGCGTCCGGTGGTGTTCACTCTCTGCCTCCAGTGCCACAACGGCGAAGGCTCGGGAACGCGCAACCACGGCGTGGATATTCAATCGGCTCGCCACAACCTGCTCGATCCGAAATTCCAGCAGTGCACCACCTGCCACGTGCGGATTCACGGATCGAATGCCGACCAGTTCTTCCTGAGGTGATCATGAGGCGATTCCTGTTATTTCTCGCGGCAGCCGCCGCTCTCCAGGCGCAGCAGGTGGTCGCCCCGACTCCCGAGCAGGTGGGCTCGGCGCGCGGCGAGAACACCGGCGATTACAATATCACTCAATCCTTTGAGCTGGGCTATCGCTTCAAAGACGTCTTCGGCGATGAGGGCATGTACCGCAGCGTGGTGGATATCGGCAACGGCCTCCGGCTGCTCTCGAGCAGCCTCTCGGTGGTTTCCAAAGACGGCCACGGCCATTACTTCGACGAGATCACGCTCAACACCATCGGCCTCGGAAACGATAATTACCAGGCCGCCATTTTGCGCATCCGGAAAAACCGGCTGTACCGCTATGACATGACCTGGCGGCTCAACGCGTACTATGTTCCCGGGCTGACCGTGGCGGGCGGCGAGCACCTCGAAGACACCACCCGCCGCATTCAGGACCACGATCTGACGTTGTTGCCCGAATCCCACTACCGCTTCCACCTCGGCTACAGCCGCAACACCGAAAGCGGCCCGGCGCTGACCACCTCGCAGGAATTCGACGCGAGCGGCATCGGCTTCCCAGTCTTCGCCAACATTCGCCGCCAGTGGAACGAATACCGGCTGGGCGCGGATCTGGATTTCGCCGGCTTCCGGCTCACCCTGCAACATCGGTGGGATTTTTTCAAAGACGATACGCCTCTCACGGCGGACGGCGTCCAGGGCTCGCCCGAGCTGAACGATCAGAGCGTGCTGCAGCAGTTCCAGCGCTCGCAGCCCGTCCATGGCTCGAACCCCGGATGGCTCGGCAATCTCTATGGCCGCCGGAAGCTCTGGGGTGTGGATGGGCGCCTCTCTTACAACAGCGCCCACGGCAATTTCGCCCTGGACGAGCTCGCGGCGGGCATCAGCAGTTTTGGAGCGGCGGCCAGCCGCCAGATTGCCGTGGGAGGCGATGCGAACCGTCCGGACCTTGCCGGCGACCTCAACCTGAGCCTCTATCCCTCCTCGCGCCTGACCGTCGTCAACAACACCTCCATCTCCAGCAACCGCATCGACGGCCAATCCAGTTACACCGAAGCGGATGATGGCGTCAACCTCGGCACCACGGTCTACTTTCGCTATCTGGGTGTTCGGCTGGCGACTAACTCCACCGATGTCAATTACCGCGTGAACGATTGGTTCGGCCTTTACGGAGGATACCACTACTCCGACCGCCTGATCACCACCGTCGAAGGGCAGTTCGTTCCGGCGTTCGATTCGACCTTGTCATTTCTCTACCAGGTCAGCAACCACGAAAACGCGGGCGTCTTGGGCCTGCGGTTCCGCCCGCTGAAGCCCCTGACGATCAACCTGGATGGAGAGGTCGGGCGGGCCAGCTACCCGCTCACGCCGGTCAGCACCAGCGCGTATCACACCATCAACGGGCGCGTCCAGTACCGCTTGAAGAATCTGCAGCTTTCTACTTCTTACAAGCAATACTATAACTTAAACCCGCCGATGTCGTTTTCGAACTATAGCTCGCACTCTCGTACTTACAGCGCCGACGCTTCCTGGATGGCGCGGAGCTGGTTCTCGTTTGACGCGAGTTATAGCAAGCAGCACCTGGATTCGCTCGACGGCCTGGCTTTCTTTTCCGAGGTCGGACCGTTGAGTCCATCACAGTTACAGACCAGTTACTCTTCCCTCTATATCAGCAACATCCACTCGGCTAACATCGGAACGCGGGTGGTGATCGGGAAACGCGCCGACCTCTACGCCGGCTACACCATCACCAAAGATACCGGAGACGGGCGCTCCACGGCCGCGCCCTTGGGCGCGAATCCGCTCCAGGCACTGCTCGATTCCGTCCAGACTTTTCCGCTGACGTACCACTCGCCGCTCGCGCGCCTGTCCATCCGCATCGCTCCCAAGATCCGCTGGAATGCTGGCTGGCAATACTACGATTACACCGAGGAGTTTCACCTGCTGGGATACAACCAGAACTTCCACGCGCACACCGGATTCACCAGCGTGCTCTGGTCGTTCTGAGGATGCCATGCCCTGCCGCGCAGCCGCCGCCAGTTGATGTGAGGCGGCTGAACAGATGCATTCCGTCCCGCTCCCCTCAATCCGCGCGCCTCGGCCGCGCGGTGCGGCCCGCTCGATCCGCACGCCCGCCGAATCCATGCCTGGGCGGTGATCGAACGCATTCCCAGGCCGGTGGCGCCACCCGCCATGGACCGGTACTTCGAAACTCGCCACCCCAACGTCCTCCCGCTCAATAGCCTGACTCAGCCGCCATCACGGAAACCGTCACTTTCGTGGCACGGCAAGGCGTGTTTCATACCCGGTCGTGGCTTCCCGCAATGGGCCATTGACAAATTTCCTCAAGAAATCGTCTCCATCGGCTCAACAGGTTGCAGAGGTCGCGGTCCGAAACCGGCCACCCGCATGCTACCGTCAAATCGAGTAGAAACTGTCGCTGGGTGCGAACAGTTCTCGCCGAGCCGTCTGCTGGAGGAGAGCCTTACCCGGGGGGCCACAAATCCGGAGCACAGGCGTGCGACGCTTCTTGACCCCGCACCAGGGGTGTTAAGCCTGGGCCCTACAGGGCACGCTCCTCGCGAGCGCTCCTCCTTCAGAAAGAGGAGTACGGAACCGGTTCCAATGTCCGGGCGCGCTGAGCGCCCCATGAAATGAAAGAAGAGCAAAGAAGAACTGAACACGGCAGCGGCGATCGCCCGGCTTAAGCGGAAGGTGCGGCTTCGCTTTCACCAGCAGCCGCGAAACGCCGCCGTCACCCGGCGTCATTCCTCATCTCAGCCATACACCGAGCCCAACCTGCGCCCTCGCCCTCACCCCCAGCCAGCTTTCCTCTTCAGCGCCTCCAGCTCTTCCAGCGTCCGCGGCCAGTCCTCGCGCAGCAGCCGCGAAAGGCCGCGGTCGGCGAGCAGCTTTCCCCCCGTCTGGCAAGCCGCGCAATAATTCGTTTCATTGGAGGCGTACCGGATCCGCTGAACCTTGGCCCCGCAGCGGGGACACGGCTGTCCATACCGTCCATGTACCGCCATCCCCTCTCGGAAAGCCGTCACTTTCTCTGGAAAGGTGCCGCCCGCCTGCGCGCGCAGACGGGCCACCCACTCCGCCAGCACCACCTGGGTGGCTGCGAACAGGCGGGCAACCTCCTCTTCGTCCAGCCGCGCCGTCAAAGCCACCGGAGACAGGCGCGCGCGGTGCAAAATCTCATCCGAATACGCGTTGCCGATGCCGCTGAACAGGCGCGGATCGGTGAGGGCCCGCTTCAGCGTGTGGTTCTCCAGGCGCAGCGCCTTGGCAAACTCTTTTTGGCTCGCCGCCATCACCTCGATCCCGCCCGCATCCAGCGCGCTTAGCCCTTCTTCGCCCGCGGCCATGTGCAGCGAGGCGCGATGCTGCGAGCCGGCTTCCGTCAGTACCAGCGAGCCGCTCGAAAACTCGAAAACCGCCAGGGCGTTTTTGGACGCCCTCCGAAGGCCCGCGCGCCAGTGCAGCCTCCCGGCGATCATCAGGTGCAGCGCCACCCAGAGGCCGCCTTCCACGCCGATGGCGATCCGTTTGCCCACCCGGCGCACCTCCCTCACCTGCCTGCCGTAAGCCTCATTCAAGGGCGGCTCGATGGACCTCAGCAGAAAGGGTCCGCGAATCAACGCCCGCTCGAAGCGCTCCCCCACGATGCGCTCGCGGAGCGCCTCCACGTAAATTTCCACATCGGGAAGCTCGGGCATGCGTCGATACAAAATTTTACAATGAGCGGGCGTTATAACACATCCAACGCATTGAGAGAGGAAGGGACTCCGATGTCTGGACCGAAGATGCTGTTAGATCCCGCCAGGCTGGGAACACAAGCCGGGAACCTGGAGAAGGACATGCGTAAGCGAATTGTGGGTCAGGACGAGGCCGTCCGCCAGATTGTCGAGAGGTACCAGATATTCCTGGCCGGGATGGCCGCGCCGGGACGGCCTGTAGGCACAATGCTGTTTCTGGGGCCGACCGGGGCCGGCAAGACTCACAGTGTCGAAGCTCTGGCTGAGAGTGTGATGGGCGATCCGCTGGCCGTGGTCAAAATCGATTGCGCCGAGTTTCAGCACAGCCATGAAATCGCCAAGCTGATCGGTTCGCCTCCCGGTTACCTGGGACACCGCGAGACCCACCCCCTGCTCAGCCAGGAGGCTCTCAACCAGTTCCACACCGATACGCTCAAGCTCAGCTTCGTGCTGTTCGACGAGATCGAGAAGGCCAGCGACGCTCTGTGGAACCTGCTGCTCGGCATCCTCGACAAGGCCACACTGACCTTGGGCGACAACCGCCGCGTGGATTTCTCCCGTGCCATGATCTTCCTCACCAGCAACCTCGGCGCCGCCGATATGAACCAGATCCTTCAGCCGAAGCTGGGTTTCGCCGCCGCCCAGCCGCTCTCTCTCGATTTCTCGACGGCCACGCGCCTGGCGCGCAGCGGCATCGAGGCCGCTCGGCGGCGTTTCTCGCCGGAGTTCGTAAACCGGATTGATAAGATCGTGGTCTTCCGGCCGCTTGGAAGCGCCGAGTTGCTCCAGGTTCTGGACCTGGAATTGGAAGCGGTGCAGCATCGCCTGGAGAATTCCAGCGAAACGCCCGAAGTGCAGTTCACGGTCAATGACCAGGCAAGAGAGTTCCTGCTTCGGGAAGGGTTGGACCCGCGCTACGGCGCACGGCATTTGAAGCGCGCCGTCGAGCGGAGCGTAGTCAATCCGCTGTCGTGCCTGATCGCCTCGGGTCAAATACAGGAGCGTGACCGCCTGGTCGTCGATTTCGACCCCGAGCAGGATCGGCTGGTGTTCTTCAAGGAGTCCCGGGAACCGGCGGCCGCCGCCGCCACCGCCGCCTGAACCGCCATGTGGGGCGGACGCCTTCGTCCGCCGCGCGACCCCCAGGTCGCGCCCTCGCGGTCTCTAATCGACTCAAGGCGGGCGCTATGCCGAGGGCGGCTCGAAGTACATCTGCGCCAGTTCGGGCTTCTCGCGGATGGCTTTACGCCAGCAGGAGCGGGCCTCTTCATCCTGGCCAACCGACATGAGCGCGTGGCCCAGGTTCAGCAGCGCCTCGGCAAACTGCGGATCCTCGTTGAGCGCCTGCTGGTAAAACACCACCGCATCCTGCGTCTGGCCGCGCTTCTGGCAGATCAGGCCGGCGTTGTAGTACAGCTCGGCACCGTGCTCGCCCAACTCGATGAGCTTGCGGTGCAACTGGTAGGCCTCTTCGTAGTCCTGCTGTTCCAGCGCCAGGGCCGCCAGGCCGCGAACCGCATCGGACGATTCCGGGCGCAGGGTGAGAGCTTCCTGGAAACAGCGCCGCGCATCTTCGGGCACACCCGAGCGCGCGTGCGCGATGCCCGCGTTCAAATAGGCTTCCGGCCAATCCGGCCGCTTGGACAGGCAGGCGTGGAAGGCTTCCGCGGCGGCGCCATAATCGGCGCGCATCAGGCGCAGGTAGCCCAGCCGGAAAGTCGCATCCGCCCACTCGGCAGCGTCTTCGGGAATCCGTGCGTACAGCTTTTCGGCCTTCGGGCGCTCGTTCTGCTGCTCCAGCACCAGGCCCAGGTTCCACAGCACGTCGGGCTGGTTGGGATCCACCTCGATGGCCTTCTCGTAGCAGCCGCGGGCCGCGGTCAGATCGCTCAACTCCTGGTGGGAAACGCCCAGGTTCAGGTAAGCCTGCACTGCGTCCGGCTTCACCGCAATCGCCTGCTGGTAAGCCAGCGCCGCCTTCTGGTGATTCCCCATCTTGTGGTAAGCCACACCCAGGTTGAACCAGTTTTCATAACGGTCGGGCGCGATCTCGGCCAGGTTCCGGCAATGCCGCGCAGCCGTCAGGTAGTCCGCCTCGGCGAAGGCCATGCTGGCCAGCGCTTCCAGGGCCACCGGCGATTCCGGTTGCAGGTCGGCCAGCATTTCGGCATAACGCCGGATCGAATCCTTATCCTTCAATTCCAGGAACAACGAAACCAGGTTGGAAAGAGCTTCTTCGGATTGCGGATTGCGCCCCAGCACTTTCCGGTAGTACTCCACCGCTTCGGCATTCCGGCCGGTCTGTTGCAGGGCCACGGCCTTGCCGAAGAGCGCCTGTTCGTGATCCGGAAACAGGACCAGAAACTTCTCCAGTGGATCGACCGCTTCCTCGGGATGCCCGGAATGCAGCAGTGCCACCCCCATTCCCAGCAAGGCCCCGTTGCGCGAGGAATCGATCTCGAGAGCGCGGCTGAACGATTCGGCCGCACCTTGCCAGTCTTTCAGATTGCCCCGGCAAACTCCCAGGTTGAAATGCGCGGTCCGGTGGCGGCTGTCGAGCGCCACCAGTTGCAGGTAGGCTCCTGCCGCGGACTCGTAATCGCG
>Ga0335078_10016998_pt1 | contig 10808 bp, 8 predicted proteins | sample Lox_Sample_32_FD_206711 | JGI IMG/M metagenome (GOLD analysis project Ga0335078, IMG submission 206711) | Soil microbial communities from Loxahatchee National Wildlife Refuge, Florida, United States - Lox_Sample_3.2 | ecosystem: Environmental > Terrestrial > Soil > Wetlands | place: USA: Florida... | reverse complement strand
CACCCAACAACTTACGATGATGAGAAAATTTTGATAGAAAGGGGGAAGATTGATGAAGAGCAGGCGGATGATTTGGCGCGCATCTGGCTCACGGGAAAGCCCTCCGATGCGGGCTGATGTACCTGCAGCTGCTGATCAACGCAGATCCACGAAATCAGAAAGTTTCTTTACCATGCTCTCGTAGCCAGGAGCCATCAGATGCACCCCTGAGGCACGGGTAGTCCGCCTTATCTCAGATATCAGGCCTGAAAAAAAGTCAAAGTTGATCTCGTCAACCTTGGTAGACCTAACGCCCACCGGAAGATCCTCGGTCTTTTTCAGCGCCTCGATAAATTCCGCAGGCATCGAAATTCCTGGGACGTTTGTAGACATATAATTGGCTGTGCCATAAGATTTGCACGGAAACATGCCTACCAGTACAGGCATATCGTATTTCTTCATCGCATCCAAGAAGTGTTTTGCCTTCTCCACATCGAAAACGATCTGCGTCTGCATGAAGTCCGCGCCCAGCCGTACCTTCCTTTCAATCTTCAGAAGTTCAATCTCCTGTGGCTCATTGTTTGGATTGCCCACAATGCCCACATGCATTTTGACCTTACCGACAATCTTATTTCCGGCAAGGTCAACGCCTTCATCCACCATTGCCCGTACCAGTCTGACGAACTGCGCAGTGTCTATGTCGTAGACAGGCATCGCGGCGGGATTATCGCTTAGGGAGGTATGATCGCCGCTCATGGTCAAGACATTCCGGATCCCCAAAGCAGAGGCGGCGAGGAGGTCTGAGATTATGGAAAGTCTATTCCTGTCCCTCACGGTCATCTGGCAAATTGCTTCAACCCCGTTGTCCTGTATGACATGGGATACGGCTATGCTGCTTAGGTAAGCTTGAGCTCGGGGGTTGTCGGTCACATTACACGCCACAACGCTGCTCCTGAGGATCCTCGCCGTTTCCAGAACCTCATCAAAAGTTGCGGATTTCTTAGGCACGATCTCGCCCGTCACGACAAACTTGCCGGCTTCAATTGCCTTCATCAGCCTGGAATAAGCCTCGCGTGCCAGAGGGGGACCCACCTATTTGTTCAGTATTTCTTGAGGCTGAGCCTTCCTAGATCTGTCCTTCGGCTCCCTATACTTGGAGAATTCGGACAGCCTACCCTGCTGTTTCAGATTGTTATATATTAGAACCCAAGCGCAGTCCCGAGCGTATCCTCCGGCCTCGCATTTGCCTTCAGACATCCCCCCGCAGGGTCCATTAAGGAGGGATTTGGAACATCTTGACACGGGGCATATGCCTCCTGTTTCAAACAGAAGGCAATCGGTGCATGCCCTACACCTCTCGTACAGGCGCCCGATCCGCTCAACCTTCCCTATGAATAAGGTATCGAGACCAGGGATAACCGTCTTCCCGATCTGTTCACCCACAACCTGGACCCCGGCTCCGCAGCTGAGTATGATTACGGCATCGGCAGATTCCAAGGCGCTGCGTGAACCCGCGAGATCCCGCCTCACCAGCCTCAGATCGCAAGGAGACTCTACCACGACGCCACCGATAACCTTGGTTCCAAGCTTACATGAAAGCTCTTTGACCTGCTCCTCGCCCCCGGTCTGACATCCGGTTGCGCATGTCCCGCAGCCGATTATGAATATCCTCCCGTAAGGAGCGCTCATCTCAAGTATTTTATCAAGGGGCTTCTTCTTGGTTATTATCAACACAATATCTCCAAAAAAGGGTTAGTCACCATCACGAGTTGTGTTCTTATAATTTTTTCTGTGATAAAAAATGTTTAACTTCTACGGCATTCCTGCGGTAAGGCAAAAAGGAGGGATAGGAAAACGTGGGGATATTCGAGACTCTTATTTAGCTGCAATAACCTTCTTGTGGCATGGCATTGCAGCTTGATGACCGCAAAGCAGGGCTGCTATTAGTGGTCATAGCAAACATTCTGTGGGGGACTGTGTTCGTAGCCTCACAGGTGGGGCTCGAGTTTACAAACCCTTATAATGTTGCATTCTTGCGGTTCTTTGCTGCGGCCGTGCCTATAGCCCTATTTGGAATAATTTCTAGAGATAAAGGAATCCTGAAGTGGCTAAAGAGCGGATGGATATGGCTTTTTGGCTTTGTTTATGCCGTCGGAGTCATCACGCAATACGTCGGTCAAGCTTTAACATCAACCCCCGAGGCGACGCTCCTCTCAAATCTATCGCCTATCCTCATCCCTCCACTAGCTATCGTTATGCTAAAGGACAAGATGACCAAGGCTCAGGCGGTAGCCGTGCTTTTCGGCATTGCGGGGCTTTTACTTGTAGCCAGCCCTAGAATTGGACTGGGCCTGGAGGAGATTATTGGGGATGTGCTGCTGTTCTTGACCTCCCTATGCTATGCGCTTTTCACGATATTTAACAAGAAGTTCAGCATCTCCGCAGCTGACAGCTCATTCGCTATAATAATAGCAATTACTGTATTTTCATTTGCCGCTGCAGTCCTTTTTGGGGGCTTCAACCCCGCAAACCTAACGATAGGAGCTTCTGGCTGGTCGGCAATAATCTACTTGGGTGTAGCCTGCACAGCCGTGGGGATCACCACATACCTCAGAGGATTACGTTCGATCAAAGCCTCAGAGGCATCCTTTCTATTCCTACTGCAGGTCTTGGTCGGGCTGGCCCTTTCGGGCATCCTCTTCGGTGAGTTTCTTTCGTATGAGCAAACCGCCGGGGCTATAGCAATAATTCTGGCTCTAGTCTTCGGGATCAGAACGAAAACTCATGGAAGTGAAGCCGATCCGGGGGGCATTCGCAGTTAAAATTGAATCATTCAACGCCAAACTAGGTCAGCGGGTATCTAACGATCCAAAAGGAAAGGATGAAAAGGAGAGCTACCAGTTTAGCCTAGTTCCAGTCGGCGGATCCGACGGGAGAGTCGGACGACGGAAATGATAACAAATCCATTTTAAGAACGACTTGGTTGTAGCAGACGATGTAAATGAGAACAGCGGGGATAATTGGTGGCCTCGGTCCGGAAACCACGGCCAAGTTCTACATGGAGCTAATGCGTGGCTGCTATATCAAAAACAAGGTGAACAGGCCGCCCATCATGATGTGGAGCGTGCCTCAAAAATATGATATCGAAAGGGATCTCATAATGAAGGCCACAGGCGAGGAGAGGTACGTCCCCTACCTTACCGACGCGGCCAGACGCCTCGAAAAAGGAGGGGCAGATTTCCTCGCCATGCCCTGCAACTCCTTGCACACATTCATCGGGGAGATAAGAGAATCAGTAAAAATACCCGTCCTAAGCATTGTAGAAGAAACTGCATCGTTCTTAAGACGTGCGTGTGTAAAAGAAGTCGGCATCTTGGCGACCTCAACCACCCTAAACAGAAGACTGTACGAACAAGCACTAAAGGTGGAAGGAATACGCCAACTGGCTCCAGATGAAACAGACCAGTCAAAAATACTTCAGGCAATTGATAATCTTTTGATGAACCGCCATATAGACATGGATAGACAGCAGCTTCTTAGCGTAATTGACAAGTTCGCGTGCAGAGGGATTAAAGATGTGATCCTGGCATGTACCGATCTGCAGCTTCTTAAGCCAAGCCACGAGAGGATCAGGATCCATGATACCATGAAGATTCTTGCTGATGCCACCGTCGAAAAAATCCTATCCTGAATCGCATGTCTGCTCGGGGAACCTTTACGAAATCTCTGCAGCTCTATAGCCGGTTATAAAGTCGCCCACCACGGATTAGGATTGGCGCAAAATTACATTAGGAAGGCTGTTCATTTTTCCTCAGACGGGGTTGCAAGGCGCCCTAGAGGGGTTGAGAGATGGAGATTGAGGTGTCATACGGATCTTCTAAATTATCGGCAATTGTACCTAAAGAAAACGTACTTGACGTTCTTGAGCCTAAGTCCAGTTTGGCAAGCAGCGATAACTTGATAGAAGGTGCGATAACAAGCCCGGTTTCAGCGGCCATGCCTACGTCACTGTCGGGGCGAAGGGTTGCGATCGTTGTGGATGATCACACGAGGAGCACGCCCACAAGAAAGATGATTCTGCCGATTTTGAGGAAATTGGAGGCTGCCGGGTGCAGGGACGCGGACATAACAGTAATTTTTGCTTGCGGGATCCACCGCAGCGTTAGGCAGGAGGAGGCCGAGGCCATGCTCGGGAGGGATCTACTTGAGAGGTATAGAGTTATAAGCCATGACTCAAGGTCGCATGACCTCGTCGAAGTAGGCATTACGCCCACCTACGGAAACGTCTTGTCCATAAACAGGGAGTATTTTGAGTCCGATTACAAGATTCTTACCGGCGACATAGAGTTGCATTACTACGCCGGCTACGGAGGGGGAAGAAAAAGCATTCTGCCTGGCGTCAGTTCTGAGAGCGCCATTCTGCGAAACCATTCTATGCTTTACGACCCGAGGGCTAGGATAGGAAATCTTGACGGCAACCCAGTCCACATCGATATGACCGAGGGGGCGAAGCTGGCCGGCTCCGACTTCACTGTCAATGTAGTGAAAGACGCGGCGGGCGGAATTGCTGGGGCATATGCTGGAAAGGCGGAGGAGGTTCTTGCCAGAGGCGCAAAACTGGTCGACGAGATATACAAAGTGCCCATACAAAGGAGGGCAGATGTGGTCATTGTTGGAGCTGGAGGCAGCGACATAGACTTTTACCAGGCATACAAAGCTATGCATACAGCACTAAACGCCCTCAGGTTTGGGGGGAAGTTAATTGTCGCAGCAGAGTGCAGGGACGGACCTGGGAATGACATTTTTTACGACTGGATACAGCGGTACAGCAGGGCCCAGGATGTTGAGAAGGCCCTTGGCGGTCGATTCATACTGGGTGCGCATAAAGCATATCTGCTTCTCAAGGCGGTTGCGGCATTCAGAATAGCCATCGTCACCGGTATGGACAGGAGTCTTGTCAGGAGGATGAAAGTCGAGTATGCCTCAGGCATTCAGACGGCAATAGATGAGGAACTTAGAAGCAACCCAGGAGCCAAGGTTTATGTTATCCCTTGGGGAGGCAGAACGCTTCCCTTTGAGGCTTAACATTTTAGGTAGGATTCAGCGGCCGCATAAGACAAGCCGGCTGAGCTGACCAGACAGTTCAACAGGCGACATGCGCCCACCCAAGGGTATGGGGTACCCGCTTCATAGAACACCCGATGGGCTCTCCACGGGCTTTAGATAGGCTGGGGCTGTGCTGTGCCCTGACCTGCTTCGCTTCTGCACTTGTTACGGTGGCTTTACGTGCAACAGGCTTTGCAGGTACTTGGCGCACGACACGTGCCTATGGGTTCGCGACTCAAATAGGAATGCTGCATAAAGCTCAGCCTTTCATCGCGCAGCCAAAGCTTGTGGGGATTCCCGGCGGACCTTAGCTAAAGAACAGCCCAAGACAGTTCGAGCTGATGGGTACGGCATTACGAGAGAAGAGGGGGTCATGTGTGAGCTAAGTGTCCGTACTTTGATCTTCGTTTTCTGGTTCATGGACCAATAACTCCGGCACCTGCTTTGCATCTTTCGAGTGCAGGCGGTGGAGCCTGATCTCCTGCGAAGCAGTCGAGGTTTGGGCATCTTGCGTTTCAAATAACGGCAAATTCTTGAACTCCTCCCACCCCAGCAATATCGTCACCGTCAACAATGAGCCCGCAACAAGCAGTGGCGTGAGAAAAAGAACAAGCGATTGGGCGAACAGAACCAGACCATAGATCATCATATCTACCCCTGCAAGCCCAAGTCCCAGCAAAATGCCAATCTTTTGGCTGCGCAACAGCCATCCTCCCGCGGATATATGCAGAATGGAGAGCATGATCGCAAAAATTTCAAGCGTGACGGCATTCCCTCCTGTCTCTTTAATGACATTGTAGAACGCCTGATAGGAGGTCAAAGTCCTCTGGGAATCCAGCACCATTATAGTTATGCAGAGGATTATCCCAAGGAATCCTATAATCAGTAAGATAAGCGAGGTAACTAGCGTTGTTAGTGGCCTATTGGTGGCTTTCAAGTGCAGTTCTCCCTTTAGCCATATTGTAGTGGTATTTCTACTATATTTCTGTTCGCATAGAAGTAAATTTGTGTAAAATCTAATTGTAGCAGCTCAGAGGGGGTCTAAATGGAAAGAATATTTTTATTTTATTGGGACGCTTAGCTGCCACAATTTTTTTCCTTGTCTATTTCGTTGATGGCTTTGAATACTCCTCTTACGGCTTTAATGCGGTTTCTCCTGTTCTTGTTGGCTATCTCGCCTGCCCTCCAGCGAGAAAAAAGGCTATGCTCACCCAGATCGCGGTAGTCGGTAAGACACTTGAGGACACAGAGCCTTTTCCCGGAATCGACATCACCATATGACATCGCGCCTGAAATGAAGTCCAAAAGTGGCCTTTTATTTCCCGAGTCTACAAACGCGGACACCATCCCAGACACCCTGTCGAGTTTATCCTTTCTGACCCCGACTTTTTGGACAAGCATCGTCCAGTCTCCCAAGACTAGATCCTGAGAGCGCGATGAGATGTACTGCACCGCATGCTTGTACACCGAATAAGAAATTAGGCATATTGTGACCCATTCGACGATAATAAGGTAAGTCAACAACTGTGCAGTGACTAGTGAGCTTGCATACAGCAGATACACAGCGGTGAAGATAGTTAAGGCGCCGATTATTACAAGCAGCTTTGCGTTGCTTAGTAGCCTACCCATGTAACTAATGTAATGGTTGTTAGCAGTCCCAAGCAAAGAAAGAAGCGACAGCGCTGAAGGTACCAAGAAACAATAAAAGACAACGGTGCCCAATTGCGGGAGCCCATAGAATTCGTTGATGAGATTCTCTGCCAAAAGACCAAGGACTACAAAAAAGGCACAAAGTATCAAAGCTCCGAATGTCCTAGAGTGAAAAATTGCAATCCTATAAGCCACAAAGACAGTCACCGCCGCTGAGAGCAGATAACCAACAGGTGAAAAGGAAACATCAGTCACAGTAAGATAAGCTATAAAAACGGCGGTGATCAGCAGAGCTCGGATCTCCAGCGTTAAGATCTTAGCAACCTGGCTTTTGAGCACAACTAAGACGGAAAGACCGTACAAGGCGAGTGTTGCAAATGCGATTGGGTAGTAGAGAAATGTGAGATCCAAACCGTAATTGCTTATGGCACCAACCATGTAAAATGCGGCTGCAAGAAGTAGCGCGGCAAGCAACGTCCGGGTTCCAATTCCCACAGCAGTTTTTCTTGCACGTGCTTTGCCAGCGGCCTCATTCTTCATATTGTATCATTCTCCAATTTTTGCTCTATTTCCAGTCCATAATTACTTCAGTTCCAACACATCACGAGCAACCACCTTTTCTACTCGCAGTGCCTCTGCCAATTGATTTTGCATAATTAAACCCCGGCAGATGACCTCAACTCCGCAAGACGAATGTATATTCGCATGAAGTCGCTACGGGAAATCGTATGCATGCTGTAATTTGAAACCTCGAATACAGAAGTGACTTCATCCAGAGAAGCCTGTTTTTCAACAGGCAGTTGTGCCCTGTAGATGAGCTCAAACTCTCTTGGCGTAGTTCCTTCTGCAATGCTAAGATTTTGACCTTTGACGGCATTAAAATATTCATTGTAAAGCCTTACCGTTTCCTCCCTATAGTCCACCATTCTTACGGGCACCTCGACGATTTTCTTGTTGTCCACCATGATGGAGAGAATATGATCTCCTTTTTCAAGGGAAAGCTCGACTGAATTCAAGGATCCAACTCTACCGGCGCCAGCAGCCAACTTACGCTCCGCCTTTCCATCTATTGACAAGAAGATCTCGCCCAAGGTAACGCCAGCACCTACAGTCTTGATAGTTACCTTGACCGTCTCACCAACGCCAAATGTGTTCGGCAGAGGAGGCAATATGCCGGGAAAAGAAATTTCGAACCACCAAGGGCATCCAATTGGGTGTGAACCATTCTTTGCCGCCGCTGTTGAAGGTTCGGTTACAGCGCCTCCATCGCGCCGTATCGATGTGGAAGGCAAAGATCTTTTTCTCACAACCAGCAGAAGCGGGGGAATGGCAGCCGCCCCGATCAACGCCATGAGAACAGGAGCGAGTTCGTTGGAGGTTTGTATTTTGCCGCTAGCTGAAGATGGAAGGAGAAAATCGCTCCCATTAAAGTTTACAAGGTAATCCAAACCGTTGATTGCCCTCAGATCAGTCACGCTCGTTTTTAAAATCGTCACGCCAGCACTATTGGTGTAGGCAATGAAGGTTTCACCTGTGCTGTTCAGACTGGCGAGCAGAGGCTGGTTTGCAACCGGTTCGCCAAGGTCGTTGACCAGTTTAACATTGATTCTAAGCGGATTTCCGCCTCCACTGCTGACCTCGATAAAGGTTCTAGCCATTATTTTTACAGTCTGGCTTGAGGTGACATTATAGGGGGTATACGCGTACAGCAGGGTAGCGTTCCCAAGCGGGTAACCTGCGGGTACAGGCGATAAAGAACTCACATAACCCTCATTGTTTGTAATGCCGCTGTATACGCTTGAGTTGAGTGTGACTTGCACGCTTTCTCCACTTACAGGGATTGAGCCAGCCATGAGCCGGCACATCAGCAGGTTATTCTCACCCCGGATTAAATTTTCGGACAGCGCTTCAATTGAGAATGTCGGGACTACCACCTGTCTTGTGGCAGAACTGCTGAGGTAATATTCAGAGTCGTTTGATGAACCGGTGCTGTTATTGGCATTCGACTGCTGGAGCTGACCCGTGAAACTGACGGTTACATTGTTCATGCCGAACGAAGTCAGGTTCATGTCGAGTGAGAATTCACCATTGGAGTCGGTGACCAAATTAATTGTTTCGTTGCCACAGGCGACAGTCAAGGGGACGTCAGCCAGACCCTGACCGCTCTCAGTCCCAGTTATCTGACCCACGATGTTAAAATCCTCGTCAATGATGGATTCCTGGGGGGTCCAGAAAGCAATTGTTGTATCGCCACCTATAGTTATCCGGGGATCGCTTATGGAGCCGTTGTATACCCCGTTGCCCAATGCCTGTGCGACCACCTGATACTGACCCACTGCAATACCTGTGGGGATGTTGCAGGTTATGCTGAATGCCCCGTTAACAACGGTGCCTTCCCCAACAATCACGTTATTGGTATTTCCGTCAGTCAGATTGATTACTATGTTCAGCCCGCTCACAGGGTTGCCCTGATTATCTTCAACTGTGCCGTTAACGCTGAAGTTATGCCCCTCCAGCCCCACTAGGTCGCTTATTGAGGTTATGTTGGTATTTGTTAAAATGGAACCCGGCTGGTTGGTAAGGTTATACGCCAACTGAGCGGCCCCACTGGGTGCGGCGTCAAAGGCAACCCATCCGAGGTTATCGAAGAGAACCTCCGCGTAGGTATACGCATTCTCAGAAAGCACGGTCTGGACGGGGGCAGTCGGGCTTATCATATACCCGGACACGACCCTTGCGGGGATGCCTATCGACCTGGCAAGAAGGGCGAAGGCGCTGTTGAAATCTACATAGTTGCCCTCCTTGCTCTGGAAGAGAAACCACAGAATCGGATCTGTGCCATTTGGAGGTGCAGTATTTTCAAGGCTGTATTGGTAGTTGCTTTGCAGGTAAGATTCCAGTGCAACAGCTTTTTCATAAGGCGTCGCAGCCCCTGCCGTGATATTGATTGCCAGATCAGTGAGGTTCTGGGCTATCGAGCTGGGAACGTTCGTATACATTGAGCTGGGGGAGACTGTTGCCGAATCTAACTCAGACGGTGTGAAGGAGTACGTGTAGTAAAAGATCGTATACTCATCGGTCAGGGGTGCAGATGTCGCGAAGATCTGATCGTCCGCGTAGTAAGACAGTGTAGTAGATGTTGTGTTCAATTGCAAAGCATAACTCATAGTTTCTATGGAAGTTTGCATCGGGACAATAGGGGAAATGGTAACGCTCTGGTAATACGGCATCTGATAAACGCTGATACCAAGGCCAAACGTATTAGAATTGTCGTTTACAAGGATTCCGTTCGGCTGAGGGATTTGCTGACCCGTATAACTTGTGGCGCCACTTGAATTGGAGGTCCAGACGCCATTGTTGTACTCGTCCCCTACAGAATCCCTCGTGAAGTTTGTTCCTGTAACTCCAGATATTATGAACACAGGATCATTGGATGTGCTAACGGTACTTGTAAGAGTTATGGGCGACCCACTGCTACTACCCGTTGTGTTCACCGCTGGAGGGAGGGAGTCGGTACTCCCTGTATCCGAGCCGCCTGTGGCATCGAATGTAACCCAGCCGAGGCCGTTGAAGAGAATCTCGGAGTAAGCGTGGGCTTGGTTTTCGTCCACGGTTTGCTGCGGAGCTGAGGGATCGATCAGGTACCCTATCACAAGCCTGGCAGGAAGGCCCACCGAGCGGGCTAGAAGAACAAAGGCGCTGTTGAACTGGATGCAGACGCCCTCTTTATCATGGAAGAGGAACCAAAGCACTGGATCCATACCGTTCTGCGGAGGGGTGATGTTGAAGCTGTACTGGTAATTTGCCTTTAGATACGTTTCCAAAGCCATGGCTTTGTCGTACGGGGTGGAGGCATTTGCAGTAATGCTGTCGGCAAGCCCCTCTAGGGGGGCACTTATGTTGGCTGGAACCCCCAGGTACCTGGAGTCGTCGCTTACAGTTGCACCTTCCAGCAAAGTGGAGTTGAAGGAATATACCGAATAGCTGACATCGTACTTGTTGGAGATTGGAGTTTGTGAGTAGAATGCCTGATCATCGCCGAAGTAAAGAAGGTTAACAGCCAGATTTGCCGG
>Ga0335078_10016996_pt1 | contig 10808 bp, 9 predicted proteins | sample Lox_Sample_32_FD_206711 | JGI IMG/M metagenome (GOLD analysis project Ga0335078, IMG submission 206711) | Soil microbial communities from Loxahatchee National Wildlife Refuge, Florida, United States - Lox_Sample_3.2 | ecosystem: Environmental > Terrestrial > Soil > Wetlands | place: USA: Florida... | reverse complement strand
TGTTTGCTGGAGCCGTTTCCGCCAGGCGTAGAAGGAGCACTCCTTCAGCCCCTGTTCCTTACAGAACTGCTTCACGGAAACTCCGGTCCGTCGTTGGGCTGCGATTCGTTCGGCCCACTGGTCTGCTCTTGGGTTGGCCGGCCTCTGCTCGACGATGGTGTCGCTCATGAGACCACGATGCAGCGCCCGCCGCAGATCAGGAAGAGCGGTTCACGAGACGCTTACACGTAGCTGCGTTATCCGGCGACATGAACACAGCGATCGAGGAGTTGATGAATTCCCTGAAGCCGCTTGAGCGCAACCCTGCTCCTCTTGTCGAGTGGCGAAATCACGCCGCTATGGGCAAACTCCTGCAGCGTACTGGCCGCCCCTCCGCCTCCCGCCAAGCATTCCAACGCGCGGCGCGAGTGATCCGGTATCTGACGGACAACATCACTCATCCCGAGCTCCAAACGGCGTTTCTCGGTGAGGCCGACGTTCGTCAGGTCATGTCAGAGGCCAGCTAAACTGAGGAAGATGTGTAGGTTGGACCGTCGTGCAGGAGAAACGCAACTGACGCGAGCCTCACAATAGCAGCCGATAATGGCACTTAACGCGTCGACCGTTAGGAGACAATAATGGCAAAAGATCTTGACGCATTCGTCTCTCGTCGACGAACCACATCAGGAGCCCTCCCGAGAAAGATCGCGAGTCCCGGCCGCTACAGGAGGCAGCCATGAAGTCATTTCATCGGCGGCTGAACTGCCCATTTGGGCAAGGTCACGTGCTACTTTCTGCCCTACTGGGCGAGCGCGTTACTTGATGTGCGCTTGGTCCTTCTCGTCCTCGGTACAGATGGTCTCGAGAATGTCGGTGTCCGGAAGCAGGACCTCGGTCACCTGGAAGGTAATCGGCTTGGAGTAGAACTTCGGATCGGTCACCGTCACCGTGAGATCCATATGACCGAAATCCCGCCGGTGAAAACGCTCATGCACCTGCAAGTCCTCGCTGTGAGGATGCCCAACCGAATCGAGCCAAGTTTTATCATTGAACCCTGACGCATCCACTACTAAGAAGTCACCCTCCCAGCGCCCGACCGAGTAACCAACCCAAGCCGGCTGCGGATCCATCGGTAGCTTCCGCCCGTCCAGATAAATCTGCCGGTACGTGTCGTCCACTTCGTACAGGAACGCGAGCTCGTTCTTCATCTGAAGAATTTTGAAGGGCATGTACGAGAAAATGTCCGCCTTCGGCAAACCCTGAGGCAGGCATCGGGCCGCCGGACTCAGGATTCCTCTATTGGCATTGTTCCGCGCGAAGATCGGCGCGGCCGCGGGCAGCATCGGCGAGTCCTGGGGTTTGAAATCGGCAAGTATGTTGAGGAAGTATTTCGAAAAAGTGCTCGGGTCGTCGCCAGGCACTGTGAAATCGCTCAAGCTCGATCCGAAAATACGTTCGTTCTCGGTCCGAGACGCAAGCTGAGTCCGCCACACGCCCGATAAATCCGGCGTCCCGTCTGGCATCCGCGGCACCTTCGCTGAGAGATCTGCGGATCCATCCGGCTTGCGTGGCGTCCCGGGCGCACGATAGTCTAGCCACTGCGCCCTGGCGGACGTGACCGCCATTGCGAACGCGAAAACAAACTGGGCGTTTCGGGTCATATCCGAGCCTTTATTCTAATGCTCGCTTGGTCCCCGTTATCCGTCATTATCAGCACTCAAGACGCACCGGCTAACGCTCCGTGCTGAGTTCCGCACTGCGCTGGCAGATCACGCTCGTTATGGAATCTTCTCAGTGACCAAATCAACGTGCAACGGCAGTTAACCGATCTTTGGAGCCCGCGCGATTACTTGGTGACCTCGTGCACCGCGTCCTTCTCATTCTCCGCGCAGAACGATTCAAGCAAATCGCTATCAGGCATTAGGTGCTGCGTGATCCGCACGCTGAACGGCCGTATGTAGGTCTGCGGATCATCGATGCCCAGATCGAGCTGCATCGTCCCGAAATTGATTCGGTGAAAGCGTTCGGTAAGGTGCAGGGCCTCGCTGTGCGTGTGCCCGCGTGCGTCGAGCCAGCCGCGCGCGTTGAAGCCACTACTCTCGACGACGAACGTGTCGCCGTCCCAGCGGCCGACCGAATAGCCGAGCCAGGTTGGTGAAGGATCCACGGGCAGTTTGCGGCCATCGGTGTAGACCTGGCGATAAGTCGTGTCGCGCTCGTAAAGCATCACGGTGAGACCAGGATGCTGGATGATTTTGTACGGCGCGGGAGCTATCTCAACCAGCGGCATGCCCTCGGGTAGGCAATGCGCAATCGGCGAGACGCGGCTGAAACCGGCCTCCCGCTCGTGGAGCCCGGCGGCCTCGTCGGGCCGGACAGGCTCGTCGCCGGGCTTGAAATCAGAAAAGATGTTGATGAAATATTGCGAGAGCGGTTCCTCGCCCACCGCGTTCGTAGCATCGGGGATCAGGTGCGCCCGAAGCTCGGCAGGAGCTGGTTCAGTGACCCAGAGGCCGGAGAGGTCAGGCTTGCCGTCGGGGCCGCGTGGCGTGGGCGCGGTGAGATTCGCCTTGCCGTCGCGCGTGCGCGGAATGCCGGGCGTCCGATACCCAAGCCACTGTGCTTGAATCGGCAGCGACAAGATCGCGGAAACGGCGAGCGTGCAGATTCTCGGCGTCAACACAGACTCCAGTGTATTCCAGCAGGCATCCGAAACGTCGGCACTAGCGCATAAAAGCAGAATGGAGTATCTATGAATCAACGCGATACAATCCGCTCGTGCATGGAGAATCCCACAGCGGCCCTCCTTCATCGGCGCACACATATCCAACGGGCCCCAGCGCAAAATATTGCGGGCGACGAGCTTGAGCCCGCTGCTCTTGCAAAGCCGTGAAGATTGACGCATACGACGACTACGTACGGCAATGGGCGTGCACTTCGGGAGCTGGCGCAGCGGACGCTATCGACTTGCAACGCTGCCGGATCAGCTCTTGAAACTGGGCACTCCCTCCTCACGGCTGAGTCAATCCGAGGATGGGCACATGATCGAAATCTATCAGTATTACTCGCCGGGCGGCGAGCATTTAGGTCGAGAGGAACTGACCGACGGCCGTCCTTGCCGTCCCAGAGCACGTACTGCGCGCCGTGGATCTCGACGCAGGCTTTCGTGCATTCGGCGTCGGTCGGCCCCATGCGCATGTGAGAATGATCGCCGGTGGCGCACTCCGAATCGGTGATGGAGCCGGTGAAGGTGTTCTTTCCGGGCTGCGCCACCAAAGCGCCCACGAGCATCTTTTTTTAATGACATGCCAAAACACTGCGGCTCCGCAGTGCGGTCGCGCTGAGTCGGACGGACAACTTCCGGGATTTTCCAGATCGAGTACACTTAGCTGAACCCGCATATGCCACTTTCTGCCGGCGACAAACTTGGGCCCTACGAGATCCTTGCGCCTATCGGGGCGGGCGGTATGGGCGAAGTGTATCGAGCTCGCGACGGGCGCCTTCGACGCGACGTTGCCATTAAAGTATCGGCAGAACGGTTTAGCGAGCGCTTCGAGAAAGAAGCTCGCGCGATCGCTTCTCTGAATCACCCCAACGTATGCACCCTGCACGACATCGGAGCGTCGCCTAATGCTCCTGGCTACCTGGTGATGGAACTGGTGGAAGGGGAGACGCTGGCGGAGCGGATCAGGCAGGGTCCGATTTCCCTTGAGGAAGCACTGGGCATTGCCAAACAGATTGCGGACGCTCTCGACGCCGCGCATGAGAAGGGCATCACACACCGCGATCTGAAACCCGGCAACATCATCATCAAGCTGGGCGGCCCATCCGGAGACATCGTCAAGGTGCTCGACTTCGGACTGGCGAAGATGGGCGGCGCTCCCACGGCACAGTCGGATCATTCGCCGACGATGACGATGGGCTCGACTCAGGCGGGTGTCATTATGGGCACGGCAGCCTATATGGCTCCGGAGCAGGCGCGTGGGAAAGAAGTCGACAGGCGCGCCGACATCTGGGCGTTCGGCGTGGTGCTGTATGAGATGCTCACCGGGCAGAAGCTGTTCAAGGGCGAGGATCTTTCGGAAACGCTGGCCTCGGTGATCAAGGAAGATCCCAAGCTGGACCGGGTCTCCGCCAAGGTGCAACGCCTGCTGCGAAGCTGCCTGGAGAAAGATCCCAAGCAGCGATTGCAGGCCATCGGCGACTGGCGCCTCCTGCTGGATGAAACCTCGCCTTCCGCCATTCCGGCCCCTCCGGCCGAGGGCCAGTGGATTTGGAAAGCAGCCACGGCCGCGGCGCTTCTGACCGCTCTTGGCCTCGCAGGCTGGATGCTCTTCAAGCCTCAGCCACCCGCGCAGATCACCCGTTTCGAAGTGGCACTGCCGGAAAACGTGGCCTTCAGCCAGTACGTGTCCGTATCGCCGGACGGCCGCAAGTTGGCCTTCAACGCCACTGGCGACAGAGGCGGCCTGTGGATTCGAGATCTCGACGCGCTCGAATGGCGGCAACTGCCGGGAACCGAGGGCGCGGTAAGCCCATTCTGGTCTCCAGACAGCAAGTACCTGGCGTTCGGCGCACAAAACCAACTTAAGAAGGTCGATGTCGGCGGCGGCCCCGCGCAGACGCTTTGCGAACTATCGGGCTTCTCGGTCGGGTCGGGCACGTGGAACCGGGATGGCGTTATCGTCTTCGGGGGCCGCGGCGCAGGTCCCCTTTGGAAAGTTTCGCAAGCGGGCGGCGTCGCCACGGCCGTCACTGCCGTGGACACTGCGCGGGGAGAGGCATTCAACGCGCTTCCCACCTTCATGCCGGACGGCAAGCATTTCGTCTATCTGCGCAGCGGACCGCCCGAAATCATCGGAATCTACGCCGGCTCCCTGGACGCCACGCCCACGGGGCAATCGAAGGAACGGCTTCTGGCGAACAATTTCGCGGCGTCCTACGTGAATGGCTACCTCTTCTTCATGCGCGACAACACGCTGATGGCGCAGCCCTTCGATACGGGCAAACTGCAGCTCACCGGTGATCCGGCTCCGGTGGCGGAGCACGTGGGAACCACCCAGTCCATCGGCGTTTTCTCGGTTTCGCCCAGCGGCACTCTGGCCTATCGTGGAGGAGCGCAGACCGGAAACTACCAACTCACCTGGTTCGACCAGCAAGGTAAACTCCTGAGTGTTTTCGGCCAGCCGGGTTCGGACCAGGATATTGTTCTGTCTCCGGACGGAACACACGGTGCGGTTCGCGATGCCCCCGAGGCGGCTTCCGGCGATCTCTGGACCGTCGACTTTGCTCGCGGAGTGCGCACCCGCTTCACGTTTAGCCAGGGTCCTGGCTCGGACGCGGTTTGGTCCCCGGACAGCAGCCGCATCGCCTTTGCGGCGAATACGACCTTGGATACGATTTTTGAAAAGGCCGCTTCCGGAGCCGGCGGCGAAAAACAGCTCTTGCAGGAGGTAGGCAAGATTCATCTTCCCAGCAGTTGGTCCCGGGACGGACGCTTCCTGCTTTTCACCATGACAAATACGCCGAAGACCGGGAATGACCTGTGGGTCCTGCCCCTGGAGGGCGACCGCAAGCCGGTCCTCTTGCTCGGTTCCGACTTCAACGAGAGGGAAGCGAGTTTCTCCCCAGACATGCGCTGGATAGCCTACACTTCCAACGAGTCGGGGCGGTCCGAGGTCTATGTCCGCCCGTTCGTGGCCTCCGGTTCCGGCGGCGCGCCTTCCTTCGGTGAGGGCAAATGGCAGATCTCCAAGGACGGCGGTGCATCTCCGAAGTGGCGCGCCGACGGCAAGGAGATTATTTTCGAGCCTCCCGACGGATCCTCGAAGATGGCTGTGGAAGTGAGGGCGAATGGACCGGCCTTAGAGGTCGAGATTCCCCAGCAGTTGTTTCGGTCTGCTGTCAATTACGGCTGGGATGTTACCGGGGACGGCAAGCGCTTCCTGCTGTCCGTGCTGCCGCAAAACGCGCGGTCCGGCCAGGTCCCGATTACCGTAGTGCTCAACTGGCCGACGCAGTTGAAGAAGTGAACGCGTGAACTAAACCAAGGCACCCCAGATGGTGGGTTAGTGCCAGAGTTTTGGCATGTTATATAAGACCACCAACGCGACAAATCACCCCGCCCGAACTGACCCGCCGCAGCTTTGCAAGTAACTGGTAGATAGATGTGCCAATCCGCACGTGCTCGGCAAAACTCCGTTGCGCTCTTCGCGCCGGCGCATTTGGTGTTTCTAAGGGTTGCGCCTCAAGCGGCGGTCAGGATTGCGCCTCATACCTGCAAATGCGACTTGATGTTTCTCCCGCTCGGAGTGATGAATGTGACACCCGCGAAGCTACGCGGCAAGGAGAAAAGCAGCTGTCCACATTCACCATCGACCCCGACAACAACATCACGGTGCTGGCCGAAGTTCCGCCCGGCACCGACAGAGCCAATACCTTTTCGAGTGAGAAGGAACTCGCCAAATTGATCGACGATTGGCTGGCGGCGCGGCTGATCGACGCCTGGAACTCGTTCGCAGGCGTCGCTCCGTTCGATGACCTCAAGCCGATCAAGAAGTTCACTAACCGTAAGGTAGCCGTGGCGCGCATCTGGGCAGCGGTCCAGCGTCTATCCGGCGACAGTGCGCAACCGGCGCGCGACGCCGCGCCCGCCGCCAAGGTCCCGAGGAAACGGGCACCTCGAACCGCCCGGCGCGTCAGGGCCCGGAACGTTGCCAATGAATCGCGGAGCAACAAGAAAGCCGAGGTGATCGCGATGATGAAGCGATCGAAAGGAGCGACCCTCGACGAGATCATGGAAGCCACCGGCTGGCAGCGAGAACCGAAGGTCGCTAATGGTCCGCAGTTCGACCGGATGCTATTCCGCGACCACGGCCAGACCGCCGAAATTGAACGGCGTTACTCCATTCGGAAGCATCCCGGCGCCGTTCGTCTTCTCGGATATGCGAATCGCGCCGACGCGGGCACTTACGCCGAAGCGCTGCGCCTCGCCGGGCCAACCAGTACGCCGGACGTGGTCGCGACGCGACGCCCCGGAACGCTCAAATACCGGATCGGTATGAACCTGGAACAGGAGATCACGCGCGCCATCGGAATTTTTGCACGTCTCGGCTGGAGCGATGGCAAGACGGAAAGCTTCGCGTTCACGGCAATCGACCGTCTGGCGAGCGGGGGAGCTTCCGTCAAAGGCGCGCGCTGGCGGCGGAAAGACGACACCGTAGGAACGTCGCTGACGGCAGGCGGAATCTCCGGAGTCCACGCGTCATATCTTGCCCGCGGTGGCCTGGATTTCCTGATCGGTGACGGCCGCCTCAATTACGCCCCGGAGTATGTTTGGGAGAGCTAGTACAGCGCGCGATTGTTTCCCGGATTCTATGCGAGTTTCGATGCGCAGCACGACACTAATCCGGCCTACAACCACGATCGGGGCCCGGTCTGGATCTACAGCGTTCTCTCCACATGGACTACGGGCTGAAACCTCGACAAGCAAGGTGATGCCCGTTGAACCTGGAACGAGAAACATAAGTGCACGGCTCCGCTTCAATGACTGCAACGGAATCGGATACTTGACGGCCGGCCGTGGCATATATAATATACCCCCCTATGCTATCATTAAGGAAAGTTACATGGCACATACCATTCGGGAGAAAACGAAGCTGATCGCCCGTGTTCGCCGTATACGCGGCCAGGTCGAGGCCGTTGAACGCGCGCTCGCTGCCGAAACCGAATGCACCGACGTGCTCCGACTCATCGCGTCCGTTCGCGGCGCTGTTAACGGTCTGATGGGCGAAGTGATGGAAGACCACATTCTGGAACATGTGGTCGGCGCGGCAAGCGCCGACGCTAGAGAGAAGAACGCTGAAGCGTTTGCCGAAATCGTGAAGGCTTACTTGAAATGAAAGAGGAGCGAAGAATCATGGCGCTTCAACATGACGACCCTTCAACATTGGCCGAACAAGCGAATGCGCATACAACCGCCCCCGCCGTATCGGACGAGAGATCAAAGCACGATCATTCTAACCACGAGCATGATGACGACCATGAGGACGGTGACGATCATAGCCATGGCTTTGACTGGGTCGAAGCAGCCCGCATTGCCTTCGCCGCGCTTGCCGCGGTGGCGGTTTGGTTCAAGGTTTGGGAACCTTTCCCCGCCGTGAGCGTGATCGGCATCGCCGGCCTCGTCGTGGGTGGTTGGCCCATTCTCAAAGAGGCCTTCGAGAATGTCTTGGAGCGGCGCATGACGATGGAGTTGTCGATGACGATAGCAATCGTCGCGGCTGCAGCCATCGGCCAGTTCTTCACGGCTCTGATCATCACCTTGTTCGTGCTCGTCGCCGAGGTGCTGGAGGGCCTCACCGTGGGTCGCGGCCGCAAGGCGATCCGGGATCTCCTCGAATTCCTGCCCTCCGAAGTGTCCGTTCGGCGCTCGGGGGCAATCCGCGTCGTTCCGGCTGAAACGCTGAATATCGGTGATGCCATTCTGGTTGCGCCTGGCGGCCGCATCCCGGTGGACGGGACTGTTCTGTCGGGTCATTCGTTCGTGGATGAATCCCGCATCACGGGTGAGTCGATGCCGAGCGAAAAGACCGCTGACGCCCATGTCTTCGCGGGCTCGATCAACCAGTCTGGCGCCCTCGAAATCCGTGCCGAGCGGATCGGACGCGACACGAGTTATGGCAAGATTATCGAGGCTGTTGAACGCGCAGAGCGTTCGCGCGCGCCGGTGCAACGGCTCGCCGACCGGTTGGCCGGATACCTCGTCTACTTCGCTTTGGGCGCTGCGGCGCTCACCTATCTGATCACGCGCGACATCGTCTCAACGATCTCGGTGATCATCGTCGCTGGTGCGTGCGGGATAGCGGCGGGAACGCCGCTCGCTATCCTGGGCGGAATCGGCCGCTGCGCGCGTTTGGGAGCGATCGTGAAGGGCGGCGTGCACCTTGAAACACTTGGGCGAGTCGACATGGTGGTTATTGACAAGACGGGAACGCTCACCTTCGGGCGCCCGGAAGTTCAACGCATCGTTTCCGCTGAGGGTGTGAGCGCAGAGGCAATACTGATCGCGGCCGCGTCTGCAGAGATGCGCTCCGAGCATCCGCTTGGCAAGGCCATAGTTGATAATGTACGGGCGGAGGGCCGACCGATCAGAGAGCCCGAGCGGTTTGACTACACGCCGGGCCGGGGCATTACGGCTCTTGTGGACGGCGCAACCGTTCTCGTCGGCAACGCGGCGTTGATGCAGGAACGCGGCGTCGCCGTGCCGCCGTCTCTGAAGCACGACAAAGAGGCTGCCTCCGATGTTTTCGTGGCCCGGAACGGTCAAATCCTCGGCGTGATCGCTGTCTCGGATACCGTGCGCCCCGAGGCCAAGGAAGCCGTCGATGCGCTCAATAAAATGGGCATACGCACGGTGCTGCTCACGGGCGATTCCAAAGCGGTGGCCGAAGCCGTCGCACGCCAACTCGGCATCAAGGAAGTTGTGGCAGAAGCGCTCCCCGAAGAAAAACTGGCGCGCATTCGGGTTTTCGTTAAGGGAGACAGGCGTGTGGTTGCCATGGTCGGCGACGGCGTGAACGATGCGCCGGCCCTGGTCGAGGCCAGCGTCGGAGTTGCGATGGGCTCGGGCACGGACGTGGCGCGGGAGAGTGCCGACGTGGTGCTGCTCGGCAATGATCTTGTCCGTTTCGTCGAAACCCTGCGGATGGCCCGGCGGGTCCGCCGCACGATCTGGCAGAATTTCGCCGGTACGCTGGCCGTCGATGCGCTCGGCATCGTTCTTGCCGCTTGCGGCCTGCTCGGGCCATTGCTCGCCGCCTTTATCCACGTCTCGTCAGAGATGACTTTTATTCTGAACTCTGCCCGGCTATTGCCAAGGCGTAGTCACCGAAGCGAAATCCTCAATCCGGTCACAGCCCGTCAGTAAGTGTGACCGACGATAGGTTCGTGCCGACATTGAGCGCTCTCATCGATTCAGAGACGATCGGTTTTGGCATGCTCTATAAAATGGCTGTAGGAGCAGCCGGCAATCACGTCAGGTTTGCCGTCGCCGTTGATCACTTCACGCGACGCCCCTGAGCATCGAACCGCCGTACCTCGGTCACACGCATCGTCCCGTCGACAAGGTCCGAAAGGGTCACCGCACAGTACTGAAAGGCCCCTCCCCGGGAAGTCAGCTCAAACTCCTGTTTTGTTTGCGCCAATGCCACGTCGCCGCCCATCCGCGCGGGCGCTCCGCCGATACAAGGATAGGTTCACGCTGCGCAAGTAAGAAAAGGTGTGACGTGACGGACCGGTCAGATCACGGATAGGTGTCCAGATAGGCCCTGATGTTCCGCGATATCGGTTAGCCCGGCGCTGGGTCGCCGCCACCGGTGCGGCAAGCTTTCGCTCAAATGAACGGCGAAACCTCCCGTGCGGGAGTGCTCCTAGTTCACACTCGCCTTGGCTTCTTCTTGCGGTGCCACCGTGTGCCGATTCATAAAGTCCTCCCAACGCCGTGCGGCCTCCTTGTCACGCCCACGGAGCGCGTGGGAATAAACGTCGGCCGTCACGCGAATGGAGGAGTGCCCCAATCTCTCGGACACGGTTGCCAGGTCCACACCATCGGCCAATAGAACCGAGCCGTGGCTGTGGCGCAACGTGTGGAGGCTTACTCCCTTCGGCAGACCAAGCCGGCGGCAGAGCAGCGAGATGGACGCCGATAGCGTATCCGGCTTCAATGGCGACCCGTTAGGATTCGCGAAAATCAGATCGAGGTCCGCGCGGTAGGTAGCGCCGAACTCTTGACGGAACTTGTTCTGCTCCTGGCGGTGCAGCGCGAGCGC
>Ga0335078_10016995_pt1 | contig 10808 bp, 9 predicted proteins | sample Lox_Sample_32_FD_206711 | JGI IMG/M metagenome (GOLD analysis project Ga0335078, IMG submission 206711) | Soil microbial communities from Loxahatchee National Wildlife Refuge, Florida, United States - Lox_Sample_3.2 | ecosystem: Environmental > Terrestrial > Soil > Wetlands | place: USA: Florida... | reverse complement strand
GTCGTTTTTTCTATCTCTCCCGTTGTGGTGTCCAGCATCGCCAACGTCTGCTGGCGACTATACAAATCACATCCTATAATTCTCATCTCGGCCTCCTTCGCTCCGAGCTCTGTAGGGTGAACACCGAACAGTCTACTCGGACCGTTGTGAGGCCGACCTCGTTAAGACATCAATCAGGCATATGGGCACGGATACTCGCGAGAATTTTCATAACCCCGTTTCTGGATAACTTCCGGATTGCCGACGATACGCGCGGAAGACACGAGGTGGCGACCCTCGGATCATCCGGATAGAACGACAGCTGCCGTCCCGGATTTACTCATTTGGGCTCTGGCGATCTCGGCTCTCGCAATGACCGCGGCTCGATTGGCACGGGCTTGATCGTGTGAGCCACGTCACGGCGGCCGTTCCGCTATTCGACAACAATAGATTCTGCAACCGGAGGAGAAAGATGAGAATTGTTTTGGCGGTCGATGGTTCGCCATTTTCAGATGCTGCCGTTCAAGCTCTGATCGCGCAGGCTCAATCAAAGGACGCTGAAACTAGAGTGCTGCACGTGTTAGAGCGACCAAACTTACTCTCCACACGGGAGATGGGCGGGTACGACTCCGCTCTCGAAAAAGCATGGGAAACCGAGAAGAAACATGCACAAGGGCTGGTGGCGAAAACAGTCGAGCTGCTACGCGCCAAGGGGCTGAAAGCAACTGGTACTGTCGAGGAGGGCGACGCAAGGTCGGAGATTCTGGAAGCCGGCAAGGAGTGGCGCGCGGATCTGATCGTCCTCGGCTCGCACGGTCGGAAGGGCCTGGAGCACCTCTTGATGGGAAGCGTTTCGGAGGCTGTCGCTCGCCATGCCGACTGCTCCGTCGAGATCGTCCGAATTCCTTCGAAGCGCTGAGGAAGCGAGCCCACTTCCCTGCGAGTGATCCGGGGGGCGAGATGCGTACGACGGCGGTGCCAAGCCGATACGAACCAACGCCTGAGTCGGGGAAGAAATGCTCCCGATAAGGAGAGTGTAATGACATCCGCGCCGAGGAAAATCGTACCCAGTTCCTCAAGCAACAGAGAACAAGCTCCCGTGCTTTGGTTCGAGGAGTTTGGAATTGCCGATGTTCCTATCGTGGGCGGCAAGAATGCCTCGCTCGGCGAGATGATCCGGCACCTCGTACCCAAAGGCATTCGCGTCCCGAATGGATTTGCCACGACGGCGCATGCCTACCGGCGCTTTCTCGAATTCAATGGCTTGGGCGTCAAACTGCGCGAACTCTTCGCCGGCCTCTCCGTCGAGGATCTCAATCAACTCCGCCGGGTAGGTAGCCAGGCACGCGCTCTGGTGCTGGAGAGCTCATTCCCCGATGATTTGGACCGCGCTATTCGCAATGCCTACGCTCGTCTGTGTGAGCAATATGGTTCGAACACAGACGTCGCCATCCGCTCAAGCGCCACAGCGGAAGACTTGCCTGATGCCAGCTTCGCCGGCCAGCACGAAACGTACCTGAATGTGCGTGGTGTAAACGCTGTTCTCGAGGCATGCAAGAAATGCTTCGCTTCGATTTTTACCGACCGCGCCTTTTATTATCGCCAGACTCACGGCTTTGATCATCTCCGCATCGCCCTTTCGATCGGCGTGCAGAAGATGGTGCGTTCCGATCTCGCCTGCTCCGGCGTGATGTTCTCCATCGACACCGAGACCGGATTCACGAATGCCGTGCTCATTAACGCCTCCTATGGCCTCGGCGAAAACATCGTGCAAGGCGCGGTGAATCCGGATGAATTCATGGTGTTTAAACCGACCCTGAAACAGGGATTCCGCCCGATCCTTTCGAAGACAGTCGGCACAAAGGAAACCAAACTCGTCTACGACATCGGCGGCTCAAAAGCCACGAAGAACGTTCCTGTCCCGCCGAGTGAAAGGAAACAAGTGGTCCTCAGCGACCAGGAAATCCTCGAGCTTGCACGCTGGGCTTGCGTGATTGAAGACCACTATTCGGGCGTGAACGGTAGGTACACACCAATGGATATGGAATGGGCGAAAGATGGGATCACGGGACAGATCTTCATCGTTCAAGCTCGCCCCGAAACCGTTCAATCACGAAAAAAGAAGCTGGTTCTTCAGACCTATCGATTGAAATCGACCGGGAAGCGGCTGGTCAGCGGACACAGCATCGGCGAGGCGATTGGAACGGGCAAGGCGCGCCTCATTCTGGATGCACACCGCATGGGCGAATTCCAGAATGGAGAAATACTGGTGACGGACAAGACCGATCCCGATTGGGAGCCCGTCATGAAGAAGGCCGCCGCAATTGTGACCAACCAGGGTGGGCGCACCTGCCACGCGGCGATCATCGCCCGCGAACTTGGCATCCCGGCCATCGTTGGGAGCGAGAATGCGACGGGAGTGCTCAAAACCAGCCAGGGAATTACGGTCTCGTGCGCCGAAGGCGAGATCGGTTACGTGTATGACGGCGTTCTCCCGTTCGAGGTCTCGGAGCTGCCCGTGGATACGCTTCCCAGGACACAGACGCAGGTTTTGATGAACATCGGCAATCCGGAAGATGCGTTCAGCCTCTCGGCCATTCCCAATGACGGCGTCGGGCTGGCGCGGCTGGAATTCATCATCGCCAATCACATCCAGGCACACCCTATGGCGCTTGTCCACTTCGAGGAACTGACCGATCCGAAGGTGAAGGCGCAGTTGGCTGACCTCACCGCGTCTTACAAGGACAAGCCCCAATACTTTGTGGACAAGCTGGCGCAAGGCGTTGGGCTGATTGCTTCCGCCTTTTATCCAAAGCCTGTGATCGTCCGTCTTTCGGATTTCAAAACGAACGAGTACGCGCACTTGCTCGGTGGGCAGCAATTCGAACCCGTGGAAGACAATCCGATGATTGGCTGGCGGGGAGCGTCACGCTACTACCACGATCGCTATCGTGAGGGATTTGCGCTCGAATGCCGCGCTATGAAGATGGTGCGCGAGGAAATGGGTCTGGCGAACGTAATCCTAATGATCCCCTTCTGCAGGACCATCGATGAGGGACGCGCGGTTTTGGCCGAGATGGCCAAGCACGGCTTGGAGCGCGGTAAGAATGGGCTGGAAGTCTATGTGATGTGTGAGATTCCGAGCAACGTCATACTCGCTGATGAATTCTTCCAGATCTTCGACGGCTTCTCGATCGGCTCGAATGATCTGACTCAGCTCACGCTCGGTCTGGATCGCGATTCGGCGCTTCTCGCTCCGCTTTTCGACGAGCGGAACGAGGCGGTCCGGCGCATGATCCACCTTGCTATTGAAGCAGCAAAGAGGAATAAGAAGAAGATCGGTATCTGCGGACAAGCGCCCAGCGACTACCCGGAGTTCGCACGGTTCCTGGTGGAGCAAGGAATCGATTCTATTAGCCTCAATCCGGACTCAGTGTTAAAGACCCTCATGGATGTAGCAACAACGGAGCAGAAACTAAGGTAGTCGCCGACCTGGTTCGACTTCCCTGGCGGCACGGTCTCGGATGCGAAAGGGATTTCATGTGCGGCAGCCGGCACAGGCGAACACGAACGCCCTGCCAAGGCGATTCATTAGCCTGAGTCTGGCGGTGGCCTGTGTCCTAGCCTGTGGCTCAAGTTCGGCGCAAGCCCCTGTTCCGTGGCCGTACGCATTCTTGCGAAAATATGTCCATTTTTCTCCGGCTGAATTTCACGATATGGAGCAAGGCCGAGTTGTGGTGAAAGTCCTGCCGACACGGGTGAAGCAGGAGATGGTGGCTCTTGGGGTAGTGCGGATCGACGTTCCGCAGGAGTTCTTCGTTGCTCAGTTCCGGGATATTGAGAAGTTCAAGAAGGGGCGATTCGTGCCGGAGGTCGAGAAATTCAGTGACCCGCCGAGCCTGGAAGATTTGAAGGGGTTAAGTCTCGAGCAGGCCGAGATCGAATCCCTGAAAAGATGCCGAGTCCATGATTGCCCGGTGAAGTTGCCCGCCGAGGCGATAGAGATGTTTCAGCGCCAAATCGACTGGAAGGCACCCGACTACCGGGAGCAGGCTGCCGAGCTCCTGCAACAGATTCTATTGCGCCGGGCGCAAGCGTACTTAGCCGGCGGCAGCGCCACTCTGGGACGCTACGACGATAAGAAGTATTCGGTCGATCTGGCTGCTGAGTTCCGAGGACTGCTCGATCAGTCGCCCTACCTAGCCGAGTACGTTCCGGAATTCGACCATTATCTGCGCGAATACCCCGGTGTTCGCTTGGAGGGCGCCGAACATTTCGTTTATTGGTCAAAAGAGAAGTACACCCAGGGAGCCAAAGCTGTGATTGCTATCACCAGCACCAGTATCTACCGCCAAGAAGACACGCCTGGCAAACCATTTCTCATTACTTCCCAACAAATCTACGCGAGTCACTACTTCGAGGGATCGCTGGGAATGGCCTTGCTCGTGGACGTCAGCCAGGACCAGACATCGCCTCGCGTCTATTTGATGAACCTGAACCGCTCGCGAACCGATTTGCTGCGGGGATTTTTCGCTTTTCTTATACGCGGAACCATTGCAGGCAGGCTTCAGTCTGAAATGAAGAATGTAATGGGGTCGTTAAAGAAAAAGATGGAAGCATCTTACCTCGAAGAAAGCTCGCGTGTGGAACCTAGGGCAGCGCTGCCTTGAGCTACTCCCAGTCCGGAAGTATTTTTCAGCAACCTACTAGAGAGACAACATAGACTCTGTCGGTCTCTAATAGCCTGCAAAGATTGAAGCGAGACGGTAAGGCAGAGCAAGAGATACAGGCGGAAACCTCCACCATCGTTCGGCCGCACTTTGGGCATGGCTGAACACCGATGGGGGCAGTCACCTTCAGCTCACTGGGTCGCAATACCTGTTCTCCTTACTCATCCGATTTGCCGAGAACCGATTCCTTATTTCTTTGAGTGCTTCAGCTTCTTCATCCTCTTGTAGCTAGCGAGAGCATGATTAATCAGCGGATATGCCGTCACGGCGGATTCGATCCTTTCCACCTGCACGGTCTTCTGTTCCAGCTTCTTGTAATCCTGGAAAAACCTTCGGATCATTGCCAGCTTGTGCGGCGGCAGCTCGCTCGCCTCGTGGTAGTGGTTGTACTCGGGATCGGCAGTCGCAACAGCGACGATTTTGTGGTCCACGGCGCCCACGTCGATCATCGTCATCACCCCAATCGTCCGAGCTTGCATGACCGTCAGCGGCACGACCGGTTCCTGGCAAAGCACCAGCACGTCTAGAGGATCGCCGTCTTCTCCGAGTGTCTGCGGAATGAACCCGTAATTCGCCGGGTAGTACACCGCCGAATACAGCACGCGGTCCATGCGCAGCATCCCGCTCTTCTTGTCGAGTTCATACTTAACGCTCGAACCCAGCGGAATCTCGATCACCGCGTTAAACTCTTTCGGCACTTGGTCGCCCGGACTCAAATCGTGCCAAGGATGGTTCATGATCTCCTCCGATTCGTGTCCGACGAACGGGACCGGCGTGCGATAGCAGTGCCGCTACCTCCTCATCCGCCACCTGTGAGAAAGTTTCGTAGAATTGCCCGATCGCGTAGAAGTCTTTCGGCGTATGGACACAAATGAACTCATGCACCTCAGGTGCGAGCCGGCTGCAAGTTGACTGGGGGGCCCCCGGAACCGCGACTACGACGCGAGCCGGTGTCATCTGTCGTAATGCCATGATGGCGGCTCGCATGCTGGAGCCCGTCGCGATGCCATCGTCTATAAGGAGTACGGTTAGCCCTTCGACTCTTAAAGGGGGCTGCGCGCCCCGATAGAGATTCTCGCGTCGTTCCAGTTCCTTCTTCACCTTTGCAGTGATTTGCTCGATTTGCCCTTCGGAAATGCCTATGGCTTCCATGATCTCCCGGTCGAGCACACGCGTGCCGCCCGTGGCAATGGCACCAAATGCGAGTTCTTCTTGTCCCGGAACGCCGAGTTTGCGCGAAAGAACTATGTCCAACGGAGCTCGCAACGCTCTCGCCACCTCAAAGGCGACTGGGACGCCGCCCCGAGGAATCCCGAGTACAACTACATCGTTGCGATTCGCGTATGCGTGTAACCGCTCCGTTAATTTGCGGCCGGCCTCTTGTCGATCCTGAAAGACCGTGTGTTCGCCTCAGAGAGCCATGCCCATCCTCTCGCTCTAACAAAGTCCGAGACCTTAGGTGCTATCATCAGATGACGTACAGCGTTGGACGGATGCTGCAGTGATGCGCATCACAGACGATTGCCGGAATCGACGATACGTTGGGATGAGTTCTATATGAACGCGACCAATGGTCAAGCAAGTATCTTACGCCCGCCGTTTGCGAATCAATCTCAAGTCGAAAAGTGAAGAGGAACTGTTTAAATGGTTTCTGGCATGCCTGCTTTTCGGAAGGCCGATTCAGAGGGAGATTGCAGAGCAAGCCTACCGCGAGCTCGTGGTGGCGGGGCTTACGAGCCCTACGGCAGTCTTGCGGGCAGGACGGGACAAGCTTGTCCTGCTGTTGGATCGGGCTCACTACGTCAGGTACGATTTTTCTACGGCAACGAAGCTTCTTGAGGTTTCTCAGGAGCTGAAGCGCGGTTACGGTACCCTAACAAACCTCCTTGCCCAGGCCAAGACTGCGCCCGAACTCTCTGGCGAGCTGCAGAAATTTAAGCATATCGGACCTGTAACGGCGCGCATCTTCCTTCGTGAAGTCCGCCCGATTTGGTACCGCCGCGCGGCGTTGAATAAGCACACTTAACTGCAGATGTTCAGAGGCTGGGTGCAATCTGTTCCCTCAGATCGAATCGCGCGATCTCCATACATTGTCGCGCCTGATTCCATCTGGTCCGGGTGTGGAAGCCGGTACAAAGCTCCTTCATTTTTTCAGCGATGCCTGAGGCATAGACCCCGTCGGCAAGAGAAGCATGGCACCGGCGAATCAGCGTTGGGTACAGGCGCAGAGCTTGTGGAATCCTGTCTGCCATCTCGATCACGTAGATGAACGATTGGTCATTGCGCTCAATTGCGTCAACCGCATAATCGTCGACAAAATTGCCGGCACCGTACAGAATTGGCCGGTCTTTGTAGAACTCGATCCCGCGGAAAACGTGGCTTGAGTGACCAAAGATGATGTCTGCCCCCGCTTCGATAAGTGCACGAGCGAAAATGACATGTTCTTGGGGAGGACGGTAACCCCAATTGGATCCCCAGTGAGCGGACACAATCAACAGGTCCGCAGCTAGCCTGCTTTCTCGAACGATATCCAGCAGCTTTGCCGCCCGCGGATCACGTAGGTCTGTAGGGACATAGAAAACGCCAGGCCGGGCTGAAGTCGCTTCCCAGTCGGGCTCGTTGTCGGTGAAAGCAAGCAGTCCGAGCTTTCGCCCACACACTTTGGTTGTGGCGAGACGCGATGCTTGTGCATGATTCAGCCCCGCTCCGCTATGGACGATTCCGGCTCGATCCAGTATCTCAAGCATCTCGCACAACGCGTCATATCCGTAATCAAGGACGTGATTATTAGCCAGAGAAACGGCGTTCATCCGGGCGGCTTCGAGCACTGCGATGTTCTTTGCAGCCGATCGAAAGTGAAAGGGCTTGGGATATGCAGACCACGGGGTCCCTCGATTCGAAATAACACATTCGAGGTTGCAGAGCCGCCAGTCAACGTTATGCAAAATCGGAATGGTATCTCCCCAAGGGTACTCTGGCGGAGCATTTTCCAAGACCTCGTTCACTAGACGCCCCAGCATGCAGTCGCCGAGCAACAGTAGATTGAGGGGCCTTCTACTCAGACCTCCGGAGGCCGGGGTGCTCTGTTGCCCATCGGGTGCGTCCGTTTCCGTGATATTCAAGAGTCGTTCCTCTCTTTGCTCTCATGATTCAATGCGCCGAATGCGCATCGAACCCGGCTGGCCGATTACCCCATCGACCTCAATGCTGACCGGAAGAAACATCTTGACGATTTCGGCGCTCGTCGTGAGGTGCTGTGTCACTTTTGAGGTCCTGATTTCGGAAACTCCTGCACTAAGAGCCAAAGGCAAGACGAGTTGATCGGCAAGATAATGATCGATGGCCCCATCGGTGGCCAGAAATCCGATGAATTCATTGACCGCCTCGTCGGCGACAGTCTCCGCGCGCTTGCCGAGCGCCCCGAGCCCATAGAAACAACACTGGGAGTTCTCAAATTCTGCGAGCAGCAACAGAAGCGAGCCTCTCGACGGTGACGGTAGGCGGAGGATCGCGATTTCGATTGCCCTCGACACATCGCTGAGTCGCTTGACGGCCTGCAGCTTTTGGCGCTCAGCAATGCTGTAGTTCAAATTGGCCACTGCCGAGATGCCCCGGATATTTTTCAGATTCCCGCGATTGATCAGGCATAATGGCGAGAGCCGAGAAGCCGGTCGAACCGTAGCCAGAACGCGCCCGCCACCTCGCGGATAGAAGCCAGCGGCCTCTAGTTCCAGTCGAATGTCAAAGCCGATCTTTCGCATGTAGTGTAGCCAATGCATTTCCAGAAACTGGAAGCAGGGACTCCACGGCACATGGGTTCCTCCTGTCAGAACAACGGTGGAACTCGCCGTAGCAAAGCTTAGCGGAGGTAGAATTGTCTGGAGTACGAGTGAAGTGGATCCCGCTGTGCCAATATCGAACTGAAAGTCGCCGCAAGAGAGACCGGTCGGCTCGAATATGAGAGATTGCGATCCGAGCCGGTCGCCCTGAACCTTAGCTTTCCCTATCTCACGAGCGGCTCCCACCGCCCTCAAGTGTTGCGCCATTAGCCCGGGCTTCGCGCGCCGACTGCGAATGTTTGTCAGTGTGAAAGGTTTGCCCGTCATCAACGCGAGCGCGAGCGAAGTTCTTAGAATTTGTCCGCCGCCTTCGCCGAGTGAGCCATCGATCGAGAGTGAGGATTGAGTTGGGGGCATCGGCAGTCATTTGCCGAGAGCAGTCATTCGTCCGGTCTCTTTATCCGGCCATGAGAGGCTGTCTCTGATGAGCGATACAACCGAGACGACCGTTACGTTTGCTGCGTCGATGTCTGAGCGCAGAGGAACTGTGTCCGTGCAAAATATGCGCCTCACACCGAGGGACCACAACTGCAGCCACGACGAGCCCGTGAAGAGACCGTGGGTGACCAGGATGTAAATTTCCTGGACGCCGGCTGCCCTCAGTTTTTCGCAAGCAGCGACTAAGGTCCCACCCGTGTCGATCATATCGTCGACGATCACAACCCTAGCCCCAACTGTGCCGACGGAGCCGTGATGGATGATCCCTTTTGCAGTCCTCTCTTTTTCAAAGTATGGCGTCACTCCTATCGGCACCCCCGCCGCCCTCTTGACGGCCTCGCAACGGCCAATTGCCCCGTTATCGGGCGCCACAATCGTCGCATCTGCTAGTCGGTGCTTCTGAATGACCTCGGCAAACAGGATGGCCGTTGACAGGGAGGCCAATGGGATGGGAAACAACTCCTTGTCGCGTCCACTATGCACATCGACGGTCAGTACTCGGTCGATTCCGGAGCCTTCAAGGAGCGCTCCAATCCAAGCGGTCCCCAAGCTTTCTCCTAGTTTGTCTTTGTCCTGCCTGCTATAGGCAAGATAAGGAAGCAGGACCGTGACCTTATCCGCTCCTTCTTTCTTGAGGGTATGGGCGAGCAGCATTGCCGAAAGAAAGCCTTCGTCAGGGGGGAGCGATTGTTCCCAATATCACGCAATGTTCGCCGGACACAGACCCCTCGACGCTCGCGTACAATTCTTGGTTGTGGAAGCGGCGCACGGCAAATCGCCCCGCTTGCACGGAAGCAATGGCCCGGAGTTGCCGGGCGATGTTCTCGAAGGCCGAAAAGCTAAACAGAATCATAAGGATTACTCAATCGCTGGCCCCCGGTGACCGGGCCGAGGTTTTAGTCCAGGAGAAGTGAGAAAGTTTTATATCACGGCGTTACCGTCGTATAGCTTGGAAGATTGATGCCTATTCTCAAACACCCACGAATATGAGAGCCAAAATTCGCACTCCTTCTGCACGTTTGAGGCAGGAGTGTCGCTGATCGGTCTATTCCCGCCATAGTTTCAGGCGGCCTTCAAACGGGTAGTTTTTGAGAACGTGGTGCCGCTCGGGAAGGCCCCAAACTTGGTGTAATTCCCTGCAGCGAAATTCCGACGAACTTCGTGTACCCTGGGTGTACCTGAGATGAGCGCTTTTAGCAGTTTTGGCGTTTTTGGCGTCATGCCATCAGCAACAACTTACGTAGTTTCAATCGACAGCACAGGTACGATTCCCACCCGCGCCTCCATCTTACATCCGGCAGTGATTCGGGCAGCCGAACCGCGGAAGCAGAAACATGATCGGCGAGATGCAGGCTTGATTCTGAGCGTGGCTCGATCCCCGAAATCCGTGCCTATTGAGCAACGCAGAATATAGTGACGCTCTTTAATGCAGAAACGCCCATTTTGGGCAGATCCGAGCGCCAACGACTGTCACTATATTATGCTGTTCTCAGTGAGCAAAGAAAGCAACGAGAAGACAAGCGCGAACACATTTGCAACATGGAGCGATGCTCGCTTAAATTCTACCGATTGAACAGGAGTTCTTATGGACAGGAGACCAAATGAAGACAATGGCTCGAACACTGGGCAGTCTGTTGGTCGCTGCGCTGGTAGCAACTTCATGCATCGGTGCGGCACATGCCCAGCAGGCAAACCCTAATTCAAGTGGTATGCAGGCGGAGGTTCCGCATCTTGAGTTTGTTTTTGAAGAGATCGTAACGCTCGGTGCCAGTATTCATCCCGGCGAGACTCCGTACGGAGACAGAAATATTGTTCCAATCAC
>Ga0335078_10016994_pt1 | contig 10808 bp, 9 predicted proteins | sample Lox_Sample_32_FD_206711 | JGI IMG/M metagenome (GOLD analysis project Ga0335078, IMG submission 206711) | Soil microbial communities from Loxahatchee National Wildlife Refuge, Florida, United States - Lox_Sample_3.2 | ecosystem: Environmental > Terrestrial > Soil > Wetlands | place: USA: Florida... | reverse complement strand
CGCCGTAGGGCGTCGGCGTTTCGGCCGGTCGCTCCGTTCCTCGCCGGTCGGCTCGGTCGCGTTCGCCACGAGTTCCCGGGTCGCTCCGGCCCGTCGGGCGAACCCCAGCGCGATCGAGGCGATCGCCGGCCCGTCCGCCCGTCCGACGCCGGTCGGCAGGGCCACGGACGTCCCGGCCTCCACCGCCGCCCGCGCGACGGACGAGTCGCACCGTTCGGGACCCGGCCCGACCTCGATCGCGGCACGGGCCGACCGGGCGGCGGCGAGCACGGCCGCGCCGCCGTCGCCCGCGCCCCCGGCGTGGGCGACCAGGCGGATCGAACGGGGTAGCGGAGTCCCGGGGTCGGGAAATCTCCCGTCCGGATCGGCTCGGAGGACGAGATAGTCCGGCGAGAAGCGAGCGACCGACCGTTCGTCCGTCCGCCGGTCGATCTCGACGACCCGGAACAGCCGCACCGTTCGGCCCGCCGACGTTCGAGCGCCGGAGAGCTCCACCGGAACGGCGGTGGCTCGGAGGTCTCCTTGGTCCGGCGCCGCCACGACCACGCCGAGGTACCGAAGCCCGAGCGTGGCCGCGGTCGTGACGATCCGGTCGAGCCCCGCCGGGGAGAGATCCTCGGGAAGGTGCACGTGGAGGTCTCCGATCCGGTCCCCGGCCTCCACGAGACGGGGAAGACGCCCCTCCCGCGCGGCGTCGATCTCGCCTCGATCCTCCCGCAGCTCCGGCGGGATCCAGGGGAGCCCGAGCCGGCCGTAGACCTCCTCCTCGGTCCGGCCCGCCTCGCGCTCCTCGCCCCGGAAGACCCCGTACTCGTTCACCTTCAGCTCGAGGTCGCGGGCGAGCGAGCGGAGCTTCACGTTGTGGTCCTTCGACCCGGTGAAGTACTGGAGCGCCGCGCCGAACGCGGCCGGCTCGACGACCCGGAGGTCGACCTGAAGGCCCCCCCGAAGGACGACCGTCTCCTTCGTCGGTCCGCGCATCCGGACCTCCGCGATCTCCGGCAGCGCGGAGAAGACGTCGAAGACGCGCTCGGGGTCCTGGGACGTCACGAGGATGTCGAGGTCGCCGACCGTTTCGCGGCACCGTCGGAAGCTGCCAGCGATCTCGACCTGCTCGGTCGGGGCCCGGCTCCGGAGCGCCTCGCGGATCGCGTGCGCCTCCGCGAAGACGGAATCGATCGGACGACGCGCGGGAGGGGCCGGGGCGGCGGCGGCCGTGACCGCGGTCCGGGTCTGCGCGATCTTCCGGGCAGCGAACCCCTTCACCCCCTCGAGTCGGCCGGCGTCGATCGCCCGCGCCAGGCCGTCCCGGTCGGTGACCCCGAGCTCCGTCCAGAACCGGCGGGCCGTCTTCGGTCCGACGCCGGGGAGCCGCATCAGCTCGATCAGGCCGGGCGGCACCTCCCCGCGGAGCCGCTCGAGGTACGGGATCGTCCCCTGCGCGAGGAGCTCCCGGAGCTTCTCGTCGATCGCCTCCCCGATGCCGGGCACCTCGCGAAGGCCGTTCCGCGCGGCGACGGCGGCCAGCGGCTCGGTGAGCGTCTCGACCGATCGCGCCGCGCGCCGGTACGCCTCGGGCTTGAATCGCTCGCCCCGCAGGTCCAGGAGGTCGGCGATCTCTCGGAGCAACGCCGCGGCCTCCGCGTTCGTCGCCATCGGCCCGGAGGGGCGAGCGCGGGCTTAGGCGTTCCGACGCTACGGCTCGGCGCCCGCCCCGAGGTCGAGCCAGCGGCGCTCGCCGACGACCCGGAACCCGAGTCCCGAGTAGAGCCGGCGGGCGGGGGTCCGGTCGTCGCGGACGAACAACCCGGTCGCGGCGTTCGCCTCTGTGGCCGCTCCGACCACGGCGCGGACGAGCTCCGCCCCGAACCCGCGACCCCGGGCGAGCGGGTCGACGAAGACGCCCGCGATCACCCAGACCGCGGGCAGTCGGATCGCGGCGCGGGCGACCCCGACCAGGGCCTCCCCCTCGAACGCGCCCCAGGCCGGTTCGGTGGCGAGGTCGAGGCCCGGGTACTCGTTCGTCTCGGCGGCCCGTTGCCGCCGCGCCCACCGGTGGAGCTCCGGCCCGTCCGGCGGCGCGAGCGGCCGGACCAAGCCGTGCGGCCTCCCGGGCGCCGGCGTTAGCGGGCCGGGCGGGCGGAGTTCGAGGAGCTCCGGGAACTCGCGCCCCGGCCCCCGCGCCCCGAGCACCGCCTCGCGGGCCTCCGGTGGAACGATGGCGACGAGCGGCCGCCCGGGCAGCTGTGCCGCGAGCTGCTCGGCCCAGGGTCCGGCCCCGAACCAGTGGACGACCCGGAACGCGGGGTGACCGTTCCAGACGAGCGCGTAGCCGAGCGTGAGACCGTCCCGCACCACCGACCAGCCGTCGACGATTGTGGGGAAGCGATCCAGGTCCCACACGGCGTAGGCGTGGTCGAGCGGAGCGCGGGCCGCGGCCGCGGCCAGCCACCGCCGGTCGATCGTCGGGCGGAGCTCCACGGCGGACGACACCGGTCCGGGATGGACGGACCGGTAGTTACGGCCGACGGCCGTCCGGGGGCCGCGGACAAGCGTAAATCCGAAGGCCCGGTGGAACTCGGTGTGCCTCCGCACCGCCCCACCGCTGAGTTCCCGAGGCACCTCGAGACGCTGTACGCTCGATTCCCGTTCGCCCGGTCGGTCGCGGACGACCCGATCTCCGTCGTGCGCCCGCTGGCGACCGACCCGCGTCGGGCCGAGGTCGCCGGGATTTTCGCCGCCACGCTGGCGATCGGCAACACGACCGCGATCCGGGGCGCGATCGGCCGTCTCGCCGCGGCGGTCGACGGGGACGTCGGCCGCCTCGTCGATCCCGGGCGGGCGCCCGAGCGAACCCGCCGGCTCCGGTCGTTCCGCCACCGGTGGATCCGGGGCGACCAGCTGAACTTCCTCGCCGACCGCCTCACGGAGTTCTATGCGAAGGAGCCGACGCTCGAGAACGCGTTCCTCGCCGGGTGGCAGTCCGACGGGTTCGCGTCGGGGATCGACCGGCTCGCCCGCGTGCTCCGGGGACCGGATCCGCCCGCGGCCCCGCTCCCGCCGCGGGGCTACGCCGCGCTGTTCCCGAGCCCGCTCGCCGCGGGGGCCAGTCCGGCGAAGCGGCTCACCCTCTTCGTACGATGGATGGTACGCGACCGGTATCCGGATCTCGGGATCTGGCGACGCGTGCCGACCGGCGAGCTGCGGATCCCTCTCGATCAGCACGTGCACTGGATCGCCTACCATCTCGGGCTGACCGGCCGACGTAGCCGGTCGTGGTCGGCCGTCGAAGAGGTCAGCGAGGCGCTCCGCCGGATCGACCCGATCGATCCCACGAAGTTCGATTTCGTCCTCTGCCACACCGGGGTCTCGGGCGATTGCCCGAAGCGGCGCGACCTCTCGGTCTGCGGGCCGTGCTCGGTCCGGCCGGATTGCCGGCTGTGGCGAGGCCGGGGGTCGGCGTCGTGACCGCGACCCCCACGCCCCTCCCGATCGATGCCGGCCTCCTCGCGCGGTTCCGGGCGGCGGGCGCCCAGATCGCCTGGCGCGACGCCCCGGCCGACCCCGCGGTCGGGAAGCGCCGCCGGGCGCGGATCGCCCACCTGAACGAGGAGGAGGCCCGCGTCGAGACGTGGGGACGCGCGCCGAGGGGAGGCGTGGCCGTGGGCTCCGGGCCGCTCGGCGCCCTCGTCATCCTCCTGGAGGCGGACCGACGCTGCCGATCCCCCGTGCTGGGCGCCCACGAGGCGGGCCGCGAGCCGGCGTTCCCGGCGGGGGCGCTGGTCGCGGCCTGGGACGGCTCGCCCGTCCCGACCGACGCCGCGCCGCGCCTCGCCGACCTGGTCGAGCTCGCGCGGTACGCCCTCGCGTAGGAAATGGTTTTATTCTCTAATGATTAGAGCTCCTAATAGTTAGGAGCCCTCATGGTCGCGATGGCCGCTGCGTTGGACCGCCCGGAGACCCCCCCGAGCGCCGCCGAGCTCGCCGACCTGATCCACGTGGTCGTCCGTGCCTCGCTCCATCGGATCCACCCGACGCTCGAGGAGGAAGGGATCACGATGGGCCAGTTCTGGGCGCTCCATCTCGTCTCCAGCCTTTCGTCCGCCTCGGTCGGCACGGTCGCCCGGCACCTCGGGGTGACCGCCCCGAGCGCCTGCGCGAGCATCGACCAGCTCGAAGGGGCGGGCCTCGTCCGCCGCCGTCGCTCGGACAAGGACCGGCGGGCCGTCGAGCTGTCGCTGACGCCCCGCGGCCGCCGGGTCGAGGCGCGGGTCTGGCGGGACGTCGCCGGGCTGATCGACGGGGCGTCCGACCGCGTCCCCGCCGGCGACCTCACGACGACGGTGCGCGTCTTCCGGGAGATCGGCCACCGCCTGGTCGAGCCGCAGGCGCTGGTCCGGGGGCCGGCATGAACGCCTCCAACGGCAGCCGCACCGCCGCAGGGACCCCGTACGACCCCCGCGCCGCCTCGGCCGTGATGGCGGTCCTCGCCGTGATGGCGATGATGGTGACGTACGTCGAGACGATGGTCCTGCCGGCGTTCAAGACGTTCGTCGCCTTCTTCGACAACGCTCCGACGACGACCGTCGTCTGGATCGTCGCGTCGTATCTCCTCGTCGGGACCGTCGCGACGCCGATCTTCGGGAAGCTCGGCGACAAGTACGGCAAGAAGCGGATGCTCCTGGTCGTGATGACCCTGTACGCGATCGCGGTCAGCGTCGCGGGGTTCACGCCGAACCTCGGCGCGGCGTTCGGCGTCAGCCGGCCGAACCAGATCTACCTCCTGATCGGCGTCCGGGCGTTCCAGGGGCTCGGGATGGGGATGTTCCCGCTCGCCTTCGCGATGATGCCCGAGGTGTTCCCGGCCGCGCGCGTCGGCCAGGCGCAAGGGATCGTCTCGGGGATGTTCGCCGCGGGCGCGTCGCTCGGCCTGGTCGGTGGCGGCTACATCGCCTTCCGCTTCGGCTGGCAGCTCACCTACCACACCGTGACGCCCATCGCCATCCTGCTCCTCGTCCTCGCGTACTTCTGGCTGCGCGAGTCGCCCCACCTCTCCCCGAAGCCGATCGACGTCCCGGGGATCGGCAGCCTCGGGTTCGCCCTCGCGATGGTGATGTTCGGCATCACGGAAGGGCCGGACTGGGGCTGGGGGAGCCTCGCCGCCGTCCACCTCGCGGGGATCCCGTGGGGGGTACCGGAGTTCTTCGTCGCGAGCGCGATCGGGCTCGGGATCTTCCTGGCCTGGGAGCCCCGGGCGCCGACCCCGGTCGTGTCGTTCAAGTCCCTCAAGGAGCGGAACATCTGGATCTCGAACGTCAACGGCGTGATCGTCGGTCTCGGCATGTTCCTCGTGTTCGTCACGATCACGATCCTGGTCGAGGACCCGGTCGCCCCCGGCTTCGGCTACAACGAGTTCCAGATGGGCCTGGTCGCGGTCCCGTCGTCGCTCGGCATGCTCGCCTTCGCCCCGCTCTGGGGTCGGTGGGTCGCCGCGAAGGGCCCGAAGCCCGTGATGCTCGCCGGCTTCAGCGTGATGGGGCTGGGCGCGCTGGGCCTCGCGATCTTCCACTCCTCGATCGTCGAGCTGATGGTGTTCGTCGTCCCGACGATGGTCGGGAACGTCGCGGTCCTGATCGCGATGTCGAACATCATCGTCCTCACCGTCTCGCCGAAGGAGCTCGGGATCCAGACCGGCATGAACCAGACGTTCCGTAACCTCGGGAGCGCCGTCGGTCCGGTCCTGGGCGCGGTGGTGATCGCGAGCTACGCGCGGACGATCATGACGCCGAACGGGACGCTCCACCCGCCGACGATCACCGGCTTCGTCGTGCTGTTCGCGCTCGTGGCGGCGGTCGCGCTCGTCGGCCTCGTGCTGTCGCTCGGCCTGCGGAACTACCGGTTCCACGCCGACGGCACGCGCTCGGACGCAGCGCGGCCCCGCGGGGCTCCGGCCGCCCCGACGATGGACCCCGCGAGCGCGCCGGTCGCGGTCGACCCGTCGTCGTAGGGCGAGGCCCGGGTCGGGGTCTACGAGCAGCCGCTCGTCGAGCCGCAGACGGTGCACGCGTAGCACGTGCCCGATCGCATCATGATCCCGCCGCACTGGGCGCACGACGGCGCGTCGTCCATCGATCCCCCGGACGGCCCCGGCACGAACGAATCGAGGGGCGGCGTCTCGAACTTGACGGCCTGGCCCGCGCCCGCCTTCGCGGTCGCCGGCGCCGGGCCGTGCCCGTTGCCGTTCGTCTCCGGGCCGTTCTCGAGACCGATCGCGCGCCGTTCGTCCTCCGTCAGGAACTCGATCGCGAGCCAGCGGGCGACGTAGTCCGGGATCGACTTCGCGAACCGGATCCGGGGATTGTTCGTCGCCCCGGCGGGCTCGAACCGAAGGTGGGCGAGCTTCCGCACGAGGTCCTTCAGCGGGACGCCGTGCTGGAGCGCCATCGACATCGAGATCCCGAGGGAATCCATCAGACCGTTGACGGTCGACCCTTCCTTCGTGACGCGGAAGAAGATCTCACCGGGCCGGCCGTCCGGGTACAGGCCGACCGTGACGTAGCCGTCGTGGCCGCCGACCGAGAAGTGGTGCGTGAGCGCCTTCCGTTCGTCGGGGAGCCGCTCGCGCGCCGGGCCGCGCGGACCGACCGCCGCGCCCGTCCGCCCCTTCCCCGTCTCGAACGGCTGCGACGCCTTGCAGCCGTCCCGGTAGAGCGCGACCGACTTCACGCCGAGGCGCCACGCCTCGAGATAGATCCGTTCGATCTCCTCGACGGTCGCTTCGTTCGGGAGGTTGATCGTCTTCGACGCGCCGCCCGAGAGGAACGGCTGGACCGCGCCGAGCATCTTGAGGTGGCCCATCGGAGCGATCGTCCGATTCCCGCCGGCGGGGGCGAGGGCGCAATCGAACACGGCGAGGTCGGCCGCGTCCAGGCCCGGGGCCCCCTCGATCGTGCCGGTCGATTCGACGTGGGCGACGACCGCCCGGATCTCCTCGGGAGTGTAGCCGAGCGCGACGAGGCCGTCCGGGACGGTCCGGTTGACCATCCGAAGGACGCCGCCGCCGACCAGGTTCTTCACCTTGACGAGGGAGAGCTCCGGCTCGAGCCCGAGGGTGTCGCAGCCCATCAGTAGGCCGATCGTCCCCGTGGGAGCGATCACCGAGATCTGCGCGTTGCGGTAGCCCCACAGCTCGCCGGCCTGGACCGTCTCATGCCACCGGTCGACCGCCGCCTGCACGAGCGGCGCGAGGCGCGCGTCGCCGGGGACGATCCGCTCGGCGGCCTTCGCGTGCTTCGACATCACGCGGAGCATCGGGGCGCGGTTCTTCTCGAACCCGGCGAACGGACCCATCCGCTTGGCGATCTCCCCGCTCATGTGGTACCCCTCGGCCGACAGGATCGCGGAGACGCCGGCGGCGAGCGCGCGGCCCGGCTCCGAGTCGTAGGCGAGGCCGTAGTGCATCAGGAGCGCGCCGAGGTTGGCGTAGCCGAGCCCGAGGGGGCGGAAGTCGTGCGAGTTCTGGGCGATCGGCGCGGTCGGGTAGCTCGACGCGTCGACGACGATCTCCATCGCGAGGATCATCGTCCGGACGGCCCGGCGGAACAGCTCGACATCGAGGAGCCCGTGGCCGTCCAGGAACCGCATCAGGTTGAGCGACGCGAGATTGCACGCGGAATCGTCGAGGAACAGGTACTCGCTGCACGGGTTCGAGGCGTTGATCCGGCCGGAGTTCGGCGACGTGTGCCAGTCGTTGGTGACGTCGTCGAACTGGACGCCCGGGTCGCCGCATCGCCACGCGGCGTAGGCGAGCTTCCGCCACAGCTCGCGCGCCTTCATCGTCGCGCTGACCGAGTGGTCGGTCCGGTTGTACGTCGTCCAGTCGCCGTCCCGCGCGACCGCCTCCATGAAGGCGTCGGGGATCCGGACGGAGTGGTTCGCGTTCTGGTAGGCGATCGACGCGTACGCCGAGTCGACCTCGGTCCCGTCGAAGTTGGCCGAGTAGCCCTCGCGGATGAGGGCGAGCGCCTTGTCCTCCTCGCGGACCTTGCAGTCGATGAAGTCGAGGATGTCCGGGTGGTCCATGTTCAGGATCACCATCTTCGCCGCACGCCGGGTCGTCCCGCCCGACTTGATCACGCCTGCGAGCGCGTCGAACGCGCGCATGAACGAGACCGGGCCGGAGGCGATCCCCCCGCCGGCCAGGCGCTCGTGGCTCCCGCGGAGCGCGGAGAGGTTCGTGCCGGTGCCGCTGCCGCCCTTGAACAGGCGGCCCTCGCTCGTCGCGAGCGCGAGGATCGAGTCCATGTCGTCCTGGATCGACTGGATGAAGCACGCCGAGCATTGCGGCGGCTCGCGCACGCCGACGTTGAACCAGACGGGGCTGTTGAACGCCGCCATCTGCTGGACCATCAGGTAGGCGAGGCTCTCCTCGAGGGTCGTCGCCTCCTCGCTCGTGTCGAGGTAGCCCAGCTCGAGCCCCTTCTGGGCGATCCAGTGGCAGACCCGCCGGATCATCCCGTCGATCGAGCTCTCGCGGCGGCCGTCGATGATGCGGAAGTACTTCGACGCGGCGATGTTGACGCTCGTCTCCGACCAGGAGGTGGGGGCGCGGATCCCCTTCTGCTCGAAGATCACCTTGCCGTCGGCCGATTTGATCGCGGCGTCGTGGCTCCTCCAGTCGACCGTGTCGAACGCGGTCTTCCCTCGGGGCGTCAGCCGGGGGACGGGGATCGCCTCGCGGCCGAGGCGTCCGGCCGCCCGAACGGCGGCTTCCTCCGGCGATGGGACGGGGCGCTTCTTGGCGGCGGCCATGATGTTTACCTCCGGAGGCCGAGTCGGTCGTCCGCTCGTTCGCGTATCGGCGCGCGTCCCCTAAGGCGAGTCCGGCCGGCGGATGAAACGCCCTCGGAAGCGGGCCGTTTCTCGCCGAAGAACCAGGGGAGAAAACGCGTCGCGCGGCGCAGAAGACACTCTCGGAAACCCTCCGGGTGCGCCCACAAGCGACGCTCTATAAGAACGCCCGGTCGGAATCAGAGCGACATCGCGCGATCGCGCGTCGCTCGGAGCGCACAACCCGTTCCTGAGTCACACTCGTAGCGCATTTCGAGCGGCCGTCGAGGACCGAGGGCGCGCCCGGTCGATCGCTACGACGTCGGCGGCGCCGGAAGGAGCCGCATCGTGCACGGCATCGTCACTCCGCACTCGCCGCAGTAGAGCCCTTCCTCGGCCACCCAGAGGAACGCGCCGCACCGGTCGCACTTCCGCGGGTCGTCGGGGTCGTTGCGGCAGACCATCGGCGCTCGGAACGGCGAACGGCTCCCCGCTCAAGTAGGATGCGCTTCAGTCGCGGGCGCGTCCGTACTCGGCCGTCCCCTCGAGGTAGAAGACGGCCCTGCCCTCCAGGATGACGCGGTCGTTTCGGAGCCGGCAGACGACCTCGCCGCCCCGCGACGACGCCTGGAACGCCCGGAACTCCGACCGGCCGAGGCGCCGGGCCCAGTACGGGACGAGCATGCAGTGCGCGGCGCCCGTCACCGGGTCCTCGGGGATCCCCTTCGCCGGGGCGAAGTACCGGCTGACGAAGTCGTACGGCGGCTCCCCCGGGGCCGTCACTATCACGCCCGGCCGATCGAGCCGAGCGACGGCGCCGAAATCGGGGGCGAGCGCCCGCACGTCGCGCGCCGTGGCGAACACCGCGAGGTGGTTGTGCTCGCTGTCGTACACCTCGATCGGGTCGGCGCCGAGGGCGGCCGCGAGCTCGGGGGGCGTGGCGATCCGCTCGGACGGCCGCGCCGGGAAGTCCATCGCGTAGCCGTCCCCGGCGCGTCGGACGGTGAGGGGGCCGCTCGCCGTGCGAAAGACGACGGTCGCGCGACCGGGCTCGAGCCGTTCGAGAACGACCGCCGCGCTCGCCAGCGTCGCGTGGCCGCAGAGCGGCACCTCCGTCGTCGGCGTGAACCACCGAAGCCGGTAGTCGTTCCCGTCGCGCACGAGGAACGCCGTCTCGGCGAGGTTGTTCTCGGCGGCGAGCGCCTGGAGGACGTCGTCCGAGGGGAACCGCTCCATCGGCATCACGGCCGCCGGGTTCCCGCGGAACGTTTCGCGCGCGAACGCATCGACCTGGAAGATCGGGCCCCGCGCGCGCGCCGATGGATCGGGCATCGCCCCGCGACGGCGGACCCTCGACTTAACGGTAGGCCCGCGGGCGCATCGCCCGGGAGCGTTCGACCGTTCGAAAAAGAAGTGGGAGGGGCCCGGGGCGGGCCCCTCGAAAGGGGTGGGCGATTTCAGGCGTTCTTCATCCGGGCGCGGGACACGAACCCCTTCTTGTCGAGGAAGTACATGTAACCGTCCGCCCGAGTGATCTTCTCCGTCCCCACCCGGCTCTTCTTGCCGGACTTGTTCAGCTTCGTGGGGGTCTTCCAGAGGTACCCGTCCTTGCCCAGATAGTACAGGTAGCCCTTCTCTCGCTTGACCTGTTCCTTGCCTACACGCTCCGCCATGATTGGCGACCTCGGCGGCGGCATGGAAACCCCCAGTATTTGAACATACTGACGGAGTTACGGCGAAAAAACCGGTTTTCCCTGACGGAGAACGAGCGTCGGACGCGCGTCGATCCGGTAGCCGAGCCGCTCCGCGCTCGGGATCGGGAAGACCGCGAGGTCCGCCGGCGCGCCGACCCGGATCGTCCCCGCGTCGGCAAGCCCGGTCGCCGCCGCGGCGTTGACCGTCGCGGCGGTGAGCGCCTCCGCCGGCGTCAGGCGGCCGGTGTGGACGGCGGCGCCGAGGACGACCGGCATCCCCTCGAC
>Ga0335078_10016992_pt1 | contig 10809 bp, 7 predicted proteins | sample Lox_Sample_32_FD_206711 | JGI IMG/M metagenome (GOLD analysis project Ga0335078, IMG submission 206711) | Soil microbial communities from Loxahatchee National Wildlife Refuge, Florida, United States - Lox_Sample_3.2 | ecosystem: Environmental > Terrestrial > Soil > Wetlands | place: USA: Florida... | reverse complement strand
CGACATCGTTCACACGAACGACTTTGCGACCGCGGGTGTCAATAATTTGCTGGTCGAGGAGGTCCTTGCGGACAGCCAGAAGCGCTTCGTTGGGTTCGTAGAGCTGGAGAGCGCGTTCGCTAACACTAAGGCGAATGGCGCCGGGTACGGCGCTGGCGACCTGGTCGTGCCGGGCCAAGAGCGACTGATAGTGTCCACGAGCCAGCAAAAAGTGCGAAAGGCGGTTCGGCGCTTGCGCGGGCTCGATGAAAAATTCACGCACTCGGCCGACAAAATTTCCCTGGGCGTCGTAGGCTTTTGCGCCCATCAATTCTGTCGCGTATAGCTCCATCGCTCACCTTCGATCTCCGGCGACTGGCCGCCGGATCGGCGCGGCCCTGCAAACCGCGTCAAAAACAAAAAACCCGCGAACCGGAATGGCCGGGCCGCGGGCAAGTTCCTGATACCAATGGACTTACCTTCAGCCAGAGGCGAACCCTCCCCGACCCGCCGCCTGCGAGAGGCTTGCCGCCCCGCGCCGCGTTGCCCAAGCGCCTTTCCCAAGCCGCGGTCCCGCAGACCAGCCGGATAAATGAACGGGACCAGGTTCCAGATCGTTGGACATACACATTGCTACGAGTTCACCTGCGCACCGGCAAACGGCCCGACGCGTCGGGATGCGAGACGGAGCAATTGCGCTGCCGTTTCGCAACTCCAGTTGCAGTGATACGGCGGACAGGAATTGTTGTCAACAAAAAACAGCAGCATCGGGGTCAGTTTTGAAAAAAAAGTGAAGAAAATTTTTAGCAAGCTATTTCGATGGTGGGAACAGCATGTCGCGGGGCTCTTGGCCAGCAACGCGACATGCTTTCACATAAAGTGACAAGTAGTTCTCCACGATGTAATCGTGCTTGGCGAAACCGAGTTCGGTGGCGGCGCGGTCAATGGCGGTGGGCGGACCTTCGAGTTCGACAAAGGTGCCGATAGGCGTCTCGTCGAGCTCGATCAGCAGTCCCTTGGCCCAAGCCGCGGAAGCTGGGAGGCGAAAGGTGGTCCGGTATTTCTCGTAACGGAACCAGCCCTTCATTCCCAAGGCCTCGAAGATGTGACTGAGCGTGCCGGCGTCGGCGACTTCAAGTTCGAGTTCTTCGCGGACTTTATGGCGCGGACGGGGTTCCGGAGGGAGCCAATTAGCGTGGCCAGCGACGGGCAGCTTCATCGTCAGCAGGATTCTCTGCTTAGGCCTCCTAGCGCCCGCGCCGATCGCGCGCCGCCCCTCCGGCTCGAGCGTTTCGGTGCGAATCCGTAGGAGCTGGCCGCGCTTGCCCAAATCGCCCGGCGGCGTGTCGAAAATCACATTCATTTCGTGGACTTGCCTGCTTCGACCGTTCACGGGCTTGGCGCGCAACTTCTTCAACCGGCGGAGTAGGACCGCCTTGTCCTCGATGCGCAGCTTGATTTCGGTCTCGTAAGGCATCGGCAAATTTGTCTGGCGCTCTCCGGCTTTTCGAGGCAGGAGAGTTCCGTTAGTATAGCGGACGAAGCGATTTAACCTCGCAGCGCGACACCGGCAAAGTCCGGCCCACACCGGCGTCCATCCCGCCGCGCCGCAGATCAAAAGAGACGTATGAACCCGAAAGCCAAGATGGCACCGCCCGGCCTTTCCGATGCAAACGCAGCCGCTGAAGACCTGCTTAAATCACCGCTGGCCCGTCGCGAGCCGGTGGAAACGATTCTGCACGGCGACCGGCGGATGGATCATTACGCCTGGCTAAAACAAAAAGAAAATCCCGAGGTGATCGCTTACCTCGAGGCAGAAAATGCGTACACCGATGCGGTGCTGGCGCCCACGCAGGCATTTCAGGACGAACTGTATGTCGAGATGCTCGGACGGATTCAGCAGACCGACATCTCCGTGCCATACCGGCTGCGCGGGTATCTCTATTTCAGCGCCACGGAACAAGGCAAGCAGTACCCGGTGCGCTGCCGCAGACTGGACCGCGCCGGGGCGCTGGACGAAGTGCTGTTGGATTTGAACAAGCTGGCCGAAGGCCATCCGTTTCTGGGGCTCGGCGCGTTTGAGGTCAGCCGCGATAACCAATTGCTCGCGTATGCCTTGGACACTACCGGCTTCCGGCAGTACCGGCTGCACATCAGGAATTTGCTGAGTGGGGCGACCTTTCCCGAATCGATGGAGCGCGTCACAAGCGTGGCTTGGGCCGCCGACAATCGCACGCTCTTTTACACCGTGGAAGATCCAACGACCAAGCGATCTTACCGGTTATACCGGCACATCGCGGGATCTTCGCCGCTGGCGGATGTGCTCATTTATGAAGAGCAGGACGAACGATTCCGGGTTTCGATTGAAGCCAGCCGCAGTGGTGCGTTCTTATTTTTGATGAGTGAGAGCCACACCACGAGCGAAGCGCGCTTCCTTCCCGCCCGGGATTCATTTGGCGAGTTTCAGCTCATTGCGCCGCGCGAAGCAGAGCATGAGTATTTCGTCGAGCATCATCCGAATCCGCTGACGCGCGAGAATCGGGGGGCGAATGCGGAGGACGTGGGCGGGTTTTTTGTGATTCGCACCAATTCGGGGGGACGGACGTATCGGCTGATTACGACTCCAGTTGGCAAGCCTGGGCGCGAAAACTGGCGAGAAATTGTGCCGAACCGGCCGGAGGTGATGCTGGCGGGAGTCGAAGTGTTTCGGTCGCACATGGTTTTGAGCGAGCGAGAAGGTGGCTTGCCTTTTTTGCGGGTGATCGATCTGAATGTGGCCGCTGCCGATGCGCTGGCGGGTTCGCGGCGGATTACGTTCAGCGAGCCGGCGTATAACGCATCGCTCGGCGAGAATCCGGAGTTTGACGCGACCGTGGTGCGCTACAACTACGAATCGTTGGTGACGCCGCGCTCGGTATTCGATTACGACGTACAGACGCAAGTCAGCACGTTGCGCAAACAACAGCCGGTGCTGGGCGGCTACGATGCGGGAAGATATGTTTGCGAGCGTTTGCACGCGACGGCCAGCGATGGCACGCGCGTTCCGATTTCGTTGGTGCGGCGTCGCGATGTACCGCTGGATGGTTCGGCGCCGCTGCTGCTCTATGGGTATGGCAGCTACGGATACTCCCTGGCGGTGACGTTCAGTTCGAACCGCGTGAGCTTGCTCGATCGCGGAGTGACCTACGCCATTGCGCACATTCGTGGCGGCGGGGAGCTGGGCAAACCCTGGCACGACGCCGGGCGGATGCATCAGAAACGCAATACGTTCAGCGATTTCATCGCCGCGGCGGAACATTTGATTGCGGAGCGTTACACTTCGGCGGAACGCCTGATCATCGAAGGCGGCAGCGCCGGCGGATTGTTGATGGGCGCGGTGACCAACCTGCGGCCCGAGTTGTTTCACGCGGTGGTGAGCCACGTGCCGTTCGTTGACGTGATCAACACGATGCTGGACACTTCCCTGCCTCTCACCGTGGGGGAATTCGAGGAATGGGGCAATCCGCAAGTGGCTAAAGATTATTTTTATATGAAGACGTATTGTCCGTACACGAATCTTGAAGCAAAAAACTATCCGGCGATGCTGGTGAAGACGGCTCTGAACGATAGCCAGGTCATGTACTGGGAGCCGGCAAAATATGTTGCAAAGCTGCGTACGTTGAAGGCGGATGGGAACGTGCTGCTGCTGAAAACAAATATGGGCGCGGGCCACGGCGGGGCTTCGGGGCGGTACGACTACTTGCGCGAGATTGCGTTGGACTATGCGTTCATTTTGAACGGGCTGGGAATTCATCAATGACGTTACAAACGCAAGTTCACGATACCGCCTGGCCGGTAGGAGCGCAGCATGCTGCGCCCCTGGTCACCCAGGCGCGTGCGTTCGACAAGCGTCGCTTGCGCCGCAACCGAGCCAGCGTTCGAACTAGACGATGACCGAACCTACTTCGCCTTTGATGCAGCAGTATCACGCGATTAAAACGCGCTATCCGCACGCGCTGCTGCTTTTTCGTCTTGGTGATTTCTATGAGCTGTTCTACGAAGACGCGATTCTGGCGGCGCGCGAACTGCAAATCACGCTGACTTCGCGCAACCGCGAAAAAGGTCAGCCCATTCCAATGTGCGGCGTGCCCTATCACTCCGCGGATGGTTACATTGCGCGATTGATTCGCAACGGTTTCAAAGTGGCCATTTGCGACCAGATGGAGCAGCCGGGGCCGGGGAAAAAGCTGGTCCGGCGCGAGGTGGTTCGCGTCATCACGCCGGGGACCGCGACAGATGGCGCGGTGCTGGATGCGCGCGAAAACAATTACTTAGCTTCGGTAGCGCTGCACGCCACCGGCAACGCTGCTGCGGCTGGCCTGGCATTTGTGGATTTGTCCACCGGTGAGTTTCAGTCGACGGACTTCTCCGGCGCCGACGCGGAAGAGCAGTTGCGCGATGAACTGCAATTGCTGCGGCCACGGGAGACGCTGCTGGCACGGCCGCAGCAGCTCTTCGAAACTGCGAAAACCTCCATGCTGGATGGCGCCGGCGGCGTCGAAACGCGCCTCGATGACTGGATTTTTCAGCGCGACTACGCCGAGCGGATCTTGCGCGAGCAATTTGGAGTAGCGGAGTTGACCGGCTTCGGCCTGGATGGGCATCCGCTGGCGATCTCGGCCGCGGGCGCGATCGTCCACTACCTGCGGGAGAACGCCTCGCGGGGCACCGACGCGGGCGACGGAAAAAGCGAAGCGATTGCGAGCATCGAAGCGCTACAGCACCTGGACCGCTTGCGCTACTACGAACAGCGCGACGCGCTGGTACTCGATCCGGTTTCGGTGCGCAACCTGGAGTTGATTGCACCGATTTTTAGCGAAGAGAGCGGGCGCAGCGGGCCGACCACGTTGGTCGGCGCGCTGGATTCCACGGTTACCGGGATGGGTGCGCGGCTGCTGCGTTCGTGGATTTTGCGGCCGTTGCTGGACCGCGAAGTGATCGACGCGCGGCTCGGCGCGGTGGCGCACCTAGTGCAGCAGACCGTAGTGCGCGGCGAAATTCGCAAGGAACTGCGGGGCATTCAGGATTTGGAGCGGTTGACCAGCCGCATCACGCTGGGGCTGGCTTCGCCGCGCGAGTTGCTGGCGTTGCGCAAATCCCTCACGCACATTCCCGTGTTGAAGAACTTCCTGATGCCGCCCCCAGTCGGCGGCAGCGCGCTGGTGCGGCAGCTCTATGCCGAAATGGACGAGTTGACCGATGTGCGCGAACTGCTGGACCGTTCGATTGCCGACGAGCCGCCGGCGTTGGCCAGCGATCCCGGCATGATTCGTAACGGCTATCACGGTGAATTGGATGAGCTGCGCAATCTGAGCAAGAACAGCAAGGAAATTATTGCCGCGATGGAAGCGCGAGAACGCACGCGCACTGGAATAGGGTCGCTGAAGATTCGCTTCAATCAGGTGTTCGGTTATTACATGGAGATTTCGAAGCCGAACCTGCATCTGGCGCCGGCCGATTACGAGCGCAAGCAGACGTTGGTGAATGCGGAACGGTTTACTTCGCCGGAGTTAAAGGAGTATGAGCGGAAGATTCTGGCGGCAGACGAGCGGATCCTGGAAATTGAACGGCAACTCTTCGTCGAGATTCGTTCGACGGTGGCGACTAAAGCGGCGCGGTTGCGGCGAACGGCGACGGCGATTGCACAACTGGATGTCCTGTGCTGCTTCGCCAAGCTGGCGGCGGATCGCGGCTATATCCGGCCGGAGTTCAACGCCACCGGAGAATTGCTGATCGTCGGCGGACGCCATCCGGTGATTGAAGAGTTGCTGCGGCAGACGGGCGAACGCTTCGTGCCGAATGACTTGTGCTTCGAACCGGGAACACAGCAATTGCTTTTGATTACTGGGCCGAACATGGGCGGCAAGTCTACCTATTTGCGACAAGCGGCGCTGATTTTACTGATGGCGCAGATGGGGAGTTACGTTCCGGCGCGGCAGGCGAAGTTGCCGATTACGGATCGGATTTTTACGCGGATTGGTGCGGCAGACAACTTGGCACGAGGACGATCCACGTTTTTGGTGGAGATGAGTGAAGTGGCGGCGATTTTGCATCATGCCACGCCAGCGAGCCTGGTGCTGCTGGACGAAGTTGGCCGGGGTACCGCGACCTTCGACGGCTTGTCCATTGCCTGGGCGGTCGTCGAACACTTGCAGAAGCACACGCGCGCGCGAACGCTCTTCGCGACGCACTATCATGAGTTGACCGAATTGGCGGATCTGCTCAGTGGCGTCAAGAACGTGCATGTCTCGGTGAAAGAAACTCCTAGCGAGATTATCTTTTTGCGCCGAGTGGAACCCGGCAGCGCTGACAAAAGCTATGGAATCGAAGTGGCCAAACTCGCGGGACTGCCGCGCAGCGTCATCGAACGCGCTCGCGAAGTGTTGAAACGCCATGAGCAGAGCGAGCATGTGTTGAGCGAAAGGCTCTCGCCGGGCGCCGCGGATGAAAACGGAGCACCTCCTACGGCTGCTGGCGTCAACGGCGGCGTAGCAAATTCTTCGTCACAACGCCGCAATGGCCAACAAGAGGTCCTGTTCACTCCACTAGACCGCGCCGTACTGGACAGCCTACGCGACGCAGACCTCGACAATCTAAAACCCATTGACGCACTGAACCTCCTCGCCGAACTGAAAAAACAGATTTCATGACTCAGCAGCAGGAACACGAGCAGCAGCTATTCAAAGCCTTCATCCTGCCGCAAAGGCGTGATCGCTATCTCGGATTTCTCGCAGTGCCCAAACACCGCAAGAAAATCACCCGGGGACTCGCGCATTTCAAACATCTCGATCCGGGCTGCGTCAGGTCGATTCCTCCATCGCAACACAGTCCCGAAAACATTTGGAAATTGTTGCGAAGCATGGGCGCACCAGGTCTTTGTTGGGTTCTTTCGGAGAACGGCGAGATTGATGGGCGTGAGATGCCCGTATTGGAGGCGCTGCAAGTCGTTGTCGGGCGGCAAATGGGGACATTCCTGTCCTGCTTAGCCGGAAGGCTTGCCTATTTCGAAGATGAGGACCAACGTTGGATTCTCCAGGCGAATCGGCGTGAGTGAAGCTGATAATGCCTGCATGCTCGTTCTTGGTCTTATGTCCGGCACATCCGCAGATGGAATTGATGTGGCACTCGCGCGCATCGGCGGAGCGCCGCCACGACTAAACGCCAAATTGCTGGCGCACACTTCCAGCAAGTTTCCGCCCGCGCTCCGCAAGGAGATTCTGCGCGTCGCGGAACAGCAGCCGATTAGCGCGGGAGAGTTGAGTCAGCTGAATTTTCGCCTCGGCGAAGTGTTTGCCAACGCGGCGCTGGCGGCGTGCAAAACGTTCCGTATCTCGCCGCGCAAGGTCGCGCTGCTCGGTAGCCACGGCCAAACCATTTTTCATCAGGGGAGAGCGGTTCGCTACTTCGGTCGTCCAACGGCTTCGACACTCCAGATTGGCGAGCCTTCCGTCATCGCTGCGCGCATCGGGATCACGACTATCGGGGACTTCCGTCCTGGGGACACGGCGCTCGGAGGACAGGGTGCTCCGCTCGTGCCCTATGCCGACTATCTTCTTTATCGCGATGTCCAATTGGGCCGAGTCTCGCTGAATCTCGGCGGCATCGCCAACATCACCGTTATTCCGGCCGGCGCTAAGCCTTCACAAGTCTTCGCGTTCGACACTGGCCCCGCCAATATATTGATCGATGCGCTGGTCTCGTACTTCACGCGTGGCCGCAAGCGCTTCGACCAAAATGCTGCCGTCGCGCAAACCGGCCGCTCGCTGCCGGCGCTCGTCGACGAACTAATGCGCGATCCCTACCTAAGACTCGCGCCACCCAAATCCACCGGCCGCGAATACTACGGCCAGGCGTACATTCAAAAAGTCCTGGCGCTCGGTCGCCGCCATCGCGCCTATCCAGCCGACTTGATTCGCGTCGCCACAATTTTCACCGCGCTGTCCGTCGCGGACGCGCTGCATCGCTTCGTGCTGCCCAAAACAAAAATTCGCCAGCTCGTCGTTTCGGGCGGCGGCGCGAAAAATCCGTTGCTCATGGCGCAGCTCGCCGCCGCGCTCGGTGGCATAGAAATTCTTCCGTCAGCCAGTTTCGGCATTCCCGAAGAGGCCAAAGAGGCTTTTGCCTTCGCACTGATGGCCTACGAAACGTTCCACCAGCGCCCTTCAAATGTGCCCTCTGCCACCGGCGCACGCGGCCGTGCTATTCTCGGCAAAATCTGCTACGCCCCGCCGCTTTAAGACGCTATGCGATCAGAAGTAGGTGAGACGCCCGGACTGCGTAGCGTCGCAATCATGATGCGCTTCCACGAATACTATTGATTGCGAGAAAACACGATCTCGACCGTCGTATCCACTTCTACAGGATCTCCGTTGAGCACTGTTGGCTTGAACCGCCACTGGCGAACGGCTTCGACAGCGGCTTTAGCGAGTAACTCCGCGCCGCTGACGGGCTCAGCTTGGGCAACAGTTCCATCGCGGTCGATAATGATGTGCAGCACCACCCGTCCCTGTAAATGCTGCTGACGCGCCTCCTCGCCTATGGAGGGGTTCACTTGGCGAATTAGCTGGTTCACCGCAACGGAAGTGCCAACGCGAATCCGCACTGGCGCGACCTTCGGCAGGCCGTAAAACGCTGCCCAGTTCACAACCCGGAAAGATCCCTGTACGTACACGTAAACGCCCGGAAGCGCCGTAGTCCCTCGCCCCTTGGCCGCAACTGCGGTGTAGAAGACCGTCGTATTTTTGGCGGCGTTCAAAACGGCCCCGAGAAACGCGTCTGGGGTGGGCATCGACTCTGCGGAATACGCCCTGACACTCACGGTCTTGAGTTTGGTTTTGCTGGTCTCTTGAAAGATTAGCGAGACTTGGCGCTTATAGGATTGCCACGAATTAGCGTAGTTGGCGGCCGCCCGTTCACCGTTCTCCCCAAACGTCGACGAAAACCAATCTGTACCGTCAGGAATCCTAAGGTTGCCAATCAGGTCTTCTAACTTGGTGTCGTGACTTCTTGCGGCGCTTAGAATCGCCTCCAGCTGAGCCTGGAGTCCAGCCACTGATTCCGGAATGACTGGTGCCGGCGTTTGCTCTGCAATCGCCGACGATTCGCTGCGCGGCCATGTCCCGAGAAAGGTCAAGCACAGCGTGGCTAGAAGAAATTGGAATCGGCGCATGGTCAGCGACGCCTACTTCAAAGCGCGTTCAATCCGTTCCACTGCCACGGCGCCTTCGCGAATGATTTTCCACGCGCCGCCGTGTAGATCCACAATCGTCGAGCCCAGCGTCCCACCGGTATCGCCGCCGTCGAGCACCAGCGGCAAACGCCCGCCCAGCTGCTTCATCACTTGCGTAGCGCTCGCGCACGACGGAAATCCCGAGATATTCGCGCTCGTCCCGGTAATCGGACCGTCAAACTCCGCGATCAACTCCCGCGCAATCTCGCTCTTCGGCCAACGTAACGCCACTTTGCCGGTGTTCGCAGTAACTTTCAGCGGCACTTTCGTCGCTGCATCGACCACCAGCGTCAACGCGCCCGGCCAAAACTCTTGCGCCAACTTCAAAAAATTCTGCGGCACTTCCCGCGCCAGCGTCACGGCCTGCTCCAGCGAACGCACCAGAATCGGCAGCGCCCGCGCTTCCGGCCGCCCCTTCACGCGGTAGATTTCGTCCACGGCCGCCAAATTAAATGGATCGGCGGCCAGCCCGTAAAACGTGTCAGTGGGGATCGCAACCACACTTCCCCGGGAGAGAAAACTCGCCGCGTACCGCAGCACTTCCGCTTCGGGGCTCTGCGCGTCAACGCGCAACAGTTCTGCCGGCAACTTTTTGGCCTTTTGGGCGAAGTGAAGCAACACCCCGCAGCGCTTCGCCGCGCTTTTGCGAACAACTGCGGCGACGCTACCACACAGTTCGGCTAAAACACAACGTCCCTGCCTCGCGCCCACATTTCGGCAGCCCGCAAGCCGTTGTAGCGGCGGGTCTTTCTTGGCTTGAGCTTCGAAAGCAGACCCGTTTTCGCAGCGCAGGCACTCCTGCCTGTGTGCAGCTTCTGATCTTGCCATTTGCAGAGCCAAAGCGGCCGCGTCGACGCCGCGCCGAGTTCCGTACGGTGGGCGGCTGCGTTACAGAAGCACAGGCAAGAGTGCCTGTGCTACCCTCCCCCTAATGGCCCCTCCAGGCAAAGTCGCGCGACGTACCGCCGATGGCAGCGCCGCATCCGGTGGCGCTGGCGTTCTCACCAGCCGCGACAACCGCTGGCTCAAAGAATTTCGCATGGCGCTACGCGGCGGCTTGCCGACCGAATCCGGCTTCGTTGGCGTCGAAGGCGTACGCCTGACAGAAGAAGCGCTGCAATCCGGCTGCCCGATTGCCGCCGTGCTCTTCAGCGAAACCGGCGAACGTCACCGCGAACGCCTCGCTCCGTTTCTTCATTCCGATCAAATCGCGTTCCCAATCCTGCGCACCACCGATCGACTCTTCGAAGGCCTCGCGGACACCGAACATCCCCAAGGCGTTGCCGCTCTCGTCAAACCGCGCGTGGCCACGGTCGACGATTTGCTTTCCGCCACGACCGTCGCCTCGGCCGAAGCCTGCTCGCCACTTCTCGTCGTGCTCGCCGGTGTTCAGGATCCTGGCAACGTTGGCACGATTCTTCGCACCGCCGCTGCCTTCGGCGCAACGGGCGCCGTCACCGCCGCCTCCGGCCAGTCCGGCACCGCGAGCCCGTTTTCGCCCAAAGCCCTGCGCGCTTCCGCGGGTGCCGCGCTCCATCTCCCTATTCTCGCGGGCATGCCCC
>Ga0335078_10016991_pt1 | contig 10810 bp, 9 predicted proteins | sample Lox_Sample_32_FD_206711 | JGI IMG/M metagenome (GOLD analysis project Ga0335078, IMG submission 206711) | Soil microbial communities from Loxahatchee National Wildlife Refuge, Florida, United States - Lox_Sample_3.2 | ecosystem: Environmental > Terrestrial > Soil > Wetlands | place: USA: Florida... | reverse complement strand
TATGCTCCGCAAAGGCGAAGGCGGATGATGACAAGACGCGCAGCCGACCATTGCAGTATTGGCAAAAGTCACAACCAAGGAGGCATCCATGATCCGCAAAGCGAAAGCGGTGTGGCGCGGCACCGGCCGCGCGGGAAACGGTGAACTGTCCACCGATTCCGGCGTGCTTGCCGCTACGCCCTATTCATTCCGCACGCGTTTCGAGAACGAGAAGGGCACCAACCCCGAGGAGCTGATCGCAGCCGCCCATGCCGGCTGCTTCACCATGGCGCTCGCCTTCGGCCTGCAGGCGGCGGGCTTCACGCCGGACGAGCTTTCGACCGAAGCCGCCGTCACGCTCGAGCCGGAAGGGCAGGGGTTTCGCATCAGCCGCTCGGCGCTCACTTTGCGCGCCAAGGTTCCGAACCTCGATCAAGCCAAATTCGCCGAGCTCGCCGGCGCCGCCGAGAAGAACTGCCCGGTGTCCAAGGTGCTCAAGGCCGAGATCACGTTGGACGCCAAGCTGGTGTGAGCCGCGCGCCTCACCTCTCCCCGCCGCGCGGGGAGAGGTCGTACGCGCGAAGCGCGGCGGGTGAGGGGGCCTTTCCGCGATTCTGAGCATCGCCGCCGAAGCGCGAAGGTTGCAAACAATTCCGCGGAGTTCCGGCGTCGGCAACGCCCCCTCACCCCGACCCTATCCCCGCACGCAGGGAGAGGGAGTCAAATAATCCGGCTGTCGAGGATGCGGTCGCTGGCGGCCATGCGGGCGGAAGCGTTTTGCGCCAGCTCGATGCGCGCCGCGGCGAGGTCTTCAGCCGTGCGGACGGACTGCTCGTCCAGCATCCACTGATACGAGAAGGCATAGACGAAGGCGCAGCGCGCGTAGCGCGATTGCGAGTAGCGCAGCAGCCGCGCTTCGAGCGGGCCGGCGTCGGCGAGCGCCTCGCGCGCCAGCACGTAGCCGTCTTCGGCGGCCATGGCGGCACCTTGGGTGAGATGCGGCGGAAAGGTGTGCGCGGCGTCGCCGCCAAGAACGACGCGGCCGGAAAACCACGGCCAAGACACGAGCAGCGGCTCAATCGGGCTGTAGACGATGTCGGAATTCTCGTCGAGCGCGGCGGCGATTTCGGCAACATAGCTGCCGTAGCCGGCAAGGCGCTCCTTGAACAAAGCCGGATAATCCTCGCGCTTGAACTCCGCGTCGGGGGCTTCCGGGCGGATGTGAAAAACGTACATGAGATCGTCGGCCAGCGGCATGGCGCCGGTCTTGCTGCCGATGCCCTGCAAAAATTCCATGCCGCGCACGCAGGCGTGGCGCGGCACCTGCACGCGCCAGCCGCCGAAGCCCGAGGGCCGCGGCGTAAACGCCGTGCCGACGAGATGCAGGCGCGTCGCCGATCTGATCCCATCGAAGCCGGCGACGAGGTCGAAGGAGCCGACGCGGCCATCGGAAAACTTAACGGTCACGCGGTCCTGTTGGTCATGGATTTCGTCGAACGTCAGTCCCGTCCGCACTGTGACGCCGGCATGCTCGGCGGCGGCCAACAAAATCTCGTGCAGCCGGCGCCGCGACAGCGCGCAGACCGCCGGCACCCTCTCGTCGCCGAGCAAAAACTTGTGCTCGACGATCGGCGCGCGATTATGGTCGAAAATCCACATGCGGTCGTAAACAAAGCCGCTCGCCAGGATCTCCGGCAACAGCCCGAGCGCGTCGTAGACGCGCAGCGCATTCGCCGGCTGGCCTAATCCCACGCCCGGCACGTCGAAGGCCGGCCGGCGCTCGATGAGCAGAACCTCGACGCCGCGGTGCGCGAAGGCTATCGCCGCCGTCAGGCCGCCGACGCCGCCACCCACCACCAGCACGCGCCGAATATCGCTCATTGCTGCTGCGCTGGATCGGGAAGGCGGCTCAGCGCGCCATTACTGTTCGGAGAGACGTGGAAACAATTGCTCATCCGCGAGCGCGACCGCCTGCTGTTTGCTCAGATAGCCGTTGCGCTGCATGGTGGCGATCACGTGCCGGTAGCGCGCCATGGCGCGCGCTCCGGAAGGGTCGGCGCCGAATCGCGCCGGATCGTTCGGCAGCCCGGCCATGTAGACGCATTGCGCCTGATCCAATTGCGCCAGCGGCATATCGAAATAGGCCTGCGCCGCCGCCATTATGCCGGTCGCCCGGCGCCCGAGATAGACGCCGTTGAGATACAGCTCCAGGATCGTCTGCTTGTCGAAATCGTGCTCGACCATGAGCGCGGCGCGCACGACCCGGAGCTGGCTCGCCAGCTCGGCAAAAGCCGAGGGCTGCCGCCGCGGAATTTGCAGGATCATGCGCGCCAGTTGCAGCGTGATCGTGCTGCCGCCGTGATCGACGTGATCATTCTGTGCGTCCTCGACCAGCGCCCGCGACAAGGCGAACGGATCGATGCCGCCGTGGAACAAAAAGCGCTTATCCTCGACCGAGATGATGGCGTGCTTCAGGCAGGGCGGGATGTCTCGGTAATTGACGTAACCCCAATGATGCCTGGCCGCCTGCTGGCGCAGCCAATGGGAATACTCCGCGATCGTCGCGCCGTCGGCGGACAGCGCGAGGATTCCTCCGACGGCGCGATCCACCGGCGGCAGAAACAGCGCGACGGCAAGCATCAACAGGGCGGCCGCAGCGGCGGCCGCCTTGGGCAAGTGTCGCCGCAATTTGTTCACTCCCAACATCGCTCGGAACACCAGCATAGCAGGCAATTGCGGGAAAATCGCGCCATGATCAACACATGATCGAGGCAGTGCTTTTTCACGCCGCCAGAAAATCCAATACCGCGGTCTCCGCCAGGACTGCCTCCGGGATCGAGTGCCGCGCCGAGCGCGCCCGCTCTTCGGCGCTTTGCGTCGCCTGCAGGTAGGCGCCGAGATGGCGCGCGCGCTCGATGATTTTCTTACCGACCGGCAGCCGCTCGGCCTCGAAGCGGCGCAGCGCGCCGGCCACGTCTTCGCCGTCGAGCGCGGCCGCCAGCGCCGCCGCGTCGTCGGCCGCCTTGGAGACGCCGGCGGCCACGTGCGGGCGCGCCACGAAGGCGGCATCGCCGACAATGGCGACGCGGCCGAAGCCAAGGCGCGGGCTTTCCAGATCGTAGATCGGCTGCAGGATCGGCTCGTCGATGCGGCGGACGATGGCGCGAAATTGCGGCGGCAATAATCGCTCCGCTGCCGCGCGCATGGCGGCAATCGCCTCGCGGCGAATGAGCGGCGGCGGGATCGATATCGAATGGGTCACGCCGCTGTCATCGGTCAAAAGCCAAGGCAGTTCGGTGGCCTCGGCGGCCGGCCGGTACCAAACGACGTTGCAGCGCCGGCGGCCGGTGCGCAGATCGCCGTTGGGTCCGGCCACCGGGTAGAACAGACATTGCTCGCCCGGCGGCAGGCAGAACGTCATCGATTCGAACAGCTCGGCGTGGATGCCGGGCGGGATCGCGCCCTCCGGCAACAGCGCGCGCCAGGCGCAATAGCCGGCATAGAGCGGCACGGTATCGGGCAGGCATTGGCCCCGCACCGTCGAGCGCAGCCCGTCGGCGCCGACCAGCACGTCGCCCTCGGCGCTGCCGCCGTCGCTGAAATGGGCGATGACGCCCGTTTCGCTCTGCTCGAAGTCGTCCAGCCCGCGGCCGCGATGATAGTGCGCGGCCGGAAACGCGTCGCGCAGCACGCGGTAGACGCGCTCCCAGGCAGTCAGGACCTGCGGGCATTCGACCGTGAGCGCCACGCGGCCGTCGATATCGAGGAGCTTGCGGGTTCTTGCGAGCACGCCGAGATCGCGCGTCTCGAGGCCGAGCGCGTTCAGGTGCGCAATCAGCTCGGCCTGCGCCACGATGCCGGCGCCGCGGCCTGAAAGCTCGCTCTCCACGCGCTCGAAAACCTCGACTTCCCAGCCGCGGCGGCGAAGCGTGATGGCGGCCAGAAGCCCGCTCATCGAGCCGCCGATCACGAGCGCGCGGCGTTGGCGTCGCGGATCATCGTTTGCCATCGCAGGATGAGGTCGTTCCCGAGCTATTTCAAAAACCGCGGCGGTTTTCTATATTGTGCCCAATTTCCCCGGAGGAACGCTATGGCTTTGACCATGCTCGACAAGACCACCGACCGCGCCGACAAAGCGGCATGGCCGCCCGCCATCGCCGCGGAATTCGAGCGCGAAAAGCTCAATAACAACGGCTGCGTCGGTTCGACGCTGCTGTCCGAGGACGGGCGCGTGCGGGTGTGGATCATTCGCCTGGCGCCCGGCGAGCGGATCGGCTTTCATCGCCACGTGCTCGACTACTTCTGGACCTCGGTGTCCGGCGGCAAGGGCCGCCAGCACCTGATGGACGGCTCGACCGTCGATTTCACCTACAAGCCCGGCGAGACCCGGCACGAGACTTACGGGCCGGGCCAGTACAAGGTCCACGACCTGGAAAATCTCGGCGACAGGGAAATGGTCTTCATGACCATCGAATTCCTCGACAGCGCCAACAAGCCGCTCGCCATTCCCGATCGCGTGCGCGCCGCGGCGTGACTTGCCCGGGCGACGACATCCGATTCCAGTCCAATACGGTCTGGGATTTTGCGGGCGCGATTTGAGGGAGCGGGGGGAATGGAGAACCGGGCGTAGCACCGCCGCCGATGACTGTCATCTGATCGTCACGGACCGGCGCCACTTTGCAAACGTGGACTGTTTTCCTGCCTCGCCTTATCCTAGGTCGCCCCATCAGGGCTTGCAGGGCCAGCGATGATGCTGCCGCGTCGGCGGATTTTGCAACTCTTCGCCGCAGCGACATTGCCTGCCACATCGCGCAGTGCGAATGCGCAAGCGTATCCGGTGCGGCCGGTGCACATCGTCGCCGCCGTTCCGCCCGGCAACGGTCCCGATATTTTCGCCCGGCTCGTCGGCCAGCGCCTCTCCGAACGACTCGGTCAGAGTTTCATCGTGGAAAACCGGCCAGGCGCCGACGACAATATCGGCATCGAATACGTGGCCAGAGCGGCGCCGGACGGCTACACGCTCTTGTTGATCCCGACCTCGGCGGTCACCAATGCGTCGCTCTACCCAAATCTGAGCTTCAATTTCATTCGCGACATCGCGGCGGTCGCCTGCATCGGCCGGACGCCGTTCGTTCTGGTGGTCACTCCATCGCTGCCGGTCACGACCGTCGCCGAGTTCATCGCCTACGCCAAGGCCAATCCCGGCAAGATCAATATGGCCTCCTCCGGCATCGGCAGCGGCAATCACGTGTTCGGCACATTGTTCGCGCTCATGGCCGGCGTCGAGTTCGTCCACGTCCCCTATCGCGCCAGCTACATGCCCGATCTCTTTGCCGGACGGGTGCAGATCTGTTTCAGCCCCGTGGAGCTGGTGATCGACTCGATCCGCAGCGGCAAGCTGCGCGCGCTCGGCGTCACCACCACGGCGCCGTTGGCGGTGCTGCCGAACGTGCCGCCGGTGAGCCGGTTCCTGCCGGGCTACGAGGCCGCCGGCTGGAACGGCGTCGGCGCGCCCAAAAATACCGCCGCCGAGATCGTCGAACTTCTCAACAAAGAGATCAATGACGTGATAGCGGAGCCCGCCGTCAAGGTCCGCCTCGACAGCCTCGGCATCGAGCCAGTGGCGTTGACGCCGGCCAAGTTCGGCAAGCTGCTCGCGGACGAAACCGAAAAATGGGCCAAGGTCATTCGCGCGGCCCATATCAAAGCCGAATGATCCTGGCAGTCCGGGTTGGGCGGACTATGCTCTGCTATCCGCAACCGCGGCAGCCGATTATTTTTCCAGCACCGTGACGATTTCGACGTGCTCCGAATAGCGGAATTGATCGACCGGCGTCACCTCGCCGAGCCGATAGCCGCCGTCGACGAGAAGCCGCATGTCGCGGGCGAACGTGCCGCGATTGCACGAGACCGCGACGACGCGCGGCATGCCGCTCGCGGCAAGCTCGCGCGCCTGCGCCTGCGCGCCCTGGCGCGGCGGATCGAACACCACCGCGTCGAAGCGCTTCAGCTCCGCCGCGACCAGCGGCCGGCGGAGCAGATCGCGTGCCTCGGCCTCGACCGGCTTCAGTCCGGTGGCGGATGCCGCGGCGCGCGTCAGCGCGGCGACGGCGGCTTCGTCATCGTCGGCCGCGAACACGCGGGCGCGCTCGGCAAGCCGCAAGGCGAACGGTCCGACGCCGCAGAACAGATCGGCGACATGGTTCGCGCCGGCGCATGCCGACAGCACAAGCCGCGACAGCACCGCCTCGCCTTCCTCCGTCGCCTGGAGAAACGCGCCGGGCGGCAGCCGGACGATCGCCGGCCCGATGCGCAGCGTCGGCGCGCGGGCTTGCGCGATCAGTTCGCCGTGGCGGGTGAGCCGCGCCAGATCGTGCGCGGCGGCGACCCGTGCCAGCGCCGTCATCAACGCGGGTTGCAGCGGGCCCGAGCCGCGCACGTCGATATCGAGCCCGGCATCGGTCGCCGTCACCGCGATGTCGAGCGGCTGTTCCGAGGCGCCGAACGTCTCCGCGATCGACCATGCTGCCTTGAGCGCGCCGTCGAGGCTTTCGGCCAGCACCGGACAGCGATCGATGGAGATGACGCGGTGCGCGCGCGCCGCCGAGAATCCCAAGTCGAGCACATCGTGCGCGCCGCGCCTTGCGTGGAACACGGCGCGGCGGCGTCCTTGCCCGTGCGCGTCGACAAGTTCGGCGACCGGCGGGTTCAGTCCGGCCTGGCGCAGCGCCGCGACGACGAGGTCGCGCTTCCATGCGCGGTACGGCGCGCTCTGCCAATGCTGCACGGCGCAGCCGCCGCAGACGCCGAAATGCGGGCAGATCGGCGCTGCGCGCTCGGCGCTGCGCGTCTCGACGTTGATGAGCTGGCGCCGGTCGGGATGTCCAGGCCACGCTTCGACCTCGACGGTTTCGCCGGGCAGCGCGCCGGGGACGTAGATCGGGCCGTCAGGCCCGTCGGCGATGCCGTCGCCGCGATGGCCGAGCCGGCCGATCGCGAGCCGCTCAACCACGTTCGGCCTCGACGAAGAACTCGCGATTGCCGTCGCCGCCGCGAACAGGCGAGGGGATCAGGCCGCGAACGCGCCAGCCGCGCGCGACGAGAAACGCTTCGATCGCGGCGCAGATTGCGGCGTGCACGGCGCCATCGCGCACGATGCCTTTCTTGCTGTCGGCCCGCGCCGCCTCGAATTGCGGCTTGATCAGCGCGACGATGGCCGCGCGTTGCTGCAGCAGCTTTTGCACTGCCGGCAGCACCAGTTTGAGCGAGATGAAACTCACGTCCACGCTGGCAAAATCCGGCGCCGCGGAAAACCGTGACGGATCGAGGGCGCGAATGTCGGTCTGCTCGATGGAGACGATTTTCTCATTGCCACGCAGCCTGGCGTGAAGCTGGTCGCGGCCGACGTCGACTGCGTAGACGCGGCGCGCGCCGCGCTCAAGCAGCACTTCGGCAAAGCCGCCGGTCGAAGCGCCGACGTCGAGGCAGACGCGGTCTTTGACGTCGAGCGCGAAATGGTCGAGCGCGAAAGCGAGCTTGACGCCGCCGCGCGACACATAAGGGTGCTCGGGCTCGGCCTTGATAACCGCGGATTCGGCAATTTCCTCCGAGGCCTTGCGCACCCGCGCGCCGTCGGCGATCACGCCCCCGGCGGCATTGGCGGCCTGGGCGCGGGCGCGGCTTTCGAACAAGCCGCGCGCGACCAGAAGCCGATCGGCCCGTTGTTTGGTCATCTTCAGTCGCGTTTCCCGGGCGCAGCGCAGCACGTAGCGGAGCGGAGTGGTGCGCTGCAGACCCGGGATCGTATCAAATATCGAGCTTGAAAAGATCCCGGATCAGCGGTGCACCGCTGCGCGCTGCACCGCATCCGGGAAACGCGCCGCCTTACCGAACGAGCTTCACCGTCTCGCCGCGCATGTTCTGCCCGAGCGCCTCGAATGTCTTGGCGACGATGCCCTTGGCGTCGAGGCCGGCCTTGGCGTACATGGCGTTCGGCGAGTCCTGATCGATGAAAATGTCCGGCAGCACCATCGCGCGCACTTTCAGGCCGCGGTCGAGCGCGCCGTGCTCGGCGAGCGCCTGCATGGCGAAGGCGCCGAAGCCGCCGATGGCGCCTTCCTCGATCGTCAGCAGCACCTCGTGCTCGCGGGCGAGCCGCAACAAGAGATCGACGTCGAGCGGCTTGGCGAAGCGCGCGTCGGCGACCGTGGTCGACAGCCCGTAGGTGGCAAGCTCGTCGGCGGCCTTGAGGCATTCGTGCAACCGGGCGCCGTAGGAGAACAGCGCCACCTTGGTGCCCTCGCGCACGATGCGGCCCTTGCCGATCTCCAGCGGTCTGCCCTCGTCGGGCAGCGCCACGCCAAAACCTTCGCCGCGCGGGTAGCGCAGCGCCGACGGCCGGTCGTCGATGGCGACCGCGGTCGACACCATATGCACCAGCTCGGCTTCATCGGCCGGCGCCATCAGCACGAAGCCGGGCAGGCAGCCGAGATAGGCGATGTCGAACGAGCCGGCATGGGTCGGTCCGTCGGCGCCGACCAGGCCGGCGCGGTCCATGGCGAAACGCACCGGCAGGCGCTGGATGGCCACGTCGTGCACGACCTGGTCGTAAGCGCGCTGCAGGAAGGTCGAGTAGATGGTGGCGAACGGCTTGTAGCCCTCGGTCGCCAGCCCCGCGGCGAAGGTGACGCCATGCTGCTCGGCAATGCCGACGTCGAAGGTGCGGCCCGGAAACTGTTTCTGAAAGAGATCGACGCCGGTGCCCGAGGGCATCGCCGCGGTGATGGCGACGATCTTGTCGTCCTTGCGCGCTTCCTTGATCAGGCTCTCGCCGTAGACCTTCTGGTAGGCGGGCGCGGTCGGCTTCGACTTGACCTGTGCGCCGGTGGCGACGTCGAACTTGACGACGCCGTGGTACTTGTCGGCGGATTTCTCCGCCGGCGCGTAGCCTTTGCCCTTCTGGGTGACGACGTGAACGAGGATCGGCCCGTTCTTCATGTCGCGCACGTTTTTCAGGACCGGCAGCAGATGGTCGATATTGTGGCCGTCGATCGGGCCGACATAGAAGAAGCCGAGCTCGTCGAACAGCGTGCCGCCGGTGACCAGCCCGCGCGCATATTGCTCGACCGCGATGGCGCGCTGCTGCAGCATTCGGCTCGGCAGGTGCTTGGCGATGCCGCGGACGATCTTGCGCAGGCGGTTATAGCCGCGCCCCGACACGCGCCGCGCCAGATAGGCCGAGAGCGCGCCGACCGGCGGCGCAATCGACATGTCGTTGTCGTTGAGCACGACGATGAGCCGGGAATCCATCGAGCCGGCATTGTTCATGGCCTCGTAGGCCATGCCGGCCGACATGGCGCCGTCGCCGATGACGGCGATGACGTTATTGTTCTTGTGCTCCAGATCGCGCGCGACCGCCATGCCGAGCGCCGCCGAGATCGAGGTCGAGGAGTGCGCGGCGCCGAACGGGTCGTATGCGCTCTCGGCGCGCTTGGTGAAGCCGGATAGCCCCCCGCCCTGGCGCAGCGTGCGGATGCGGTCGCGCCGGCCGGTGAGGATTTTGTGCGGATAGGCCTGATGGCCGACGTCCCAGACCAGCCGGTCGGCCGGCGTGTTGAAGACGTAATGCAGCGCCACCGTGAGCTCGATCACGCCCAAGCCGGCGCCCAGGTGACCGCCGGTCGTGGCGACCGCGTCGATCGTCTCCTGCCGCAGCTCGTCGGCAACCTGGCGCAGCTGGCTCGGGTCGAGGCGTCTTAGGTCGTCGGGGGTCTTGATCTGGTCGAGCAATGGGGTTGAGCGAAGGGTCACGCTAAGCTCCACTATTATCGGACTAACGGCCATTATTGGGGTTGGATGCGCGCCCAGTACCGGACCGGAACACGTAAATTTTGCTTATACTTACACCATTCCAGTCAAGTTGCGCAATTTTCAGCCCGCCCGGGAGAGGAACTCCCAAGCCCGCTCCCGGGTTCATCAAAGTTAAGTCTCCCAAGCATGATACCGGGTTCATGGTATGGTAGGGAGGCAAGCGAGCTTTTGCCATGGCGATGACCGCCGAATGACCAAAATCTTGCAAGTCTGGGGTCTGCAGGGCCTCGGGCGACCGGGCTGACGCGTCGTGGCGCTCGAAATCTACCGCAAAAAGCGTCAGTTCGGCGTCACTGCGGAGCCGCGCGGCCGCAAAGGCAGGGCCGGCGGTGACAGCTTTGTCATCCAAAAGCATGCCGCCCGCCGCCTGCATTACGATCTGCGGCTCGAACTCGACGGGGTGATGAAGAGCTGGGCGGTCACCCGCGGCCCCAGCCTCGATCCGCGCGAGCGGCGGCTCGCGGTGCAGGTCGAGGACCACCCGGTCGAGTACAACACCTTCGAGGGCACCATCCCGGCGGGCGAATATGGCGGCGGCACGGTGATGATCTGGGACCGCGGGCGCTGGATGCCCGAAGGCGATCCGCACCAAGGCTTCGCCAAGGGACATCTCGATTTCGAGCTCGACGGCGACAAGCTGCACGGCCGCTGGCATCTGGTGCGCATGCGCGCCCGCCCCGACGACCGCCACGAAAATTGGCTATTGATCAAGGGCAAGGACGAGTACGCACGCGACGGCGTCGACGCCGAGAATTTGAAGGCGGCGCGCTCGGCCGCAACCGGTCGCACCATGGAGGAGATCGCCGCCGGCAAGGGCAAAAAGCGCGTCTGGCACAGCAATCGCGCTGCCGGCGCCGCGCCCGGCCCGCAATCGCATTCGCAACGCGCCTTCAGGGAGGAGTTGCGCGCGCTGAGACCGCAGGCCAACGGCGGCGCGAAAGCAAAGCCGAGGCAGGAAGCT